>Ga0307278_10000174_pt1 | contig 32693 bp, 32 predicted proteins | sample ER_DNA_117_FD_194482 | JGI IMG/M metagenome (GOLD analysis project Ga0307278, IMG submission 194482) | Bulk soil microbial communities from the East River watershed near Crested Butte, Colorado, United States - ER_DNA_117 | ecosystem: Environmental > Terrestrial > Soil > Floodplain | place... | reverse complement strand
AGTGGCCGCTCGGCAAGGCCACCCCGACCAAGTATTGGCTGGCCAGCCTGCCCGAGAGCACCCCGCTGGTGGAGCTGGTCGGTCTGGCCAGGTTGCGCTGGCGAGTGGAGCAGGATTACCGCGAGCTCAAGGGCGGCCTTGGGCTGGACCATTTCGAGGGGCGCGGCTGGCCCGGCTGGCACCACCACGTGCCCCTGGTCTCGGTCGCGCACGGCTTTGTGACCCTGGAGCGGCTGCGACGCCCAAATCGGCGGCGTCGGCCTGACCTTGTGGCAGCTGCTTGGCGAGCTGCAGGTTCTGCTTGCCTGTTGGGCCGGCGCCTGTCCGGTGTGCAAGCGTCCCGCACCACGGTGGCTACGCCGAACCGGACGACCACGCGCCCCAACCTGACAGAGCCCTACTAACACCTCGTAACGGAATGAGCCGAGGGTCGGCGTTGCTGGGGCGTGTCAGTCCCGATCGGGGGAGGGGCATGGTGTGGGTGCCATCGTTGCTGGCGTGCGCCATGGGTCGCTGTTGCTGGTGAGCAGCTCGCCGCGGGCTGCTGTCAGGCCAGCGGTTGCCGGGCGAGGGCGGGTGGTTCGCGTCCAGCCAGGAGCCAGCCGACGGCGGCGGCGGTCAGGGGGAGGCCGACGACGGTGACGGTGAGGTGTAGAAGGGGCACTCGGCTGAGGGTGCCCAGGTCGTCGTGGTAGCCGGCGAGCAGGGCGAGGTAGGCGCCCGTGGCGCCGAGGAGGACGCCGAGGAGGGCGAGTGCGCCGCTGGTGGCGGCGGTGAGGGCGCGGCGGGTGGTGCTGGAGGCGCCGATTGCGGTGAGGGTGCGCAGGTCGCCGGCGGCTTCGCTGCGGATCAGCCCGACGGTCATGGCCAGGATGCCGAGGGCCAGCAGCATGCCTGCGGCGGTCGCCCCGGTGCGGATGGCCGTCAGCTCGGTCTGGTTGTCTCGGGTCTCGATGGTCATGCCGGTGTCGGCCGCGACCTGGCGTGCTTGTGCGAGTTGTGCGCTGGTGGGCGGGGTGCGGGCCTCGACGAGCCAGCCGGCGGGTGCGGGCTGCCACCCTCCCCGACGCAGGCCATCGGTGGTGAGCAGGGAGGTCGGGGCGGAGGTGTACGCGGGGAGGTCGATCGTCGTGACGCTCGGCGCCGTCTCCTTCCCGCCGTCCGGCGCGGCCTCGCTGTGGTTGGCCAGGTTGGCGAAGCGCAACTCGCCGGTGTGCGGGGTGAGGACGTCGGTGTCGGGGCCAGCCGGGGCGAGGTCGAGCCCGAGGTGGCCGAGCAGCTCCGGGGTGGCGACGTAGAGGACCCCAATGTCGCGAAGGGTGTTCTCGCCGACTGGTCTGCCGAGCATGACTGCTGGTCGCAGGACCTGGCCGCCTCGGCCTTCGTGATCGGCCGGGTTCACGGCCGCGTCGAGGGCGACGACGGCGGGGTGGTCGAGGGTGGCGGCCAGCCGGTCAACTGCGGTTCGGAGGCGGGCGAGCTCGGCGGGGGTCCTTTCGGGGATGAGCGGTTCGGCGTCGCCGATGCGGAACAGCAGCTGCCGGTCGGACAGGTTGCCTTCGCCGGCGGTGTGCTCGGCGGCGGCTGCGGCGATGACGGCGGCCACCGCGATGCCGAGGGCGAGGCTGATCGCGGCCAGGGCCGCTCCGGAGCGGGCCTGGTAGCGGGCCAGGTCGCGGAGCGCCAACCGTGCTGCGATGGGCGAGCGCGCGGCGGCGCCGGCGAGGACCCGGACCGCTAACGGGCTGGCGAGCAGGACCGCCAGGACGACGGCCAGGGTGCCGCCGATGACCAGTGCCGGATTGGCCTGGTCCCGTCTGGAGTCGATGCCCACCGCGAGGCAGACCACGCCGATGACGACGAGGAGCCCGGCCGCCGCGGCCCAGCGGCGTGCTGGCTTGGGTCGGGGCGGTCGTGCCGACAGGGCCAGGGTGACCGGGATCCGCGCGGCGGTCCGGGCCGGCCACCAGGCCGCCGCGGTTGCCGTTCCCACTGCGAGCAGCATGCCGGCAACGATGAGCCACCATGGCAGGTCGAACCGGTCGATCCGATGGCCGGCGGCCGTCTCCAGCCGCGGCGCGATGGCGATCCAGCCCGCCAGGGCGAGGGCGGTCCCGGCCGCGGCGGCAGCGGCGCCGACGGTGGCGCCGTTGGCCAGCAGCACCAGCCGGAGGTGCCGCTGGGTGGCGCCGATCGCGGCCAGCATGCCGAGTTGTCGCAGGCGGCGCTGGGCGACGACCACGAAGCCGGCCGCGGCGATCAGGGCGACCAGGAGCAGGACGACCGTGGCCAAGCCCAGCACGCCCGCGGCGGCGGTCGCCCGCTCGGTCTGGGTGGGCGTCAGGCAGACCAGGCTGGCATGGCAGGCCGGTCGCGGCTCGAGTCGGCCACCGTAGCCTCCCGGCATGGCGGTTGCCCGCTCGCGGCTGGCCCGTACCAGCATCGTCACCGACTCCGGCGGGTCGGCGGCCAAGGGAGACAGCAGGGCGAACTCGTCGTCCAGGTCGCCCGGGTTCTCGACAAGGCCGACGACGGTTCGCGCCGGCCCGTCGAGGGCGAGCGTGCCGCCGACGCCGACCTGGAAGGTTGCCGCCACTGCGTCGGTGACCGCGGCCTCGCCGGTGGCGGCCGGGTAGCGGCCCTCCTTGAGCCGCAGCATCGGCGCGCCGTAGGGGCCGTGCGGGTCCTGGGTCCGGAGCTCGAGGGTCTCGACCGAGCCCGGGACCGGCACCGACCGGTGGCCGATCACCTCGATGGTGCCGAACCACGCCCTGACCGCCGAGACCTCGGTGTCCAGCGTGTGTGGATCGGACTTGTCGAAGTCGAGGCGATGGTTGGCGCTGCCGAACCGGGCGTCGGAGGATGGGACCAGGTTGTAGGCGGCCGTGACGCTGAAGATGGCCGCGGCCATGGCGATGGTGAGCAGCAGCAGGACCAGGAGCTGCTGGCGCCACTCTCGGCGGAACAGCCGCCATCCCCAGCGGAGGACCGCTCGCCGAGCCGCAACGCCACCGTTGGCCGCCCGCTCCTGGGTCGACCGCCGGTGCAACGCTGATCTCATCGGCTCGGACCGGGCGTGAGGAGCGACTCTGCACCCGGAGGCCTGGCCGTCTGGTCGACCACGCGGCCGTCCCGGAGGAACACCACCCGGTCCGCCCAGGACGCGAGCTGGGCGTCGTGGGTCACGACCACCCCGGCCACCCCCCGCTTGCAGGCGGCGCGCAGCAGGCGCATCACCGCCTCGCCGTTGACCGAGTCAAGGGCCCCGGTCGGCTCATCGGCCAGCAGCAGGTGGCGGTCGCCTACCACCGCGCGGGCGATCGCGACCCGCTGGCGCTCCCCGCCCGACAGCTCATCGGGGTAGCGGGCGGCTCGGTCGGCCAGGCCCAGCTCCTCCAACGCCGCCAACCCAACTGGGCGTGCGGCCTTGGCGCTGACGCCGTCCAGCTCCAGGGGCAGGGCAACGTTCTCCGCGGCGGTCAGCCCGGCCAGCAGGTTGAAGTCCTGGAACACATAACCGATCGCGCGGCGGCGGAGCCTTGCCTGCTGGTTGCGTGCCATGCCCGACAGCGCGGACCCGCCGACCAGCACCTCGCCGCTGGTCGGCTCCTCCAGACTCCCGGCGATCGTCAGCAGGGTGCTCTTGCCGGAGCCGCTGGGCCCCATGACCGCCACCAGCTCACCGCCGTCAACCGACAGGTCGACCTTACGGAGCGCCTGCACCTCGGCGGGACCCGACCCATAGACCTTGGACACCTGCCGCAGCTCCAGCATCGCGGTCATCGCCCGACCTCCAGTCGGCGTCGTCGTCGGAGTGGCCCAACGGGTGCCGCGCTCGGGCTGGCGGTCGGGAGGCTTGTCAGGCGGACGTCGGTGGCGTCCAGCCACCGCACGACCGCCTCCAGACGGAACAGCTCGGCGTCAACGACCAGGGCTAACCCAACCTCGTGCTCGGAAGCCTCCGCCTTGAGGTAGGTGTAGTGCTGCATCAGCTCGACCAGGTGCCGACGGTGGACCTGGATGAGCTCGTGCACATCGACACCGGGCACCGACAGCGCAACCAGTACCTTGATGACCAGCTCATCGCGTGGGGGCGGCACGGTCTCCGGCGGGGTCCGCAGCCACTGGGCAAGCTCACGACCACCGGCAGGGGTGATCCTGAAGCCCTTGTGCGGGCCCTCGCCCTCCGGGTCGTCGGACTCCACCAGCCCGTCGCGCTCCAAGCGTTGGAGGGTGGTGTAGACCTGCCCGACGTTGAGCGGCCAGACCTCGCCGGTCCTGGCCTCGAACTCCTGGCGCAGCCGCAGCCCATACTTCGGCCCCTCGCTCAGCAGGGCCAGAAGTGCATGCCGAACACTCATGACACCTCCGGGCTTGGTATACGCAGTATACTACCGGGTATCCTGTGCGGTGTCCAGAGGTGCGGGGGCCGGGACGACGGCGAATCGACGTCGCTCATGGCCGGCTCCGAGGGCCGTGGCTTGGTCAGCTGCTCCTTCAGTATGGAGGTGGTGAGGACGTCGGCATAACTTGCGGATGCCCTACGGCGTGGAGATCCAGCTCAGCGTAAGGGTGAGGCGGCTCCCCGGTGACCGGACGCGTCGTTGCCGGAGACGTGGGAAGTTCTCAGCGGTTTCGTAGCCGCCTTGGGCGGCGACCGTCCGCAGCCGATACACGACCAACCGGCACAGGAACAAGCTCAGTTTTAAAGGAGGCGGCCATGAGCGACCTTGAGGATTTCCTGGCCCACACCCTCCAGCGGCACGCCCTGGCGACGACGGGCGTGCGCAACGGTGACGCGAGGTTGCTCATCGAGATGCTGTCGACCCGGGACCCGGTGACCCTCTTCCCGGCGGCACAGCCGCCAAAGCGTGGCTGGGCCGAGGTGAGCCAGGCCTTCCAACGCGTGGCGTCGCTGTACTCCAACAGCACCCCGGTCACCTTCGACCTCGTCGCCGCCGGCGTCAGCGGCGACCTCGCCTACGTGGTCGGCTATGAACGCGGCTCAGCATCCGTCGGCGGCGGCCCGGTCGAGCCGGTCGACCTCCGCGTCACCCAGGTCTACCGCCGCGAGAACGACGAATGGAAGCTGGTGCACCGGCATGGTGATCCCGGCCATGGTGGCAATCCAGCCGTGGACCACCTGCGCGCGGAGATGCGCAACCGCCCAGGGGACGCCGTCCCGACCTGACCGCTGGCCCACGCGGCCTGCCCCGTTGTCGGGGCGCTGATCGGCTGCTCAGATCCCCAAGTGACCGCCCATCCCCGCGGCGCTCCCCTGGCCGCCATCCGAGGGTCTCCCCAAAGCGGGCCGCTGAGGTCCCCGCCCAGACGGAATGATTGCAAGGGTCACGACCATCGCGGCCACGACCGGAAGTGCCAGCGCCAGCGTCGACGGGACGGCCAACGCGGCCGCCATGAGCAGCCAGCCCGACAGGCGCAACGCGAAGGCGGGTCGGTCGTCCCAGATGCCCAGCCCGATGGCGTACTGCAGCGCGCCGACGAGCATGGCGGAACCGACGGCGTACCCCAACCACCGGTAGACGCCATGCTGTCCCGGAGGCTGAATGGCGATGACCACGCATCCCAGACTGCCAATGGCGATCGCCAGCACCATTGCGGTCAGCCGCAGAGCTTGCTGGCTGGCAGCGCCGAGCTGGCGGATCCAGGGCCGCCGCCGGCGGATGGCGGCCCACACGAGCGCGATGAGAAACACCAGATACGCGAGGTCGAGCATGCTGATGCACTTGTCACTTGACTAGGTTTCCCCAGTATAGGCACGGCACAGCGAGGGGTATCACCTGTCCAGCCGGACTTGGTGCCGGCCTGGTCCAGGCGGCGGCGGCAGCAGGCCCGCGGCCGCCGTACCCTCGATCAGCGACGTGAACGGCACCGGTGATCCAGGAGCGGCAGGGGCCACGCGGGGCGGTGGCGTGCTGGCCGCTCGCCGGCTTGCGCTCTAGAGTGAGCCGGTGGGCGACCTTGACCTGGCAAGCCTGCTCGGCGAGCACATGTCCATCCACGCGGTGCCGGGGGCCGCGATCGGCGTGCTGTGTGACACCGCGGTCACCGTCGCCTACGGCGGCGTCGTGGACGCGACCACGGGCGAGCCGGTGACCGCGGCCACGCGCTTTGCCGTGGGGTCGTTGGCCAAGTCGATGGTGGCCACGGTGATCGCCCGGCTGGCGGAGGCCGGCCGGTGGTCGTTGGACGACCCGGTCGCCACCTACGTCCCAGAGCTGCGCGGCGTCGGCTGGGCGGCGCCGGCCACCCTGCGCGACCTGCTCGCCAACCGCTCGCGGCTCCCCTTGCGCGCGGCGGTCGAGTTCGAAAGCCTCCACGGCGACGCCGACGACGTGCTGTCCCGCGTTGCGGCAACCATCGCCACCGGAGCACCGTCGGCGACGGCGACCGCTTGGTCCTACACCAATGCCGGCTGGTGCCTGCTGGGCCGCGCGATCGAGACGATGACCGGGCGCAGCTGGGAACAGGCGATGCAAGCGCAGCTGCTGGCCCCGCTGGCGATGGACCAGACGACCTTCACCAACCGCCCGGTCGCCGAACCTCGCGCCGTGGGTCACCAGCCCACCCCCGACGGCCCCGTCCCGGTCCGGCCGTGGACGCCGCGGTCCCACGGCCCGGCGGGCAGCACGCTGCTGTCGACCCTGGAGGATCTGCTGCGGTTCGCCCGCCGCCACCTGGAGGATCCCTCCCTGGCCGGCTTGCGGGCCACCCATGCGCCGGTCCGGATCCATGGGTGGCTGGATGCCTGGTGCCTTGGGTGGGCGCGGTTCGACTGGCAGGGCGGTCCGGTGTGGGGGTGGGACGGTCTGCTCAGCGGGAGCCGCGCGATCCTGCGGCTGCTGCCCCAGCAGCGCGGCGCCGTGGTGCTGCTCGCCAACGGCAGCACCGGACGCGCCCTGTACCGGTCGCTGTTCCCCATCCTGCTACAGGCCTGGTTCGGCATCGGCATGCCGGCGCTGGGGCTGGCGCCGTCACCGGGCGCGGCCGGCGACCTGGGACGGTTTGCCGGCGTGTACGCCTGGCCGGATCGGCGTTGGGAGGTCACCGCCAGCGACACCCACCTGGTCATGGAAGGCGATGGGGGCACCGTAGAGGCGCTGGCCCTGGACGACCGTACCTTCGTGGTCGACGCCGAGGACCCCGACTTCCCAACGGTGACCTTCGGTGGGTTCGACGCCAGCGGTCGTCCCGCCGTGCTCTACCAGATGTTGTGGGGGCTGCCGCGCGTGTAGACGAACGCCTGTCGATCCAGACGGTCGCCGTTCGTGTTGGTGGTGACAAGGTTCCGTCGATGCTGAGGAGTGATCACGATGACCGAGGTCCTGCTGACCGGGTTGAAGATCGGCGAGTCGGCGCGCTGGCACGATGGCCGGCTGTGGCTGTCCAACTGGGGGGCGCAGCAGATCCTGGCTGTCGACCTCGACGGCAACGCCGAGGTGATGGCCACGGTGCCGACCAGCATTCCGTTCTCGATCGACTGGCTGCCGGACGGACGGCTGCTGGTGGTTGCCGGGCCCGAGGGCCGGCTGCTGCGCCAGGAACCCGATCGTTCACTGGTCGACCAGGCCGACCTGAGCGGGCTGGGCGCGAACCTCAATGAGATCGTCGTGGACGGCCGCGGCAACATCTATGTCAACGGCGGTACGGACTTCCATCCCGGCGAGGGCGAGGCGCCAGGGTTCGTGGCCCTGGTTACGCCGGATGGCGTGGTGCGGCGGGTCGCGGAAGGACTCGCGTTCCCCAACGGGATGGCGGTCACCCCGGACAACTCGACGCTGATCGTCTCGGAGTCGTTCGCGGGGACGCTCACCGCGTTCGACATCGGCCCCGACGGGGGCCTCTCGAACCGGCGCGTGTGGGCCCCGCTGCCCGGCGACGGCATCGTGCTGGACACCGAAGGAGCCGTGTGGACGCCTGGCTGGACCGAGACCGGGGCGGCCTGCCTGCGGGTCGCCGAGGGCGGAGAGGTCCTGGACACGGTCCCGCTCGACCGGACCGGGTTCGCGTGCACGCTCGGCGGCGAGGACGGGCGAACGCTGTTCATGCTCGCGGCGGACTGGCGTATGCAGGACGGCTTCGAGGACAACATCAAGCGCCTGACGACCGGACCGGGGACCGGCCAGGTCCTCACCACCCGCGCCCCGGCCGCCCATGCCGGCCACCCCTGAACGACCCTTCCGCGCCGGAGGCCACGCCGGGAAGCTCGCACGCCGGCGGCAATCGGTCGGTCAGCGGCCGGTGGGCTGTCCCGCCTCGCTGCGGGAGCCCTTGCGGGTGCGCAACCGGTCGGCCTTGGTCCGTTCCGGGAACCGGTTGGCGTATTCCCGCTCCAGCTGGAGCATGCGCTCGGTGTGGTTGAGGAGCGCCTGGCGCGAGCCGTGGAAGAACGTCTCCTCACGGGTCGCGTACAGGTGGCGTAGCTCGCGCTCCAATGCCTCGTCGTCCAGCTGATGTGGATCGAGGCCGAACTTCCCCGCCATGGCAAGTCCCTTCCAGCCGCCCCGTGGTCGACCCTGCCATCAGCCTACCGCGTGCCTGGTCCGGCGGCAGGGAGGCGTCGAAGGGCCAGGAGCGCGGCGGCGAGCAGGGCCAGGCTGCCGGCCAGGCACAGCCACAGGCCCAACCCCACCCGAACCACCCGGGTGCCGTCACCGACGGGCGGGTCGACCGCCGCGACCACCGCCAGGGCGACCAGCACGGCGGCCAGCGCGGCCAGCGCGACCCGGGTGGCGCGGCCCGTGCCGCGGGTGGTCTCGCGCAGGACGAGGGCGGCCGCGGCGGCCGCGACCAGGCCGAAGCCGCCGCCGAGGATGGTGTCGAGGGGATACAGCTTGGGCGAGAACGGACCGGCCAGCGTCGCCCAGGGATTGACCAGCCCGAGCGCCATGGCCGCGCAGCCGGCCACCTCCAGGCGGCGCAGCCCCCTTGGCACGGCCGGCGTGCGCCGGGCGAGGCGGCGGCGCTCGGCCAGCAGCTCCTGCTCGGCCGCGTAGTCGCCGGGGCTGCGGCCGAGCATCCGGTTGGCCACCGTGTCACCGTCGGGGGTCGGGGTGGAATCCATCAGGTAGCGGCCCAGCCGGGTCCCGGCCCACACCATCACCCCGACGATGATCAGCGCGAACACCACGGACAGGACCTGCACCGCAATCACCCCCACCGGCGCGGAACCGGCCTGCCGATCCTACCGAGCGGACGCTCGTGGTTCGAGTGGTCCAGGTCCCTTCGCCCCGGCGGCCCGCGCCGCGGTTCTCTCTAGCTCAGGTTGCGGTAGCGCAGCAGGACGGTGCCCGAGACGAACCGTCGGGTCTCGAGCAGCTCCAGGCTGAGGTCGGCCGACTCGAACAGGCGGGCGCCGCGGCCGACCACCACCGGGAAGACGAACAGGCGGAACTCGTCGACCAGGCCGGCGGCGATGAGGGCGTGGACCAGCGGCGTGCTGCCGGTGGCGACGATGTCGCGGCCGGGGGCCTCCTTCAGCGCCTGGACCTGCTCGACGAGGGGGCCGCGGAGCACGGTGGTGTGCGCCCAGCCGGGGTCGTCCAGGGTGCTGGAGACCACGTACTTGTGCACCGCGTTCAGGTAGTCGGCCACGCCCGTCGGGTCGTCGGTCTGCTTTGGCCAGAACTCGCGGAAGGCCACGAAGGTGTTGCGGCCGACGAGCAGCGCGTCGGCCGCCGCCTGGTGCTCGCGGGTCGCCGCGGCCATGTCGGACTGGTCGACCCCCTGGTTCAGGGGGACGAACCATCCTCCCGACAGGTCCATCACGCCGTCGAGGGTGACGTTCTCGATGACCACGAGCTTGCGCATGGGCGCTACCCCTCTGGGTCGGCCGGGGCCGGGACCGGGGTGGGGCGGATGACGACCAGGGCGACGGTCAGGGCCAGGGCGGCGAACGCGACCGCGAGCTGGAAGGCGGTCGAGATGCCGTGGGCGAGGACCTGGTGGGCCCAGGCGGCCGGGAGCTGGCCGGTCTGGCGGAACTGGGCCAGGAGGCCGGCGGGGGCGGTGTTGAGGAAGTCGGCGACCTGGTGGACGGCCTCGTTGCGGCTGGCCGTGCCGAAGACGGTGACCAGGATGGAGAGGCCGAGGGAGCCGCCGACCTGCTGGGTGACGTTGAGCAGGCTGGAGGCGGCGCCGGCCTCGTGAGGGGCGACGCCGGAGACGGCCACCACCGTCAGGGGGACGAACAGCAGGCCCATGCCCAGGCCGAACAGCAGCATGGGAACGAGGATGCCGTCGAGGTAGCCGCTGTCCACCGAGACCTGGGCGAGCCAGGCCAGCCCCACGGTGGCCAGGGTGGCGCCGGCGATCATCAGGCGCCTGGGGCCGACCCTCGGCAGGGAGCGGGCGGCCACCTGGGAGGTGAGGATGATCGCGGCGGTGATCGGCAGGAAGGAGATGCCGGCCCGCAGCGGGCTGTAGCCGAGCACGTTCTGGACGAACAGGGTCAGGAAGAAGAACTGGCCGAACAGGGCCGCGGCCAGGGCCAGCATCACCACGTAGCTGCCGGTCCGGTTCCGTTCCCGGAACATGTGCAGCGGGGTGATGGGCTGGCGGATGCGGGTCTCGATGGCCACGAACAGGCCGAGCAGGACCACGGCGGCGGCGAACGAGCCCACCGTGAGCTGGTCGCTCCAGCCCTGCTGGGCGGCCCGGATGAAGCCGTAGACCAGGGCGGTCATGCCGGCGGTGGAGGTGAGGGCCCCGCCGAGGTCGAACCGGCCCGGCTGGCGCTCGGACTCGGTGATGTACAGGGGCGCGAGGAAGGCCAGCAGGAGGCCGATGGGCACGTTGACGAACAGCACCCAGCGCCACGACAGCCACGAGGTGAGCATCCCGCCGGCGATCAGGCCGATGGCCGAGCCGGACACGGCCACCGCCGAGAACACCCCGAAGGCCCGGTTGCGCTCCTCGCCCTCGGCGAAGTTGGTGGTGATCAGCGACAGGGCGGTCGGGGCGGCGACGGCGGCGCCGACCCCCTGGAGGGCCCTGGCCGCCAGCAGCCAGCCGGCCGAGGTGGCCAGCCCGCCCAGGAACGAGGCCAGGGTGAAGACCAGGATCCCGGCGACGAACACCCGCCGCCGGCCCAGGATGTCCCCGGCCCTGCCCCCCAGCAGCAGCAGCCCGCCGAAGGTGAGGGTGTAGGCGTTCAGCACCCACGACAGGTTGCTGGTGGAGAAGCCAAGGGCCTGCTGCATCTGGGGCAGGGCGATGTTCACGATGGTCGCGTCCAGCACCACCATGAGCTGGGAGGCGGCGATGATGGTGAGGGCGAGCGCCGGATGGGAGCCTCGCCGCGCCGCGCCCGGAGGCCGTTGCCCGGCCGTCTGCAGGACCGTCATGGGTGTCCCGATCCTCTCGACTAGAGTACGATGACGTTCACAATGCGAGCGACGGTACGCCCGGCCTCGTTAGGAACGCAAGCGTTCACTAAGATTCTTAGGTAGCTCTTCGGGAGGTCGGCCGATGACCGCTCCGGCGGACCCGGCGCCGGCGCCGCCCTGGGGGCCGCCCGCCACCCGGCGCCGCGGCCAGACCCTCGAGCAGGCCATCTTCCAGGCGGTGCTGGACCAGCTCCAGGCGGTCGGCTACGCGCGGCTCACCATGGAGGGGGTCGCCGGCTGCGCCCACACCGGCAAGGCGGCCCTGTACCGCCGCTGGCCGCGCAAGGAGGACCTGGTGGTCGACGCCATCGACCACGTCCTGCCGTCGCTGGCCGAGCTGCCCGACCACGGCGACGTGCGTGAGGACCTGCTGGAGCTGCTGCGGCGGCTGGCGGCCATGGTCAACTCGCGCACCGGCTGCGCCCTGCGCTGCCTGCTGGCCGAGGTCGACCGGGAGCACCCCTTCGCCCGCCTGCTCCACGAGCGCGTCTTCGCCCCCCGCAAGCAGGCCTTCCGGGCCGTGCTGCAGCGGGCCGCCGACCGCGGCCAGCTCCGTCCCGACGCCGCCAGCCAGCTGGCCGCCGACGTCGGCCCGGCCATGGTGGTGCAGCGGTTCCTGGCCGACGGGCCGCCGGTGCCCGACGACTACGTGGTATCGATCCTCGACCAGGTCGTCCTGCCGCTGCTGCGGCCGTAACCTCCCCGGGCCGGCCGGCGCCGCTGTCGATCCGGGCCCGGCCCGTTCGTGTAGAGGGCGAGACCATCCCAAGACGACGGGAGGACGCACCCATGGGCAAGCTCGTGGTGTTCACCAACGTGACCCTGGACGGCGTGATGCAGGCGCCGGGCCGGCCCGACGAGGACACCCGCGGCGGCTTCCCCTACGGGGGCTGGGGCGTGGGCTACAACGACGAGGTCATGGGCGGGTTCCTGGCCGAGAACATGGCCCGCCCGGGCTCCCTGGTGCTGGGCCGCCGGACCTACGAGGACCTCTACGGCTACTGGCCCGGGCAGACCGACAACCCCTTCACCGAGGTGCTGAACCGCACCCGCAAGTACGTCGCCTCGGCCACCCTGGCCGAGCCGCTCGGATGGAGCAACTCGACCCTGCTGGCGGGCGACGCCGCCGACGCCGTGGCCGCGCTCAAGCGGGAGCCGGGTGAGGACCTGATGGTGATCGGCAGCGGCGAGCTGGTCCAGGCGCTGCGCCGCCGCGACCTGGTCGACGAGTACGTGCTGCTGATCCACCCGCTGGTGCTGGGGACCGGGCGCCGGCTCTTCCCCGACGGCGGCGGCCGGGCCACACTCCGGCTGACCGGATCGACCGCCACCACCACCGGCGTGGTGATCGCCACCTACCAGGTGAGGAGGGATGCCTGATGCCGCAGTACCTGCTCAGCGTGTACCAGCCCGACGGCCCCACGCCCCCGCCGGAGGTGCTGGCGACCATCTCGCGCGACCTGGATGCCCTGAACGCCGAGCTCAAGGCGGCCGGGGCGTGGGTCTTCAGCGGCGGGCTGCACCCGCCCTCCACGGCAACGGTGGTGCGGGCCCGCGACGGCGAGGTGCTGGTCACCGACGGCCCGTTCGCCGAGGGCAAGGAGCACATCGGCGGGTTCACCATCATCACCGCGCCCGACCTGGACGCCGCCCTCGCCTGGGGCGGCAAGCTGGCCACGGCGACCACCCTGCCGATCGAGGTGCGGCCGTTCCAGGGCGGGGACTGACCCGGCGTGCCGCCCCTGGCCGCCTCCGAGGTCGAGCGGGTGTTCCGCGACCAGCACGGCCGCGCCGTGGCCGTGCTGGTGGGCCGCTTCGGCGACATCGACGTGGCCGAGGAGGCGGTCCAGGACGCCTTCGTGGAGGCGCTGCGGCGCTGGCCGGCCGACGGGCCGCCGCCGAGCCCGGCCGGGTGGATCATCACCACCGCCCGCAACAAGGCCGTCGACCGCCTCCGCCGGGAGGCCTCCCGGGCCGACCGGCACGCCCAGGCCGCCCTGCTCCACGCCAGCGACGAACCGGCCGAGGAGGGCGCCGTGCGCGACGACCGGCTGCGCCTGATCTTCACCTGCTGCCATCCCGCCCTCGACCCGGGCGTCCAGGTGGCCCTGACCCTGCGGCTCCTGGGCGGGCTCACCACCGCCGAGATCGCCCGCGCCTTCCTGGTCCCGGAGCCGACCATGGCCCAGCGGCTGGTCCGGGCCAAGGCCAAGATCCGCGACGCCCGCATCCCCTACCGGGTCCCGGACTCCGCCGAGCTGCCCGACCGCCTGCGGGCGGTGCTGGCCGTGGTCTACCTGATCTTCAACGAGGGCTACGACGCCAGCGCCGGCGACGCCCTGGTCCGCCGCGAGCTGTGCGCCGAGGCCATCCGGCTGGGGCGGGTGCTGGCCGAGCTGATGCCCGACGAGCCGGAGGTCCTTGGCCTGCTGGCCCTGATGCTGCTGGTCGAGTCGCGCCGGGCCGCCCGCACCACCGCCGACGGCGAGCTCGTGCTCCTGGCCGACCAGGACCGCGGCCGCTGGGACCGCGACCTGGTCGCCGAGGGCCAGGCCATCGTGCGGCGCTGCCTGCGCCGCGGCCGGCCCGGCCCCTACCAGGTCCAGGCGGCCATTCACGCCGTCCACAGCGACGCCCCCAGCGCCGCCGCCACCGACTGGGCCCAGGTCGTTGCCCTCTACGACCAGCTGCTCACCCTGGCCCCGAGCCCGGTGGTGGCCCTCAACCGCGCCGTGGCGGTGGCCGAGGTCTCCGGCCCGGCGGCGGCCCTCGACCTGGTCGACGGCCTGGAGCTGGACGGCTACCACCTGTTCCACGCCATCCGGGCCGACCTGCTGCGCCGCCTCGGCCGCGACGCCGAGGCGGCCGCGGCCTACCAGGCGGCGATCGCCCGGGCCGGCAACGCCGCCGAGCGGGAGTTCCTGGAGCGGCGCCGCCGGGCCCTCGGCCGGACCTGAGCCGGGCGGCGGCCGCGACGGCGGGACCGGTGATTGCACCGGTACGACGCCGGCGCCGATCGGCAGATCGACCAGGCCTGCGGCTGAGCCGGCCGCTATTCGCGGTGGACGCGCACCCGGGCGCCGGAGGTGCGGACCCGGACCAGGTAGCGGCCGGTCCCCTTGCCCTCGGCCCGCCAGGCGTCGGCGTCCCGGGTGAAGCCCTGGTCGCGGAGGTTGTCGATGCTGAGCCCCTCGACCCGGACCTCGATGGTGGCGCTCCTTGGCAGGTACAGGTCGACCAGGCCGGTCGAGAGCTGGAGGTCGACCGGGACCTCGGCGGCGGGGTCGCCGAGGCGGACGGCCAGGCGGGACACGCCGGACTGGACGGTGACGCCGCGCAGGTCGAGCCGGCGCAGGTCCAGGTCGGCGGTGACCGCCCCCGCCGAGACGTCGACCTGCCAGGCCAGGGAGGTGTTGAGCTGGATCCGCCAGTCGTTGCCGCGGTTGCGGGCCAGTACCCCCCGCTGGGCCGGGGAACGCAGGTCGAGCACGGCCAGGTCGCTGGCGGTGGTCACCTGGGTGCCGGGCTGGCCGGGGCCGCGCAGGTCGGCCGCGTACAGCCCGGGCGCCCCGGACTGGATGCGGAGCTGGCCGCCGCCCAGGCTGGCCCGCAGCTCGGCCTTGGCCGCGCCCGAGGGGACGGGCTGGCTGGAGGAGACGCCGACCGGTGGGTCGGGCGAGGACAGCGACAGCACCAGGGGGCCGACCACGGCCACCACCAGCAGGAGGGTGCCGACGGTCCGGAGCGAGCCCCGGCCGGTGCCGCGGCCGACCCGCTCCAGGCCGACGCCGATGAGGGCCAGGGGGATGGCCAGCAGGATGGTCTGGACGATCGAGGTGACCCGGGTGGCCAGGACGGCCACGGTCACGGCCAGGCCGCCGGCCAGCACCACCAGGCCGGTCCAGTAGGCGCCGGGCCGGGCCCGGGGCAGGACCTCCTCCTCCTCGGGTGGCCAGTCCTCCGGGCCGCCCGGCGGTGCCGGGTCGGCGGCGGTCACGCCGGCGGCGTCCGGCCGCTGGATGTCCCTGGCCACGTCGCTCCTCCTGCTGGGTTCCCGCAGCGCAGTATCTGCCGAGGACCCGGTCCCGGGGAAATCACGGCTGCTCGACCAGCTCGGCCAGCCGGTCGGTGAGGGCGGTGGCGGCCCGGCGGGCCTCCTCGAGGCGGCGGGCGCGGGCGGCCAGGTCGTCGCGGACCGGGCCGGCGGCCATCCGGCGCAGGTTGAAGGCGACGGTCGACCGGCCGCCCTCCAGGCCGGCCCGGAGCAGGTGGGCCGCGACCAGCTGGTCGCTGGCCGTCCGGGCCAGGGCCATCCCGGCCAGCTCGGCGGCCAGGCCGAGGCCGTCGGCGGCCAGCTCGGCGGTGGCCAGGGGGACCTCGGTGGCGTCGGCCCGCGCGGCCTCGGCGGCCCGGCTGGCCCCCGGGTCGCCCTCGGTGGCTCGGGCGGCGCGGACGGTGGCCACCATGCGCTCGTAGACGTCGGCGTCGGTCCGCTCCTGCTCGACCAGGGCCGCCCGCAGCCGGTCGGCCTCGCCGGCCAGCCGGTCGAGCCGGTCGGCCTCCGCCGGCTCGGCCTTGCGGCCGCCGATCCGGGCCGTCATGGCCAGCAGGGCGCAGCCGAGCGCGGCGGCGACCGCCGAGGCGCTGCCGCCGCCCGGGGTGACGGTCGGGGCGGCGTAGCTGTCCAGCCAGCCATGCTCGCCGAGACGCTGCTGTGGGCTCATTGGCGCTCCCCTGTCGTTCCTGTCGTGGTCCCCGCGCCCGCCGTGGTCACGGTCGCTCCTTGGCGGTGAGGATCTGGAGCAGGCGGGCTTCGAGGACCTGGTCGGGGGTGAAGTCTCGCAGGCGCAGGTCGGCCGGGTCGGCCCCGTCGAGGGCGCCGGCCGGGACCAGGCCGACGATCTCCGAGGCCTCGACCCGGGCCCCGGCCCGCTCGGCCAGGGCGGCCACGGCCGTGTACGCGGCCGCCGGCGGGGTCGCCCGCCAGTCGAGCAGGTTCATCGACACCTGGACCAGGCCCCGCTGCTGCAGGGGGACGCCCATGGCCCGGACCGCGGGCAGGCCGCCGTCGCGTTCCCGGACCGCCGAGGCGATCCGCCGGGCCAGCGCCAGGTCGGCCCCGGCCAGCTCGACGTTGTAGGCGATCAGGACCTCCCTGGCCCCGGCGGCGGTCGCCCCGGCGGTCGGGTGCGGCCCCGGCCCGCCGAAATCTGGACCGGGGGGGTCCGGGGGACCGCCGGGGTGGTCCCCCGGAGGGTCGGGGGGGTCCGGGGGACCGCCGGGGTGGTCCCCCGGTCGATCGGTGTGGTCGCCGGCGCGGAGGGCCTCGAACCCGCGGCCGCGGACGGCGGGCAGGGCGGCCCACCCGGGGTGACGGGCCGCGGCCCCGTAGAGGTAGACGGGGATGCCGGCCTCGGCGGCGATCCGCCGGCCGGCCCGCTCGGCCAGGGCCGCGCAGTCCAGGTCGGGGTCGCCGGCGCCGCGGAGCCGGGTCTCGGCCCCGAAGGGGACGAACGGCAGCACGTCCAGCGCCCCCATCCGCGGGTGGACGCCGCGGTGGTGGTTCAGGTCGATCAGGCGGGCGCAGGCCCTGGCCCCGGCGACGGCCGCCTCGACCAGGGCCGGCCCCGGGCCCATCAGGGTGATGACCGACCGGTGGTGGTCGGGGTCGCTGGAGGCGTCCAGCACCAGCACCTCTGGGTCGGCCCCGGCGAAGGCGGCCACGATCTCCTCCACCACCTCGGGCCGCCGGCCCTCCGAGACGTTGGGCACGCACTCGACCAGGCGGGTCAGGGCGAGCTCGGTCACGGCCCGGCACCCTCGCCGGCGACCACGACCCCGCCCTTGACCACGCTCGCGGCCAGGTTGACCCCCAGGTGGTAGGCCAGGTCGAGGTAGCTCCGCCCGGCCAGCACCACCAGGTCGCAGCCGGCGCCCGGGGCCAGCCGCCCGGCCCGGCCGCCGCGCCCCAGCGCCCGGGCCGCCCCGTCGGTGGCGGCCAGCACCGCCTCCTCGGGGGTGAGGCCGCCGTGCACGCAGGCCAGCGCCACCATCAGCTGCATCGACTCGCTGTAGCAGGTCCCGGGGTTGCAGTCGGTGCCGAGGGCCATGGTCGTCCCGGCCTCGCGCAGCACCTGGGCCGGGGCGGCCCGGCCGGTGCGGAGCAGGAAGCTGGTCCCGGGCAGCAGCACGGCCACCGTCCCGGCGGCGGCCAGCGCCCTGGCCTCCTTTTCGTCGCAGAACAGCAGGTGGTCGGCCGAGGTGCAGCCGAGCTCGGCGGCCAGCATCGCCCCGCCGGTGGAGCCGAGCTCGTTGGCGTGCAGCTTGGTCCGCAGGCCGTGGCCGGCCCCGGCCTCCAGGACCCGCCGCGACTCCTCCACCGTCAGCGCCCCCCGGTCGCAGAAGGCGTCCACGAACTCGGCCAGGGGGGCGCAGGCCGGCAGCATCTCGCGCACCAGCAGGTCCAGGTAGCCGTCCCGGTCGCCGGCGAACTCCTCGGGGATCAGGTGGGCGCCGAGGAAGGTCGGCACCACCTCGGCCGGGGAGCCGGCGGCCACCCTGGCCAGCACCTCCAGGCAGCGCCGCTCGTCGCCGACGGTGAGGCCGTAGCCGGACTTGGCCTCAAGGGTGGTGGTGCCGAAGGCCAGGGCGGTGGCCAGCCGCCGGGCCGCGGCCGCCTCCAGCTCGGCGTCGGCGGCGGCCCTGGTGTCGCGGACGGTGCGGTTGATCCCGCCCCCGGCGGCCAGGGCCTCCTCGTAGCCGACCCCGCGCAGCCGGGCGGCGAACTCGTCCGCCCGGTCGCCGGCGAACACCAGGTGGGTGTGGGCGTCCACGAACCCGGGGACCACGGCCCGGCCCCCGGCCCCGAAGGCGTCCAGGTCGTCGGTCAGCTCGAGGTCCGGCAGCTGCCGCTCGGGGCCGGCGTAGACGACCCGGCCGCCGGCCGCGGCCACGGCGGCGCCCTCGACCACGCCCAGCGGCCCCTCCCCCAGCGCCGGGTCGCAGGTGACGAGCTGGCCGATCCCGGACAGGAGGAAGTCGACCGGACCGGGCGGGCCGGCGGGGACCTGGGCGGCGGTCACGGCGCCCCGGGGCCGGCCACCCCGGGCAGGTCCATGCCCCGCTCGGTGGCCACGTTCCGGGCCAGGTCGTAGCCGGCGTCGGCGTGGCGCATGACCCCGGTGCCGGGGTCGTTGGTGAGGACCAGCTCGACCCGCCGGGCCGCCTCCTCGCTGCCGTCGGCCACCACCACCACGCCGGCGTGGATGGAGCGGCCGATGCCGACCCCGCCGCCATGGTGGACGCTCACCCAGGAGGCGCCCGAGGCGGTGTTGAGCAGGGCGTTGAGGATCGGCCAATCGGCGATGGCGTCGCTGCCGTCGGCCATGGCCTCGGTCTCCCGGTAGGGGCTGGCCACCGAGCCGGCGTCCAGGTGGTCGCGGCCGATCACGATCGGCGCCCGGACCTCGCCCCGGGCCACCAGGTCGTTGAAGGCCAGCCCGGCCTGGTGGCGCTCGCCGTAGCCGAGCCAGCAGATCCGGGCCGGCAGCCCCTGGAAGCGGACCCGCTCGGCGGCCATGCTCAGCCAGCGGCGCAGGTGCTCGTCGTCGCCGAACAGCTCCAGCACGGCCCGGTCGGTGCGGGCGATGTCGGCCTCATCGCCGGACAGGGCGGCCCAGCGGAACGGCCCCTTGCCCTGGCAGAACAGGGGCCGGATGTAGGCGGGCACGAACCCCGGGTAGGCGAAGGCGTCCCCGAACCCGGCCACCCGGGCCTCGCCGCGCAGGTTGTTGCCGTAGTCGAACACCTCGGCCCCGGCCCGCTGGAAGCCGACCATGGCCTCGCAGTGGCGGGCCATCGACTCGCGGGCCTGCTTGACGTAGCCGGCCGGGTCCTCGGTCCGGGCCGCGGGGGCGTCGCCGGGGTCGACCCCGCTGGGCACGTACCCGCCAAGGGGATCATGGGCCGAGGTCTGGTCGGTGACCACGTCGGGCCGGAACCCGCCGGCCAGCAGCTCGGGAAAGACGTCGGCGGCGTTGCCGACCAGCCCGATCGACACCGCCCGCCCCTCGGCGGCGGCCCGCTCGATCCTGGCGGTGGCGTCGGCCAGGTCGTCGGCCCGCTCGTCCAGGTAGCCGGTGTCGAGGCGGCGGGCCAGCCGCTCGGGGTCGACCTCGACACACAGGGCGACCCCATCGTTCATGGTCACGGCCAGCGGCTGGGCGCCGCCCATGCCGCCGAGCCCCGCGGTGAGCACGACCTTGCCGCGGAGGCTGTCCCAGCCGTTGGCCTGGGCCACGGCGGCGAAGGTCTCGTAGGTGCCCTGGAGGATCCCCTGGGTGCCGATGTAGATCCAGGACCCGGCGGTCATCTGCCCGTACATGGTCAGCCCGGCCGCCTCCAGCTCGCGGAACTGCTCCCAGGTGGCCCACTCGGGCACCAGCAGCGAGTTGGCCAGCAGCACCCGGGGGGCGAAGCTGTGGGTCCGGAACACCCCGACCGGCTTGCCCGACTGGACCAGCAGGGTCTCGTCGTCCCCGAGCCGGCGCAGGGTGGCCACGATCCGGTCGAAGGCCGCCCAGTCGCGCGCCGCCCGCCCGGTGCCGCCGTAGACGACCAGGTCGTCGGGCCGCTCGGCGACCTCGGGGTCAAGGTTGTTGCAGAGCATCCGCAGGGCCGCCTCCTGCTGCCAGCCCCGGCAGGAGAGCTCGGGGCCCCGCGGGGCCCGCACCACCCGTGCTCCTTCCATGGGGTACGGCTCCTTCCCGGCCGGGTCACCCGAGGGGCCCGGCCACCTCCTCGGCCGCGGCCACCAGTGTCCCGTCGGCGACCAGGCGCTCCAGGGCGGCCAGGTCGGGGGCCAGGTAGCGGTCGGCGTCCAGGACCGGGACCTGCTCGCGGACCTTGTCGTGGACGGCCGCCACCGCCGCCCCCGGTGCCAGCGGGGCGCGCAGGTCGATCGCCTGGGCGGCGCACAGGACCTCGATGGCCAGGGCGCGGCGGACATTCGCGATCACCCGGCGCAGCTTCAGCCCGGCCGTCCAACCCATGGAGACGTGGTCCTCCTGGTTGCCCGAGGTCGGGATGGAGTCGACCGAGGCCGGGTGGGCCAGGATCTTGTTGTCGGCGACCAGGGCCGCCGCCGTGTACTGGGTCAGCATCAGCCCCGAGTTGAGGCCCGGGTCGCGGGCCAGGAACGGGGGCAGGTCGTGGTTGAGGGCCGGGTCGAGCAGCCGGTCGACCCGGCGCTCGGAGATGTCGGCCAGCTCGGCCAGGGCGATGGCCAGGAAATCGAGCACGAACGCCAGCGGCTGGCCGTGGAAGTTGCCGACCGAGATCACCTCGCCGGTGTCGGCGAACACCACCGGGTTGTCGGTGACCGACCCCAGCTCGCGCTCGACCACCTGGCGGGCGAAGGCGACCACGTCCCGGCAGGCCCCGTGCACCTGGGGGGCGCAGCGCAGCGAGTAGGCGTCCTGGATGGCGTGGGGCGAGTGGCGGTGGCTGGCCAGGATCGGCGACCCGGCCAGCATCCTACGGAGGTTGGCGGCGCTGGCCGCCTGGCCGGGGTGGGGCCGCAGCTCGTGCAGGCGGGCCTGGAAGGGCCGGTCGGTGCCGAGCAGCCCCTCGATCGACATGGCGCAGGCCACGTCGGCCATGGCGGCCAGGGCCTCGGCGTCGGCCACGGCCAGGCAGGCCAGGGCGAGCATCCCCTCGGTCCCGTTGACCAGCGACAGGCCCTCCTTGAACGACAGCCGCAGCGGCTCCAGCCCGGCCACGCGCAGCCCGTCGGCGGCCGGGGCCCGGCGGCCGTCGAGGAGGACCTCGCCCTCGCCGAGCAGGGGCAGGGCCAGGTGGGCGAGCTGGGCCAGGTCGCCGGAGGCGCCGACCGACCCGTGCTCGGGGATCACCGGGGTGACCCCGGCCGCCAGCAGGGCGACCAGCGCCTCGACCACCACCGGCCGCACGCCCGAGTAGCCCTGGGTGAGGGTCCGGGCCCGCAGCAGCTGCATGCCCCTGACCACCTCGACCTCCAGCGGCTCGCCCGTGCCCGTGGCGTGCGACAGCACGATGCGGCGCTGCAGCTCCTCCAGGTCGGCCGGGTCGACGGCGGTGTTGGCGAGCAGGCCGAACCCGGTGGAGACGCCGTAGACCCGCCGGCCCTCGGCCACCGCCCGCTCGACCACGTCGCGGGCCGGGGCCATGCGCTTGCGGCCCTCGGAGCCCAGCTCCACCGGGGTGTGGTCGCGGGCCACGGCGACCACCTCGGCAATGGCCAGCGGCCCGCCGTCCAGCACCACCCGGCCGGGGCCCGCTCGGTCGCCGCGTCGCGTCATGGCGGCATCGTAGGTCGGGCCCGGACGCGCCGTCACGCCCTCGTGGTAGAGATAGGCAAGGATCGTCGACTGGGTCGCCGTGATTGTCGCGGCCGGCCCCCGGGTATCCAGGCAGGACACCGCGGGAGCTTGCCTAGGTAGCCCGCCTAGACGGGCCGGCGGATACCAGATCGGTATGCGGAAGTTGCCGAGGAAGGGATGCAACTTCGGCTGAGTTAGGCCATCCTGGTGGTGCGTCCCGGCGTCGACCGGGAGGAGCAAGGAGACGACGACCATGGGCACCGACGAAAGCGGCACCGCCACCCCGACCCTGCAGCGCGAGGTCTGTGACAAGTGCGGCTCGCGCATGGAGCTGGAGAGCTCGGCCTATGGGTTCGAGCGCTGGAAGTGCCCGAAGTGCCAGCAGATCGTCGGCATCGACCGCGACCCCGAGGTCGGCAGCCGCTTCCAGATCGCCCGCGGCCAGCCCTGGAACTACTCGCCGGACGCCTTCAAGAACTGACGAACGCCCAGCGGGCAGGTGGACTCCCCCGCGCCGTCAGAGGCTCTTCAGGCAGGGATGGAGAGGACCATCAGCAGCGACCACAGGGCGTGCGAGACCAGCCCGGGCACGATGCTCCCCGTGACCTGGCGCTGCCTGGCCCAGACGGTGCCGCAGACCAGCGCCGCCAGCGGCAGCACCACGGTCCCCGAGAGCCCGACGAACAGCGCGTACAGCACCGCCGACCCGAGCACCGGCCGCCACCCCGGCCCGTAGCGCCTGGTCAGCCGGGCGAACACCGCCCCCCGCCACAGCACCTCCTCGCTTGGCGAGGTCCCGAGCACGATCACCAGCGCCACCACCAGCGTGGGCGCGGTCGTCCGCGCCAGGTCGACCACCCGCTCGACCTGGGCCCACAGCGGCGTCCCCCGCAGCACCAACGCCCCGGCAACGGACACCAGGTACAGCGCCGCCCCCGACAGCACCCCCATCGCCACCAGCCGCCGGCTCGGCCGCAGCCGCACCCGGAAGTACGGGTGCCACGCCGCCCACCACGCGAAGGCCGAGAACGCCACCATCGCCGACCAGAACGGCACCACCCGCAGCCAGAACGCCGCCGGGTACACCACCGCCATGGCGGCGAGCGCCGCCGGCAACGCCCACCCCGGCCGCGCCGGCCCCGGCCGCGCACGCCCGGCGGCCGTCCCGTTCCCCGCCGATGCCCCGTCGTCGGGTTCCTCGCGAGGGATCCAGCCGGGGCGGTGGGGCACCTCGGGGGGCGGCTGGTCGCTGGGGTGGACGGTCGGGTGCCGGCGGGTCACCGGCCGGCTCCCCGATCCGGGTCGATGGTCATGCCCGCAGCATAAGCGGGCCCGCCCACCACCGCCCTCCGAGCCCGCTGCTACCATCCACCCGCCGTCTCCTGCCCTGCGAGCGCGAGGACCAGCCGTGCCCGAGACCGTCGTCCACCTGGTGCGCCACGGGCAGGTGGAAAACCCTCGCCGGGTCCTCTACGGCCGCCTCCCCGGCTACCACCTGTCGGCCCGCGGCCAGGCCCAGGCCGACCTGCTGGCCGGCCACTTCGCGTCGACGCCGCTGGCCGCGGTGGTGGCCAGCCCCCTGGAGCGGGCCCAGCAGACGGCCGCCCCCATCGCCGCCGCCCACGGCCTCGAGGTCCGCACCGACCTGCGCCTGATCGAGACCAGCAATGTCTTCGAGGGCGCCGCCGGCAACGTCGCCTGGTACATCCTGCGTCACCCCAAGCTGTGGTGGAAGCTGCGCGACCTCCGCACCCCCTCCTGGGGGGAACGCAACGTCGATATGGCCGAGCGGGTCCGCGCCGCCGTGGACGCCGTCCGCCAGGAGCTCCCCGGGGGCCAGGTCGTCCTCGTCTCCCACCAGGCCCCCATCTGGGTGGCCCGCCTCGCCTTCGAGCGCCGCCGCCTGGCCCACTGGCCCGGCTTTCGCCGCTGCACTCTGGCCAGCGTCACCACCCTCGCCTTCGACGGCGACCGCCTCACCTCCGTCACCTACGCCGAACCGGCCGCCCCCGCCCTGCGAGCCCCCGACCCCGGCGGTTCGCTTCGTCCCGACCGGGAACCGCAGTAGGGCGCCGACCCCTCGACCGGCCCGCGGTCGGCCAGACCGGCGATCTCGCGTACTGCACGGTTCGCCCCCTCAACTCCACCCTGGCCGACCCGGAGGACCGTCCCCGCCCCCGGCCTGGTCGGACCCGGCGGCCCCCCCGAACTGCTCGGGGGCGGCCGGGCCGTGGACGCCGGCCTGGTCGGGGGCGGCCGGGGTGCGGTCCCTGGTGCCGGTCGTGGGGGCGGACCGGAGCAGGGCCCGGACCTCCTCGTCGGAGGTCTGGGGGAACGAGCGGTAGGAGTTGCCGACCGCCCGGAACGGGCGCGGGGTGATGACGCAGACCACCTCGTCGGCCTCCTCCGCGAGGTGCTGGCAGGTCCGGGCCGGCGCCGTCGGGACCGCCACCACCACCTTGGCCGGGCCCAGACGGCGGGCGGCGGCCACCGCGGCCCGCATGGTGGACCCGGTGGCCAGGCCGTCGTCGACCAGGATCACCACCCGACCGGCGAGGTCGGGCGGGGCCCTGCCCTGGCGGTAGCTGCGCTCCCTCCTGTCCAGCTCGCGTCCCTCCGCCTCGGCCACCCGGTCCAGCTCGGCCCCGCCCAGCCGCAGCCGGGCGACCACCTGCTCGTTGACGACCCGGACCCCGCCCGCGGCGATCGCCCCCATGGCCAGCTCCTCGTGGCCGGGAACGCCCAGCTTGCGCACGACGAACACGTCCAGCGGCGCCCCGAGGGCCTCCGCCACCCTGGCCGCCACCGGCACCCCGCCCCGCGGCAGGGCGAGCACGAGCACGTCCGGCCGGCCGGCGTACCGCCCGAGCCGCCCGGCCAGGACGTCGCCGGCCTCGACCCGGTCCCGGAACACCGTCCTCGGCACGGTGGACCCCGATCAGCGCGGCGCCGCCCGTTCAGCGCGGCGCGTCGTCCTCGTCGAACGGTGCCGGTATGGCCTGCTCCAGGGCGTCCTCCTCCGGAACCTCGACGTCGATCTCGGGGATCTGGTCGGGTGTGTCCCGCTCCAGCAGCGGCTGGCGCTGCTCCAGAGCGTCGGCCTCGGGCACGGCGTCGGTCATCGATCGTCCTCCTCGTGACGAGCAGCGGCGTCGGCTGGAACAAACCGATGCGGTCGTCGCCACCCTATCGCCTCGGCCCGTTCCCCGGGAGCGGCTGTCCACATCCCCCGGTGAGCCAGCGGCGTCCCGGCGCCGATGCGCCTCCTCGCTCCACGAAGTCGTTCCCGGTCGGCTACTGCTTCTTGCCGATGGCCTCGGCCAGCTCGGCCCTGCTCATGCGGGAGCGGCCCTTCACCCCGAGCTTCCTGGCCCGCTCGTACAGCTCCTGCTTGGAGTTGCCGGCGGCATCGACGCCCCGGTAGGTCTTGCTCGAGCCCTTGCGGGCCGCCTTGCCGCTCTTGGCCGCCTGCGGGTCGGAAGGGCCCATGTGCTTCTTGGGCTCCCAGTGGTCGCCCTTCGTCTCGAACGAGTGCTTGACGGCCGAGAAGGCGGTGCGGTGGGCCCGCTCGCCCTCCCCGTAGCTCTCGACCGCGCTGTCGTGGGCCTTGCGATAGGTGCGCCTGGCCTTGGCCGGGGACCGCCGCAACGTGCCGGGCAGGTCCCTGTCGTCGTTCTTCGGCATGCCAGCCTCCTTGCGTGGTGTCGGCCGGTGCCTACCCCACCTGCGCGGCCGCGAAGCACCCCGACCCGGGGCGCGCGGTCAACTGCTGTGGAGAATGCCGGACCCTGAGGTCGAGGTTCAGTTGGCGGTGCCGAATCCCAGGGTGTCCCGGTCGAACAGCCGCGACTCGATCGAGCGCAGGTTGGAGCGGGTGCAGGACGCGCACAGGTAGGTCCAGCCGCGGACGCCCGACTGGATGGTCCAGCCGGTCGGCAGCCCGGGCCCGGTGGTGTCGGCGATGGCCGCGCAGTACTGGCAGACCGGCGGCTGCGCCCCCCGCTCACGCTCCCGTTGTCTGGGCATATCGCGACATTACTCTACCCCGATGACGCCTTCGCCCCGGTCACGGATCCGCCGGGGTGAGGAGGGCGAGCAGCTCGTCGCCGTAGCGGTCGAGCTTGCTGGGACCGATGCCCTCGACGGCCAGGAGCTCGCCGCGGCTGCGGGGGCGCCGCTCGCTCAGGGCGGCCAGGGTGCGGTCGTTGAAGACCACGTAGGCGGGCACGCCGTCGGCTTCGGCCCGCTTGCGCCGCCAGGCCCGGAGCTGCTCGGCCAGGGGGCCGTCGGCCCGGACGCTGGCCCGGCCGACCCGGGCGAGCCCGCTGGCCACCGCCCGGGGCCGCACCCGGGACCCGCCCGGCGGGACCAGGTCGTCGAGGAACCGCGACGGCTTGCGGGGCTGCTCGCGGCCCGACGGCCCGGCCCGCCGCGCCGCCCACGACAGCCACAGGTGCACCCGGGCGCGGGTCAGCCCCACGTACAGCAGCCGCCGCTCCTCGGCCACCTCGGCGGGCGAGCTCGCCTGGCGGATCGGCAGCACCCCCTCCTCGAGCGCCGGCAGCAGCACCGCGTCGAACTCCAGCCCCTTGGCCCGGTGGTAGGTGAGCAGGTTCACCCCGCCCCCGGTCCCCTCGGCCTCCTGCGCCGCCCGCCGCCCCATCTCCTCCAGGAACAACGCCATCCCGGCCACGGCGCCGGCGGGATCGGCGCCGGGGCCTGCGGTGGGCGAGCCGGCGCCCGCGGCACCTGGTTCCGACCCGGAGTCGGGCGCGACCCCGGTCGGCGTGGATGCCCCCGCACCCGCCGCTCGCTCCAGCCGTTCGGCGATGCCGAGGAGGGTGACCAGGCTGGCGTGGCGCTGGCGGGCCTCCTCGCCGTCGGGCTCCTCGTCGCGGCGGAAGCCGAACCGCTCGAACCAGATCGCCTCAAGGGCGTCGACCAGGCCGCCGCCGGCCGCCCTGGCCGAGCGCGAGCGCAGCACCCCGATGGCCCGCAGCACCTCGGTCCGGCGGAAGAACAGCTCGCCCCGGACCTGGTAGCGGATGCCGGCCGCGGCCAGCGCCTCCTCGAACGGGGGGATCTGGGCGTTGGTCCGGACCAGCACGGCCACCTCGTCGGTGTCGACCCCGGCCCTGGCCAGCCGCCCGACCTCGGCGACCAGGGCCTTGACCTCCCGCTCGGCGTTCTCGAAGGCGGCCACGGCCGGCTCGGGACCCGACGGCCGGGTCGCCACCAGCCGCTTGCCCCGGTCCTGGCCGCGGCCCGGGGTGGCGGCCAGCAGCCGGTTGGCCAGGGCCAGCACCTCGGGGCTGGAGCGGTAGTTGTCCTCCAGCCGGACCAGCCGGGCCTCGGGGAACCGGCGGACAAAGCCGGTCAGGTACTCCGAGGTGGCCCCGGTGAAGGTGTAGATGGTCTGGTCCTCGTCGCCGACCACGGCCAGGTCGCGCCGCTCCCCCAGCCAGGCCTCCAGCAGCGCCTGCTGCAGCGGGTTGGTGTCCTGGTACTCGTCCACCGAGAACCAGCGGTACTGGCCGCGGAACTCCTCGGCCACGTCCGGGCGGGCCTCGAACCCCTCCAGCATGCGGACCAGCATGTCCTCGAAGTCGATCCGCCCGGCCCGCTCCTTGGCCCGCTCGTAGCGCCGGAACACGCCCGCCATCAGGTCGCCGGGGATCGGCGGGGTCCGCCCCATGGCCTCGACGGCGGCCTGGTAGCCGGAGGGGTCGAGCCGCCGGGCCTTGGCCCATTCCAGCTCGTCGGCGAGGTCCTTGATGGCGGTGAACTTGTAGCCGCCGGGGAGGCTGCGCTGGAGCGGGACCAGCAGCGGGGCCTTGGAGTCGAGCACCTCGGGCAGCCGGCCGCCGGACAGGCGCCCCCAGAAATAGCGCAGCTGCCGGAAGGCGGCGGCGTGGAAGGTCTGGGCCTGGACCCCGGGGAACCCGAGGGCGGCCAGGCGCTCGCGCATCTCGTTGGCCGCCTTGTCGGTGAAGGTCACCACCAGCACGTGGCCGGGGTGGACGGCCCCGGTGGCGATCGCGTAGGCGACCCGCCGCGAGATCACCCGGGTCTTGCCGGTGCCGGCCCCGGCCAGGATGCACAACGGCCCGGCGGTCGTGGAGACCGCCTCCCGTTGCGCCGGGTTCAGGTCATGGGTGAGGAACTTGGGATGCACGGTCGGGAGAGTCTGCCATACGCCCCCGACGGTTCCACCCTGCCATCCACAGTCCTAGAGCCACCCGGGCAGCGGGTCGTGGTCGGGGGTGCGGTGGGCGACCCGGACCGCCTTGCCCAGCTCGACCCGGGGGACGGTCCCGCCGGGCAGGACCCGGACCTCGCAGGTCAGGCCGAGGCGCTCCAGCAGGGCGGCGCCGACCTCGGCGGCCACCCGCTCGCGCTCGGCCTCCTCGGTCTCGGCGCAGATCGACCAGCCGGCGGCCAGCTCGCAGGCCACCACCAGCCGCGGCATCGTCTGGCTGCGGTCGACCACCAGCAGGTAGTGGGGGGCGACCGCCCGCTCGGCGACCAGCACCGCCTCGACCTCGCTCGGGTAGACGTTCACGCCCCGGATGACCAGCATGTCGTCGCGGCGGCCGGTCACCTTCGACATCCGTGCCAGGGTCCGGCCGCAGGCGCAGGCCGAGCGGTCGAGGGCGGCGATGTCGCCGGTGCGGTAGCGCAGCAGCGGCATGGCCTCCTTGGTCAGGGTGGTGAAGACCAGCTCGCCCCGCTCCCCCGGCGGCAGCGGCCGCCCCGAGTCCGGGTCGACCACCTCGACCAGGAAGTGGTCCTCGTTGACGTGCAGGCCGGCCTGGGCCTCGACGCACTCGCAGGCCACCCCGGGGCCGATCACCTCCGAGAGGCCGTAGATGTCGAGCGCCTTCAGCGGCAGCAGCGCCTCGATCTGGGCCCGCATGGCCTCGCTCCAGGGCTCGGCCCCGAAGATCCCGACCCGCAGCGAGACCTCGGCGCGGGCCACCCCGGCCTCGCCCAGCGCCTCCCCCAGCCGGGCCGCGTACGAGGGGGTGCAGCACAGCACCTCGGGTTGGAGATCGCGGAGCAGGGTGACCTGGCGCCGGGTCTGGCCGCCCGACACCGGCACCAGGGTGCAGCCCATCAGCTCGGCCCCGGCGTGCATGCCGAGCCCGCCGGTGAACAGCCCGTAGCCGTAGGCGTTGTGGACCAGCGTGCCCGGCCCGGCGCCGGCGCAGCCGAGGGCGCGGGCGCACACCTGGGCCCAGAGCTCCAGGTCGGCGCGGGAGTAGGCGACCAGGGTGGGGCGGCCGCCGGTGCCCGAGGAGCCGTGGACCCGCAGGACCTGCTCGCGGGGGATCGCCAGCAGGCCCCAGGGGTAGCCGTCCCACAGGTCCTGCTTGGTGGTGAACGGCAGCTCGGCCAGCCCGTCCAGCCCGACCCGGGCGCCGGGCCCGAGCCCCGCGGCGGCCAGCCGCTCGCGGTACAGCGGGCTGCGCCCGGCCAGCCGCCCGAGCAGGTCGTCCAGGCGCCTGGCCTGGAGATCGGCCCGTTCGTCGGCCGACATCCGCTCGGCCTGCGGGTCCCAGATGGTGTCCGCGCTCACGAATCGACCTCCCGGCCGGATGCGACACTGCCACCGCCCGATCCTACCCATCCGGGCACGGTCCGACGGACTTCCCCTGGGCTCCAGGCTCAGCCGCAGCGCCGGCCGCTGTCCCCCGGCCGCCTTCAGGCTGGACAACGGACCCCCAGTCGAACTAGTGTTCGAGCGGGACCCGAGACTAGCATCACCGCTGTCCTGGGCCTGGGTCGACCCGAACTCTGAGCACTTCAGTCACCGTCGAGGCTTGCTACTAAGGACGGAGTCAGATGCCAGAGGCATCCAAGAGAAGACAGCGCTCGCATCGCGACGACCAACCGGCCGAGAAGGCCATTGGCCTCTACCACGCGGTGTACCCGCATGAAGGGTTCGACGAGGCTGCCACCGCATTGTTCGAGCTGGTGCGGGGAGCCGAGCAGCGATCCCCTGGCCAGCGTCGAGTCCTCTACATGGACATCGACGGCCACCGCAATGACGAGGGCGGCTATGACCTCGACATGTACGAACTGCAGACCCACTTCGTGCTGGATTCCCTGATGCCATTCCTGGCCGAGGCCCACCTGCCCATCGGCCTCCACATCGCCAACCCCAAGCCGCAACGCAACGACGTTCCCGACATGCTGGAGATCAGGCCGGAAGACAGCTAGGAGGACCAACAGTCCACAACGACGTCCTTCTTGTGGTCCCTTGATGTCAAGGCCGGAGAGAGTCATCCTGATGCACCCGCTAGCTTCGGTGTTCGTGGTCGCCGCGCCGACCGGCGCCCGCATCCGCACCCGCCTGCGGCCAAGCGCCGCCGACACGCAGGTGCTCTGGGAGGTCGGGACGCATCTTGGCCGCCTCGCCGGCCAGGACCTGGCCCTACGCTGCCGGCTCGGCGCAGGCGATGATCAGCGCGCCGCGCGCAAGCGCGCCCTGACCGCGGCCGCATCATCGCGCTGGGCGGGAGCCCTCACCCGGACCTCCAACGACCAGTGGCAGCGCGGCCGGCGGAACCTGCTGGACGCCCGGGATGGTCTGCGCCGCGCCTGCCGGGTGCTAAGGGCGCGGCTGGCGGTGCCGGTTGGGGATCGCTGCGGCCGGGTTCGGGGGTATTCGTCACAGGCAGAGCGGTTCCAGAAGCAGAGCCGCCTGCGGCATTTGGAGACCCGGCTGGCCGCCGTGGAGCAGCGGCTGGCGGCCGAGCGGGTGTCGGTGTGCCGCGGCGGCGGCCGGCTCGCCAAGCTCCGCCATGCCCTCGACCGTGCCGACCCGGTACCTCCCCAGGCTGATTGGCGAACGTGCTGGCAGGCGGGCCGGCTGTTCCTCACCGCAGATGGGGAGGCTGGCAAGTCGTTGGGGAACGAGACCATCCGGTTGCATCCCGACGAGCGGTGGCTGGAGTTGCGGCTGCCTGTACCGCTGGAGCACTTGGCCAACCGGCCCCACGGCCGCTACCGGCTAGGGTGCCCGGTCATCTTCGGCTACCGGGCCGCCGAGTGGGCGGCACAGACGACCAGTGGCGCGGTCGCCTACACCATCTGGCTGGACCCAATCAGAGGCCGCTGGTACCTGGACTGCTCCTGGCAGCTTGCGGCCCGGCCGATGCCATCCCTCCAAGCGCTGCGCCAGCATCCCGCCTTCGCCGTGGACCTCAACGCCGGCCACCTGGCCGGCTGGGTGCTGGACCCGGCCGGCAACCCGCTTGGCCCACCACGCACCGTCCCCTTGGACTTGGACGGGCTGTCGTCGAGCACCCGGGACGGCAGGCTGCGGGCGGCGGTCGCCCAGGTAGTCCGCCTCGCGGCACAGCATGGCTGCCGCTCGATTGTCGTCGAGGATCTGGACTTCGCCGACGCCCGCCAGACCGGCCGGGAGACCCTCGGCCGCGGCAAGCGCGGCAAACGCTTCCGCCGGATCGTGGTTGGAATCCCTACCCGAACGTTCCGGGATGTGCTCGTCGGGATGGCCGCCAACGCGGGGCTGTGGGTGGTGGCGGTGGATCCGGCGTGGACGTCGGTGTGGGGTGCCCGCTACTGGCAGGCCGCGCTCGACCAGCGGACGAAGGCGCCGATCGCCGTATCGCGGCATCACGCGGCGGCGGTGGTGATCGGCAGGCGTGGACTTGGGTACCGAGCCCGGCGACGGGGATGGTGTGCCTGGCGGCGACCGGAGGATCGCCAACAGCGAGCTACCGACTCCGCCGGGCGGCCCGTGACCACCGGCATGCCATCGGCATGGCGGCTGATCGTGCCCAAGCCGACAGCACAGGAACTCGAGGGTCCAGGAGGACAGCGGGCAGGGCCATCGGCCCACAAGACCCAGGTGCCCAAATGGGAACCCCTTGGGGACCAGGCGGCACAGGACCGTTCGTTGCCGACCCGTCAGCGCTGACATCGACAGACGCTGACGCACCAGGAGCGGTATCGTGAGGGGGCGGCGGGGCGACCCGCCGCCGACGACCCGGCAACGGCGCTGGGCGGGTCCGCCCCTGCCCCGCGATGACCGCAGGAGGGCGATGTGGGCGTCTTCGACAGGATGGCCGAGCACGGCCACGAACAGGTGGTGTTCTGCTTCGACCGGCAGACCGGGATGCGGGCGATCATCGCCATCCACGACACCGCCCTCGGCCCGGCCCGCGGCGGCACCCGGTACAAGGCGTATGCCTCCGAGGAGGACGCGCTGGAGGACGCCCTGCGGCTCTCCAAGGGCATGACCTACAAGTTCGCCTTCACCGACCTGCCCCGCGGCGGCGGCAAGGCGGTGCTGCTCAAGCAGGACGGCGCGGCCGACAAGCGGGTGCTGCTGCGCTCGTTCGGGCGGTTCGTGCAGCTGCTCGCCGGCCGCTTCGGGACCGGCCCCGACCTGGGCACCTCGGCCCAGGAGATGGTCGACATCGCCCGCGAGACCGACTTCGTGTGGGCGATCGACCAGCGGTTCGGGGGCACCGGCGACTCCACCCCGCTGACCGCGCGGGGTGTGTTCGCCGGGATCGGCGCCGCCCTCGACGAGGTCTTCGGCACCCCCGACGTGGCCGGGCGCCGGATCGCGATCCAGGGCCTCGGCGGGGTGGGCGGTCACCTGGCCGAGCTGCTGGTGGCCAGCGGGGCGGTGGTGACCGGCTCGGACCTCGACCCGGGCCGGGCCAAGGAGCTGGCCGAGCGGCTCGACCTCACCCTCGAGGACCCCGACGCCCTCTACGAGGTCGACTGCGACGTGTTCAGCCCCTGTGCCGTCGGCGGGGTCCTGAACGAGCACACCATCCCCCGGCTCCGCTGCCGGGTCGTCGCCGGCGGGGCCAACAACCAGCTGGCCACCGCCGCCGACGGGCGGCGGCTGCTGGAGCGCGGGATCCTGTACGCGCCCGACTAT
>Ga0307278_10000173_pt1 | contig 32786 bp, 26 predicted proteins | sample ER_DNA_117_FD_194482 | JGI IMG/M metagenome (GOLD analysis project Ga0307278, IMG submission 194482) | Bulk soil microbial communities from the East River watershed near Crested Butte, Colorado, United States - ER_DNA_117 | ecosystem: Environmental > Terrestrial > Soil > Floodplain | place... | reverse complement strand
CTAGCTTGGGTTTCCTGGCTGTGGCCTCGGTAGGCTGCGGCCGACGGGTGCATGGCCTTGGGGTAGGCCGCTGAGCTGCAACGGTTCGTCGTTGATGTTGCAGTTGCCTCACTTGATGATGTATTACCTAAAATCATGGCGAGCCTGGTCGGCAAGCAGCTAGGAGGACGCACCTACTACTACCTGGTCGAGTCGGCCCGGGTGGCCGGCAAGCCCCGCATCGTGTCGCAGCGCTACCTGGGCAGCGCCGACGAGCTGGCGGCTCGGCTGTCACAGGCCGGCCCGGGCGAGCCGACCGGCACGCGCCACCGCGCGTTCGGGGACCTGGCCGCCGCCTGGTCGGTGCTGCAACGCCTGGACGTGGCCGGCGTCATCGACCGGATCGTGGGCGCCCGCCGGGCGGATGCCGCCTGCTCGGTGGGGACCTACCTGGCGCTGGCAACCCTCAACCGGGTGGTCGCGCCCCGCTCCAAGCTCGGCTTTGCCGCCTGGTGGCAGACCACCGCCGGCGATCGGCTGGTCCGGCTGCCGGCCGCGGCGCTGGATCACCGCCGCTTCTGGGACGCCATGCACGCCATCCGTCCTGCCCAGCTGGTCGCCTGCGAGCGGCAGCTTGTCGCGCGGATGGTCGAGGTCTTCGAGCTGGACCTGTCAGGGCTGGTGCTGGACATGACCAACTTCGCGACCTTCATCGACTCCGCCAACGCCCGCACCCAGCTCGCCCAGCGGGGCCACGCCAAGCAAAAGCGGTTCGACCTGCGCCTGGTCGGGGTCGGGCTGGTGGTGACCCGGGATGGGGGCGTGCCGATCCTGCACCACGCCTACCAGGGCAACCGGCCCGACGTGACCCAGTTCGCAGGCGTGATCGACGAACTGGTCAGCCGGTTCGGCGCGCTGGCCCGCACGACTGCAGGGCTGACCGTGGTGTATGACGCCGGTTGTGACTCGGCCGCCAACCAGGCCGTCATCGAGGCCTCCGGGGTGCATTTCGTCGGCAGCCTGATCCCAAGCGACCATCCCGACCTGCTGGCCGTCGGCCGCCGACGCTACCTGGTGGTCGACGACGAGCGGTTTTCTGGCCTGACCGCCTTCCAGACCCGCACCCACGCGCTGGGCACCGACCGGCGAGTGATCGTCACCCATTCCGACAGCTTCCATCAGGCGCAGGCCCGTGGGTTCGAGCAGACCCTGACCACCGCCAGGCGGCGGCTGGGCGCGCTGCAGGCGCGCCTTGCCCGCGGCAAGACCCGCCGCCCGCGCGCCGCCGTGGAGGCCGAGATCCGCCAGATCCTTGCGCCCCGCTGGTTGGACCGCGTGATCAGCTGGGAACTCCAAGGCACCACCCCGGCCAGCCTGCGGCTTGGGTGGCGCACCGACCCGGCCGCCAAGCGCCGCCTGGCCAGCGAGGTCTTCGGCAAGCGCATCCTGTTCACCGACCACGAGGACTGGCCGGTGGACGAGGTGGTAGCCGCCTACCGCGCCCAGGCCGACGTCGAGGCGGGCTTTCGGCAGCTCAAAGACCCCAAGGTCGTCTCGTTCAGCCCGATGTTCCACTGGACCGACCCCCACATCCGCGTGCACGCGTTCTACTGCGTGCTCGCCCTGGCCGCGGCGCACCTGCTGCGCCGCCAGGCCGCCCAGGCCGGCCTGGCGATGAGCGTGCGGGAACTGCTGGCAACCCTGGCCGGGATCCAGGAAACCGTCCTGCTCTACCAGGGTGCCCGGGGCCGGCCCCGGGCCCGGCACGTGCTGACCGAGATGGACCCCACCCAGCAGCGCCTGTTCGACCTGTTCGGCCTGGACGCTCACGCGCCCAAGCGGTGAGTTAGGTAATACACCAGCCCTGCCTGTTCATGGCCGCTGACCTGGGCTTCCCCCCTGCCTGCGTCCAATAACCAGGAAACTCAAGCTAGGTGGCCGCGCCCCGCGCGCGCCTGCGCTCGATGTCCAGCTCGACACCGTCGAGCAGCCGCGCCAGGCCGCGCTCGAAGCGGTCCTGCTCGCCCGCCGCGGTCAGCAGCAGGCGGACCAGACCGGCCCAGCGGTCGCCCTCGCCCAGCAGGGCCTCGACGTGCGGGTACTCCCCGGTGCTGAGCTGTGCCTCGAAGTACTCGGCGACGGCCGGGGCGACCTTGGGTCGCCGGCGCCCTGGCCCTCGCGCGGCGGCGACCCGAGGTCATCAGCGAGGTCGGTGGCCGCTTCCCACTGGACCAGGCTCCCGAGGCCTACCGGGCGCTGCAGTCGAGCCCGCCCGGCAAGATCCTGGTGGTCCCCGGCGCAGGGGACGCGGCTCGCTGACCTGGAAAGAAGGATCCCGGTGGTCCACGACCACCGGGATCGCTCACGTCCTCGTGGGGTGCCTAGAAGCCGCCGCCGAAGTCGCCGCCGCCGCCGAAGTCGCCCCCGCCGCCGCCGAAGTCACCGCCGGAGAAGTCGGCCGACGAGCTGAAGTCGCTGGAGCCGCCGCTGAAGTCGCTGATCGCACCGGAGAAGTCGGAGGTACCGGTGTCGGCGATGGCCCCGCTGGTACCACCGGAGAGATCGTCGGCGATGTTGCCGGTGGCCGTCTGCTGGTCGCCGATGCCGGAGAAGTCGCCGGTGGCCCCGCCACCGCCGAAGCTGCCGCCGCCGGGCGTGAACCCAGGGTCGACGGGCTGCTGCTGGTCGCCGATGCCGGAGAAGTCGCCGGTGGCCCCGGCACCGCCGCTGGTCCCGCCGCCAGGCGTGAACCCTGGATCGACCGGCTGTTGCTGGTCGGTGGGCTGTTGCTGGTCGTTCGGCTGTTGTTGCTGCTGCTGCTGCTGGTCCGCGGGCTGCTGCTGGTCGGCGTTCTGTGGAGGAGCACGCCCTGGTTGACCAGGGAGTCGCGCACGGCCTGGTCGATGTGCGGCTGGAGGGTCTGGCTGAGCAGCTGCTGGCCGACGTCGTTGGGGTGGAAGGAGCTCTGCCTGTCGTCGAGCCTGATGCCGTTGACGCCCTCTTGCGTGTCGAAGAGGCGGTGGCCGTCCAGGGCGTTGGCCTGGTCGACGAAGCGGATGGCGGGGCCCTGCATGGTGTTGTTGGCGATGTCGACGCCGTTGCGGACGGCCTCGTTGATGTTGGTGGCGAACTGGTTGGCGAGCTGGGCCTCACGGCTGCTGATGAGCTGCTGGCTCACCGGCGACGGCGTGCTGGTGGTCGGGACGTTGTCCGGGAGCACCTGCGGGTAGCCGGTGACGATCAGGGTCCCGTTCGGGTTCATCTGGCTGCGGACGTCGTTGTAGACCTGCGCCTGCCCCTGCGCGAAGGCGGGGTCCTGCACCCGCGCCTGGAACTCGGGGAACGCCCGCTCGGTGGTCGCCTCCCGCGACCCGAGCACGGTCCTGGCGAAGTCCGCGAAGCGGGCGTCGTTGCCGCCGATCCCGAGGACCACGATGTCGGCGTCCTTGACCTGGTTGATCTGCGGGGCCTGCTCGAACGGCGTGCCAGGGTTGGTGGTCTGGTACAGCGAATCCCTGGTGGCGCCGGAGACCGGGACGAAGGTGACGTCGAAGTTCGTGTCCGGGTTCTGCTGCCGCAGGTTCTCGATCGCCCGCAGCGCCGGGGCGGTCGACGACTGGTGCGCCGGGTCGATCGCCTGCTGCTCGAAGGTGTTGCCGAACTCGTCGTTGACCTGGACCGGCCTGGTCTGGAAGGTGCGCGGATCGGCGCCCTCGCCACTGGTGAACGAGTCGCCGACGACGACGATCTTGACGCTCCCCTGCCCGGCGGCGTGTCCTACGGGAACCTCGGTGAGCTGAGCGCGGTTGCTGCCCGGCGGCGTGGCGTGGCTCCTGCCTCGAGCACTCCGGGAGAGGGACAGTCTTACCAATTGCGCATAAGTAGTCAAATCCTAACAAAGTAGTACGCTACACGACATATTCGCGGCGCGGAGCGTGGTCGGCGTCACCTGACGGGCCCGGGCTCGTTCGTCCTTGCCGCCGAGGCTATCGAGGAGTTCCGGGCTGCTCTACCATTCGAGGAGCAAGAGAAATTAGGAAGGCATGGCTGGATAGTGCTTCTCGGGTGTTTACTGCTACGGCTCGGGTTGGGACGGGTTCCACGCCGTCGGAGGGTGTGATGCGCGTACGCTCCGGAGAGCCGGCCGTGGCCGCCGAGGAGGCCACGGACTGGCCCGCCGACGATCCCCACGGCAACTTCCGGCGGGTGCCGCACGCCTACCTGTTCACCGACGACCGCGGGATCATCCGCGACGCCAACGCCGCGGCGGCGCTCCTGCTCGACCAGCCGCGCGCCCTGCTGTTCGACAAGCCGCTGGCGGTGTTCCTCCCGCCGGGCCAGCGGGTGACGTTCCACGCGCAGCTCGCGCGCATGCGGGCACTGCGGAGGGTGATCGAGTACGAGCTGCCGCTGTGGAGCCGTGCCAGCCGCTGGGAGCCGGTGGTCGCTGTGGTCGGGCCTGTCCGGGACGACCGCGGGGAGCTGCTCGGGCTGGCCTGGATCCTGCACGAGGACGGCGAGCACCACCGGCTGCTGCACGAGGTCGTGCAGGCCGCCGAGCGGGAGCGCAGCAGGCTCGCGGCCGAGCTGCACGACGACTCCCTGCAGCACCTCGCCGCGCTCGGCCTACGGCTCGGCCAGGCCCGCCTGCGGCTGGCCTCCGGCGAGGTGGAGTCCGTGATGGAGCTGCTCAGCCGCTGCGAGTCGGATCTGGCGGGGCAGCTGGCCAACCTGCGCCGGCTGGTCGCCGGCCTACGCCCGCCGGTGCTGGACGACCGCGGGCTGGCGGCGGCGCTCGAGGAGCTGCTCGCGAGCGTCCGGCGTGATACCGGCGCGCAGGTGAGCCTGCAGGTGCGGCATCCGGGCCGCCTCTCGAGGGAGGTGGAGACGGTGCTGTACCGCGTGGCGCAGGAGGCGCTCGCCAACGTCGTCAGGCATGCCGGCGCCGGGCACGTGATCGCCTGGCTGAAGGACACGCTGGGAGGGCTGGAGCTGCGCGTCACCGACGACGGCAAGGGCTTCGACCTGGGCGACATCGCCGGGCACGTGCGCGAGGGCCGCTTCGGCCTGGTCGGCATGCGCCAGCGCGTCGAGATGCTCGGCGGGACCTGGCGGGTGACCTCCGAGCCGGGGCACGGCACCGCCATCACGGTACGGCTCCCGCTCCCCGAGGAGTAGGTAGCCTCCTCGGACGAGGTGCCGGCGTCGCAGGCTGAGGCCATACTGACGGGCATGGGGATGAACACGAGCGCCGTGTTCGTCGGCCGTGCCGAGGAGCTCGACCAGCTCGTCGCCGTGCTCGCCCGGGCCGAGCAGGGGCGGCCGGCGGTCGGGCTGGTGGCCGGCGACGCCGGTGTCGGCAAGACGCGGCTGCTGCTCGAGCTCGCCGACCGCGCCCAGGCGCGCGGCGCCCGGGTCCTGGTCGGCGGCTGCATGGAGGCCGGCGACATGGGCCTGCCCTACGTGCCGTTCGTCGACGCCTTCCGCGACGTCGGTACGCGGCCGGACGAGGCCGGCCTCGCCGCCCCGATGGTCGAGGCGGTGCCGACCCTCGGCCGGCTGCTGCCGAAGGTCGCCGAGGAGGGGATCGCCACCCTGCCGCCGAGCGACGCCTTCGAGCGGGTGCAGCTCTTCGACGCGGTGCTGTCGCTGCTGGTCGGCCTGTCGGAGCTGGCGCCGGTGCTGCTGGTGGTCGAGGACCTCCACTGGGGCGACCGCTCCACCCGCGACCTGCTCACCTTCCTGGTCCGCACCCTGCGCACCGGCCGCGTCGCCGTGGTGGCCAGCTACCGCTCCGACGAGCTGCACCGGCGCCACCCGCTGCGGCCGCTGCTCGCCGAGCTGGTGCGCGTGCCCGACCTCGAGCGCGTCGACCTGCGCCCGTTCAACCGCGCCGAGCTGGCCGAGCACCTGGAGACGCTGACAGGTGGGCGGCTGCCGCCCGACGCGGTCGACCGCATCCTTGCCCGCTCGGAGGGCAACGCCTTCTTCGCCGAGGAGCTGCTGGCCGCCGGCGCCGCCCGCGCCGACGTCGCCCTGCCCGTGGCGCTGGCCGACGTGCTGCTCGCCCGCATCGAGGCGCTCTCGGACCTGGCCCAGGGCGTGCTCAAGGTGGCGGCGGTCGCCGGCCGCCGGGTCGACCACCGGCTGCTGGCCGCGGCCGCGGGCCTGCCAGAGGCAGAGCTGGAGCAGGGGCTCCGCGAGGCCGTCGCCGACCAGGTGCTGGTGGTCGACCCGGCGGGCGAGAGCTACCGCTTCCGCCACGCGCTGCTGCGGGAGGTCGTCTACGGCGACCTGCTGCCCGGGGAGCGGACGCGGCTGCACGCCACCTACGCGCGCCTGCTGGCGGAGAGCGGGCCCGCCGCCGAGCTCGCCTGGCACGCGATGGCCAGCCACGACCTGCCCGGGGCGCTGGGCGCGCTGGTCCGCGCCGCCGCCGACGCGCACGACGTGTTCGCCCCGGCCGAGGCCTACGACCACCTGACCCACGCCATCGAGCTGTGGGAGCGGGTGCCGGACGCCGCCGCCGTCGCCGGCCTCGACCGCGCCGACCTGCTCCTGTGGGCGGCACAGGCGGCCAGCGACTCGGGCGAGGCCAGGCACGCGGCCACCCTGGCCCGTGACGTGGTGGCGGCGCTCGACGCCGAGGCGGAGCCGCTGCGGGCGGCCGTCGCCTACGAGCGCCTGGCCTGGTTCCTGATGGAGGTCGAGGTGGGACCGGAGGTGGTGGCCGCCGCCAGGCGCGCGGTCGAGCTGGTCCCGGCGGCGCCGCCGACGCCGCTGCGTGCCCGTGTCACCGGCGGGCTCGCCCGGGTCCTGGCATACCTCCGCAGCGACCAGGAGGCCCGGCACTGGTGCGACGAGGCGCTGGCGGTCGCCAAGGCCGTGGGCAGCGCCACCGACGAGGCGCAGGCCCTGCTCATCCTGGTGATCCTGGCCCGGCGGCGCGACGACTTCGACGCCGCCCGCTCCCTGGTCGACCTGGCGCGCGAGCGGGCCGCCGCGAGCAATGACCGCCTCAGGGAGCTGGAGGCCCTGTGCTACCTGGGCAGGGTCGAGCTGGACGACGGCAACCTGCCCGCCGCCGGAGCGACCCTCGGGGAGGCCGTCGCGCTCGCCGAGCGGACCGGCCTGTCGTGGAGCCCATCCGGGGTCGAGGCGAGGCTCCTGCGCATCATCGCCCACTACGCGGCCGGGGACTGGGACGAGGCCGAGAGCCTGGCGGTGGCGCCCGACGACCGCAGCGCCGCGGCGGCGGCCCTCTCCGCGGTCGCGCTCTACGTGGAGATCGGGCGCGGGCTCCCGAGCGCCACCGAGCGGCTCGCCCGGCTCGCGCCGCTACGCGAGCAGGACACCTACGTCGCCTTCCTGACCGGCGGCTGCGAGGCCGACCTGGCCCGCTGGCAGGGCGACCTGGAGCGGGCCGTCAGGGTGGCGCGCGCCACCCTGACGAGGCTGGACCCGGCGGGCGAGGCCTGGGTGCTGAGCGCCATCTGGCCGGCCGCCCTCGGCCTGGCCGCCGACGCCGACCGGGCCGAGCAGGCCCGGGCCGGCGGCGACGCGACCGCCGAGGCCGAGGCGGTGGCGGCCGGTCGGCCGCTGCTCGACCGTGCCCACGCCGAGCTCGACCGGGCGCGCGGCCTCGGCCTCCAGGTCGGCCCGGAGGCGCTCGCCTGGGTGGCCCGCGCCGAGGCGGAGTGGGAACGGCTGCAGGGGAACTCGGCGTCGGAGCGCTGGGCCGACGCCGTCGAGGCCTTCACCTACGGCTACGTGTACGAGGAGGCCAGGTCGCGCTGGCGGCTCGCCGAGGCGCTGCTGGCGGAGGGGCAGCGCGACCGGGCCGCGGCCGAGGCCCGCGCGGCCTACGAGAGCGCCGAGCGGCTCGGGGCGGAGCCGCTGCGCGCCGCGGTCGAGACGCTCGCCCGCCGCGCCCGGCTCGACCTCGGCCAGGGCGTGGTGGCCGGCGAGGGCACCGCCGGCCTGACCCCGCGCGAGCTCGAGGTGCTGCGCCTGGTCGCCGCCGGCAGGTCCAACTCGCAGATCGCCGGCGAGCTGTTCATCAGCCCCAAGACGGCCAGCGTCCACGTCAGCAACATCCTCGCCAAGCTCGGCGTCCACACCCGGGTCGAGGCGGCCGCCACCGCCCACCGCCTCGGCCTCGACGGGATCCACGCGGCCCCGCCAAGCTGAGGCGCCCTCCTCAGGGACCGAGCAGCTCCTGGTAGCGGCGCAGGGTGGCGCTGTCGAAGGCGACCAGGCGGACCAGATCGACGCTGGTGGCGGTGGCGCGGACGGTCTCGACCGCGATGCGCGCCGCCTGGTCGGCGGGATAGCCGTAGATGCCGGTGGAGATCGCGGGGAAGGCGACCGAGCGGGCGCCCAGCTCGGCGGCGACCTCGAGACTGCGCCGGTAGCACGAGGCGAGCTGCTCGGGCTCGCCCATGGCGCCGCCGCGCCAGACGGGGCCGACCGTGTGGATCACCCAGGTCGCGGCCAGGCGGTGGCCGTTGGTCGCCTTGGCGTCGCCCGTCTCGCAGCCGCCCAGCGTGCGGCACTCGGCCAGCAGCTCGGGACCGGCCGCCCGGTGGATCGCCCCGTCCACCCCGCCGCCTCCGAGCAGCGACGAGTTGGCCGCGTTGACGATCGCGTCGACGCGCTCCCTGGTGATGTCGCCCTGCGACGCCTCGATGCGCATGGCGGCCTCCCTCCGGAATTGATCGACGGCCTACAGGCCGATGCGCACCCGGCCGGCCAGGGAGCCTGCCCGCTCCACCCAGGCGGCCATCACCAGCCCCACGTAGACCAGCCCGTAGCCGACGGCCAGGGCGATCGCCACCCGCAGGGGCCGCAGGTGCCTGCCCTTGCCGGCCAGGCGCCCGACCAGGAGCACGGTGAGGGCGAGGAAGGCGTATCCCGCGATCGCGCGGGGCCGGTCCAGGAACGCCAGCGCGTCGCCGTGGGCGGTGCTCTCGGTGGCGAGCACGCCGAGCGCGAACCCGATCAGGCCGCGGAGCGGGCCGAGCAGCGCCGCGGCGACGACCATGGCCAGCAGCGCCGCCGGCATCGGAGGCCCCGCCGCCAGGCGCGCGCCGGGCAGCGTGGCCGCGAGCACCATGGCGAAGCCGAACACCAGCAGCAGGTCGCGGGCGAGCCCCCCCGGCAGCCAGTCGGCCACCACGCCGCCCTTGCCGCCGTCGCGCCCGCCGGCAGCCGGTCCCCCCTCGGCCGGCCGCCCGGCCACCGGCGCCGGCTGGACCGGCGGCGCCATGCCCGCCGGCTTCGCACCGACCGGGCGCGCCTGCACTGGCTGCTGCTGGCCCGCAGCCGGCCCGGCCGTGGAGAGCCGCTGCACGGGCGCCGGCGGCGGCGTGACCGCCCCGGCGAGCGCCGGCCCGCTCATCGGTGCCGGCGGGGTGGAGGTCGTGGGCCGCAGCGCGGCAGGGGGATCGCCCAGGGCCCTCGCCGCCTCCTGCTGCCAGGCGTTGGTGCCGGTCCAGGTGTCCTTGACCACGCGGGAGGCCATGGCGGCGGCGTCGGCCTTGCGGGTGCCGGCGCCGAGCAGGCGGGCGAGCAGGGCGCGGGCGCTGGGCCGCTCCTCCGGGTGCTTGGCCAGGGCCAGCTCGACCACGGTGCGCAGCTCGCCGTCCGTGCCGTCCAGGTCGGCGTCCTCGTTCAGGATGCGGTGGACGATGACATCGGCGGGGCCGGTGCCGAACGGCGGCCGCCCGGTCGCCGCGTAGGCGACCAGCCCGCCCCAGGCGAACACGTCGGAGAGGGGCGAGGCCCGGTCGGAGCGGAGCTGCTCCGGCGCGAGCCAGTTGACCGTGCCGATGACCTTGCCGGTCTGGGTCAGCGAGACCGCGTCCAGGGCGCGGGCGATGCCGAAGTCGATCACCTTGGGCGCGTTGCGCGCCAGCAGCACGTTGCTCGGCTTGAGGTCGCGGTGCACCACCCCGGCCTCGTGGATCGCGTCCAGCGCCTCGGCGACGCCCAGCGCGAAGGTGGACAGCGCCTGGCCTCGCAGCGCACCGGAGCGCTTGACCGCCTGCTGCAGGGTGGGGCCGTCGACGTACTCGGTGGCGAACCAGGGCCGCTCGGCCTCCAGGTCGGCGCCGATCACCCGCGCCGTGCAGAAGCCGGCCACCCGCGAGGCGGCCTCGACCTCCTGGCGGAAGCGGGCCAGGAACACCGAGTCGTCGGCGAGCTCCGGCCGGATCACCTTGATGGCGACGAGCCGCTCGTCGGAGGCCTCACCCAGGTAGACGACGCCCATGCCGCCACCGCCGAGCCGCCAGAGCAGCACGTACGAGCCGAGCCGTCGCGGATCGGTGGCGAGCAGGGGGGTGGTGATGCTCATCGCGGGATCGCGCGACCTCCTTGCGGACGGACCTGCCCCTCCAATGATGCATAGATGCGCCGGGAGGACAAACGGTTCCCGTGGCCGGCCGCCTGTCAGCGCGGCGCCGGCCCGGCCGGCGTGCCCGGTTCGGCGCCGCCGGCGGCGTGCCTGGTCGCCCCGATGGGTGTGCCACGGCCGGGCACCCGGCCGAGGATCTCGTCCACGTCGGTGCCGTCCACCGTCTCCCGCTCGATCAGCAGCTCGGTGAGGCGGTCGAGCGCGTCCCGGTGGCTGGAGAGCAGCTCGGCGGCGCGCGCGTCGGCGGCGCGCAGGAGCTTGGCGACCTCCTCGTCGATCACCCGCTGGGTCGCCTCGGCGTAGGGGCGGCTGCGGACCTCCTCGGTGCCGAGGTACATCGGGCTGCCGGAGGAGAACCCGACCGGTCCGAGCGCCGGGCTCATGCCGAACTCGCGCACCATCCGGGTGGCGAGGTCGGTGGCCCCGGCCAGGTCGTTGCTCGCGCCGGTGGAGCCCTCGCCGAAGACGAGGTGCTCGGCCGCGCGGCCGCCCATGCGCACCGCCAGCGAGTCCTTGAGGTAGCTCTCGGGGTAGAGGTGGCGCTCGTCGACCGGCAGCTGCTCGGTCACCCCCAGTGCCTGGCCCGCCGGCAGGATCGTCACCTTGGCGACCGGGTCGGCGTGGTCGGAGAGGGCCGCGACCAGGGCGTGGCCGCCCTCGTGCACGGCCACGGCGCGCTTCTCGTCGGGCAGCAGGGCGTTGGAAGCCTCGCGCAGGCCGAGCAGGATGCGGTCGCGCGCGTCGGAGAAGTCGACCGCCATGATCACCTCGCGGCCCGCCCTGACCGCGAAGATGGCCGCCTCGTTGACCAGGTTGGCCAGGTCCGCGCCGGAGAAGCCCGGCGTGCTGCGGGAGATCACGTCGAGGTCGACGTCGTCGCCGAGCTTCTTGCCGCGCACGTGCACGGCCAGGATCGCGCGGCGTTCGCGCTGGTTGGGCAGGGGAATGATCACCTGGCGGTCGAAGCGGCCGGGGCGCAGCAGCGCCGGGTCCAGCACTTCGGGCCGGTTGGTGGCGGCGATCACCACCACCCCGGTGGCCGGGTCGAAGCCGTCCATCTCGGCGAGCATCTGGTTGAGGGTCTGGTCGCGCTCGTCGTTGGAGATGACCCCGCCGCCGCGGCGCTGGCCGATGGCGTCGATCTCGTCGACGAAGATGATCGAGGGCGCGCGCTTTCTCGCCTCGGCGAACAGGTCGCGGACGCGGGAGGCGCCGACGCCGACGAACAGCTCCACGAACGAGGAGCCGGTGACCGACAGGAACGGCACCCCGGCCTCGCCGGCGACCGCGCGGGCCAGCAGGGTCTTGCCGGTGCCTGGCGGGCCGACCATCAGCACGCCCTTGGGGCCGACCGCGCCGGCGCGCTTGAAGCGGTCGGGGTCCTTCAGGAACCCGACCACCTCGGTGACCTCGCGTTTGGCGCCCTCGTAGCCGGCGATGTCCGCGAAGGTGGTGTCCGGCCGTTCGGCGTCGAACACCTTGGCGCGGGAGCGCCCGATGCCGCCGATGCCGCTGGCGAGCTGGCGCCTGGTGGAGCGGCCCAGGTAGATGAAGAAGGCGACGAACAGCAGCAGCGGCAGCAGGCTGAGGAGCACCGAGCCGATCGAGGTCTGCGGCTCCACGCGCGTCACCTGGACGTTCTTCTCGTCGACGAGCTTGGCCAGCTCGGTGTCGCCGAGCGCGGTGGGCACGCCGGAGGTGAAGCGGGTGCCGTTGGTCAGCTTGCCCTCGACGTGCCCATTCTCGTCGATGGAGATCGACTGGACCTGGCCGGCGGCGACCTTCGCCTTCAGGTCGGTGTAGCTCAGCTCCTGCGGGCGGTTCTGGCGCATGCCCCCGGACAGGAGGGAGAAGATGAAGATGCTGATCAAGAGCCCGATCGCGGGCAGCCAGGCGCGCCAGCGCGGCGGCGGTGGCGGTGCCGGCGGCTTCGGCCGGTCGGGCGGTGGCCCCGACTTGGCCGGGCTACTGCGATGACTGTGGCATGGACGCTCCAGCATGACGCGCTCCCTCGAGACCAGCGACGTCCTGGTCTTACGGTAGCGCGGAAGACGCCAAGTGGGGCGGATCAGCCCGAGTACGGCACGCGGCGGTCGGCGGGCACGTCGGCCAGGCGCGGGTTCTGCTTGTCGCGCTCGGACAGGATCGGCTCCGAGTCCGGCCACTCGATGCCGAGGTCGGGGTCGTCCCAGGCGATACCGAGCTCGTCGGAGCCGTCGTACTCGTTGGTCACCAGATAGGTCATGACCGTCGGCTCGTGGGCGTAGAAGCCGTGCGCCACCCCCTCGGGGATGTAGATGGCCACGTCCTCGCCCCCGCCCTGCTCCACGCTCACGTGCTTGCCCTCGGTGGGCGAGCCGATGCGGGTGTCGAGCAGCACGGCGGTCGCCCGGCCGGACTGCACGAACCAGTAGTCGGCCTGACGGCGGTGGTAGTGCAGGCCCCGCAGTACCTTCGCGGCCGACTCGGAGCGGTTGGCCTGCACCATGGTGGCGGCGAACGGCAGCCACGAGGCGCGGAAGGTCTCCATGAAGCGGCCCCGCTCGTCCTCGTGGTGCTGCAAACGGGCCAGCCAGATGCCGGGAATGTCGCTGTGCTCCAGCACCTCGGCCACACGGTCCTCCTTCCCCTCGAGGAGTTCCCCCTGGGCGCCGGAGGGTACCTTGGCCGCACTGCACGGCGCTACCCGCAGCATTGCTGGCCAGCGCTACCGAGCATGCCCCCCGACTGTAGGGGTCGAGCCGCCCTGCCGATTGAGGTAGCCGAGGTACCTGACCCGGCGGCTCCGTCCAGGAGGTGGCATGACCGGCAGCACCCCGGCCGCGGGCGGCTCCGCCGGTCCCGAGCGCAGGCAGGCCGCTGCCGGCGTGCTCGCTCCGGGCACCGAGCTGCTGCTCTTCCGGCTGATGGGGCGTGGCTACGCCTGCCTGCGGGAGGACGTCCGGGTGGTGGTCGACGTCGGCACCGGCCGGCGGCCCGTCCCGGGCATGACCGACTCCAGCCTGGGCGCGCTCGGCGCGAGCGGGCGGCCGGTGGCCGTCGCCAGCCTCCGGGTCGTCCTCGGCCTGCCCGACCTGGGACCCGAGGGGCGGATCATGGTGGTCAGCACCCGCCGCGGCCCGGTCGGCTTCCTGGTCGACGACGTCGAGCGGGTGGTCGAGTTCGACCCGGAATCGGCGAGCCTGACCAACAGCCGCTTCGCCGGCGGCTACGTCACCGCCACCGTGCAGCTCGACGACGAATCGTGGCTGCTGGTCGACTGGGACGAGGTGCCGCTGCCGCCCGGCCTCGGCGAGCCCGCCACCGCCTCCCGGTGAGCCGGCGAGCTACCGCGGGGTCTGGTCCGGCTGCCCTTCCCGCACCCGCTCGACCAGGTCGAGCAGGGCCAGCGGGGAGAAGGGCTTGGTGAAGTAGTGGTCGGCCCCGGCCGCCATGCCGTGCTCGCGGTCGCGCTCGCGCGCCTGGGCGGTCAGCATCACCACCACGATGTCGCTGGTGTGCGGGTCGGACTTGATCGAGCGGCACACGTCGAGGCCGTTCAGCCTCGGCATCATGATGTCGAGCAGCACCAGGCTGGGGTTCTCGGCACGCGCCATCTCGAGGGCCTCGACGCCGTCGCCCGCCTCGATGATCTCGTAGTCGTCGTCTTCGAGGGTGGCGTGCACCAGCGCCCGGACCGCCGGCTCGTCGTCGGCGATCATGAGCTTCACCGGCGTCCCTCCCCGGCCAGCTCGCCGCTGCCCGGCAGGGTGAAGCTGAACTCCGATCCGGCGCCGGGCCACGACTCCGCCCAGATGCGGCCGCCGTGCATCTCCACCAGGCGCTTGGTGATGTACAGGCCGAGGCCGGTGCCGCCGGCGCGGCGCACCTCGTCGCGGTCGACGCGGTAGAACTTCTCGAACAACTGCCCCATGTCGCGTGGGCTCATGCCGATCCCCTGGTCGCGCACGCTCACCCGGATCTCGTCGTCGTCGCAGCTCACCGCGACGACGACCTCGCCGCCGGCGGGGGAGTATTTGATCGCATTGCCCACCAGGTTGGTCAATATCTGCTCCACCTTGTCGGGGTCGCCCCAGATCACCGGCAGGCCACCAGGGATCTCGCTGCGGATACTGTGCCGTGCGGCCATCGCCCGGAACGGCGACAGCGTCCGTTCCACCAGGCCGGCCACGTCGAGCGGACGCGGGTCGAGGATCAGCCGGCCGGACTCCATGCGGGAGACGCTGAGCAGGTCGTCGATCAGGCGGGCGAGCCGCCGCGAGGCCTCGAGGATCTCCTCGGCGGCGGCCCTGCGCCGCTCCACCGGCATGTCGCGCAGCACCAGCAGCTCGGCGAAGCCGTGGATGAGGGTCAGCGGGGTGCGCAGCTCGTGGGAGACGGTGGAGATCAGGGCCGACTTGACCTCGTCGATCTCGCGCTCCCGGGAGACGTCGCGGACCACGTCGACGCCGCCCGTGACCTCGCCGCGGGGGTCGAGGATCGGCGCGGAGCTGACCGCGACCGGCACCCTGCGGCCGTCGCGGGTCACCAGGTCGACGCCGAAGCCCTGGTCGCTGGCTGGCTCGCCGGTCGCCAGCGCCTTGGCCAGCGGCCGGGCCTCGGGGGAGATGCGCCTGCCGTGCTCGTCCTCCACCGGCAGGACCTCGGCGTAGGGCATGCCCTGGACCTGCGCCTCGGTCCAGCCGCCGAGCAGCTCGAGGGCGTGGTTCATGGCGGTCACCCTGCCGCTCGGGTCGGTCAGCAGGACCCCGTCGGCGATGGCGTAGAACACGGCCCTGGCCTCGCCGGCCGCGCGCTCGGCCTCCTCGTAGCGCAGCGCCGCCGCCAGCGCCCCGGCGATGTGGTTGCCCGCGAGCCCGAGCAGGGCCTCCTGCTCGGTGTCGAGGCGGTGAGGCTGCTCCCAGAACAGCGCCAGCAGCCCGACGAACGAGCCCCGCGAGACCAGCGGCACCAGGGCCAGGGCGCGGATGCGCAGGACCACGGCCAGCTCGCCGAGGGCGACCGGCTTGGGCACCTCGTCGACGTCGCCGATGCCGACCACCTGTCCGGCGAGCAGGGTCTTCAGGGCGAGGAAGGCGCACAGCTCGTGGTGGGCGGCGGCGATCCGCCCGGCCGTCGCCTCGGGGTGCTCGAAGCCGGAGAGTGCGCGCAGCCGCAGCCGGCCGTCCCGGTCGACCGCGCCCAGGGCGGCCCGGACCGCGCCGACTTCGCGCCCGAGGCCCGAGAGCGCCGCGTCGCACAGCCCCTGCAGGCTGGTGGCGCCCACCACCTGCGCGGACAGCTCGCGCAGCCGCAGCAGGCCGTCGATGCGGCCGGCCAGGTGGCGGCGCATCACCTCCAGGTCGGCGGCGACCGCGCCCAGCTCGTTGGGCACCGACAGCTCGATCGGCGTGGTCAGGTCGCCGCCCGCCAGGCGGCTGGAGGCCCAGCGCAGCACCGCGGCCGGCGCACCCACCGCGCGGCGCAGGTAGAAGAAGATTAGCGTGACCGTCGCCAGGATCATCACCGCGGCGTCGAGGGCCAGCCGCTGCGTCTCGCGGTAGGTGGAGCGCTGCCGCCTGGCCGCGCTCACCTGCAGGTCGGCGAGGACCTCGTCGAGCGCCTCGTTGCGCTCGCGGAGCTGGGCGAAGCGCAGGCTCGAGTCGCCCCGGGCGACCAGGGCCATGGCGGCGCCCGTGCCGAACCGGTCGTGGACGCCGATCTCGCCGAGCGTCTGCCGCTCCCAGCTCACGTAGCCGCTGCGGATGCGCTGCAGCATAGGTCCGAGGCTCGGCCATGGCCGCGCCAGCTCGCCGACCTGTGCCAGGCGGTCCTCGGCCTGGCGGCAGGTGGCGTCGAACCGCTCCCTGGCGCGGCGGTCGCTGGTCAGCAGGTAGTCGCGCTGGTTCGCGGACGCGTCGACCAGGCGGACGCGGAAGCTGGCGGCGGCGCGGCGCAGCTCGTCGAAGCGGCTCACCTCGAACTGCTGCGACTCGGTGGACACCTGGCCGTTGCGGGCGCCGAGGAAGATCGTCGCGCCCCAGGCCGCGACCAGCAGCCCGAGCATGGCCAGCAGGACGGAGAGCTGGACGCGCAGGCGGCCCATGCCTAGTCTCTCCGGGCGGCCGTCGCCCGGATGGCGTCGAGCTGATCCGGGTCGACCTGGTGGAGGGCGTCGACGGCGTCGGGGGCGAACTGGGTGCCCGCGGCCTCGTCGAGCCGCGCGAGTGCCTCGTCGAGGGTGGCGGCACGGCGGTAGGGGCGGTCGGTGGTGATCGCGTCGAAGGCGTCGACGGTGGCGAACACACGGGCGGCGAGCGGGATGCCCTCGGCCTTGAGCCCCTCCGGGTAGCCGGTGCCGTCCCAGCGCTCGTGGTGCGAGTAGACCACCTGCCTGACCACGTCCATGTGGGGGACGCCCTCGAGGATGCGCACGCCGATGGCCGGGTGCTCGCGCATCAGCACCCACTCCTCGTCGGTGAGCGGGCCGGGCTTGTTCAGCACCGCGTCCGGTACGCCGATCTTGCCCAGGTCGTGCAGGAGGAAGGCCTCCTCGAGGCCGGGCGTCGAGGCCAGACCGCCGCCGATCACCCGGCAGACGCGCACGCCGTACTCGGTGACCCTGGCGAGGTGCCCGCCGGTGTAGGCGTCCTTGGCCTCCACCGCCGTGGCCAGGGCGCGCACCGTGGCGGTATAGGAGAGCTCCAGGTCGTGCAGGGCGCGGCGCAACTCCTCGGCCTGGCGGCGCTCGGAGGCGTAGGTGGTGCGCAGGTCGTCCGCGTAGCGCAGGAGCTGGGAGTGGGCCGCGTCGGCCTGGTCGAGCTTGTCGGACCACAGGCGCAGGAAGCGGAGCCGGTCGGCGGCGACGGCGGCGCCGCTGGCGAGCACCTCGATCACCGTGTGGTCGGCCGGGCGGAACGGGGCCGGCCGGTCGCGGCGCACCGCCAGCACGCCGGCGGGGCGGCCCTCCACCGCCATGGCGCACCACAGCTCCGGCGTCGCCGGCCCGGCCGGCGGCCCGGCGGGGTGCGGCCGGCCGCTGGCGAGCGCGGCCGCGTACAGGCGCCGGTCGCGCTCGCGGCCGCCCAGCGGGCCCTCCGAGCCCGGCATGCCATGGTGGTGGCCGGCCAGGTGATCTTCCGGGTCCACCCCGGCGAGCAGCAGGGCACCCTCGTCGGCGGCGAGGGCGGCGCAGGCCCGCTCCAGGAAGGCACCGCCGCCGGCCTCGACGTCCTCGCCGCCCGCAAGGACCCGGAAGGCGCCGAGCAGCCCCTCGCCGGGCACTCCGGGCCCGGACCAGCCCTCTCGGGTCACGGTTGCTCTCCTTGCCTGGTTCGTCAGCTAAGAGAGATTGAAGCGTATCGCTTGGGGAGCTGTCTCATCATTCCCGCCCGTCGTGCCACGTTTGTTATCGAAATCGAGGGTCAACACCCGCCTTGTCCGCCGATCCTTCGGAAGATCGGCATACGTCCCGAACGAACCGATCTCGGGACGATCATGGGCACCCACGCGTTGGATCCGCCGCAACACCGACGGAGGCCGACACGATCCCGCCACAGCCGCCGGACGCCGACACGATCCCGCCACGGCAACCTGGGGCCCAACAAGGATCCCGCCGAAGTACCCGATGGGGGGGCTTCCGGGGGGGAGCTGTCTTCGGGCTCCCCCCCGGATCAATCACGTGCCGTAGAGGCGGTCGCCGAAGTCGCCCAGGCCGGGGACGATGTAGGCGGCCTGGTTGAGGCGCTCGTCGACGGCGGCGGTGACCACGTCGAGGGCGGGGTGCTGGTGCTGCAGGCGGTCGAGGCCCTCCGGGGCGGCGACGACGCTGAGCAGGGTCACCCGGCCCGGCTTGGCGGCGTAGAGGCTCTCGCAGGCCGCGGCCGCCGAGCCGCCGGTGGCCAGCATCGGGTCGAGCAGCAGCACGTAGGCGCCCTCGAGCGGGGGCAGCTTGCTGTAGTAGGCCGACGGCTGGAAGGTGGCGTGGTCCCGTTCGAGACCGATGTAGCCGACCGCGACCTCGGGGAACAGCTCGGTGACCGCTTCGAGCATGGCCAGGCCGGCGCGCAGGATCGGCACGGCCACCAGCGGCACGGCGAAGTGGCGGCCGTCCGCGTCGGCCAGCGGGGTGCGGACCCGGCGCTCGATCGTCGGCACCGTGCGGGTCGCCTCCACCACCAGCGTGAGCGCCAGCCGCTTGGCCAGCAGCCGGAACAGCGGCGGCGGGGTGGTGGCGTCCCGCAGCGCGGTCAGCATGGTGGCGGCGAGCGGGTGATCGACCACGGTCAGAGCCACTGGGAGCCTCCTCGGCTGCTTGCTACCCGCGCCGGGCGATGATGTACCCGCCGATGGCGACGTCCTCGCGGATGACGGACTCGGTCAGCCGGACCTTGCTCGCCGACAGCGGGCTGGTGCGGGTGGGGGAGGGGTATGCCTCGAGCCCGAGGTCGCGCGCCTGCCTGACCGCCCGGTACATGTGGAACGGGTCGGAGACGACCACCACCCGCAGGCGCCGGCCGGCGTGCGGCCGCTGCGCGAGGGCGCGCTTGGCCCCGGCCAGGTTCTGGTAGGTGCTGCGGCTGGAGTCCTCCACCAGCGCCGCGACGGCGGGCACACCCTGCTTGACCGCCCAGCGCGCTCCCGAGGCGCCCTCGGTGAAGCGGTCGCCGGGCGTGTTCCCCCCGGTGAACACGATCACCGGCGCGAGCTTCTGGTTGTAGAGGTCGACCGCGTGCTCCAGGCGTGCCTTGTAGATCGCGGACGGGCGGCCGTCGTACTGGGCCGCCCCGAGCACCACGATGGCGTCGGCGGAGGGGCGCTCGTCCTTTCCCATCCATGTGGCGACCAGGAAGGTGGTCACCGCGAAGTAGGTCAGCACGAGCACCAGCAGGGCGAGCAGGATACGACGCATGCGCGGATTGTACGCAGCCGAGGCCACCGTCCAGGACCCTGCCGTGGTGGACGGCCTCGTCGCCGGTATAGATTACCGCCCAGCTTCCGGCTCGCCTCGGTCAGGCGGGCGCGGGACGGCCCGGTCGCGGTGGGCGGCGGGCAGGGGGGCCGAGCCCCGGCATGAGAGGAGCAAGATCGGATGCGGTGGCAACGAGGCGTGCGTGCCGGCGCGCTGCTGGCCGGGTTGGCGCTGGTCGCAGCCGCCTGTGGCGGTGGTAACGACGGTGGTGGCTCGAGCGGTGGCGGGACCCCGGCGGCCGAGGCCAAGAAGATCGGCATTGTGTTCGACATCGGCGGCAAGGGCGACAAGTCGTTCAACGACAGCGCCGACCGGGGGGCGACCGAGGCCAAGAGCAAGCTCGGTGACAAGGTCGACCTCAAGACCGTGGAGCCCAACGCCGACGGCTCCAACCGCAAGGAGCTGCTCGACGGGCTCGCGGCCGAGGACTACGGCCTGATCTTCGGGGTCGGCTTCCTGTTCTCCGAGGACATCGCCAAGTCGGCCAAGGAGAACACCGACGTCAAGTACGCCGTGATCGACGGCTTCGACCCGCTGTGCACGCAGGACAAGAACCTGACCTGCCTCGGGTTCAAGGAGCAGGAGGGCTCGTTCCTGGTGGGCGCGGCCGCGGCCCTGAAGACCAAGAGCAACACGGTCGGTTTCGTGGGCGGCCAGGTGGGCGACCTGATCAAGCGCTTCCAGGCCGGCTACCAGGCAGGCGTCAAGTACATCGCCGACCAGAAGGGCAAGAGCATCAAGGTGCTGGTCGACTACGCCGGCACCACGCCGCAGGCCTTCCGCGACCCGGCCAAGGGCAAGGAGCTCGCCCTCAAGCAGATCGGCGCCGGCGCTGACGTCATCTACCACGCCTCCGGCGGCACCGGGGCCGGCGTGATCGCCGCCTGCGCCCAGAAGCAGAAGTACGCCATCGGGGTGGACTCCGACCAGAGCCTGACCGCCAGCCCGGCGGAGCAGAAGTGGATCCTCACCTCGATGCTCAAGCGCGTCGACAACGCCGTCCTGCAGACCATCCAGCAGTACGTGGACGGCACCCTCAAGGGCGGGGTCTCGACCTTCGGCCTCAAGGAGGGCGGCGTCGACTACGCCCAGAACCAGTACAACAAGGACTTGCTGGGCGACATCCCGACGACCCTGGACCAGATCAAGCAGAAGATCATCTCCGGCGAGATCAAGGTCCCGGAAAAGCCGGGCGCCTGAGCGGTCGGACGATAGCAGGCCGGGGAGCGCGCGGATCGGGCTCCCCGGCCTCTTCCAAGGAGCGCTGTCGTGGCTCGACCCGATGAAGCGCACGCCGGAGCCGAGGCTGGCCCGCCGGAGCGCGCCGGCTCCGAGCCGGACGGTGCGCAGCCCCTGGCGATCGAGTGCCGCGGTGTCACCCGCCGCTACGCCGGCGTGCTCGCCAACGACCAGGTCGACTTCAAGGTCGCCCACGGCGAGGTGCACGCGCTGGTGGGCGAGAACGGGGCCGGCAAGTCGACCCTGATGAAGATGGTCTACGGCCTCGAGCAGCCCGACGAGGGCGAGATCCTGGTGCGGGGCCAGCCCGAGCGGATCGACTCGCCGCGCAAGGCCATCGCGCTGCGCATCGGCATGGTCCACCAGCACTTCATGCTGGTCGAGGCGTTCACCGTCGCCGAGAACGTGGTCCTCGGCGCCGAGCCCAAGCGCGGCGGCCTGCTCGACCAGGACGAGGCCAACCGCGAGGTGGCCGAGCTGGCCCGCGGTTTCGGCACCAAGCTCGACCCCGAGGCGCGGGTCGAGACCCTGGCCGTCGGCCAGCAGCAGCGCGTCGAGATCCTCAAGCTGCTCTACAGGGGCGCGGACATCCTGATCCTGGACGAGCCGACCGCCGTGCTCGTCCCTCAGGAGGTCGAGGAGCTGTTCGACAACATCCGCAAGCTCAAGGAGCAGGGCAAGACGATCATCTTCATCGCCCACTCCCTCGAGGAGGTGCTGGCCGTCGCCGACCGCATCACCGTGCTGCGCGACGGCAAGGCGATCGGCACGGTGACGGCGGCCGAGACCACCGAGGAGGAGGTCGCCGAGATGATGGTCGGCCGCCCGGTGCTGCTCGAGCGGGTCCACGGCCAGACGCCGAGCGGCGACCCGGAGCTGCAGGTCGAGGGCCTGCGCATGCTCGACGGCGGGCGCGAGGCGCTGGCCGGCGTGAAGCTGGACGTGCGCCGCTCGGAGATCTACGGGCTCGCCGGGGTCGAGGGCAACGGCCAGGCGGAGCTGGTCGAGGCCCTGGTCGGGCTGCGCCACCCTGACGCGGGCAGCATCCGGCTCGGCGGCAGGGACATCACCAGGGAGCACGTGCGCCAGCGGCGCGAGCTGGGCCTGTCCTACATCCCCGAGGACCGCCATGCGCGCGCCATGGTGCTGCCGATGACCCTGTGGGAGAACTCCGTGCTCGGCCAGCACGAGCGGCCCCCGTTCTCCTGGCGGGGCCTGCTCAACCCCAAGGCGATGCGGGCGCGCGCGACCGACCTGGTGCGCGCCTTCCGGGTCAAGGCGCCGAGCATCGCCGTACCGGCGTACGCCCTGTCAGGCGGCAACCAGCAGAAGCTGGTGCTGGCGCGCGAGTTCGCCAGCGGCCCCAAGCTGCTGATCGCCGCCTACCCGACCAGGGGCCTCGACATCGGGGCGACCGAGTTCGTCTGGAAGCAGCTGGTGTCCGCGCGCGACGCGGGCCTCGCGGTGCTGCTGATCTCCGCCAACCTGGAGGAGATCCTGGCCCTCTCCGACCGCGTCGGGGTCATCTACGACGGCCGCATCACGGCGGAGCTGGACGGCTCCAAAGCCACCATGAACGAGCTGGGCCTCTACATGACCGGAGCGCGCTCGGACCGGGAGCCGGCGGCATGAAGGTCGAAGAGCGCCCACCCCCACCGCAGCCCGAGCCGGCCGCCGAGGCCGTCGCCGGCCGCATCGGCCTGGCCGAGCAGGCCAGGCAGCTCGGCATGCGCCTGCTCGCCCCGGCCGTCTCGCTGGTGGTCTCGGCCCTGGTCGGCGCGCTGGTGATCCTGGTGGTGCAGCGCAGCTTCAAGGACCTGAGCGCGGTGGCCTCGTCGATGTGGAACTACGGCCTGCTCAACCGCAGCTCGTTCGCGTTCATCTTCGGCCGCGCCACCCCGTTCATCTTCGCCGGGCTGGCGGTGGCGATCGGCTTCAAGGCCGGCCTGTTCAACATCGGGGTGGAGGGCCAGTACGCCATCGGCGCGCTGGTCGCGGCCGTCGTCGGCGCCAAGGTCTCGGCGCCGACCGCGCTCGAGGTGCCGCTGGTGATCCTCGCCGGCATGGCCGGCGGCCTCGCCTGGGCGCTGATCCCCGCGCTGCTCAAGGTCTACCGCGGCGCCCACGAGGTCATCTCCACCATCATGATGAACTACGTGGCCAACGGCCTGCTGCTGTACCTGCTGTCCGGGCCGCTGAAGGACAAGCACCAGGTCGGCGCGATCGCGCAGCAGCGCACCGTGGAGGTCCACGACACCGCCGGGATCGGCAGCATGGTGCCGTTCTTCAACTCGATCGGCTTCAACTTCCGCGCCTCATCGCCGGTCACCTGGCTGTTCCTGCTCGCCCTGGTCAGCGCGGCGCTGTACGCGTTCGTGGTGCGGCGCACCCGCTTCGGCTTCGAGCTGCGCGTGCTCGGCACCAACCCGCGCGCCGCCGAGCCCGCCGGTATCCGCACCAACAGCATGATGCTCAAGGCGATGCTGCTGTCCGGCGCGGTCGCCGGGTTGGCCGGGCTGCAGGACGTGCTCGGCTTCGACGGCTTCATGAAGCTCGACTACGTGCGCTTCTACGGCTTCACCGCGATCGCGATCGCGCTGATCGGCCGCAACACCGGGCTCGGCATCGTGGCCGGCGCGCTGCTCTTCTCCTACCTGGACCGGGCCAGCTCGGGCATCGGCCTCAACACCGACGTGCCCAAGGAGGTCACGCTGATCATGCAGGGCGTGATCATCCTCACCATCGTGGTGGCCTACGAGCTGGTCCGCCGAGCCGCCGCCCGCCGCCAGCTCAAGGAGGCGCACGAGCGTGCCTGAGATCGTCGGACAGCTGATTGGCTTCGCCGTGATCGCCTCGGCGATCCGCTCGTTCGTGCCGCTGTTCCTCGCCACCATCGGCGGCGTGTTCAACGAGCGCTCCGGCATCGTCAACATCGGCATCGACGGGATGATGATCTTCGGCACCTGGTTCGGCGCCTGGGGCGCGCTGCGCTTCGGGCCGGTCGCCGGGCTGCTCATCGCGATGCTCGCCGGGACGCTGGTGGCACTGATCCACGCGATCGCCACGGTCACCTTCCGGGTCGACCACATCGTCTCCGGCGTGGCGATCAACATCCTGGCCCTCGGCGTGCCGCGCTTCCTCTCGATCGTGGCCTTCGGCCAGGGCACCCAGTCGCCCGCGGTGGAGCAGCTCCCCCACTTCAGCGTGCCGAAGCTGGGCGAGATGTCCCCGGTGGTACCGCTCACCCTGGTCCTCGGGGTGGCCGCCTGGTACGTGCTCAACCGCACCGTGTTCGGGCTGCGGATGCGCTCCTCCGGCGAGAACCCGCGCGCCGCCGAGAGCCTCGGCGTCCGGGTGGTGGCGATGCGCTACGCCGGCGTGCTCATCTCCGGCGCGTTCGCCGGCCTCGCCGGCGCCTACATCTCGGTGGAGCTGGTCGGCCAGTACAACGAGGGCATGAACCAGGGACGCGGCTTCATCGCCCTCGCCGCCCTTATCCTCGGCAACTGGTCGGTGGTGGGCGCCGCGCTGGCCTCGCTGCTGTTCGGCTGGACCGAGGCGCTCACCGTGTTCCTGCGGGTGAGCTGGATCGACAACGCCTTCATCCAGAGCCTGCCATACATCGCCACCCTGGTCGTGCTGGCCCTGTTCTTCCGCCGGGTGCGCCCACCCAAGGCGGTCGGCCAGGCCTACGAGGCCGGAGCGCCGATCTAGGTCGCTGGTGTCTTTTGGCCTGAGCACCGGTTCGCCCTTGATGCCCTGACCTGCGAGAATTACACGGGTGTAGTTCTCTTTGGGTGGGGTGAGTGATGACGCTGGGGCTGGCGGAGCGTCAGGGCGGGCTGTTCAACGTGGCGGTGCAGCGCTGCGAGGCCGAGCTGCCGGAGCGCTCGGTCTACCGGCTGCTGCACCGCGAGCGGGACCGGCTGTTTCCCGACGAGTTGTTCGCCGACCTGTACGTCCATCACGGGCGCCGGTCGATCCCACCGTCGGTCCTGGCGGTGGTGATGGTGCTGCAGCGCTTGGAGGGCACAAGCGATCGGGAGGCCGTGGACCGCTTCGCCTACGACCTGCGCTGGCGGTACGCCGCCGGCGTCGACGACGAGATGGGCAGCTTCGCGCACACGGTGCTGGTGGAGTTGCGCGCCAGGCTGCGCGCCTCTGGCGATCCGGATCGGGTCTTCCGGGTGACCTGCGAGTTGGCCCGGGCGGCCGGCCTGGTGGGGGTGCGACGGGTGCTGGACTCCGCGCCGTTGTTTGACGCGGTCGCCACCCAGGACACCGTCACGCTGCTGCGCGGCGCGATCCGGGGGCTGCTGCGCGCCTGCCCGGCCGAGCTGGCCAGCCTGGTGCGCTCGGCGTTGGCGCGCGACGACGACTACCAGGCCGCGGGCAAGCCGGTCTGCGACTGGGACGATCAGGCCGCCCGCGAGGCGCTGGTGGACGCCTTGTTCCGCGACGGCTACCGAGCCCTGCATGCGCTTCGCGGCCTGCGGCTTGGCCGCGAGGTCGCCCACGCCGCGGAGCTGTTGGCCACCGTGATCGGCCAGGACATCGCCGAGACCGACGATGGCCGCTTCGTGATCGCCCGAGGGGTGGCGCCCGACCGGGTCATCAGCGTGGTCGATCCCCAGGCCCGCCACGGGCACAAGACCGGCGCGCGCGGGTTCGACGGCTACAAGGGCCACGTGGCGATCGACCCCGACGCAGAGGTGATCACCGCCGCCGAGGTCGGCCCGGCCAACGCCGGTGACGCGGCCATGGCCACGGCACTGCTGGCCGACCTGCCCGCCGCGCCCGACCCCACCACGCCAGCGGCAGCCGATGCCGCGCTGGCCACCACCGAGCCGGTGCCGGTCGTCTACGGCGATGCTGCCTACGGCACCGGTGCGCTGCTGGCCGACCTGGACCAGCGGGGCATCACCGCGATGGCCAAGGTGGCCGCCCCGACCGCCCCGGCCGGCCATTTCCCCAAAGACCGCTTCCGGGTCGACCTTGACCAGGGCATGGTACCTGCCCGGCCAGGCTCAGGACACCGATCATCCCTGCCCGCAGTGGTGGCGGAGTGGCCCGCTTCGGCCGCGCCTGCGCCGTCTGCCCGCTCCAAGACCGGTGCACCAGCAGCACGGCCGGGCGGACCATCACCATCCACCCCCGAGAGGCCACCCTTCAAGCGGCCAGAGCCCGCCAACGCGATCCGGTCTGGCGGGCCGACTACCGCGCCTACCGGCCTACGGTGGAACGCAAGCTGGCCCACCTGCTCCGCCGCCGCCACGGCGGCCGACGAGCCCGCGTCCGGGGCCGGCTACGGGTCGCGCAGGACTGGCGGCTGCTGGCCGCCGCGGTCAACCTGGCCCGCTTCGCCACACTCGGCGTGCACTCCACACCGGACGGGTGGGCGGCCACGCCGGCATAGCAGCCCACCAGCAAGCCGGTCCCATCCCGACCACCAGCAGCCACGACCTCGAGCCGACCATGGCTGCAAACCCGCAGCGACCATCTCAGCCGCTCGTCACCCCCCATAAGGCACCAGCGACCTAGCTGACGGATCACGACGAGAAAGTCGCCCGCAAGACTGCGGTCGTCCTACCTGCGGGGCAGTCGATGGAGCCGTACCACTGGCGTGGGTTGCCCGCTACGGCCTCGGTCGCCCCGCCTGCGGGGCAGTCGTGGCCTGCTACGCTCGTTCGCGAGTAGACCGTGGACGGCGGACGGAAGGGACGGCGCCATGGGCATCGAGCGCACCAAGATCGTGGCCACCCTGGGGCCGGCCTCCAGCGACCCGGGCATGCTCGCCGCCATCATCGACGCCGGCGTCGACGTGGTCCGGCTGAACTTCTCCCACGGGGAGCGCGCCGACCACGTCGCCCGCATCGAGCTGGTGCGCAAGGTCGCCGCCGAACGCGACAAGGCCGTGGCCATCCTGGCCGACCTGCAGGGGCCGAAGATCCGCGTCGGGCTGGTGGACGACCCCGGCATCGTGCTCGCCTCCGGCCACGAGTGCGTCCTGGTCGCGGGCGCCGAGCGGGCGCCGGCGCCCGAGGTCCCGGTGGTCTACGAGCGCCTGGCCGCCGACGTCCGCCCCGGGGACCGGGTCCTGCTCGACGACGGCGCCATCGAGCTGGAGGTCCGCGACGTCGACGGGCCGCTGGTGCGCTGCCAGGTGCGGCGCGGTGGGGTGGTGCGCTCCCGCAAGGGCGTCAACCTGCCAGGGGTCGCCGTCTCGGTCGGCTCGATGACCGGCAAGGACCACGCCGACCTGGCCACCGCGGTGGAGCACGGCGCCGACTACGTGGCCCTCTCCTTCGTGCGGCGCGCCGAGGACGTGCTCACCTGCCGCCGGGCCATCGCCGACCTCGGCGGCGACCAGCCGGTGGTGGCCAAGCTGGAGCGACGCGAGGCGATCGAGCGCCTCGACGAGATCCTGGGCGCCACCGACGCGGTCATGGTCGCCCGCGGCGACCTGGGCGTCGAGTTGGCCGTCGAGAAGGTGCCCCCGCTGCAGAAGGCGATCATCGCCAGGGCCAACTCGGCCGGGGTGCCGGTGATCACCGCCACGCAGATGCTCGAGTCGATGGTCTCGAGCGCCCGCCCCACCAGGGCCGAGGCCTCGGACGTGGCCAACGCCATCTTCGACGGCACCGACGCGGTGATGCTGTCGCAGGAGACGGCGGTCGGCGCCTTCCCGGTGGAGACGGTGGCGACCATGTGCCGCATCGCCCACGAGGCCGAGGGCGCGCCGCACCTGCTGCCACCGCCGGCGCCGCCGGGCGGGGGGCTCGACGTGGCCGCCACCGTCTGCCGTGCCGCCGTGCAGGCGGCCACGGACCTGAACGCCCGCGCGGTGGTGGCGTTCACCGAGTCGGGCGCGACCGCCCGCTACGTGTCGCGCTTCCGCCCCCGTATGACCATCGTCGGGCTCACCCCGCACGAGCGCACCCGGCGGCGCATGGCGCTGTACTGGGGTGTCGAGACGCCCGCGGTGGTCGATCAGGTCGTCGAGCTCGAAACCCTTGTGGCCCAGGGAGATCGGCGTATGGTAGCGGCAGGGATCGTGCGCGCCGGCGATCTGGTGGTGATCGCGGCGGGCACTCCCGGTGGCAGGGGAGCCACCAATCGTGTGATCGTCCACGAAGTCGGTCATTCCGAGCGTGCGTCTGAGTTGCACCATTCGCAGATCACGGCTGACTAGTCCAAAACATCTACGGTTAAAGATGGCTAAGTTTCGGGCACACTAGGCATCCTCGGTTCGACGGCCAGAGGGGAGATGGCGATGTCGCGCTTGGAGATTGGGGAGGTCTACGAGGCATCGACCACCGCCGCCCTGGACGCCGCCAAAGGCCAGCGGCTCAGCCTCCGCCGGGCGATCGCTCAGCTCGAAGACGCCCTGACCGAGCCCACCCTGGGGCGGTCGGGGGAATGGGCGGACAACCTGTCACCCGTGCTCGATCACCTCAAAGAGGTGTTCTCGGTCCACGTCGAGGTCACCGAGGCACCGGGCGGGCTCTACGAGGAGATCATGGAGAACGTCCCCCGGCTGGCCAACAAGATCGAGCGCTTCACCCGCGAGCACGCCAGCATCACCCACCAGCTCGACCAGGCCATGGCGCAGGTGCGGCTGGTCCCCGGCCCGGAGCCGACCGCGGCCGACGACCTCCGCGACGCTCTCGTGCGCCTGTTCGCCGACCTGGTGCGCCACCGCAAGCGCGGGCTGGACCTGGTCTACGAGGCCTACCACGTCGACATCGGCGGGGAGAGCTAAGCGCCTGCCCCGCGGGCAGGGCGACCGCGGACACGGCCGGCGACTGGCTGCTGTGGTGTCCGTCTAGGGCGTCACCTGCGTGCCGGCCTCGCCGGCCACGGCCTTCTCGGACAGCTCCGGGGTGGTGATCACCGCCCGCCTGCCGCCGCGCTCCAGGAAGCGCAGGGCGGCCCGCACCTTCGGCAGCATGCTCCCAGGGGCGAACTGACCCTCGGCGGCGTGGCGGGCCAGCTCCACCGCCGTCACGTCGTGCAGGTCGCGCTGACCGGGGCGGCCGAAGTCGAGCGCGACGTGCTCGACGCCGGTGAGCAGCAGCAGCAGCCCGGCGCCGAGGTCGCCGGCGAGCAGCGCGGTGGCCAGGTCCTTGTCGACCACCGCCTCGACACCGGTCAGCGACCCGTCCGGCCGGCGCACCACCGGCACGCCGCCGCCGCCGGCCGCGACCACCACCACCCCGGCGGCGAGCAGGTCGCGGATGGCCTCCTCCTCGACGATCTCGACCGGCTCCGGCGACGGCACCACCCGGCGCCAGCCACGGCCGGCGTCCTCGCTCATCACCCAGCGGTCGGCGGCCATGCGCCGGCGCGCCTCGGCCTCCTCGTAGAAGCCGCCGATCGGCTTCGAGGGGTGCTCGAAGGCGGGGTCGTCGAGCGCGACGACGGTGCGGGTGACCAGCGCGACGGTGGGGCGGCGCCTGCCGGCCGCCGAGAAGGCGTTGTCCAGGCACTGCTGCAGCATGTAGCCCATGCCGCCCTGGGTGTCGGCGACGCAGGCGTCGAGCGGCTGGGTGGGCACCACCTCGGCGGCCAGGTCGCTGCGCAGCAGCGCGGTGCCGACCTGGGGGCCGTTGCCGTGGGTGACCAGCAGCGGCTGATCGGCCAGGTGGACCAGGCGCCAGGCGGTCTCCTCGGTCCGCTCGAACTGTGCCGCGACCGAGTTGCGGCCTCCGGGTGGGGCGATGGCGTTCCCGCCCAGCGCCACGACGACAGGCGGCTGAGGCACCGACTCTCCTCCCAGGCGACGCCCCGCCACGACGCTGTGACGGGGCGGAGCACAGGCTACCCGAGCGGCGGCTATCCCGGGATCAGACCTTCCTCGCCGAGGACCGCGCGGACCTCGGCGATGGTGGCGTCGGGGCCGGGCAGGACCAGGTCGGAGGGACCGAGGTAGTCGTCCGGCAGCTCGGAGCCCTGGGTGCGGACGCTGGTGAGCAGGCTCTCCAGCGCGGTCCGGAAGGAGGCCGTGTCGCCGCTCTCGACCGCCTCGGCCAGCGCGTCGTCGAGGCGGTTGAGCTCGTCGAGATGCTCGTCGGGCACGTCGAACTGGCCCTCGCCCATGATGCGCACGATCATCGCTGTTCCTCGGTGGGAGTCGGGGTGGGCGCGCCGAGCTGCTTGGTCTCGGTCCCGCCGAGCTCGCCCTTGAGCCGGGCCAGCTCCAGCTCGACCTGGCTGTCGTCGTCGGTGCGGTTCAGCTCGGCCTGCAGGCGGTCGCCGCCGGCGGACAGGTCGTCGAGGCCGCCGGAGGCCATCAGCTCGTCGAGCGCACCCGAGCGGGCCTGCATCTGCGCGACCTTGTCCTCGGCGCGCGACATCGCCATGCCGACGTCGCCCATCTCCTCGGAGATGCCGGAGATGGCCTCGCCGACCTTGGTCTGGGCCTCGGCCGCGGTGTAGGTGGCCTTGATGGTCTCCTTGCGGGTGCGGAACGCCTCGACCTTGGTCTGCAGGCGGCGCGAGGCGTCGACCAGCTTGGCCTCCTCGGCCTTGAGCTGGTCGTGCTGGGCCTGCAGGTCCTGGAGCTGGCTGGCGATGCCGGCCCGGCGCGCCAGCGCCTCGCGCGCCAGGTCCTCGCGGTTCTGGGCGATCGCCTGCTTGGCCTGGCCCTCCAGCTTGGTCGCCGCCGACTGCAGCTGCTGGGCCTGCAGCTCGATGCGCTTGCGCGAGGTGGCCACGTCCGCCACGCCGCGCTTCATCTTCTGCAGCAGCTCGAGCTGCTTCTCGTAGGAGTAGTCCAGCGTCTCCCTGGGGTCCTCGTACTTGTCGAGCGCCTTGGAGGCTTTCGACTTGAAGATGTAGGAGAACCGCTTCATCAAGCCCATCGCTCACGCTCCCACGGCGCCGTGCCGTTTCGTGTCCGTCAGGTACTCCCCAGCAGCATACGACGACTGCCCCGCAGGGATGAGGACCATGGCTTCTGTGCCACTCGCTCGCTGTGTGGTGGTCCGGCAACAGCGACGGTTCACCTGCTCGGCGGCGACGCTCCTACGCATAGGTCTCGAGGACATGGTCGATCAGGGCGCGGAGCTCGGGCGGGGCGTCGCGCTCGCCGAGGGTGAGCTGGTGGCGCCGCCCGCCCTCGCGCACGTCGAGGTCGTACTGGAAGCGGTCCGGCCGCCGCGGCGGGCCCGTCGCCAGGTTGGCGAGGGCGTCGAAGTCGACGGCGTGGACCAGCTCGGCGAGACGGGCGGCCTCCGCCGGCGGCAGCGTGTCGGTGTCGGCCGAGGCGCGCCGGCTGACGCCGGCGAAGCCACCGCTGCGCACCAGGTCGATGTGGATGCGCTCCTCGCTCACCGGCTCCGCCTCGCAGTCGTGGATCGGCTCGTGCCCCGACGCGCGGACGACCATAGAGCAGCCCGCCCGCCGGCGTCGAGCGCCGGCGGGCGGGCTGGCGTGGGCTAGACGTCGATCCCGACGCCGTGCCAGGCCTCCCTGACGGCCTTGTACTCGTCGGAGGAGGTGCCGTAGCCGAGCCGCTGGGCCGCCCCCAGGGTGATGCGGGCGTAGGTGCGGAACTGGCAGGTCGGCTTCAGCCTGGGGTCGCGCATGGTCTCGTACCAGATGCGGCCGGCGACCTCCCAGGCGTTGCCGCCGATGATGGTCGCGGCCAGGTAGAAGGCGTGGTTGGGGATGCCGGAGTTGATGTGCACCCCGCCGTTGTCCTCCATCGTCTGGACGTAGCGGTCCATGTGGTCGGGCTGCGGGTCCTTGCCGAGCAGCGGGTGGTCGAAGGCCGTCCCCGGCGCCTTCATCGAGCGCAGCGCCTGGTCCTCGGCACCGGCGATCAGCCCGGCCCCGATCAGCCAGTCGGCCTCGTCCGCCCGCTGGTTGAGCTGGTACTGCTTGACCAGCGAGCCGGCCACGTCGGAGTAGTGCTCGTTGAGCGCACCCGCCTGGCGGAAGTAGACCAGCTGCGCCTCGTCCTCGGTGACGCCGTGGGCCAGCTCGTGGCCCATGATGTCGACCGCGATCGTGAAGCGGTTGAACAGCCGCCCGTCGCCGTCGCCGAAGACCATCTCCTGGCCGTCCCAGAAGGCGTTGTCGTAGGCGTCGCCGTAGTGGACGTAGCCCTTCAGCGGCATGCCCTCGTCGTCGATCGAGTCGCGCTGGTAGATGTCCCAGAACAGCCTGTAGGTGGCGCCGAGGCCGTCGTAGGCCTCGTTGACGGTGACGTCGCCGGTGGGGCCGTCGCCCTCGCTGCGGGCGACCGTCGAGCTGGCCAGGTCCTCGCTGGTGGCGCAGTCGAAGATGGTGCGCTGCGGCGTGCCGCCCTCGGGCGGCGCCTCGGTGCCGATCTCCTTGCCGCCCTGGGCGCGCAGGATCGCGTTCTGCGAGCGGATCGCGCGCAGCGAGGTGTCCCTGGCGAGGGTGTGCAGCGCACGCCTGCGCTGGTCCGCGTCGCCGTGCTGGGCGATCCGTTCCAGGATGTTCGGCGGCAGGATGCAGCGGACAGGGTCGTGCTCGTGCCGGATCATGCAAGGCCCCCCTTGTGCCCTCGCGGCGGCGCCTGGCCGCCGTGGTCGGCCGGCTGGCGAGGCGTACCCCGGCGCGGCCGTGGCCGACCCGTGCACCCTCGCAGGGCGCTGAGTCTACGGACGAGAGGCTTGTGCCGTCTAGGGTCTTTCGTGCATGTTGCCCCGACTGATCGGGCAGACCGGTTCAGCGCGGTGCCTGTTGACCGGGGGCTCTTGACAGCCGCCAGCTCGTCCCGCCGGGGGTGTCGGACACCTCCACGCCCAGCTCGGCGAGGTCGCCGCGGAGCCGGTCCGCGGTGGCCCAGTCGCGCGCGGCGCGGGCCGCCTCGCGCCTGGCGATCAGCTCCTCGGCGCCGGGCGGGAGCGACTGGCCGGCGGCGCGGTCCAGGTCGAGGCCGAGGAACCGGTCGAAGGCGAGCACCGCGCGGTGCCGGGCGGCCGCGGGCACGCCCTCGTCGCCCTCCATCTCCGCCAGCACCGCCAGCGCCCTCGGCGTGTCCAGGTCGTCGTCGACCGCCGCCCAGAAGCGCCGCTCGTAGCCGGCGGCGGCCTCCGAGGACGCCTGGGGCGTCTCCTCCACCGGGCCGGCCTCCTCGGCCCAGGCGGCCACCCGGGCGCGCCTGCGCTCCAGGGAGCGTTCGGCCGCGGCCAGGGCGTCCCAGGTGAAGTTGAGCTGGCTCGAGTA
>Ga0307278_10000172_pt1 | contig 32825 bp, 26 predicted proteins | sample ER_DNA_117_FD_194482 | JGI IMG/M metagenome (GOLD analysis project Ga0307278, IMG submission 194482) | Bulk soil microbial communities from the East River watershed near Crested Butte, Colorado, United States - ER_DNA_117 | ecosystem: Environmental > Terrestrial > Soil > Floodplain | place... | reverse complement strand
TCCTCGCCAACATCCTCCACAACCTCAACGTCGGGCCGTTCGGCCGGGTCGAGCTGACCCCGTTCCTGTTCGTGCTGACCGGCGCGGTGCTGGTGTGGGGGATCTTCCGCTTCCGCCTCCTGGACCTGGCGCCGATCGCGCGCAGCTCGGTCCTGGCGACGATCCAGGACGGGGTGCTGGTGCTCGACCCCTACCGGCGGGTGGTGAACCTCAACCCCGCCGGCCAGCGGGCCCTCGGCGTCTCGGCCACCGAGGCGGTCGGCCAGCGGGCCGAGACGCTGCTCGAGGTCGAGCCGGCCGTGCTCCAGCGGGCCGGCGGCCAAGCCCCAGCGGAGGAGGTCGTGCTCGGCGGCTGCCACTACGAGCTGACCACCGCGCCGCTGCGGGACCGCGGCGGCCGGGAGACCGGCCGGGTGGTCATGCTCCGCGACGTCACCGAGCGCCACCGCGCCCACCAGCGCCTGGTGCGGCTCGACGAGCAGCGCCGCTGGCTCCTCGGCAGGCTGGTCACCAGCCAGGACCAGGACCGGCGACAGCTCGCCATCAGCCTGCGGAGCGTCGTGCCCAAGCTCGGGACCGCCAGCTCCAACCTCGACCGGCTGCGGACGGACCTGGACCGACCCGACCAGGTCGAGCTGCTCGACGGGCTCGGCGCGACCATCACCGACAGCCTCGGCCGCCTGCGCCAGCTCGCCTTCGAGCTCCACCCGCCCCCGCTCGACAGGGTCGGCCTCGCCGGCGCCCTCCACCAGTACGCGCGGTCGGTCGGCGAGCTGGCCGGGTTCCGCGTCCGCGTCGAAGACCACCTGACCCGCGAGCTCCCGGTCGAGCTGCAGGAGATCGCCTACCGGATCACGCAGGAGGCGCTGGCCAACGTGCGCGCCCACGCCAGAGCCCAGCGGGTCACGATCTGGCTGGAGGACGCGGACGACGACGGGGTGCGCCTGCGGATCAGCGACGACGGCGCGGGCTTCCTGCCCGGCATCGGCCACGCCCAGCCCGACCCCGACCATCTCGGCCTGGTCAGCATGCGCGAGCAGGCCGCCATGGCCGGGGGGTGGTGCCGGGTCGCCAGCGCCCCCGGCATGGGCACCACCGTGGAGCTGTGGCTGCCGGCGTAGCGGCCACGCCGCGGCAGAGGACCTCGAGCCGAGGGTGGGTTCGGCGGCGAGGAGTTCGCCGTGCTGCTACCGGCCGCAACCGCTGCCGCGCCAGCCCCTCCCCCTCGGCTGCCCGGCGTCGTATCCTTGAGAGCTCGTCGGGACCCTCCGGGCTGGAGGCACGCTGAGCCTTGAAGCAGGCCGCGATCGCGGGCCCAGGAACCTGCTGGGGGTCCTGCTGGATGCCTACTGGACGTCGCTCGCGGACGACCCGCTCTCCGCGCTGCTGTTCACGGCGTTGATGTCGCTGGCCGGCGTCCTGCTGGTCCTGCTTGCGCACATCGGCGTCTACCTGGTCGGCCAGCTCATGGCCGTGGTGCCGTGACGGCGGGGCCGTCGACGGGCGTGGCGACCGCCGCGGCTCCCTGGCGCCGCATCTTGCCCCACTGCCCCCTCTTGAATGGGACCTGGAAGGTGGCCAGGGTGCGCTCGAAGACGAGGAACTGCCGGTAGCCCACGAACTCGATGAACGCGGCGACCAGGAGGACGATGCGGTCCCGCATGCGCGGGTAGCGGGTGGACAGGAACGTCTCGACGCCGGCGGCGAGCTGGGAGAGCAGCATGCCGTACAGGACCGCCAGCAGCACGAACAGCAACGCGAAGCGCGGGCTCACGAAGCCCGTCAGCGCCCCGACCACCACGATGACGTAGCCGGACACCTCCACCAGGGGGGAGAGCGCCTCGAAGAACCAGAAGTACGGGACGGCGACCATCCCCAGGCGACCGTAGCGGGGATTGAAGAGCATGTCGCGGTGCTTCCACAGCGTCTCGCACAGCCCCCGGTGCCAGCGGTTGCGCTGCCGGCGGAGGGTCTTGAGGTCGGTGGGCACCTCGGTCCAGCAGATCGGGTCGGGGGTGAAGCGGATGTTGTACGGCTGGCCCTTGCGCAGGAAGTGCTTGTGGAGGCGGACCACCAGCTCCATGTCCTCGCTCACCGTCCCCACCAGGAAGCCCCCGGCCTCCAGGACCGCGGTCCGGCGGAACAGCCCGAACGCTCCGGAGATGATGAGCAGGCTCTTGAAGTGGCTCCACCCGGCCCGGCCGGTGAAGAACGCGCGGGCGTACTCGAGGATCTGGAACCGCTCGAGCCAGCGCTTCGGCATGGCGAGCTCGGTCACGCGTCCGTCCCGCACCACGGCGCCGTTGAGGGGCCGGATGGTCCCGCCCACCGCCACCAGCGTCTCGTCCTCGACGAACAGCCGGGTGGCCCGCAGGATCGCCTCGGCGTCCAGCATCGAATCGGCGTCCACCGCGGCGAACAGGGGGTAGCGGGCGAGGTTGAGGCCGGCGTTCAGGGCATCGGCCTTGCCGCCGTTCTCCTTGTCGACCACCACCAGGTTGGGGTGGGTGAGCGAGCGGAAGGTGTGGCGGACCGGCGCGGTCGGCAGGTCCTGGCGGCTCGCCCACGGCTGCTCCGCCAGCGCGAAGGCGTCGACGAGCCGGGCCATCGTCTGGTCGGTCGAGCCGTCGGAGACCACGATCACCTCGAACTCCGGGAACTGGAGGGCGAGGAGGGAGCGGACGCTCCCGACGATGCTCACCTCTTCGTCGAAGGCCGGCACCAGGATGGAGACCGGCTTGTAGACGTCCCGCTCGAGCAGGTCACGGAGGCTGCCCTGGGAGAACTCCCTGGCGAACACGATCACGAGGGCGCGCAGCCCGACACAGCAGAACAGCGCGTAGAGCAGGTTGAGTCCCGAGAAGTAGATCAGCAGCACGTACTGGTAGATCGTCAGCGGCGCGCTCCACACGGTTCAGGCCACCCCCTTGACCAGGCGGGCGGCGGCTGGGTCCAGCGCACCCGCTTCGAGAAGAATCTGTACGGCCATCTCACGGGCGGCCTGGTCGGGATGGGTCTCCGCCGCCCGCCTGACGGTTGCCACGCCGTCGTCGCCGAGGCGCGCCATGGCGGCGGCCGCCGCCCGCCGGACCCACCAGGAGTCGTCCCCCAGCCCGGGTTCGAGCGCGGGGAGGGCCACCTCGGCCGGCAGGAAGGCCGCGGCGTGGGAGGCCTGGACCCGGACGAAGTCGACCTCGTCCTTGAGCGCGTCCAGCAGCGACGCCTGTGCGTCCTCGGGGACCGATCCCAGGCGGTGCAGGGCGCGGAAGGCGGCCGCGCGCAGCTCGGGGTCGGGATGGGTGGTCGACGAGGCGACCTCGCCGGCCATGTCCGCCAGGCCGAGCCGTCCGGTGGTCTCGAGCACGACCCAGCGCAGGCGGTCGCCGAGGTCGGGCTCGGCCAGGAGGTCCCGAAGCACCGCGCCGGCCCTGGTCTCCAGGAGCAGCAACGACTCCTGCGCCACCCCGGACTGGAGGGAGGCGCCCTTGAGCGCCTGGGTGAACCTTCCTCCTGGGCCCTCCGGTCCGGGCTCCGGCGTCATGGTCGCCAGGGTGCCGGCGGCGGCCCGGACGGCCATCCGCCGCACGACCGGCTTGGGGTGCTCGAGCAGCGAGAGGAGCGCGTCGAACGCCTGGGGTAGGCGCGCCTTGCCCAGGCTCTCGATCGCGTCCAGCCGCGCGGTGAGGTGACCAGAGCGAAGATGCCGCAGGAGCAGGCGGTCGACGCCGTGGCGCGCCAGTACCGCTTTCAGCCGGTCGCCCTCGTCTCCCTTGACGACCTCCAGGAGGCTGAGCACCGCGTCCACGGCGGCTCGCGGCAGCCGGCGCGGCATGGGGCTGTCGGCGATCTGCTCCGCGGGGGTGTCCTCCAGCGCGAGCCCGATCCACCGCTCGGTCCAGACGTCGAGCTGCTCGACGTGCCACCGGTCTCGCAGCGAGCTGGTGAAGTGGTACCCGAGCAGGAAGAACCCGAGCAGCGCCAACGCCGACGCCGTCGAGGTCAACGTGGCCAGCAGCACGCCCTCGACCGGGGTGGAGGCGATCCCCGAGGTCCTGCCGAGCAGGAACGAGATGCTCAGCACGCCGAGCGCGATCGTCTCGAAGCCGAAGACCGCGAAGGTCACCAGGGTGTAGATGGCGTCGCCGTAGCGACGCCACATGCGGAGCTCCACCTCAGGTCGCCTGCCCCTCCGACGCCAGCTCGGGGCGGAGGCGCAGGTGCAGGAACCGCGTCTCGAGCAGGTTCTGGATCCGCAGCAGCACCTCGGTGCGGTCGAACGGCTTGGTCACGAAGTCCTTCGCGCCGGCGGACAGCGCCCGCCGCTTGACCTCTGGCCGGATGTCCGCGGTCAGGATGAGGATCGGCAGGAAGGTGTCGCTCGCGATGCGGTCCTCCAGGCGCTCCATCACGGCGAAGCCGTCCAGGCCGGGCATGTGGAGGTCGAGGAGGATCAGGTCCGGCTCGAACTCGTCGTAGAGCGCGACGGCCTGCTCCGACTTGGTGGTGGACCTGACGTTCGTGTAGCCGTCCTGTTCGAGGATTCGCTCCAACAGGACGACGTTGACCCGCTCGTCGTCCACGACGAGGATCCGTGCGTCCTTGGGGCGTAGCGTCTCCATCAACTTGTCATCCCTCCTTCGATGGCAAGTTGTCGGTTCGCCAAGAGCCCGACTTGAGGGGATCGCTACTGTCGAGGACGATGCCCTACTCGTCGGCGGCCATGTAGGCGTCCACGTCGTTGACCGACAGGCCGCCGAACTGCGCGAGGTGACCGTAGGCCGCGGCGATCTCGCCGGCCGCCGCCCTGAACACCCCACGGCTGAGCCCGTGGAAGGTGACCTGTGGAGGCTCCTCCTCGGTGTACTCCTGGCCGACCACGAGCCCGCACTTCGCCCCCACCGAGCTCAGGTAGTCGAACTCGCTTCGGAGGTGGCCGATCGATCCGTCCTCGCCCGCCGTGAAGTTGCGATAGGCCATCACCACGACGTAGGCGTGGGCGAGGTCCTCCAGCATGTCGACGAGATGGAAGGCGGCGGGCTTGGTCGCGCCGTCGAAGGGCACCGGGCCGGGGGCGCCGGCTTCCCCGTCGAACCAGAACGGGATGGCGACGCCGAGCCGCAGGGCGTGATTGCCGGACCGGGCCCGAACCTGCCGGTACGACGCCACGATGTCCTGGATCGTCTCGAGGTAGGCGATGAGCGCGGACTGCGTGTCGTCGAAGAAGCTCGGGTCGACGTACGGCTCGATGTCGAGCTGGACGCCCTTGAGCCGCTGCGCGGCGGCGGCGGTGGCGTTGTACTGACCGACGAGCTGGACGAGCTTCGGCCCGAGGTAGCGGAGCTCAGGCTCGGTCCAGGTGGAGCCGGCGCCGACCGCATGGACGGTCAGGCCAAGGTGGGACGCCTCCGCCACGAAGTACGCGAGATTGCCGCCGAGCCGCCGGAGGAGGGCTTGCTGCTCGGGGGTCTTCGGCTGGTCGGCGGCGTCGAGGTACTCGCCGAGGTCGACGTAGACCGTCGTGAAGCCCTGGCCGCGGAGGAAGCGGAGGCGCTGGCGGGTCGACGGCCTGGCGAGCTGGCTGAGCCCGCGCCACTCGTAGACGGCGAGCCTGGGCTGGGCCGGCATCGCCATACCGGAGCGGGGCCCCGCGCTGGCCGCCCGGCCACCACCCATGGCGGCCGCGACCACGGCGGCGACGACGAGGACGCCGGCAAGCCTCGCTCTGCCCATGCAGGCTCATCGGCGCCCAGGCCGACGAGTTGAGGGGCTCCAGGTCGTCCCGTCAGCGCGCTCGCTTGGCAACTGCGGAGTTGCCGAAGATCTGGGGGGCAACGGTCCTCGCGTGCTGGTCGAGCTTCACCGCCAGGACGCTCATCTCGGCCAGTCCCTTGGGCGTCAACTGGATGACGTTGATGAGGGCTTCCTTCTCCTGCTCGCCGCCGGAGTAGTTGGGCTCGGTGGCGATGTGCCCCACGCCGGGGGCGTAGAACTTGAACTCGTTGCCCGTCTCCAGGATGGCCAGCGCGTCCCCGAAGCAGCGGAACGGGACGCACTTGCGCTCGCCGACCTTCGCCACCTCGGCGGTGAGGATCTCGCGACCGGGGATGCGGGCCTGCACGTAGCCGGGCATCCCTACCTTCGGCTTGGCCATCATGAAGACGCCGGCCGTGGCGCCGTTCACGCCGGCCAGCCAGGCGTCGGTGGCGTTCACGAACTGGCCACCCTCGTAGGTCTCGGTGTAGGACCCGAGGTACCAGACGTTGCCGTGCTTGTCCTGCGCGAGGTAGTCGACCGCCTGCTCAGCGACCTGACCCGCGTCGATGTCCTGGTCCAGGACGAGCACCGTCCGCACCCCGTCCACGACCTTCTCGACGTCGGTGACGGTGATGCGGCGCCGGTGGCGAAGCTGCCTGCTGCCACGGAACAGCGTGCCGTCCCGCACCGACTGGTTGCCGGGGACCAACGGCATCCAGGTGTTGGCATCGCCAACCGGCTTCCCGAAGTCCTTCGGGTCGAACTTGTCGGGGTTGGCGTTGGCCAGGCGCACGGCCTTGGTGGTGGCCGTGGACGTCTCGGTCGGGGAGGACCTCGACGTCGTGGTCTCCTGGAGCGCGGCCGCGGTGGTCGTCGGCGCCGCCGACGACCCGCTGTCACATCCGGCGACGGCCGCGGCGAGGAAGATCGCGGCCACCACGGCAACCGGGCGGTGCGGTCGTCGTGGTTGCTCGGCCATGCAGCGACGATAGCACCGGCTTCATGAGAGGAAGATGAGGGCGGGCTACTCGTCGCGCAGGAGCTCGGTGGGGGGCAGGCGGTTGATCAGCGAGGTGGCCGCGAGCGACGCGAGCAGCGACACCCCGAGGACGAGCGCCGTGAGGGTGGCGATCCCGGCTGGCGGGATCACCACCGGCGGGCGCAGCACGAACAGCGGGCGCAGCACGTTCACCAGGAAGTACGCCATGCCGCCACCGACGAGCCATCCCGCCGCACAGCCGAACACCACGACCCCTCCCGCCTCCATGACGAGGAGGGACCGGATCTCGCCGGCGTGCATCCCCTGGGCGCGCAGCGTGACGTACTCCCTCCTGCGCTGCAGCAGCAGCCCGAACACGAAGACCGTGATCGCGGTCGCCGCCATCGCCAGCGCATAGGCGGAGTCGAGCGTCAGCAGGCCGCGGATGTTCAGCGCCGCCAAGCTCGACTGGTCCTTGTCGAGCGCGGTCTCCCGCGTGTCGATCTGCAGCGCGTCCACGGACCCCGGGCCCTGGCGGAGCGCCGAGACCGCTCGCTCCAGCGTGGCGGGGTCGGCGTCGGTCGTCCGCGCCAGGAAGAAGCTCGCGTTGGTCGAGGGGATGAGACGCACCTGTCGCTGGAGGTTGGCGAGCACGTTGGCGCCTTCGGGGAAGCCGGGGAGCCGCTCGAACAGCCCGATGACCCGCATCTCCGACAGCTTCTGCTGCTTGGTCCCGCGGGCGAACAGGACCTTCACCGGGTCGCCCGGTTCGAGCGCGAGGAGGTCGGCGAGCTCGGTGCCGACGAAGACGCCGCCCGGGTCGCGCCGCAGGGCGTCCATCGCGTCCGCCGCCGTCGTGTCGACGAAATTCGCGTCGGCGAGTGCCGCGACACGTCCGAAGGTGGCCGGGTCGACCGCGGCCATGTTGGCCGCGTCCTCGTTGAACCTGCTCTGCACGACCGCGTTCAGCAGGCTGAACACCACCGGGGTCGCCGTCTGGATGCCGGGGACGTCGAGGGCGTCGACGTAGCTCGGCGGATGCTCGACCGTGCTCGTCGGGCTCGGCGTCACCCGCACGTCGGACCCGACGACGAACCTGGCGTCCGCCGCCTTGGCCCGGTTGTAGGACGCGGTGAACGAGGCGACGCTCGTGCCGAGGGCGACGATCAGCCCGACGATGATCACCCCGCCGGTGGCGGCCCAGGAGCGCCGGCGGACGCTGCGGGTCAGGACCCCCCAGAGGGGCCGGCCGAAGCGGGGCGGGCTCGGCAGCGGCAGGTGGGAGAAGCACCGCTCCACCACCCGCGCCAGGAGCAGCAGCCCCGCGATCCAGACGCCGATGGGGACGATCACCAGATGCATCCGAAGGGACACGGACCGTCCGTAGTAGACCGAGCCGGCGACGCCCTCGAAGGCGCCGGCACGCAGCGCGATCCCTTCGGCGACCGCCACCACCACCAGCACCGCGATGTCGAGCCGGAGCCGCCGCCAGGCGGGCGGGCGCGACGAGAGCTGCGCCCGCTCCTCGCTGATCTCCCGGTTGATGGCGCGACGGCCCGACGCATACAGCGCCGCGCCGGTGGCGAGGAATCCCCCGCCGGCGCCCAGCAGCGCCGAGGCGACGAGGCTGGTGGTCGAGGCGCGGGCCAGCGCGTCGGCGGAGAGGACGGCGATGGTGGAGGCCAGCCCCAGGCCGAGGCCGATCACCGAGCCGGCGGCGGCGAGGGCGAGGGTGCGCAGGGCGTGCATGCGGAGAAGCTGCCGCCGGTTGGCGCCGCGGATTCTCAGGATCGCCTGCTCGCGTCGGAGCGCGCTGGCCAGGACGCCACCCGCGTACGCCGCGAGGATCGCGGCCAGCAGGGCGCCGGGCAGGCCGAGGAACACGAACATGCGCTTGGCGACGCGGGCGTCGTCGCGTGCCACCTGCAGGGTGTTGGAGACGTTGTCGATCAGGTCGTCCTGGCCGGGCGCGATCCGGGTGACGGCGGCGGCGACCGCCTTGGTCTGCGCGAGCGCGGTTCCCGGGTCGGCGTCGAGCCGCTCGCGCTCGACGGTGATGTCGACCTCGAGGATCGGCTTGCTCTTGACGACATCGCCGGTGGCCGTCGTCGCGCTCTGGAAGGCGGGCACGATCGCCTCGGCGAACACCTCCGGTTGGACCACCACGGTGTTGGGGACGTAGACGAACTGCTCGAGCTGCTGGCCTTGCCGGCTGTAGAAGAGGGACTTGGCCCGCAGCAGGTCGGTGATGCCGCTGATCGGGACGGACAGGGGCCGCCGGAGGCCGGGCACGTCGACGCGGACGACGTCGCCGGGCTTGACCGACAGCGCCCTGGCCGCCTCCGCGCTGAGCAGGCCGTGCCCCGGTCGGTACGACCCGCTGACGATCCGGATCGAGCGGTCGCGCTGGCGGTACAGGTCGTCGAAGCCGAAGACGCGCACCGCCCCGGCCGCCTGCTTGGAGCCTGATCGGAGGGAGCCGGGCGCAAGGTCGACGAAGGACAGTTGGTCGGCCCTGGCGACGCCGGGGACCTCGGCGATCCTTCGGGTCAGCTCGGCCAGCCCCACCGCACCGGGCGCGTTGGCCCGGACCGGCACGACGACCTCGCGGCCGGAGAAGGTCGCGAGCAGCTCCATCGACGCCACCGAGTCCACGGCCGAGGTCGCGGTCGCGGTGTAGGCGACCGTCACGCTCGTCTTCGGGGGGACCGTGCCGAGGTTGAGGCCGAGCTTGGCCGCGCCCTGGGCGAGGGGGCTGTCACCCCCGGGGTCGGCCATGCGGGCACCGTCGACGGTCGTCGAGTCGGGGACGTAGGCGAGGGGCGGCGGCGGCTCGTCCCGGACGACGACCTCGTTGGCGGGCTGTGCGCTGTCGTTGGCGAGGACGAGCTCGACCCGCGCGGTGTCGCCGGGCTGGAGCCGCGCGGGCGTGATCCGTTCGGTCAGCCGGATCTGCTCGCCGAGCGGGGCCGAGAGGACCCGCTGCATGTCCAGGGGGAGCGGGGCGATGGCGCGTTGGGTCATCGACGCCGAGGAACCGTCGATGAAGAAGAGGACGGCCGAGAACAGCCCGACACCGAGCGTGATCCCGGCGAGCGTCGCCAGGCTCCTTCTCGGGTTGCGGGCGAGGTCGCGCCAGACGTACCTGGCGATCATGTGACGCGCCCGTCGCGGAGCCCGATGCGCCGGTCCATCCGCCGCGCCGCGTCACGGTCGTGGGTGACCATGACGAGCGTCGCGCCGATCTCGCGCTGCACCTCGAGCAGCAGGTCGATGACGCCCGCGGCGTTGGCGGCGTCGAGCGCGCCGGTCGGCTCGTCGGCGAGGATGACCTCTGGCCGGTGCACGACCGCTCGGGCCACCGCCGCCCGTTGGCGCTGGCCGCCCGAGAGGTGGTCGGGGAGCCGGTGCGCCTCGTCCGCGAGGCCGAGCTTGTCGAGCAGCTCAAGGGACCGGTCCACGCCGCTGGACCGCCCGTCGAGGGCGAACTGGAGCTCGACGTTCTCGACGACGGTGAGGAACGGGAGCAGGTTGTCGGCCTGGTAGACGAAGCCGACGTGGGTGCGCCGGAAGTCGGAGCGGCGGCGGTCCGGCAGCGACGAGACCTCCTCGCCGCCGATCCGCACGACACCCGCGGTCGGGACGGCGAGGCCCCCGATGACGCCGAGCAGCGTCGACTTGCCGCACCCGCTGGGCCCGGTGATCGCCACGCTCGACCCGGCGTCCACCGTGAAGGAGACCCCGTCGAGCGCGAAGACGGGACCACCCGGCGTGTGGTGCTCGACCACCAACGACTCGACGTGGATCGACGCGTCCATGGTCATACCGGCACGATCCGGCGATCGGCGAGCCGCAGCGGGTGCTGTGCCTCGCGGGCGAGCTGCTCGTCGTGGGTCACGTACAGAACGGCGAGGTCGCGCTCGCGGGAAGCGGCGAATACGAGCTCGGTGACATGGGCCGCGGTCGCGGAGTCGAGCTGCCCGACGACCTCGTCGGCGAGCAGGAGGTCCGGTTCGTTGGCGAGCGCCACGGCCACCGCCACCCGTTGCGCCTCCCCGCCGGAAAGCTGCCGCGGTAGATGGTCCATGCGGTCGGCGAGCCCCAGCTCGGACAGCAGCTCCCGCGCTCGGCGCAGCGACCGGCGTCCCGGGCCGAAGCCCATGGCCAGCTCCACGTTCTCGACCGCGGTCAGGAACGGGATCAGGTTGTCGGACTGGAGGACGACGCCGATCCGCTCGGCGCGGAGCCGCGCGCGGCTGGCCTCGTCCAGCTCGTCCGTCTGCTGCCCACCGATGTGGACGTGGCCGGCGTCGGGACGCATGAGCCCGGCGATCAGCGAGATGAGGGTGGATTTCCCACTTCCCGATCTGCCGACCAGGCTGGTGGTCTCGCCGCGACGCAGGTCGAGGTCGACCCCGTCGAGCACGTGGAGCCGGTTCGGGCCGGTGCCGTAGGACTTCGACACCCCTTCGAGGCGCACCAATGGTTGGACCGGACCGGACTGCACGCGCGCTCCTTCCTGGCTCGATGGCGCTCTAGTCCATCATGCGGTGCCGAGCTCGGCGAGCCTCGGCTGGACCCGCTCGGCGATCTGCTCGGCGAACTCGACCGGGTGGCGGTCGGGCATCGTCTCCATCTCGGTCACGCCGAGCGCGGCGTACTCGGCGGCCGCGGCGATGAACCCGTCGACGTCGGCCAGGACCGGCCGGACGGCCAGCACGGTCTTGGTGATGGCGTCGTAGTCCCGGCCTTCGGCGTCGCAGTGGGACCGCAGCACGTCCAGCTTGTGCGCGACGTCGGCCGGGCTGCTCCCGAACACGTTGCAGGCATCGGCGTAGCGTGCCGCCAGCAGCAGCGTCTTCCGCTCGCCGCCACCGCCGACCAGGATCGGTGGGTGGGGCCGGCTGATCGGCGCGGGGAAGCACAGCGTCTCGGCCAACTGGTAGTGCCGGCCATGGAACGGACCGTCGTCGCCGCTCCACATCTGCAGGCAGATCTGCAGTGTCTCCTCCAGGCGCTCGAACCGTTCCGCCACCGGCACGACCGGCACGCCGAGGCCGCGCTGCTCGCGCTCGTACCAAGACGCGCCGATGCCCAGCCGCGCCCGGCCGCCGGACAGCACGTCGAGGGTGGTGACGATCTTGGCGAGGAGCCCCGGGTGGCGGTACATGACGCCGGTGACGAGCACCCCAAGGGTCATGCGCTCGGTCTTGGCCGCGACGTAGGCAAGCGTGGTGTACCCCTCGAGCATCGGCTCGGCGGCCGAGCCCGCGTATTCCATCTGGAAGTAGTGATCCATGACGGTGAACGTCGACAGCCCTGCCTGCTCGGCGATCCGCGCGGTCTCGGCCAGGGTCACAGCGATCTCCGTCGGATCGGACGGCGTCGAGTAGTTCCAGTAGTGCAGGCCAAGCCTCATCGCGATTCCTCCTGCTCGACCCCTCATGATGGGGCCATGGACGACACCGTGCGGACCATGTCGACGGTATCGCCCCCGAGCACCGGCCGCTGTTCGACCGCCTCCGTCCGCGCCGCCCTCGACGGCCGATCAGTCGTTGTCACGGCCGCCGTCGCGGTCGGTCGCCAGGACCTTGAAGCCGGTGTCCAGGTCCACCTCGACGGCGGACCCGTCGGGCCTGACGAGCTCGACCTCGTAGGCGCTGCCTGGGTCGTCGTTGGCCTCGCGCTCGACCTCGCCTGCGGTCGCCCCGGACACGGCGGCCTCGGCGGCCTGCCTGGCCCGGTCGGCCGCGGCACCGGTCGCCGGCCGGTCCGCGCTGTCGCGCCCTGGCTCGCGCTGCTCGGAGCCGGACGGTTGCTGGACCCTGACGACGGTCGCGGCGCGGGCGGACTCGCTGCGGGTGGTGGCGGGGTGGTCGGGGCTGAGACCACCGGCGATGAACAGCGCGGTGGCGATCGCGACGAAGAGCACCCTCACGGTCAGCCGCATGACGAGCACCTCCGGGGTCGTGGCGGTGATGCCAAGACCCTACCGACCGGTTAGTTGGAGGTTGATGAGAGCCGGATGTGAGCCCCGGCGGCTGGCGTCGTGCGGTTATCCCGGGGTCGTGTCCAGGCGGACGTCGTCGAGGTTGACGGTCCAGGTCTTCGCCGCGGTGTCGCCGATCTGGACCCGGCCGATCGGGTCGGGGCCGGTGTCCGCGACCCAGCCGTTCACGATCCTCACGCCGTCGCGGTACAGGTCCCACGCGCCCGCCGAGCCGACCGTGCCGCACAGCTCGACGTTGTGCCAGCCGGTGCCGAGCGCCACCCCCGAGCTCTGCTGGGTCGCGGTGAAGTCGGAGCGGACGACCAGCACGCCGGAGGCGTTCACGTAGGCCTTGGCGATCGGCCCGCCCGCTGCCGTCCGCAGCCGGAACAGGTCGGTGTTCCCGCTGAGCGCCGTGGCGTTGACGTTCAGGCTCAGGCAGGCCGAGCCGTAGGTGGCGGCGAGGGTCTTGCTGGCGTAGGCGCTCTGCGCCGTGGGGTTCCCCTGGGCGCTGGGCGGGGCGGCCGACCCCTGCGTGGCGTCGATGGTGAGCCGGGTCACGCTGGTCCAGTTGGACAGGTCCCCGGTCGAGAAGTCGTCGGCGAAGACCGCCTCGCTGGACACCAGGATCGGGTCCGACGCCGAGCTCATGGCGCCTTCGTTGCTGGCCGCGTCGACCGCGTCCACCGTGTAGGTGTGGGTCAGGCCCGAGGTGAGACCGGTGTCGGAGAACGTCGTCGCGGTCGTCTCGCCGACCGGGGTCGGGTCGCCGTCGCGGTAGACCCGGTAGGTGATCGGGTGCGAGTCGTCGAAGGACCCGGTCCAGGAGAACTCGATCGTGCCCGGGGCGACGCTCTGCCCCGACGGCGTCCCCGGCGTGGTCGGCGGCGTGGTGTCCGGGGCGGGCTGGCCGCCCGGCTCCAGGTCGACGCGGACATGATCGAAGTTCATCGTCCAGGTCTTGGCGGCGGTGTCGCCCACCTGGATATGGCCGATCGGGTCGCTGCCGGTGTCGGCGACCCAGGCGTCCACGACCTTCACGCCGTCGTGGTAGAGGTCCCAGGTGCCAGTGGCGCCGACCGTGCCGCACAGCTCGACGTTGTGCCAGCCGGTCCCCAGGTCGGCGCCCGGGGTGATCTGCTCGTTGGAGACGTCGGAGCGCAGGGTCAGGTTGCCGGAGGCGTTCACGTAGACCTTGGCGATCGGGCCGCCCGTGGCCGTCCGCAGGCGGAACAGGTCGACCGAGTTGCCGCCGAGCGATTCGGCGTTGACGTTCAGGCTGGTGCAGGCGGACGGGTAGGTGAGGTCGAAGTCCTTGCTGGCGAACGCGGTCTCGGCGTTGGGGTTCCCCCGGACGCTGGGCTCCGTCGGCTCGCCCTGCGTGCCGTCGACCGTCAGCTGGGTCACGCTGGTCCACTTGGCCAGGTTCCCGGAGGTGAAGTCGTCGGCGAAGATCACGGAGGCGACCGTGACGGGGTCGGAGGCCGGGCTCATGGCGCTCGGGTTGTTCGCGGGGTCGACCGCGTCCACGGTGTAGGTGTGGGTCGAGCCCGCCGCCACGCCGGTGTCGCTGTAGGACGTGGCGGTCGTCTGCCCGATGGGGGTGGGATCGCCGTCGCGGTACACCCGGTAGGTGATCGGCGAGGAGTCGTCGGTGGACGCGCTCCAGCCGAGGTCGACCTTGCCCGCGGTGGGGCTCTGCGCGGTCGGCGTGCCGGGCGTGGTCGGCGGGGTGGTGTCGGGGGGCGGCGGGTCGAACACGAACATCCCGCGGGACTGCCAGGTGGTCGCGCTGCTGATCTGGGTGGGCGAGCCGGTGGGCCTGGTCCCGTCCCAGTTGATGCTGTAGAGCCGGCCGTCGGTGAGCGCGTAGATCAGCTTGCCGGCCGCGAGCGTCATGCCGCGGATGTTGCCCCACTGGATGGCGCCGTCGGTCGGGTAGCTGCTGGCGACGAACAGGTTGGCGCCGACGAGGTCGTTCTCGGGGTTGAAGTACCGGTAGTAGAGCTTGTTGTTGGTGGTCGTCTGACTGGCGCCCGACTTGGAGACCGTGTAGTAGATGCGGCCGTTGTCGTAGAACATGCCGGTCATGGCGGCGATGTCGGAGGTGAAGGCGGGCACCCGGGTGGTGGTGCCGGGGATGGTGAAGGAGCTCGAGGGCTGGACCTGGAGGCCGTTGAGGTTCACCTGGCTCTGGGCGCCGAAGCTGGTCCCGTCGAAGGTCCGCCGGTACAGCCAGCCGTCGCTGAGGCCGTAGTAGACCTTGCCGTTGAGCGAGAACGCGCCGCGGGCGGTCTGCCAGTTGATGCCAGGGACCGACGTCGTCGGGCCGAACGTCGACAGGTCGTAGGTGCGGCGGTTGAGGGCCCCCGTGGCCTGGTCCATGTTGTAGATGGTGCCGGGGAGCTGGTAGGTGGTGATCGGCGGCGGCGCGACGCCACCCTCCAGGGGATAGAACGCGATCTTCTGATGGAACTCGCCACCGGTGTGGTCGGTGTCGCTGCCGATCCACAGCCCGTCGGGGCTCGTCGGCATGGTGAAGCTCCCGACGCCCCGCTCGTGCCCCGGGTTCCAGCTGTAGGGCAGGCCGTTGAGGGGATCGAGCGCGGCGATGCCTTCCCTGGCCACCGCACCGGGGCCCGCGTTGTCGGCCTGGTAGGGGTTGTTCCACCAGCGGAAGTGGCCGCCGACGTAGACGACGGCGCCGCTGGTCCCGACGCTCCAGGTGGTGTCGCCGCCGCTCCAGTTCACCCAGGTGGGGTGCTGGCCAGGGCCGGTGGCGTTGAGCTCCCAGCGGGCCACCGTGTCGCAGAGGCGGTTGGCCCGGAAGGCGCCCGTGGTCCCGACGATGAAGTAGGTGCCGTCGGGCGAGATCTTCACCGACCGCATGTAGGTGTTCCTGAACGCGGTCGCGCACCAGGCCGTGGTGGTGGTGCCCACGTAGACGGGATAGTCGGTGGTCTGCCACGAGGACACGGTCGCCGGCGTGGTGCCCACGTCCAGCACGGCGATCTGCAGGCGGTCCAGGCCGGCGACCTTGCGGAACGCCCCGATCGCGACCAGCTTCTGGCCGTTGGCGCTGACGTCGATCTCCTGGACCCCCAGGCTGCCCGACGCCGGGTCACTGAAGGGCAGGTCCAGGTTGGGGTCGACGTTGCCGGTGGTCGGGTCGACCCGCGCCAGGCCCGCGCGGGCCACGCTCTTGACCTGCGAGAACTTCCCGGAGACGTACAGCCAGCCGTTGTTGTACTCCATGTCCTGGACGCGGGAGTTGGCGTTGGACTTGAAGGTGCTCACCGGCTGGCCGTCGGCGAGGTTCAGGCGCGCCAGGTGGCGGTAGGTGACGCCGTTGATGGTGCCGAACTCGCCCCCGACGAACACCGACGAGCCGTCCGGCCCCGACGCCAGCGCCAGCACGACGTCGTTGAGCTGCGGCACGAAGTTGGGGTCGATGACGCCCGTGTCCATGTCGAACGCGAAGAGGTAGTTGCGGGTCAGGTCCTGCGACGTCCCGGCCCGGCGCACGGTGGTGAAGGTGCCACCGACGATGACCTTGGTCCCCATCTGGACGATGGCGTTGACCTGGCCGTCCTGGATCTGCGGCGTCCAGTCCGCGGGGTCGGGGTTGACGAGTTTCGAGTGGGTGGTGTCGGAGGCCAGCGATGGGGTGGGCATACCCATGAGCAGTAGCACCGCGCTCAGCATGAGGGTGACGGCAAATGGGCGTGAACGGGCAGGGCGAAGGCTCATGGTCCGCTGGTCTCCTGATGTCCAATCCGGTCGATCCGGCTGTCGCGGTCCCTCAAAATATCCGGAACCCGCACCACCGCCCACCGGCGAAAGCAGCAGGACAAGTACGCTTTCTGCCCGAGCCGAATGCCCCGAACCGAGACTAACGGGCCTTCTGGAGGATCACAGCGCGACCAGCTCGGCGCCGTTGGCCAGCGCCCACCGCTCGACCTCACGCATCAGGCGAGTCGCGACACCGGCCTGCGCGAGCCGGACCACGATGTGATCCATCGATCGCTCGTCACTGCACCGGCATCAGCGCGATGCGGGCGCGGGTCTCCCCACCGATGTGGGTGGTGTCGCTACCGACCCACAGGCCCTGGGAGGTCACGTACAGGTCCTTGCCACCCACGCCGCGGTCCTTGGTCGGGTTCCACGACAGCGCCAGGCCGGTGGTCGGGCCGATCGCGCCGATGCCGGGTCGGCTGACCGCGCCCGGCCCCGCGCTGTTGCGGCCCTGCGGGTTGTCGAGCCAGCGCTGGTGGCCCTGCACGTACACGGCCACGTCGGTGGCCGCGACCGAATGCAGCGTGTCCCCGCCCGTGTAGTTGATCCAGGTTGGCCGGACCGGGTTGGCCACGTTGGTCTCGAACCGGGCCGTCGCGTCGCACAGGTCGCGGCCGATCCCGCCGGCCTGCGGCACGAACCCGGTGGCCACCACGGCGAACCACGACCCGTCTGGGGAGAAGTCGACGTCCTTCACGTAGTCCGGGAGGCTGGCGGCCTGGCACATGTTCTGCAGCGGCGGATACCACCAGGTGCTCACCGTCGCGGTCGCGCCCAGGTCGAGCATGAACGCCCGCCAGCGGGTCTGCCCGCCGACGGCGGTGAAGTTCCCGACGCCGACCAGCCGCGTCCCGGCCGGGTTCACACCGAACCGGTAGACCTCGGTCGGTCCCGCGTTGTCGGCCACGCTGCCGCTGATGCCGACGTTGATGTACCCGGTGTTGCCGCCGCTGGCCAGGTTGAGCGCCCGCAGCTTGCCGGGGAACGTGCCGGCGACGAGCAGCCGGCCGCCTACCACGGCCGCGTCGGTGACCCTGCCGGAGCTGAGGTTGGCGTTGAACGAGGTGTCGACCGCGCCTGTGACCGGGTCCAGCTTCGCCACGCCGCGCCGGGCCACGCCGTTGACGGTGGCGAAGGTGCCGCCGACGTACAGCGACGTCCCGTCGCTGGCAAGGGCCCACACCTCGCCACCCACGTTGGGCGCGAACGATCTGATCACGCCGCTGGTCGGGTCGAAGGCGACGACGTTGTTGCGGGTGAAGGTGCCACCGGGGCTGACGCCGGGAGCGGTGCTCACCGAGCTGAAGCTGCCGCCCGCGTACATCGTCCCGCCGACCTGGACGAACTTGTACACCGCGCCGCTCGCCACGTTGGGCGTGAAGTTGGCCGGGTTGGCGCTGACCACCACGCCCAGCGCCGGCGCCGCCCCGGCCACCATCGGCACGGTCGCCACCACCAGACCGAGCCCGATAGCGACCAGCGTCGTCCGTAGCGTGCGCTTCCCGAGCGAGACCATGGCGCCCCCTCTGTCCCCAGCCGAAGCGGTCCTGCCTTATCGGACAGGACACAGGCGTCAATGGTAGCCGTTCCCGGCGATTCCAGAACATGCGGTTGAACTACGCCGAGCAGGCCTTCACGGCCCACCCGGTGATCGGCCCTCGAGCGGTCTTGTGGGCCCTCGCCCCGTGCGGAACGCCTGGTAGAGCGGCAGCGGCTTGGCGACGCCCTTCAGGTCGACTGGGCCCGGCGGGCGCGCCGAATCAGAGGTTCCATGGCGTCACACCGACAACGCTTCGCGACGGTCCGCGATGCCGTAGCGCACTGGAGATCAGACCGTGCAGCCGCTCGCGCGTGACCGCCTCCTGCCGATCGAACCAGTCGCGGCGCTCGGCGTGGATGCCGGTACCCAGCTCGAAGGACGGCCCCAACCAGGGGCGCAGGTCGCCCTCTGGCGGTGCGGCAGGCCGCCGGGTACTCTCCTCCACCTCGCCAGAGGATATTCCTGGCATGCCCTGCTTCAGACGCGTTCGTGGGAGTGGTGGCGGTGAGCGAAGAGCGCCGGCCGGACACGCAGGCCGAACTCGCGAACGAGCGGACGTACCTCGCCTGGCTTCGCACAGGGCTGGCGCTGATGGCCGTCGGAGTGGCCGCGGAGCGGGTCCTTCCGGCAGAGGGCATCATCTGGGCGAGGCAGTCGATCGGGGTAACGCTCATCCTCGCCGGAGTCCTGACGGCGGGTCTGGCGCGGCGGCGTTGGCAGACGGTCGACAATGCTGTGCGTGCGGGACGTGCGATCCCCCGGCCGATCCTCGGCTACGTGGTGGCGGCCGTCATTGTCGTGGACGGCCTGGCCACGATCGTGCTGCTGCTCCGCGCCGACGGAGGGTGACCGAACAGCCGTACCTGTGCGTACGTACCGGCTGGCTTCTCAGCCTGGGCTGCCTCCGTCGGAGGGTGCCCCCCCAGCCGGGCAGGTCCAACCCGAGCGTGGCGGCCGTGGCGCGCGTCGTTGCGTCCAACTGAGCAGCCTTCTCAGCCCGAGACGAGGACCAGACCCCAGGCGCCGAGCGCGTAGATCTGGGATGCGGCCAGTGGCAAGGAGCTGCTTCGGGTTCGCAACCACCGCGGTGACCTGCCCAGAAGGACGCCCGAAGAAGACCACACCCGAATTCTATATAGCTAGAGTTGCACCGTCAAGACGGCCTAGATGTAGCGCTCAGGAGCCAACCTCGACTGCGATGAAGGCGCCCGCCCTTCCCCGATCTTCAGCCTCCCTACGGGGCCGTCGACAGCCTGTAGACCTTCGATCCCAGGACGAGATGAAACACGATGAGTGCGAGAACGCCGACGAGGGCGATTGGAGACTGAGGATCGACCAGAAGGACAGATGCCGCTACGACCCCAAGCACCCCGAGCATCACGCTCGCCCTGCCAAAGCCCTTGCCAAAGGCCGGGGCCCCGAGCATGGCCACCCCGAGGGCAATGAGACCGATCGGCAGGAGGACGAGCCCTACGACGAACAACGCATCGAATATGCCCTCGGTCGCCTGCCACAAGAGGTCGAGTGTCGCCCGCTCCTCGGGGGTCGCCCCAGGAGCATGATAGAGGTCAGAGATCGGGGCGGTAGCGACATGCGGGAGAGCTCCGGCCGCGAGCACGACGAGACCCAGAACGCCCAGGACGCTCCCGAAGAGAGCGGGCGCGAGGCTCGTCCCCCGGAGAGCACGATACAAGGCGAGGAAGTGGGTAACCCACAGGATGAGGACCACCAGGTAGAGGCTATTCTCAACCGTGCGCGCCGCTCTGACGTCGGGGAACCTCATGACCGACCCCTCGGGTTCGGCAGGATCCGGTCCCACGAACACGATTACGATTACGAAAACGAGCATGAAGATGACGCTACCCAGGATACCGGCCAGACCACCCCATCGCAGAACGCTTTTCTCCTCCTCCGTCTTCTGTAAATCATCCATCCTTTTCTCCTCTTTTGGGATATTCGTAGCAGCATAACATGAGAGCGAATTGGGCGCTCACAAAACCGCTCTGGATTCAGCGCGCCTGCCGTTGGGCGCCCATCCCGGCCGGAACGCGAAGGAGCGGCCGGGACCAGCACTTTCGGCTGACGTTCACCTGCACGCCCCGCGATAGGCAGGTCGTCGCCGTCAATGCAGCCGATCATCCGGCTCGTGCGAGTTGTTTGTGATGGAACCACCAGCCACGAGGACGGGCCGTGATCACCACCCTGGAGCGGCGCATCGTCCGGGGCCAGGCCCGGGAAGGCGGATACCGTCGGTTGGGTGTTGTCGGCGGCGAACCGCGGCAGGTGCGCACCGAGCTGGTGGGGTCCGGCCGCCCGCCAGGCGAGCGGCGGCCGCTGCTGGCGTTCGCGCACCTGTCCGATCTGCACGTGATGGACCACCAGTCGCCAGGTCGGGTCGAGCTACTGGACCGCTACGCCGATCCTGACTCTCCCATCCGCGACCGAGTCGGCATGGTCGGTTCCTACCGGCCGCAGGAGCTGTTCACCTACCACGTGGTTGAGGCGATGGTGCAAGCCATCAACGCCGTCGGCGCTTCGCCGGCCGGCGCCAGGCCGCTGGACTTCGCGGTGGTGACCGGGGACGCGACCGACAACTGCCAGTACAACGAGCTGCGCGCCTACATCGACCTGCTCGACGGTGGGTCGATGGTGGTCCCGGACTCCGGTGACTTCACCCGCTACCAAGGGGTCGCGGATTCGGTGGTGCACGACCATCGCTACTGGCATCCGCACGGCGGCCCGCCCGACCTGCCGCGAGCCCGCTGGGGGTTGCCCCGTGTGCCCGACGGCCTGGACATGGCTCGAGCCCCATTCACTGCCACCGGGCTACGGCTGCCCTGGTACGCGGTCTACGGCAACCACGATAACCAGGTCAAAGGAACCGTTCCCGCCAACCGGGTGCTGGCTGACACGCTGGTCGGCGAACGCAAGCACATCACTCCCCCTGACCGGTTGGACGCCCTCGACGTGCTGCGCCGACTCGATCTCGGCGACCACTCCGCGATGGCGGCCCTGGCGGTCGGCGCGCGTACCCGGACCGTGGCGCGGGACCCTCGTCGGCGGCCAGTAGCCCGGGCCGAGCACATCTTGGAGCACTTCCGGACCCGCGGATCCCCGGTCGGTCATGGATTCGCCCACCCGGACGACAGTGGCGACCGGGCCTGGTACGCGTTCGATCACGGCGCCATCCGCTGCGTCGTGCTCGACACCGTGAACGAACACGGCGGCTGGCAGGGCTCCATCGGCGCCGACCAGCTCGCCTGGCTGATCGGTGAACTGGTGGCCGCCGCCGACCGGATCGTCGTCCTGTTCAGCCACCATCCGCTGGAGTCGCTGGTCAATGCCCGCCGCGCGCCGGGGGCGCCCAGGCGAGTCCTCGGCCCAGAGCTGCGCGACCTGCTCCTGGCCCACCGGTGCGTCGCCCTCTGGGTGAACGGCCACTCCCACCAGCATAGGATCAGCCCGATCACTGGCGGCAACGGTACCGGCGGGTTCTGGCAGGTCACCACGGCCTCGCATATCGACTGGCCGCAGCAGAGCCGGATCGTCGAACTGGTCGATGACGGCAACGGCCAGCTCAGCGTCTGCACCACCGTGCTGGACAGCGCCGCTCCCGCCGGTCACGACGGCGGGGAAAGCGCGCTGTCGTTGGCGGCCCTGTCCAGGGAGATCGCCGCCAACCACTGGCAGGCCCGCGATCCCGCCGCCAGGACCACGGTCGGACCAGGCGGCCCGCTCGACCGCAACACCACGCTGCTCGTCCCGTTCCCGCGGAGCGCCTGCATCGATGTGCTCGACTAGACGATCCTCGACCGCGATCGGCCTCACCCATGAACCGTGGTGAGGCGGGGTCGCCTACCTTGCGAGTTCATCGGGTGGTCGTGTTCGGTTCTCCTGGTGGTGGCCTGATTGCTGCCCGCGTGTCAGCCCGTGATCGTGCAATGCGGGGAGCGGTCGGGAGGCCATGGTGATTGGTGTGTCATCCACGGGTGCACGGCGGGCGCAACCTGCGCGACCCCGCGGGGCGGTCGTCACCGCGGCCGGTCCGCAGATGCGGGACATCCTGGAGCAACTGGCACTGCCGACCTTTCAGCGGTTCGCGCGGAGGTGGGGGTACGCCGTCCTCGCCGAGGAGCTGCCCACCGACGGCGCCGGCGCGGATCCCGCTGCCCAGCAGGCCAAGTGGGCCAAGCTCAGGCTCCTCCGCGAGGCGCTGGCCAGCTTCCCGCTGGCGCTGTGGCTGGACGCGGACATCCTGCTGACCCGCGACGACGAGGACATCGCCTCGCACCTGCATCCCGACCACTTCCAGGCGTTGGCGCTCGAACAGGTTCCCTACGAGCACCGGGTCAACCCAAACACCGGGGTGTGGCTGCTGCGGTCGTGCCCCGCGGCGTTCGCCTTCCTGGACGCGGTCACCACCGCAGGGCCCCAGCCCGGCCCGTGGGCCGACCAGGGTGCGGTGCTGGCCGCGCTCGACTGGGACCGCGGCGACCAGCAGTACTGGTGGGCGCGCCCGGGTCGCGGCAACCAGTTCCTGGCCGGCACCAGCTGGCTGCCTCCCGGCTGGAACCAGCCCTACCTGGATGGGCGCACCGACGAGGACGGGTACAACAGCAGCGCCCGGTCCTACGCCGACCGGCCGGTCGTCAGCCATCCCCACGCCCTGCACTTCATGGGCCTGTCACCGGTTGCGCGCTACCGACACATGGCCGCCGTCGCCAAGACGCTCCCGCTCCTCGACCCTGCCCCCGCCACCGCCCGAGCTGGGAGCCGCCAGCGGCCCGCCGAGCCAGCTGCCTCTGACTCGGCTCGTAGTGGCGCACCTGCATCTCCAGTTACCTCGATCCTCACGGATCGCGACACGGCCAGCCTGACCGCCCACTGAGGACCGCTTGTCCCGCTGGTGCTGGCGGCGTTGGCCGTAGTGGCTCTGTGGGACCGGCGTGCCCGGCGGATCGTTGCCGCCCGCAGGCTGGCCTGAGCATCCAGGGTCGGCACCTGCTACCTCGAAGGACGGCGGCCCTGGCCTGAGGATCTGGCAAACTGCCAGCGCCGATGTCGAGCCCGGAGCAGCCGATGCCGCCAGCCGAACGCGCCTTCCCAGATGGCTTTGTGTGGGGAACCGCCACCGCCGCTCACCAGGTCGAGGGCGGCAACTGGAACAACGACTGGTGGGCGTGGGAGCACAACCCCAGCTCCGGCTGTGCGGAGCCCAGCGGGGACGCCTGCGACCACTGGCACCGCTGGCCAGGGGACCTGCGCCTGCTGGCCGACCTCGGTTTCGGCAGCTACCGGTTCTCGCTGGAATGGAGCCGGATCGAGCCGGAGCAGGGCGAGTTCTCCACGGTTGCGCTGGACCACTACCTGGCCATGTGCGCCGGTTGCCGTGAGCTCGGCATCGAGCCGGTGGTCACCTTCCACCACTTCACCACCCCGCGCTGGGTGGCCGCAGCGGGCGGCTGGGCCGAGCCGGCCACCGCCGACCGCTTCGCCCGCTTCTGCGCCCGAGCGGCCGGCCGCCTCGGCGAGGCGCTCGGCCGGGCCTGCACCCTCAACGAACCCAACGTGGTGGCCACCGCCGGCTACCTGGATGGCCGCTTCCCGCCCGGGGAGCGCGACCGCGACCGGCGCCGGCGGGTCAATGAGGTGTTCGTCGACGCTCACGCCAAGGCCACAGCGGCGATCAAGGAGGCCGCCGGCGTGCCGGTTGGGTTGACCCTGGCCATGGCCGACGACCAGGCCCAGCCGGGCGGGGAGGAGGCGCTGGCCGAGTACCACCGAGACTGGGAGGACCCGTATCTGGAGGCGGCCCGGGGCGACGACTTCATCGGGGTGCAGACCTACACCCGCCACCGGTTCGGGCCAGGGGGGATGCTGGACCCGGAGCCGGGGGTGCCCCGCACCACCATGGGCTATGAGGTCTGGCCGCAGGCGCTGGGGGCGACGATCCGCCGGGCCGCCGCGGCAACCGGCGTGCCGGTGCTGGTTACCGAGAACGGCGTCGCCACCGATGACGACGCCCAGCGCATCGCGTTCGTCCGCTGGGCGCTGGACAGCGTCCTCGAATGTCTGGCCGAGGGTGTGGACGTGCGCGGCTACACCTACTGGAGCCTGCTCGACAACTTCGAGTGGGCCCACGGCTACCGGCCCACCTTCGGCCTGGTCGCGGTCGACCGGACCACCCAGGTCCGCACCCCCAAGCCGAGCGCGACCTGGCTGGGCCAGATCGCACGGGCGAACGCGCTCGCCTAGGGGTCGCCATCAGCCCTGCCGCGGATCCTCGGCCCAGACGGCGCGCGCAGTCCATGAAGTGCGACGCTGCTGGTCCCGGCACGAGTGGTCGAGCCGAAGCCAAATGACACTGACCTCATGAACAGCCTGACCTATAAGAATAGAGGACATTCCGGAACGCCTGTAGGGTGGCGTGCTGACGATGCATCGGGGGCTTGGGGCCGCACCGTTCCCGCGCAGCTGGACGCTTCTAGATACCCGTCGGGAACGCAGCAGGGCCCAAGTTTCCCGATCGTCCGCCATGCAGCACCGTCCGAGCATCCTTCTGCTCATCCGACCGACCGTTCCACCCGACCAGCGGCGTCAGGGGATCCCTGAGCGCCGGGCTTCCGCCGGGCTTCGCGGCTGCGGGCGAGCCCGTGACCGACACCGCGGAGCTGGCTGGGGAGGCGGCGGTGGGCTGGGTCGCGGCTGGCGACGGCGAACGCCGCCAGGGCGAGGCCGAGCAGCAGGGCCCAGCGCCGGTGGGCGGCGTCCCAGGTGGCGCTGCCCGGCTGGGCGTACAGCGCGACCTCGGCGGGCAGCAGGAAGGCGGCGCTGGCGAGCGCGAGCAGGGCGGGAGCGGCCACCACCCCGCCGCGCCGCTCGGGCGCGAGGTGCGACCCGGCGGCGGCGAGCGCCACGGTGACGGCCAGCAGCGCCGCCGCCTCCAGGGTGAGCGCCGCGACCGGCAGCGACAGCCTGGGGTGGACCGCCCGGACCCGCCACACCACCCCGACCCACCAGGCGGCCGTGGCGGGCAGCAGCAGCACCACCCGCAAGGTCCGGCGCAGCAGCAGCGACCCGGCCACGCCCTCGGTGGTGGGCTCGCTGGGATCGTCGAGCAGGAAGGCGTAGCCGAGCGCGGCGACGGTCATGGCGAGCCGCAGCCATAGCACCAGGCGCCCCGCCGGTAGGGCCAGGCCCGGCCGCACGGCCAGGGCGAGCAGACCGAGGCTCAAGGTGAACGCGGCCAGGGGCGCCGCCCACCCGACCGCGCGGGCGGTGGGGATCAGCAGCGCCGGCACGAGGCGGAGCTGGCGGCGGAGCCACGGCATCAGCACGTCGGCCCGCCGATATCCGGCGTGGGCGCTGGGCCAGGTGGGGGCTGCACGCCCAGGAGCTCGCCGAGCCGCTCCAGGGTCGTTGCCGGGGACATCAGCAGGTCCCAGTTGCGCCAGAACGTCTGGGTGACCTGGTCGCCGGGGCGCTCGAGGAGGGCCAGCGCGAACCGGCCCTCACGCACGCCCCACCAGGTGTCGTCGAGATCGACGTCGTTGGCGAACGCGAAGGACGGGAAGCGGGCCTCGGTGACGTGCTGGCGGAGCCCCGCCGCCGCGTGCGGGCTCGCCCGCGCGGCCAGCCACAGCGCCACCACCGCCCGGGCATTGCAGCCCGGCCCGGGAGCGGGTGGCTCCACCGCCGAACCGGAGCTCGGCTTCGGCTTCGGCTGCTCGCCGCTCGGCCGCAGCTCGTGGTCTGTCACACGCGCGGCGACGTTGCTGGCGAGGCGCGCCTGCGAGGTGGCGAGCGCCTGGCCGTCCTGTCCCCAGGCCGTGCCGACCGGGGCGACCGCCCGGTCGCCCCGGTCGGTACGGCGCTGGTCGACCGCGAGGATGACGTCGTCCTTGAACAGCCTGGCCCAGCCGATGCGCTGCGCCACGGTGACCGGCTCCGCCCGCGCCGCCGCGGCGGGCGGCACGCCGGCCAGCACCGCCCGCACGGTCGGCTCCCACAGGGCGATCTGCGGCTCGAAGCCGGGGAACACGCAGTAGACCGCCGGGCCGCGCCGCTGGCAGACCAGCGCCGCCGCCGGGTTGCTCGCCGCGGCCAGCCGCCGTGCCGCCAGCGCCGGGGAGGTCGGCCTGGTCTGCACCACCGCCGCGCCGGTGGTGACCGCCAGCGCCGCCACCAGGACCGCGCCGGTGACGGCCTGGGTGCGGCGCCGTACCCGCGCCTGCGCCTGGCTCCGCCACACAGCCAGCGCGCCCAGGACGACCGCCGCGCCCAGCAGGTAGACCAGGTGCCAGGTGGCCGGTCGTCCGAGGAGCGCGGCTGGTGGCGGGTCGATGGTCACCGGCCGCAGCAGCGCGCCGAGCCAGACCCACGGCCGCCCGTCGTGCCCGCCGACCTGAAGCTCGGCCAGGGTCAGCGACCCGACCGCGAGCACCACCAGGACCAGCGGGGCGACCGCCACCGACCGCCAGAAACGGCCGAGCATGATGCCCAGGCAGCCCCCCAGCGCGATCAGGGCCGGACCGGTGGCGGCCTCCGCGATGTGGGGGGCACCGGCGCTGCCAGGGACACCCGCCAGCCAGGCAAGGTCGGCGGCGACCAGGATGCCCCCGAGCGCCGCCAGCGGCAGCACCGACAGCAGGTGCGCCAGCGTCCGCCGTGCCAGGCTCAGCCGGGTTGCGCCGTAGAGATCGACGGCGCCGTCACGGTGCGGGCGCAGCACGGCCAGGTTGGTGGCCAGCAGCGCCGCCGCGGCCAGCGGCGCCAGCGGGAGCTGGGTGGCGATGTCGGCGTAATGCAGCACCGGCGCGGTGCCCCTGCCCCACCGCCACAGCAGCCAGACGCTCAGGGCAGTCGCCGCAAGCACGGCGGGGTGGCGCAGCAGCCGCCCGCTCTCGACCGCCGCGAGGGCGAGCATGGACCGGCGGGAGCGGACCTCGGCCGGAACGCCCCCCAGCGCGCCGGCGCCGGGCGGGCGGTCGTCGTGGTCGATGGCGGTGGTCATGCCGCGGCCTCCTCGACCTGGTCCCCGCCGAGAAGCAGCAGGTAGCCGTCCTCCAGCGTGGGCTCCAGCAGGTCGGCGCCTGCCGGGGGGTTGCCGATGTTGCGGTGCTGGCCGGTGCCGGTGCGCCAGGCGGCCAGCGCGCCCGGGTCGCGTTCCTGGCTCTGCCACACGTGCCCCCGGGCCAGCCCGGCCAGCTCCAGCGGCGTCCCCGCAAAGCGCAGCTTGCCGAGGTGCAGCACCATGACGTGCCGGGCGAGCGCGACCACGTCCTCGGTCTGGTGGGTGGACAGCAGCACGGTGCGGCCCTCCCCGAGCCGGGAGACCAGCTCACGGAAGCGCAGCCGCTGCTCGGGGTCGAGCCCGGCGATCGGCTCGTCCAGCACCAGCAGGTCCGGGTCGCCAAGCAGCGCCTGGGCCAGCGCGACCCGCCGGCGCATGCCGCCCGACAGCGCCTTGATCTGCTTGCCCCGCACCGCGCCCAGCCCGACCAGCTCCAGCACCCGCCGCACCTCGGCGTGGCGGGCGCGCCGCTGGTGCAGCTCCTTGAGGATGGCCACGTAGTCGACGAACTCGAAGGCGGTGAAGCGGGCGTGGAACCCGGGCTCCTGGGGCATGTAGCCGAGCCGGCCACGCAGGTCCAGGCGCTGGTCGGGGTGCCGGGGGTCCAGGCCCAGCGCATCGACGGAGCCGGCGTCGGGCGCCGATACGGTGGCGAGGACGCGCAGCAGGGTGGTCTTGCCCGCCCCGTTGGGCCCGAGCAGCCCGGTCACGCCGGGCACGAGGTCGAATGTGACCCCGTCGAGCGCGCGGGTGCGCCCGAACGTCATCCGCAGGTCGCGGACCCGGACGGTGGGAGCAGGGGTGGTCATCGAAGCCTCCTTGCGGCAAACCTGGGAGTGGTGTCGAAGCCGCGGTCGGACTCGAAGTGGCCGCGGCGGAGCAGCACCACGGCAGCCCCGAGCAGCGCCAGGGCCGCGAAGACGACCTGCCCGGCCACGGCGAACAGGACCGACGACGGCGCCGGGGGCGGGACGGTGACCACCACCGCGACGACCCAGGCGCCGGCGGTGATCCCGATGGCGCGCAGCGGCTCGACCGCCGTGGCCAGCGCCAGGCTGGACGCGGTCAGTCCCAGGGAGGGCAGCAGCCAGCCAGCCGCCCCCGGGCCGAGCTGCGGCAGCGCGAGGCTCGCCGCCGCGGCCAGGAGGGCCGCGGTCCCCAGCACCGCGGACGCGCGCAGCAGCAGCAGCCGGAAGCTCCGCAGCGGGGCGGCCAGGCCGATCTCGTAGGTGGGGTCGATCCCGGGCCCGTAGGCCACGGCGATCCCGGCGAGCGGCAGCAGCGGCGCGACGCACAGGAACGCGAGGTTCCCGTCCGGGCCGGGGTCGAGCCTGGCGGCCAGCACCGCGAACGCCAGCGCCGCGGCCACCGCCAGCAGCCACGAGCCGCGCAGCGCCGGGGTCGCGGCCAGCAGCCTGGCGGTGTGCTCGGCCATGCCGAGGCGCACCAGCAGCCGCTCGGTCACGCCGGCGCGGGGCAGGTCCACCGCGTCGACCAGCGCCGCCCGCAGGCGCCGCAGGCGCGCCGGGTCGACCAGCGCCCGCGCCTGGACCCGGCAGTCGGCACAGCTCGTCAGGTGCGCCTCCACCGACCAGCGGGCGGCGGCGTCCAGGCGTTCCTCGTCGTAGGCAGTCAGCAGCTCACCGTCGGCATGCCAGGCCCCCGTGGCGTCAGGCCCACCCATGGCCGTACCTCCCTTCCTGGCTCATGCCAGCTCCTGGCGCAGCCGCGCCCGCGCCCGCCGCGCCCGGGTCTTGACCGTGCCCGCCGGGATCCCGAGCAGCACCGCCGCCTCGCGGGTGCTGAGCCCGTCCAGCACGGTCGCCTGCAGGACCGCCTGCAGCTCCGGCGCGAGCCGGTTCAGCGCCCGGATCACGTCGCGGTGCTCCAGCGTGGCCAGGGCCTGCTCCTCGGCGCTGGCGGCATCCGGGACCCTTCGGTGCACCAGCAGGCCCGCCAGCCGCCCCTGGGCGGCGGCGCCACGCTGCACGTCCAGCAGGCGCCGGATGGCGATCCCCCAGATCCAGGCGCCCACCTCACCCCGACCGCGGAAGCGCCCGGCGTCGCGCCAGACCACCAGGAAGGTCTCCTGGGCGACCTGGTCGGCCAGGTCCGGGTTGGCGGTGCGCTGGCGCAGCCGCACCAGCAGCCAGGGGGCGTGCTGGTCGTACAGGACCCCGAACGCGTCCGGGTCCCCCTCGGCCACCGCCGCCAGCAGCTCGGCGTCGGTCGGGACACGATCGGGGTTCGCGGTCATGCCTCATTGTCGGAGCAGGCGCCGCCGCGGTTCACGCAAGCCGCACCGACGACCCGCCGCGGGTGCGAAGCCTCGTGCCCGAGGTGGCGCACGACAGCATGGTCGGTGCACGGGTTAGTAGCCCAGGACACCGCATCGGTCCTGCGGGTAGACCTTTCGCGTCGTTTCTCCCTCTTGATCGCTGAAGGCATGAGAGGTACTATTCTGGGGATTTGGAGTTAGGAAACTTTACTAATAACCACTCCTGCACTGCGCATCGGCAAGGAGGCGGCAGCATGATGGGAGCGGAGCACCGGACCCGGATCATCGCGGCCAGGAGCGGCCGACTCGCGCTCCTCGCCGCTGTCGTCTTGGCGGCCGGCGGGCTCCACCCGGCGACCGCGCGGTCGGCCCCCGCCCCAAGTGCGGGGTTCGTCCGGGTGAACCAGGTCGGCTACCCCTCGACCGCGTCCAAGCGCGCCTACCTGATGGCGACCGTCGCTGAGACCGGTGCCACCTTCACGGTGAGCAACGCCAGCGGCGACCCGGTGTTCTCGGGGTCGGTCGGGCCCAACCTCGGTTCGTGGAGCTCGACCTACTCCAACGTCTATGCGCTCGACTTCGACGCCGTCACGACGGCCGGCAGCTACACGATCTCGGTCACCGGACCCGTCCCCGCGACCTCGCCGAGCTTCAGCATCGACTCCGGCGCCAACGTGTACGCCGAGCCGCTGGCCAATGCCCTGTCCTTCTACCAGACCGAGCGGGACGGCCCGAACTTCATCCCCAACGCCCTGCGCACCGCCCCAGGGCACCTGAACGACCAGACCGCCATGACATATCTGACGCCCAACGTGAACCCCAGCGGGCGCTTCAACGGCGACCTCACGCCGCTGGGGGTCACGATCGACGCGTCGGGCGGCTGGTGGGACGCCGGCGACTACATCAAGGGTGTGCAGACGCTTGGCTACACCACCGACCTGCTGCTGATGGGTGTCCGCGACTTCCCGGCGCAGATGGGAGCAGGCTCGGTCACCTCGGACTTCACCGCCGAGGCCAAGTTCGGGACCGACTGGCTGCTGCGGATGTGGGACGATCAATCCCAGAGCTTCTACTACCAGGTGGGGATTGGGACCGGCAACGCCAGCACGGTCGGCGATCACGACATCTGGCGGCTCCCCCAGGCCGACGACACCTTCGGGGGAACCGACCCCCTATACCGGTACATTCGCAACCGTCCGGTGTTCAGGGCGGGTGCGCCGGGGTCGCTGATCAGCCCCAACCTGGCCGGCCGCAGCGCCGCGGCCTTCGGCCTCTGCTTCCAGATCTTCAAGACGAGCGATCCGGCCTTCGCCAACCGCTGCCTGCTGGCGGGCCAGCACATCTTCGACCTCGCCAACACCGCCCCCAAAGGCAACCTGACGACCTACATCCCGTTCAGCTTCTACCCCGAGACCGAGTGGCGCAGCGATCTGGAGCTCGGCGCGACCGAGCTGTACCTCGCGGTGGCAAGCGGCGGCCTTCCACCGGGCCTTCCCCACACCGACCCGCTGTTCTATCTGGGGCAGGCGGCCCACTGGGCCAACGCCTACATCACCAGCCGCGAGGGTGCCGCCGACACCCTCAACCTCTACGACGTCAGCGGGCTCGCCCACTACGACCTGCACCGGGCAATCGGCCAGGCGGGCAACCCACCCGGCCTGGAAGTCACCCAGGCCGAGCTGCTGGCGGACATGAAGAAGGCCCTGGACGGCGCCCTGGCCCAGGCAACCACCGACCCGTTCGGCTTCGGCTTCCCCTGGGCGACCTGGGACACGACCTCCCACGGCGCGGGCCTGTCGGTCATGGCCAGCGAGTACAACCAGCTCACAGGCACCTCGGCCTACGCGGCCTTCAGCAGCAGATGGCTGGACAACATCCTGGGGGCCAACGCCTGGGGCTCGTCGTTCATCATCGGTGACGGCAGCACCTTCCCCCGCTGCCCGCACCATCAGGTCGCCAACCTGGTCGGGTCCCTGGACGGCTCCCCGCCGGTGCTGAAGGGCGCCGCGGTGGAGGGCCCCAACGGCACGCTGTACCGGGGGTTCCAGACCGGCATGCGCAACTGCCCGCCCGACGACAGCGACCCGTTCGCGCAGTTCAACAGCAGAGCCAAGTTCAAGGACGACATCGAGTCGTTCTCCACGATCGAACCGGCCGTCGACCTGACCGCGACCAGCCCGCTGGCGTTCGCCCGCCAGGCCGAGGGTCTGCATTGACGCAAGCCCGGAGGCCGAACGGGGCCTCAGGTGAAAGGTAGGCAGCGATGAGCAGGGCCACGCGGGTACGCGCTCCGCAGTTGCATCCTCGTTCCAGGATCCGGCTGTCGCTGATAGCGATCGGGGCGCTCACCACATCCCTGACCAGTTGGGCGGTGAGCCCCACTCCAGCCGCCGCGGCCGCCTCGACGGTCGTCACGATCGGGTTCGACGACGGCACCGCCGATCAGCTCGACGCGGTGCCGATCCTCCAGGCACACGGGATGACGGCGACCTTCTTTGTCAACTCCGGGTCCATCGGCGATGCCGAGCATCTGTCGTGGGAAGACCTGCAGAGCCTGTTCGCCGCGGGCAACGAGATCGCTGGGCACACGGTGAATCACGTGAACCTGGCACCGCTGACCACCGCGGAGGCCCGCCAGGAGGTATGCACCGACCGCAACAACCTGCTGGACCGGGGCTTCCCAGTGACATCGTTTGCCTACCCGTTCGGGTCCTTCGACAGCGGCACCGAGCTGGTGGCCCACGACTGCGGCTACAACAGCGGCCGTGGTGTCGCGGGCATCTCCAAGATGGGCCCCTTCGCCGAGACAATCCCGCCGCTGGACCCCTACGCGACGCGCACGCCCCCCAACCCCAAGAAGTCGACCAAGCTCTCCACGCTGGAGCTGTACGTGCTCAACGCGGAAGCCAACGGTGGCGGCTGGGTGCAGTTCGTGTTCCATCGCCTCTGCGAGCAGTGCGGACCCTACGCGATCACCCCGGCGAAGTTCACCGCGTTCCTGGACTTCCTCCAGGGCGAGGTCGCCGGCGGCCGCGTGACGGTGCAGACGACCGCACAGGTGATCGGCGGCCCGGTGCAACCGCCGGTGCTCCCATGAAGGAGCCGCAACGCGGAGCGCCCCGCCCGCGGCGAGAGGACGAGCCGCTGCGCTCAAGATGGAAATCCCCCGGGATCCTGGACGCCACCGACGGGCTAGTGACAGCAGCCCACTACCTCGCGCCGCCCTCCTAGGGTCCTTGCAGACCTCGCCGGTCACCGTCGATGCGGGTGGGCGGTGACCAGTCGGCCCCGTCGCGGGAGTCGGCGCCGAGGAAACCGCCGACGACGGCGAGGATCACGACAGCCGCCACCAACAGCAGCGCTGCCATGTCAGACCCCCCGCTGGCGACGGGCGGCGCGGGCGGCCTGCACCTTGCG
>Ga0307278_10000171_pt1 | contig 32837 bp, 32 predicted proteins | sample ER_DNA_117_FD_194482 | JGI IMG/M metagenome (GOLD analysis project Ga0307278, IMG submission 194482) | Bulk soil microbial communities from the East River watershed near Crested Butte, Colorado, United States - ER_DNA_117 | ecosystem: Environmental > Terrestrial > Soil > Floodplain | place... | reverse complement strand
CGACATGAAAAGGAATCGCCAAATACTAAAGCCGCGAACCAGATTTTCACTAGGTGATCTCATTCTCGCGGTCAGTTCCTGCACCAGCAGCAACAAAGAGACGGTCGCAACGGTTGCGGACCTTCTAGCCAGCGGCCGGGTGCGTTTGCACGACAACGGGCGTTTCCTGCGCGCCCGGGTCTGTTAGACGCCTGACCGAATAACGATTCTGAAAAGTCGCTCCAGCATTCGTCGCTGTAGCGATTTTCTTTCGCATCGGCTTGCTAAAGAGGCCTCGACGGCATCAACAAAACACTTTTCGCATAACTCGGTCGCTTTTATCTTAATTCAGTGATCGACCGTTATTCCCGACCAGAGATGAGCAAAATCTGGTCGGACGAGCGCAAATTCCAGATCTGGCTAGAGATTGAAGTGCTCGCCTGCGAGGCGATGGCAGGGCTTTGCCAGATTCCGAAGGAGGACGCTGCCGAAATTCGGAAGCGAGCGAGATTTTCGATTCCTAAGATCCTGGAAATCGAAAAGCGAACGAATCACGACGTCATCGCTTTTCTTGAAAACGTTGCGGAATCGGTCGGACCTGCATCGCGCTGGATCCATCAGGGATTAACTTCATCGGACATATTGGACACGACGCTTGCGGTCCAACTGAACGAGTCGTGCAAAATCCTTCTGGACGATCTGAAATACCTGCGGGCCGCGATCGGAAAACAGGCGCGTCGGTTCAAAATGACCCCCATGATTGGGCGCAGTCATGGGGTGCATGCCGAGCCGATCACGTTTGGGCTGAAGCTCGCGCTTATGTTCGATGAATTCGGACGCGCGGAGGAACGTCTCACTCAAACACGTGAGCGCATTCGCGTCGGCAAAATAAGCGGAGCGGTGGGCACGCATGCGCACATAGATCCGAAGATTGAGCGCGCGGTTTGCGAGAAGCTCGGCTTAAAACCGGCAACCCTCTCAACGCAGATCGTCCAGCGCGATCGCCATGCGGAATTTATGACTACGCTCGCCGTGATTGCCTCCAGCATTGATCGCTGGGCGACTGAATTTCGTCATCTTCAGCGGACTGAAGTTCTCGAACTTGAAGAATTTTTCGGCGAAGGCCAGAAAGGCAGTTCCGCCATGCCGCACAAGCGCAACCCCATCACAAGCGAGCGCTTGAGCGGTCTGGCGCGCGTCATTCGCGGAAATGCCGTTGTTGCGTTGGAGAACGTGGCTCTGTGGCATGAGCGCGACATCAGTCATTCAAGCGCCGAGCGAATTATTCTACCGGACTCATGCATTCTGCTCGACTACATGCTCGTCAAATTGCGAGACATCGTCGAAAAGTTGCAGGTCTATCCCGAGCGAATGGCGCAAAACCTCGCTCTCACGAAGGGCCTGTATTTTAGCCAGTCGATCTTGCTGGCCCTGACACGCGCAGGCGCGGAGCGGAAGACCGCGTATGAAGCCGTGCAGCATGCCTCCATGAAAACGTGGAAAGGCGAGGGAACGCTTGCTGAGAACGCCAAACGCGAACGGGAAATCACGAGCCGGCTTTCCGCAGCCGAGATTGATAGGCTTTGTTCGCTGGACATTCATTTTAAACATGTCAATGCAACGTTCAAAGCTCTCGGCCTGGATTAACCCGCCGTGCCGGATTCGGCGTACTGCCTTCTTTCTGCGCTTTGCGCGCTTTGTCAGTGCACACACCATTACGATCAAAAGGAAGCTGAACGTTACATTATTGAGAGCGAGCGACAGTGGGCAGAATCACTCGCCAGCGGCGTCACGACTGTGGTTCAACGCATCCTTGCTGATGACTTCGTCGGCGTCGATCCCAAGGGCCGGCAGTACGATAAATCCGGCATGATTTCCGACACGCGGAACGCGCCGAAATATTTCGTTTCGAATCACCTCAACGAGGTGAAAGTGAGGTTCTACGGCGACACAGCGATTGCGCAAGGAGACGAATCCTGGCAACGACATAGCGGTGAGCGCGGACGCTTTGTTTGGACCGACACTTGGATTCGGCGTAACGGCCGCTGGCACATCGTGGCAGCCGAGGATCTGATCGCGCCCGAATCCCCGCGTTAACGATTACTAGTCATTCGTATCGCAGCGCCTCGATCGGATCGAGGTTCGCGGCTCGATACGCCGGGTAAAGGCCGAAGCCGATGCCAATTGCCGAGCAGACGAGCAATCCGGCAAGCGCCCATCCATAAGGGAAAATCACGTCCACTTTGAGCCACGCTGCCAACAGATCGCCGACCACGATTCCGAGAATGATTCCCAGAACACCGCCGGCTTCGGAAATGAAAACGGCCTCGGTCAAAAATTGCCGCAAGATATCTCGGCTGCGAGCGCCGATCGATTTGCGGACACCAATTTCTTTCGTGCGTTCGGTCACGCTCACCAGCATGATGTTCATGATGCCGATTCCGGCGGCGACCAGCGCGATGAGGCTGATGACGAACGCGCCCACTCGCACATATCCCGCCACGTTAACGAACGCGCTCTTTAGCGAGTCGTTGCTGTAAATCTCGAAATCGTTCCGCTGGTCCGGACGCAAGCCGCGCGCGATACGCATTGCGCCGATGCCGCGATCGAACGTGCGATTGTAAGTGTCTTGCGTGAACGCTTGCGTCGCGATGTTGACGGTGCGTTTCGCTTCGCCGTAGTCCTCGAAGAAGCGTGTGATCGGCATGATGCAAAGGTCATCCTGGCTTTGGCCAAAGGCTGTCCCTTTTTCGGCCAGCACACCGACGATCGTGTACGTGTGCCCGCTGACGCGAACAACTTTGCCGATCGGCGTTTCGTGCGGAAACAGTCTTTTCTCGACCATCTTTCCAACAACGATCACGCGTCGCGAAAGATCGACGTCTTCATCGTTCAAATTGCGGCCATAACCGAGCGTGTAAGCATTCGCGGTGAGAAAACTTCGGTTTGTTCCGACAATGAGAAGACTCGGCGTTGTCTTTACGCCGTTGTAAACCGCCTGGCCTTTCACTTCATAGCCAAAACTCTTGAGGCAAATCTCGCGCGCCTCGCCTTCCATCAATCGATAATAATGTAGCGCCTGTTGGTAGCTGATGTTGTGCCGGTTGCGAAATTTTTCCTGTACGTCGCCGCTCGCGCTGACATTGGCTGGATACTTGGCAAACTGAAAAATATTCGACCCGAGAAAGCTCAAGCCGTTCTCAATTGAGTATTGCAACGCGCCGATCGCAGTCATGACTGAGATTACTGAAAAGACGCCGATCGTGATGCCGAGCATAGTCAGCGCCGAGCGCAGTTTATTCGCGCCGAGGGACGACCACGCCATCTTGATGATTTCGCTAAAGAGCATCTCTTTTTTTATTCGTACCTGAGCGCCGTTACGGGATCGAGGCGGGACGCTGTCCAGGCCGGCGCAAATCCCGAGAACAAGCCCGTCAGTATTGAAACAATCATGCTTACCATCACGAGGCCGACCGAGAAATGAATCGGAAACGAGGGGAAAGCTTTGCCGATGCCGAAGCACATTAAGTAAGCAAACACGAGCCCGATAAATCCTCCGAGGAGGCAAAGCGCTGTCGATTCGATGAGGAATTGCAGCAGGATCGTTCGCCGCCGCGCGCCGAGAGCTTTGCGTGTTCCAATTTCTTTTGTGCGCTCTTTCACGCTAACGAACGTGATGTTCATGATGCCAATCGCGCCGACGAAAAGGGACAGGCCCGTGATAAAGAGCCCGGCAATCGCAATTGAGTTTTTCACCGGATCGAGCGTGCTTTTGAAAGCCTGTTGCTCGTTTATCGAGAAATCGTCCTTTTTCTCCGGTGGCAATCCACGCACGCGTCGCATCAACCCGGTGAGCTCGTCCTCGGCGTCGGCGAGTCTGGTCTTGTCTTTCACTTTCACGCGCACGTCCGATTCGCTTTTGGCCGAAAAGTATTTGTTAAACGCGGCCAGCGGCATCGCCACCATCGAGTCCCAACTGAACAAACCGAGAAAGGTGCCCTGTCGCGTATTTACGCCGATGACTTTGAACAATTGGCCGTTAATCAGCACCGATTTATCGATCGGGTTTTCAGAAGGAAAGAGCGCGTCGGCCACGTCATAGCCGATCACGACAACATTCGCCCCGCCACGCGATTCGAGTTCGTTAAAGAATCGCCCGGACGTACAATCGATCGTCGATGTTACGATGAAATCTGATGTGGTCCCGAGAACGAACACGTTGTCCACCTGGTTGCCGCCATATTTGATCGACCGCATCAAATTCGATGTCGGCACGGCCAGAACCAGATTCGAGTTCGGCGTCGCCGCGATCATGCGGTTTAAAGTCTCGGCGTATTCAGTTTTGATTTTTTTTCGGTCGCGGTAGTTCCACCAGTCGTCCACCGGCTTCCAGGGCCATTGCGTCACGTACAGAACGTCATCGCCGAGCACGGCCATACTTTTATCGAAACCTATGGATATCCCGTTCACCGCGGTGCCCATGAGCGTTACTGCAATGATGCCGATGATAACACCGAGTGCCGTGAGCGTTGAGCGCGTCAGGTTCGAGCGCATCTGCGCGGCCGCGATCTTCCAACTTTCGCTCAGCTCGTAAAGAAGACGTTTCATGCCGATGATTATCTCGCAACCGGCATGTCGAGCTCCGCAATAAATCCAGCATGATCCATCTCGATGAGTCCGTCGCGCAAATGCACGGTGCGACGCGCGTGTGCCGCGATATCTCGTTCGTGCGTGACAAGGATGATTGTGTTGCCCCGCTGATATAAATCCTCGAACAACTGCATGATTTCTTCTCCGGTCTTCGAATCAAGGTTACCGGTCGGCTCATCCGCCAGAATGATCGACGGTTCGTTGACGAGCGCCCGGGCGATCGCTACGCGCTGACGTTGACCGCCGGAGAGTTCATTAGGTTTGTGGTGAATGCGATCACCCAGCCCGACATCTGCCAGTACCTGGGTCGCGCGTTCCTCGCGTCGTTCGGGCTCGATACCAGCATAAATGAGCGGCAACTCGACGTTACGCAACGATGTTGCTCTTGGCAGAAGGTTGAACGTTTGAAAAACAAATCCGATTTCGCGATTGCGAACTGCCGCGAGCTCGTCGTCATCCATTTCGGCAACGTTTTTGCCGTTGAACTCATAGCGGCCGGACGTCGGGGTATCGAGACAACCGAGCATGTTCATGAGTGTCGATTTACCGCTCCCGCTTGGGCCCATGATGGCGATGTATTCGTTGCGGCGAATCTGTAAAGTCACGCCGCGCAGCGCGCGCACAACTTCCTCGCCCATGACGTAGTCTTTAGTAATGTTCTCAATGTCGATCACGACCGGGCCGAGCGGTCTGACTGAATTTCGAGTTTCCATCGTAACGTCGACAGTCGCTCGCCGAGACTACTTCATTCCTTCTTTATCAAGAGCCACTTTGGCGCCGTCCTTCAACTTTCGGCTGATCGCGCTATAACTTCCCGAGATTACCTCATCGCCGGGCTGAACGCCGCTTTTGATTTCGGTGTAAGTGTCGTCGGAAATTCCAGTCGTCACTTTCGCCACCTGTGCCTTGTTGCCTCTTTTTAGGAACACAACCTTCGACAGTTTTTCGCGTTCTTCCTTCTGTGCCGCTTTCTCCGCCCGCTCGTTGACGAACTCCGCGTTGTTATCGCCTTTGTCGCGCTGCGCTACCTTCTTCCTTTTGTTTTCGATTTCTTCTGGACTCAAATTGCTCTCGCCAGTGCGAATGGTCACGGCCTGCATCGGTACGGCCACGACGTCTTTCACCTCGTTCGTCTGAATGTCCGCGGTACAACTAAGTGCGGGTTTGAGTATCACAGCGTGGTCTTCGATTCGAATCTTCACCTCAAAGTTGGTGACCTCTTCTTGTGTGCCGGAGCCGGTTGTTTTTCCGGTGTTACCAATTTGGTAAACGATGCCGTGAAATTTCCGATCGGCGTAAGCGTCAACTTTTACTTCGACCTTGTCGCCCACCTTCACATTCACGACGTCGTTCTCGTTTACATCGACCCGCGCTTCCATGTGGCCGAGGTCAGCCACGCGCATCACTTCCGTGCCAGCGAATTGTCCCGTGGCGACAAGACGTTCGCCCTGTTTACTGTTGAGAACTGTGACGGTGCCATCGATGGGCGAGTAAATTGTCGTCTTCGACAATTGGTCGCGCGCCTGACTCGAGCCTGCTTGCGCGCGTTCAATTTCGTGGAGCGAACTTTCATAGGTATTTTTGGCGACGTCGGAAGCGGCCTGCGCTGCGTTATATTCCTGCGCCGAGATCAGCTTCTTGTTGAACAGGTCCTCCGCTCGTTTGAAGTCCTGTTCCGTCTTCATCATGGTCGCCTTCTGCTGAAGATTCGTCGCTTTCGCCGCGCTGATCGCTGCTTCCTGTTGTTCCACCAGCGCTTTGTACGAATCCGGCCGGACCCGTACGAGTAAATCGCCCTTCTTCACTTCTTTTCCGTCTTCCACCGGTAGTTCAATGATTTCGCCTGCGACCTCAGGGGAAATTTTTACTTCCAGTTCCGGCTGGACTTTTCCAGTTGCCGAGACTGTTTGCACAATCGTTTTGCGAATCGCCTTGTCCGTTGTGACTAGAATCGGCTTCTCACGCTTGCTCCAGATGATCGACACGACGATGCAGAGTACGACCAGACCTATAGATCCGTAGATGATTTGCTTTTTGCGCCGGGCGCGACGCTGCTTCGCCGTCAACGGCGCGGGCGCAGGCGTGCTTATAGCTTGGTGCATTGGAGGAGGGGTTCCCGGGGTGAAAGCGTCAGGGTTAGTTGGTTGTTGGACTCTTGCAAACGAAATCCCGTTCATGACAAACTTGGGATGCGGCTAAGAACGGCTTTGGATTCAATTAATTACGAGTTCGTTGGATGACCCGATATTCGCTGCTAATCGGACGGACTGGTTTCGCGGCGACCCCGAATTTGGTGAATCGCCCACCGCGCGTGCTCCGCGATCAGTGGCTCTGGATCGGTTGCGGCGCGTTCGAGCGCCGGAATGTCGGACGCGTCGCCTGCGTTGCCCAAGGCGACACACACATTGCGCAGAAACCCGCGACGCTTGATTCGTTTGATCGGCGAAGTTTTGAAAAGCGCGCGGAATTCTGCGTCAGTTAGTTCCAAGTATTTCAGTAACGACATGCCGGTCGTCGACTGGCGTGCCGAGAAAGCTGTTTCGTGGGAAACCCGAGCGAACCGGTTCCAGGGACAGACTTCCAGACAATCGTCACAACCGAAGATCCGATCTCCGATAAGCGGGCGAAGCTCCAGCGGAATGGAGCCTTTCAACTCAATCGTCAAATAAGAGATGCACCGGCGGGCATCGAGTCGATGCGGCGCTGTAATCGCACCAGTTGGGCACGCTTTGATGCAGCGCTCACATGTTCCACAGCGATCAGGGACCGGCTGATCCGACGGCAGATCGAGCGTCGTCAAAATCTCCGCGAGAAAGAACCAGGTCCCGAGCTGTTCATCGATTAACATCGTGTTTTTGCCGTGCCAGCCGATACCGGCCTGCGCGGCATGGTCACGTTCCAAAATCGGGCCGGTATCGACATAAGACTTTTGCCGTCCGCCGAAACCGCGAAGAAACTGGTCGACCTCGTCGAGCTTTGCCCCGATTACTTCGTGGTAGTCATCGCCCCACGCGTACCGCGCGATTCTCCCTGTAGCGGCGGTCTCTGACTGACGAGGGGTTTGTTCACCCTGAAAATAGTTTAACGCCAAAACCACAATCGATCGCGCGCCGGGCAGAACTTGCTGCGGATCGCACCGCTTCTCTTCGCCGCGCTCCATGTAATTCATTTCGCCGTGCGCGCCCTCGCGCAACCATTCGCGAAATTCGGTTGCGTGTGCCGGCGCGGTGCAAGCCGCTATGCGACACGAATCGAAACCAATCTCCCGCGCGAAAGAGACGAGCCGTCCCTTCAATTCTGCTTTCGAAATCTGAGCCGTCATGTTGTAGCCGCGCTCGGTGATTGGTCTCTCCAGTTTCGACCAATCTTCCTGAGCTTACTCAAGATTGCCACGGCAACTTCCTCGTCTGTGAGCACGGACGTATCGACACGGACATCTGCAATGCTCGCGTAAAGCGGCAGGCGCGCTTCTAATATTCGAGCAAAAGCTTCTCTTGGATTGTCGCCTTGCACCAACGGCCGACTCCCTTGTTGCGACGCGCGTTCGAAAAGCGTTTCCTCATTGCTGTCCAGCCATACCACGACGCCGAGCCCTGTTAGCAAATCTACATTCCCTTCTCGCAATACGATTCCGCCGCCCGTTACGATGATCGTCTGTTTAGCGGATGTCAGTTCACGAAGTGCTTGAGTTTCCGCTTCACGGAACCCTTGCTCGCCGTGTTTGGAAAAGATTTCGGGAATTGAGATTCCAAATCTCGAGGCAACGATCTCGTCAGTATCGAGCAAGGCAAGCTTCGTCCGCCGCTGCAGGCAACACCCAACGGACGATTTCCCCGCGCCCATCATCCCAATGAGAACGATCGATTTGCTGCGGCAATTCACGATACAATATCTCATCAACACCTAGTTTCAGCTAGATGCTTACACAGGAGAATCAGGGAAGCTGGGCTTGGCGTTTCACAGAAACGCCCTACAATTTGCCCATGCGTGAATCGAAACCTGTCGTCGCCATTATCATGGGCAGCAAATCGGACTGGGAAACGATGCGGCACGCTGCGGAAACGCTCGATGATCTTGGTGTACCGAACGAAGCACGCGTCCTGTCCGCTCATCGCACTCCAGATGCGACCGCAGAGTTTGCGCGAAGAGCAGCGGATCGCGGATTCCGGATCGTCATCGCCGGCGCGGGCGGCGCTGCGCATTTGGCGGGAGTCATTGCTGCTCATACGTGGCTACCCGTTCTCGGCGTTCCGATTCAGTCGAAGCTCCAGGGACTTGACTCTCTTTTGTCCACCGCGCAGATGCCGGGCGGGATCCCCGTCGGTACATTGGCGATCGGGGAAGCGGGCGCGAAAAACGCCGCGCTCCTCGCGGCGGCGATTCTCGCCACGTCCGATAAGACAATTCGCAAGAAATTAGAAGCATTCCGAAAAAAGCAGTCCGAAGCGGTGCTCGCCGTGAAATTGACAAAATGAAGACAGTGATTTCAACCGACCGCGCTGCGGCGGTTGAACTGCTGCGCAACGGTGAAATCGTCGCGTTGCCCACCGAAACCGTTTACGGCCTCGCTGCTAACGCGCTGAACCCGATTGCGGTCGCAAAAATCTTTGAAGCAAAGGAACGACCTCGCTTCGATCCGCTGATCGTTCATCTGCCGTCCCGCGACTGGTTGGAAAAAATCGCCAACCTTCCGGCACAAAGTCAACAACTGATCTCAAAACTAACCGACAGATTCTGGCCGGGGCCGTTCACGATTGTTTTGCCAAAGCACGAAATAGTTCCCGAGATTGTGACCTCCGGTCTCGATACAGTCGCGGTTCGAATCAGCGCGCATCCAGTCTTCGCCGAAATCGTATGTGAGTTGGATCACCCGCTGGCTGCACCGAGCGCGAACCGATTCGGCCGTGTCAGTCCGACGACAGCGCAACATGTTCTCGATGAGCTCGACGGACGAATTCAGCTGATCATCGACGCGGGGCCAACAGAGCACGGGCTTGAATCGACGATCGTTAGCGTGCGCGGAAACAGCATCGACATCTTGCGCCGTGGACCGGTTACAGCAGAGCAGTTATCCGAGTTTGGGAAGGTCAATATCGTCGCATTACCGGCACGGAAAATTTCCGCGCCGGGACAATTACCCTCGCATTACACGCCGAAGACACCGTTACGCTTGATTGGTGACGCCAAATCATTTTTGTCGGAGGAAAACCAGCGCGTCGGCTTGCTCGCTTGGCATCCAATTGAATCGGAGAACAAATTTTCAGGAGTTCGCCGTTTAAACGACCGCCAGGACCTGCGCGAGGCCGCAGCAAATCTCTTTCGCTATCTTCGCGAGCTCGATGCGCTCGGTCTCGATCTTATCGTTGCGGAACGAGTTCCCGCTCAGGGGCTCGGTGCGGCGATTCTCGATCGACTCGAACGCGCGTCGCATGGCCAGTCTGTCGCCTTAGACATGCCTGAATGAATCCTTGGAAGAGTGGGTGCGGCTTGTTCGGTTTGCTTTGGAACTCGGGATGATACTGGCAGCCGACAAAATAGGGATGATCGCGCAGCTCGATCAATTCGGCGAGGGTGCCATCTGGCGATGTTCCTGAAATCACAAAGCCTTTTGCGTTCATTCGGTCGCGATATTTCATGTTGAACTCATACCTGTGCCGATGCCGTTCCGTCACTTCGGTGTCACCGTAGATTTTTTCAGCGAGCGTATTTTTAACAATGTTGGTTGGCCATGTGCCCAGCCGCATACTTGCACCTTTGTTGCGAACGCCGCGCTGCTCTTCCAATAACGAGATGACCGGCTCTGGAGTGTCCTTGTCGAACTCAGTGCTGTTTGCGTTTTTAATTCCACAGACGTTCCTTGCGAATTCAATCGTGCCCACCTGCATGCCGAGACAAAGACCGAGAAAGGGAACGTTGTGCTCTCGCGCATAACGCGCGGCATTGATTTTTCCTTCAACTCCGCGAGGGCCAAATCCGCCAGGAATCAGGACGCCAGCCACATCTTTTAATTGCGCATCGACACCATGCTCCAGCGATTCGGCATCAATAAGTTTGAGATCGATTCCGCAGTCCTCGCCGGCGGCAGCGTGGGTGAGTGATTCATAGATGCTCTTGTACGCGTCGCGGACGTCCATGTATTTGCCCACTACGGCGATCTTGACGCGTTTGCTTGGGCTCACGACACGCTCGACGAATTTGCGCCAGTCTTCCAGATCAGGCGCGGGCGTTTCCAGATGCAAGAGATCGCACACCAGTTGGTCGAGTCCCTCGGCGTGCAGCGTCAATGGTACTTCGTAAATCGTGTGTTCGACGTCCCGCTCCTCGATGACGGCCTTTTCGGAAACGCTGCAGAACATCGACAATTTGCGACGCACATCCCGGTCGAGCGGTCTTTCTGTGCGGCAAATCAACACCTGCGGCTGCAGACCGATCTCGCGCAGCTTCGCCACGCTTTGCTGCGTCGGTTTTGTTTTTAATTCGTGCGCGGCCTTGATGTAAGGAACAAGCGTGACGTGCATGTTTATCACATTTTGGGGCCCGACTTCGAGAATGAACTGGCGAATCGCTTCCAGAAATGGAAGACCTTCAATGTCGCCAGTCGTGCCGCCGATCTCTGTAATAACGACGTCGTATTTACTTTCATCGGAAAGCTCACGGATGCGATCTTTGATCACGTCAGTGACATGCGGAATCACCTGCACAGTCTTGCCCAGGTAATCGCCGCGGCGCTCCTTTAAAATGACGGTCTCGTAAACCTGACCACTGGTCAGGTTGTTGTGCCGCGTGAGGACGCAGTTGGTGAAGCGTTCGTAATGTCCAAGATCGAGATCGGTCTCCGCCCCATCGTTGAGCACATAAACTTCCCCGTGCTGGAACGGGTTCATCGTCCCGGGATCGACATTGAGATAAGGATCGAATTTTTGGAAAACAACACGGAGACCGCGCGCTTCGAGGAGTGTTCCAAGTGAAGCGGCCGTCAATCCCTTGCCCAGGGAACTAATCACACCGCCAGTGACGAAAATGTATTTCACGAAGCCGTCCTTCGTTTTGCGTGAGCAAGCTTTTGCTCCAGCGCTTTTGCGTCGGCGGGTGTATCCACGCCGGGCGAACCATGAGTAGTAACGAGCACATGAACTTTTACACCATTTTCCAATGCGCGCAATTGCTCCAACGACTCGGCCCGCTCCAGAGGACTCGGTTTCCACTTAACAAACTGGAGCAGCGCATCTCGACGAAAACCGTAAATGCCTTGGTGGCGCAGATAGCGAACGCGGGAACGGTTGGCAGGATAGGGGATAATGCTTCGCGAGAAGTAAAGAGCGCAACTATTCCGATCTACGACGACTTTGTTTTGATGCGGTGATACTGCTTCGGTGGGATTTTGAAACGGATGCGCGGCAGTAACAATGTCGATCCTGGCGTCCGAGCGGAGCTTCTCGACGAGCTCGTCGACTAAACGCGGATCGACCAACGGTTCATCGCCTTGAATGTTAACCACGAACGCAAAGTCTTTCGCATGGCGTGCCACTTCCGCCACTCGATCGGTCCCGCTACGGTGTCTCGGTGAAGTCAAGGCGACCTCGGCGCCCCATTTGAAAGCGGCCTCCGCGATCCGCATATCGTCAGTGGCAACGATCAGCGCGTCCAGTTTTGTTGCGCGCCCGCAACGTTCCCACACGTAACGTAGAAGGGGTTTCCCCCCAATGAGATGCAATGGTTTTCCCGGAAAACGTGTAGAACTCCAGCGCGCTGGAATAATGCCGACGGCCTTGTTCATGCCTTGAAGCGCGAATGAACATCCGCTATCACGAGCATAATGGAATCCCTCGATTCGCTTGGCGTGACCGCGCAGTCATGACGTTGTATTCAAAATAATTTCTGCGGCTGCAGGCAAGTCCTGTGCGATCCAATCCGCTTTGCTGTCGGTCGCATCGCGTTGAGGGCCAGTTTTAACTCTAATCGAGCGCACACCCGCGTTGTGAGCGCACTCGATGTCAATCTCCTTGTCGCCAACTAGAAATGAGCGGGAAAGATCAATTTGGTGTTCCCGAGTGGCCTCAATGATCATTCCAGGCGCAGGCTTGCGGCAAATGGAATGTTGCCCCGGCAGGTCGGGGCAAAAATAAGTCGCATCGATTAAATTAGCGCCCAATTGGCCCAACACTTCTGTTTCGACAGTTCGATATTGTTCCAGCGTGAGCAGACCGCGACCGATGCCGCTTTGGTTTGTAATGATAATGATTTTGAACCCGTTCGATTTCAAACGTCGGAGCGCTTCGGGGACGCCGGGAAAAACCTTCACATCGTTCGGGTCTGAACAATAATCGCGATCCTCAATGATGGTACCGTCGCGATCGACAAAGACGGCGGGCGACAGTGTATCAGTCATGTTCGCTGTCTTCTCGGAAACTGGCGATAAGTTCATCTCGGGTTACGGTTGCCGTTCCAAGTTTGCTCACCACAACTGCGCTTCCGTGGTTGGCGATTTCCGCCGCCTCAAACGGAGTCGCTCCGCAGACGAGTCCAAGCGTGAAGAGCGCAATGGCAGTGTCGCCGGCGCCGGAGACATCGAAAACTTGCCGTGCCTTGGTTGGGATGTAATGCGGCGCTTCGTTCCCCTGAAAAAGCATCATGCCCTGTTCGCCGAGAGTGACTAGAACGTATTTTGTTTCCCATCGCTTAAGAAGCGTTTCACCGGCACGCTTGAGATCGACATCGTGCGGCGGAACAGTATCAGGGTCGCGACCCGGAATACCAGCGGCGAGCAAAGCTTCGGCGCGATTTGGCTTAATTACCGTGACACCACGCCAATCAACCAAATGCCGGGGATTGGGATCGGCCGCCACTATTTTACCGGCGGCCCGTGCCTCGCGCGCGATCTGTGAAACCAGCTCAGTTGTTACAAAACCCTTGCCATAATCTTCGAAAACAATGGCGTCGCTTTGCGGGATACTCTTGCGCACCGCGGCAACTATTTTTGCAATTTGCGCTGCCGATGGGCTGACAATTTTTTCGCGATCGACACGGACCACTTGTTGGTGAAGGGCGAGGATGCGGGTTTTGACGATCGTGCAAAAGGTTTCATCCTCGACTGCGTTGGAGGTGTCGATTTCTTGCGCGCTTAATAATTCTCGGAGTTGCTGACCACTACGATCTTTACCGAGCATTCCAATTACACCGACGCGGCCCACAAACTCGCGTAGGTTTCGCGCAACATTGGCAGCGCCTCCGGGATAGAATGATTCCCCAGTCACCTCTACAACCGGAACCGGCGCCTCCGGCGAGATGCGACCGACCTTCCCCCACACAAATTCGTCCAGCATCAGATCGCCAATGACTGTGATCCGCCTGGATGGCGCTCGATCGAGAATCTGCTCTAGTCGCTTAAGATTCATAGGGCATGAAGACTGCGATGCGGCCGACGCAGCGATGCGGTTCGATTAACGTGAGTCAAATTCTTTTGAGCGGCGATTTGTGTACGGTAGCCGTTCCGGTTAAGGTTCGCTCCATTAAATCCTGAATACGAAGCTGAAATCAACAGTCGAAAGTGCCAAATGATTCCGTTTACCAGACATCTTAAGCTAATTGTAGGTGTACTCTGTGGGTTCGCGATGTGCGCCGGTGCCACCCAGGCCCCACAGCACATCAATATTAAACAACTATCCACTACTGTGGAAGACGTCGTCGTGCCGTTGCCGAACGAAATTTTCGGGGCGCTGAACAAGTTAGGCGCGGTGAACTGGAAGCAACACGTCCGTAGCGATAAGGGACCGAATTTTACTGAGAGGCCGCGTATCGCTCTTTTACTTGGGACGGTGATCGCCGACGGTTTTATAGCGGTGCAAGCCGAGGACGCAGCGACCGTAAAAGAGATTGGGCAGCGCGTCCTGAGCCTCGCCAAGGGGATCGGCGTGGGAAATTCAATTACCCCACATGCGAAGGCGATCGTCGAAGCGGCAGACAAGCGTAATTGGGAAAATGTGCGGCGGGAATTGGATCGGACGCAAAACAGCGTGCAACAGGCAATGAACGAGGTGCACGATGAAAAATTATCGCAGCTTGTCAGCCTCGGCGGATGGCTGCGCGGCACCGAAGTGTTGACCTCAGTAGTGACGGAGCACTTTTCCAGCGATGGCGCAGAGCTGCTGCATCAGCCAGATCTGCTTTCCTATTTTCAGACAAGGCTCCAGGGCATGCCTGAGTTTAATCTCGCAATCATCCGTCAAATTCAAGACGCTCTCGTCGAGGTGAAGCCCTTGATTGACGTCGGTGATCGGCGCATTCCTGCTGAATCAGTGAAGAAGGTCCATGAGATCACAACGCGGCTCGGCCATGGCATCGTCACCAGAGACTAAGATTTCGATGAAACGATTCGCCAAAATTACGTTCCGCACAGGGTCTTTCCTGCTGGTTCTCATGGCACTGCAGCCCGCGATTTTCGCGTCAGTCGATGACGCTCAGGCGTTTGCTCTTCAGGCGGCCGAACCATATGTCAAACAAGGATTCCAGGTGCGTGAGGATTACTGGGGAGGCGACCTTGGCTCTGGAGAAAAAAAGGCAGTGCGGCAGCAATTGTTCAAAGGAAACGAATATTGGTTCTGGTTGGGAACGGAGGTCGATAAGGCAAAAGTTTCCGTTCACGTTTACGATTCGGATGGAAAGCTGGCGGAAGAACCGGACGGATGGGAGAAGGGCCACTTCGCGGCTGCGCACGTGATTCCAAAAGCGACCGGCAGCTACTTCATCATAGTCAGTGTTGAGGAGTCGCCAGAGGAACGCACGCATTGGGCGCTGGTATATGGCTTTCGGTAAGGGACGATGCTGATCTGGCAATCGAAATGCCGTGCGTCTCCCGCGCATGTCGCGTCAGATGAAATGCTGGCGGCAAAGTTCGAAGAATGACTGAAACGCGCACCTTGCAATTTGAGAGCCCACGCGCTTTGCAGTCGCTCTACGCCAATGACATTAAACTTTTGAAGAACCTCGAGGATTCCCTTGGTGTGAAGGTTACCACGCGCGAAGGCTGGGTGAAACTGGAAGGGGACCGAAGTCATGTCGATAAAGCGCAGCAGGTGTTCGAACAGCTCGAGAAAGCGCGCCAGCAAGGCATAGACATTCAGAAACACGAATTTAATTACGCCCTCAAGGCCGTGACCGAAGAACACGATCAAAACCTCGGCGAGATTGTTTCGACAAAAATCACAACGTCGGCGCGCAAGCCACCAATTGTGGCGCGAAGCGCGAATCAACGGGCATACGTTGAGGCGATTCAAAAGTACGATGTCGTTTTCGGAATTGGACCGGCTGGCACCGGCAAGACCTACCTTGCCGTCGCAATGGCTGTCGCGGCGCTCAAGAAAGAGCAGGTGGCGCGCATAATTTTGACGCGCCCTGCCGTGGAGGCCGGTGAAGCGCTGGGTTTTCTGCCGGGCGATCTCGAACAAAAGATTACTCCGTATCTGCGTCCGCTTTACGATGCGTTGCGCGACATGTTGGAGCCGGAGGAAATGGAGCGCGCGATCGCGCGGCAAACCATTGAAGTGGCTCCGCTGGCATATATGCGCGGACGCACCTTGAATAACGCCTTTGTCATTCTCGATGAAGCGCAAAACACCACTACCGAGCAGATGTTCATGTTGCTGACGCGAATCGGTTTGAATTCCAAATGCGTGGTGACCGGCGACGTGACACAAATTGATTTGCCGGCCAATAAGCGCTCTGGCGTCGTCGAAGCCTTGCAGGCGTTGAAAACCGTACCCGGAATTGCGACTGTGTATCTCACCGAGCGCGATGTTGTGCGGCATGAACTGGTTCGCGCCATCATTGGCGCCTACCAGCAGCATCGCTCGCCCGCGCCGGCATCGCGCAAATAAAGAACAATATGTTCGATTTTCTGAAACGCGGGCGACTCATCAAACGCGGCCTGTCCTCTCGGAAGAGGCGACGTCGCCGGGCGCGCAGCGAGTTAACGCGAAATCTGGAATATTCGCCCTACGCGAAGATACTGATTTTCGCGATCTTTGCCGGTGGCCTGGCATTGCTCGTTTTTAGCGGCCAACAACCGGAACCGACAAAGAATTTTGTAATTGCTCTGCTCGTTCTGGCCACAGCGATCACCCAGCTTTGGATTAACCAGCCAAAGAGTTTTGCGCAAAGCTCGCGAATCCTTCTCGTGTTCGCCGTTATTCTTGTGCAGCTGGCCGTCACGAAACTGTTGCTGGTCATTTGTAACAGCGGCAACTACCGATTCTTGAAGCCGGAAATGGCCGGACTGATTACGCCCTATGCGTTTGCGCCCCTGGTGCTGAGCGTGTTGCTGGGACGGCAGCACGGCCTCTATGCCGCATTTTTTGTGAGCTTATGGAGTAGCATGTTGTTTGGTCCAATTGACGCCCCTCTTTTGATAACCAGTCTGATCAGCGGGTTCACTGCAGTCTCTCTCACCCTGCAGGTGCGTCGGCGCAGTAAATTGATCCGCGCTGGTTTCTATGTTGGGCTCGCGATTTGGTTGCTATCTCTGACGTTCGGTTTGATTGGGCCGATCAATTGGTTTTACCCAACCGCCAATGACTGGGGCATGATCGGCCTCCAAAGCGCGCTCGCCATCGGCAACGGGATCGTCACCGCAACAATCGTCGGCGGCGTGCTGCCGATGCTGGAGAATCTTTTTGCAATCACAACGGACATTTCCTGGCTGGAAGCATCCGATTTAAACCATCCGTTGTTGCGACGCATGACCATCGAAGCGCCCGGCACTTATCATCATAGCCTCGTCGTGGCCAATCTCGCTGAAGCCGCCGCGGAAGCGATCGGTGCAAACGCGACGCTCTGCCGCGTCTGCTCTTATTTTCACGACGTCGGTAAGCTGGTGAAACCGGAATACTTCACCGAGAACATGAGCTTCGAACGCAATCCGCACGATGACCTCGCGCCGACGATGAGCGCGCTGATCATCATTGCGCATGTGAAAGAAGGCGTGGATCTCGCGCTTAAGCATCGCCTAAATCAACGCATCATCGATATTATTCAGGAGCATCACGGCACATCAGTGGTCCGTTATTTTTATCAACGCGCACTTCAACAGCATGAAGACGCGCGCGCGGGCGGGAAGATTATGAAACTGCGCGAGGATGACATTCCAGAGGTGCACGAAGAAAGTTTTCGTTACAGCGGACCGAAACCACAGACAAAGGAAAGCGCCATCGTCAGTCTGGCCGACACTGTCGAAAGCGCCTCGCGCAGCCTGGAAAAACCAACGCCACAAAAAATCGAAACGCTCGTGAACGAGCTGATCGAGGAACGCATTAGCGACCGTCAACTGGATGACTGCGATCTGACGCTTGGTGAACTGAAAGTCATCGCAGATCGCTTCCGATTCACTCTGCTAATGATGTTACATAGTCGAATTGCTTATCCGAAGCCGGGACAGAAGCTCGCACCGCCTCTCGACGAAACTTTGCGTCCCGACGTAATGGCCGCCACGCGCAAACCTGAAACCGCTCCGCCGGTTTCCGCGGCATAAGATTTGGTAAGGCGCGACCGTCGAGCGCGCCAAAACTCTACAATTCCGGCGGGCGCGCTCTCGGCTCGCGGTCTTTTGAGGTGGCTGTGCTCGGAACAGTGACGAAGGGGCCGCCTTCCATCGGCGTGACTTTCGTGAAAGCGACATCGGGCATTTCGCTGGGCAAACCTTCCAGTGGAAAGTCCTTTCGCAATGGGAAGAATGGATAGCCCTCCCACATCAGGATTCGTCGCAGATCGGGGTGTCCGTTGAACTTGATCCCCATCATGTCGTAAGCCTCGCGCTCGTGCCAGTTCGCCGTCGGCCAGATGTCGGAAATGGTATCGACGGCGTTAGCTTCTTCGGGGACATTTAGCTTCAGGCACAGATGGACTGCGTGCGCCATCGAGTAAAGATGATAAACGATTTCGAAACGCGGCTCCTCGCCGAAATTGTCGATGCTCGTAACGTCGATCAAATAATCGAAAGAAAGTTCTTCGCGGCAAAACTCTGCGATCTCACGGAGGTCGCTCGCGGCAATCGTAAAAGTTGTTTCCCCGCGAAATTCAGTCTTGTTCTGAATTTTTTCGCCGAACGATTTGCTGAATGAGTCGAGCAGTTCCTGGCTGGTCATGCCTTATGCCGTTGTAGGGGAGCCGCTGTGCCTGTCAGGTGAAAGCGGGTAGCAAGCGAAGTGCTTGCCCTACGATTCCAAATTCTAGCACAAGTAATCATGCGAGTGCTTCCTCAATGCGTTCGGCCAGCTCCGGCTTCTGGTTCCTGAACGAGCGCTCGCGCGAAATTTTCTCCTGTAATTTCATCAAACCGGCGAGCAAGGCTTCGGGACGCGGCGGGCAACCGGAGATGTAAACATCGACAGGGAGAAGCTGATCGATTCCCTGTAACACGGCGTACGAGCGATACATGCCACCGGTGGAAGCGCATGCGCCCATCGCGATCACCCATTTCGGCTCCGGCATCTGCTCGTAAATTCTTTTCACTGCCAGCGCCATTTTGTAAGTGACCGTGCCGGCCACGATCATTACATCACATTGCCGCGGCGAAAAGCGCATCACCTCCGCGCCGAATCGCGCGATATCGAAGCGCGACGCAGCTGTCGCCATCAACTCAATTGCGCAGCACGCCAGGCCCATCGGCATCGGCCAAAGCGAATTCTTCCGCACCCAATTGAGCGCCGCATCGAAGCGCGTAAAAATTACGTTGCCTTCGATTTTGGAGTCGTAAGCCGTAGCGCGTGTTTCAGGCATAACTAAACGTTAAAATGCGCCTCCCAGCGCGCAAGGCGAATCACGGGCCAAGACTAATGAGGGTGAGGTAGGGCGATTGACCTCAATCCCGCTCTCGCTGATGATCATGACTCGCAATGCGCGCGGTTCGGGTGAACCGCGCCGTGTTAAAAACATGACCCAGACAACGCGCACTCATCTCGACGATCTCGAGAACCAAAGCATCTTTATTTTTCGCGAGGCTTATCACGCATTCAAAAACATCGCCATGCCGTGGTCGATGGGTAAAGACTCCAACGTTCTCGTCTGGCTCGCGCGCAAAGCGTTTTTCGGGCGCGTGCCGTTTCCGGTTTTGCACATCGACACGACCTACGAGTTTCCAGAAATGCTGGAATTCCGCGAATGGGCGGTAAAGCATCATAACCTTAATCTAATCGTTAAAACCAATACCGAAGCCCGTGCGCGCGGGATTGGTTATGAGACGCACGATCCGGTGACGGTCACGCATGAGTTAAAGACAGCAGCCTTGCAGCAGGTGCTTGCGGAGTACAAATGGGACGCACTTATCACCGGCATTCGACGCGACGAAGATCCAACTCGCGCGAAGGAGCGATATTTTTCGCCGCGCAACGCGCAGTTTGAATGGGACTACAAGGATCAGCCTCCTGAATTCTGGAGCCAATTCGTAACCACAGCCGCCAAAGGCGAACATGTTCGCATCCAACCCTTGCTCGACTGGACCGAGGTGGATATTTGGCGCTACATCCAGAGAGAAAACATACCCATTCCGAAAATGTATTTCGCTCGAAAAGGAAAACGATTTCGCTCACTTGGCTGCAGCCCGATCACGCACCCGATTGAAAGCAGCGCCTCCACGATCGATGAGATTATTGCTGAACTCGAAGCGACAAAAACAACCGAGCGCTCCGGTCGCGCGCAGGACCACTACGAACGTAATGCGATGCAGAAACTTCGCGCGAAGGGCTTTCTATGATGTCTAAGGAAAGCAAGAACTCAGGAACATCCTTGAACTGCTTTCCCGCATTCCTGAGATATTTCTGATGGGAGAACGGCAGCCACTCAAAATTGTGTTCGTAGGTCATGTGGATCATGGGAAATCCACGCTGATCGGCCGCATTCTGCATGACGCTGGCTCTCTACCCGAAGGCAAGATCGAAGAGATAAAAAAGGCATGTGCCGCCGAGGGAATGGGATTTGAATTCGCTTTTTTGCTCGACGCGTTTCTTGAGGAGCAAAAACAAAACGTCACGATCGATACAACGGAAATTCCTTTTCGAACGCCGCAACGCCAATACGCCATCATCGACGCGCCGGGACACAAGGAATTCTTAAAGAACATGATCACGGGCGCGTCGAGAGCCGACGCGGCCATCCTGGTGATAAGCGCCGACGAAGGGGTGCGCGAACAGAGTCGCCGTCACGCCTACCTACTGAGCATGCTTGGTATCAAGCATGTCATCGTGGTCGTAAACAAGATGGATCTTGTGGATTACTCTGAGAAACGATTTCGCGAGATCCAGGAGGAGTACCGAAACTTTCTTCACGAGCTTGGGTTGGACGCGCGGACGTTTATTCCGGCGTCGGCGACAGAAGGCGAGAATGTCGCGCGGGCAGGTATGAAAATGAAATGGTACTGCGCGGCGAGTGTTCTCGAAGCACTTGATTTGCTGGAACCGCAGGAGCGCGATGTCGATCTCCCACTCCGCTTTTGTGTTCAGGATGTTTATCGCTTCGACGGGCGCCGGATTATTGCCGGCCGGATCGAGACAGGAACGCTAAGGGCAGGGGACCAGCTGGTGTTCTCACCGGCTAACAAGTCGTCCGTGGTTGCTACGATCGAGCGTTGGAACGCACAGGAAAATGCTCCGGCTGTCGCGGGAGATTCGATTGGGATAACCCTTGGCGAGCAGATTTTCGTCGAGCGCGGCTATGTCGCATCGCGCGAAAATGAAACGCCGATCGAGGCAAATCGTTTCCATGCGGACCTTTTCTGGATCGTGCGCGAGCCGCTGCGCGTTGGACATTTGTACAGCCTTAGGTTGGCAACTCAGGACGTGAAATGCCAGGTCGTATCAATCGAGCGAGTCATGGATTCTTCGACACTGGAGACGAAGAGCGACGGACGCGAACAATTAGAGCGAAACGAGGTCGGCAGACTTACAATCCAAACCCGTGGACCACTCGTTATCGACAACCATGACCGCATTCCGAACCTCGGACGTTTTGTAATCATCGATGACGGGCAAATCTGTGGTGGCGGAACGATTTTCGGCGGCGTTTATACCGATCGCACTGTTACAAAAAGCAAAAATATCTTTTGGACCGAAGGAAAAATTATCGCCCGCGCGCGGGCAATACGGAGCGGTCATCGAGGAGCTGTGATCTGGTTAACCGGGCTTTCCGGCGCCGGGAAATCGACCATTGCGCAATCACTGGAACGCGAGCTGTTCCATCGCGGCATGCACACCTACGTGCTCGACGGCGACAATATTCGGCATGGGTTGAACTCAAATCTCGGGTTCTCGCCAGACGACCGGGTGGAAAATATTCGGCGCGTGAGCGAAGTCGCCAAGCTCATGGCTGACGCCGGCACGGTGGTAGTCACTGCGTTTATCTCGCCTTATCGGATGGATCGCAGCCGCGCGCGAGAGATTGCTTTGGAAGGCAACGCCGAATTTATCGAAGTTTTCGTTGATGCGCCGCTCGAAGTTTGCGAAGCGCGCGATCCGAAGAATCTCTATAAAAAAGCGCGGGCCGGCCAAATCTTGGAGTTCACTGGAATTGATGCGCCTTACGAAGCGCCGGAGGACCCGGAGATCGTCGTGCACACGGACAAACAAACTGTCGATGAATCGGTCGCGACGATTCTCGAGCAGTTGTTGCCGCGTTTGAGAAATTACGGAACGGACGACTAACGCGCGGGATAGTCGTGTCTCTTGCAATTCGGGATGCCAGATTGAGCGACGCGCCGCAGCTTGCGGCGTTGATGTGTAAACTCGGCTACGAAACAACCAGCGCCGAAATGCGTCAGCGTTTGAAATCGATTTTAACTGATGCGCGTTTCCGCACGTTTGTCGGCGAGATGGATAACACGGTTTGCGGAATGATCGGCACACTGACGCACGCCAGTCACGAGCACAACGATTTCTCCGGAAAAATTATCGCGTTGGTAGTTTCAAAGAAACAGCGGCGCAGCGGTGTCGGCCGCGCGCTGATTGCGGCAGCGGAGAAAGACTTCGCGAAGCAAAAAGCTACGCGAGTGAGTTTAACAACCCGATTCACTCGCGAAGAGGCGCATCGATTTTATGAGGCGCTTGGTTATTCGCGAACCGGCTTTCGCTTCGCAAAAAGTCTTCTCCCGTTCTAAGTGGCGAATTAACCCATCCGCGCCGAGCGCGTCCTAAAGTTACGAGATCCAGATCGTTTTCGCGTTTGTAAATTCGCGGATACCGGCGGCGCCAAGCTCGCGACCGAAACCGGAGCGTTTCACACCGCCGAATGGAAGACGCGGATCAGACGCGACCATTGCATTGATGAAAACCATTCCGGTGTCCAGATCAGACACGAAGAGTTTTTGCTCTTCGGGATCGTTTGTCCACGCGCTGGCGGCGAGGCCGAATGTCGTATCGTTTGCCAGCCCGACGGCATCAGCCGCATTGCGCACCCGGAAGATAGATGCGACCGGGCCGAATACCTCTTCGCGGTAAGCAGGCGACTCTCTCGGCACATCGACGAGAACAGTTGGTTCGTAAAAAAAGCCGGGGCCGTTAATTCGGTTGCCGCCGGTCAATAATTTTGCGCCTGCGGCAATCGATTTCTGCACCTGGTCGTGGACTCCTTGCAGGATTTGTTCCGTAGCAAGCGGGCCAATCTCAGTCGTCTCGTCCGTGGGATCGCCGACCTTTAGCGCGCGCATCCGCGCGACGAATTGATTGAGAAACTCATCGTAAATTTGGTCAGCGATCATAAATCGTTTTGCCGCGATGCACGATTGACCGGTGTTGATCGTGCGCGCTTTGACCGCTATGCTCAATGCGCTCTCGAAGTCTGCGCTCGGCATCACGATGAATGCGTCACTGCCGCCGAGCTCGAGCACGCTCTTCTTGATCTCTCGCGCGGCCGTGCTCGCCACCGCGGTCCCGGCCTTTTCGCTGCCCGTTAGCGTCACGGCTTTAACGCGTGGATCGACAATTATCTTTTCCACCTGCTCGGGCTCGATGAGAAGCGTTTGGAAAACGCCGTCATCAAATCCGGCGCGGCAAAAGATTTCTTCAATGACGAGCGCGCATTGCGGGACATTAGAGGCGTGCTTCAGCAGTCCGACGTTGCCCGCCACTAGCGCAGGCGCTGCGAATCGAAATACCTGCCAGAACGGAAAATTCCACGGCATGATGGCCAGCACGAGTCCGAGCGGTTGATACTGCACGTAACTCTCAGCAGCATCGGTTTGGGCCGCCTCATCTTCCAAAAATCGCTCTCCGTTCTCGGCGTAGAACCGGCAGGCCCGCGCGCACTTCTCGATTTCTGCGAGCGAATCGCGAAACAGCTTACCCATTTCAAGCGTGATAATCTGGGCGAACTTCTCCTTTTCCTGGAATAGCAACTCCGCCACAGCCTCCAAGAGCACCGAGCGCTCGGTGAACGTGGTTCGGCGATACTTCCCGAATGCCTTTTCGGCGCGACTCAGCCGTGTCTCGATTTCGCTGTTATCAAAAGGAGCAAACTCCTTCAGCTTTTCGCCGGTGGCGGGATTGATTGAAGCAATTGCCATACAGCTAATAAACGGTAGCTGCGGGAATGAGCAAAGGCGGAACGCGTTGTCCTCAACGCGTTGGCAGATGAATGCGGCTTTGCTGCCTAATTTTTTATCTTGCGCCTTCGGCGGTGGCCATTGTCTCGCCGCGGCGAGCCGATCCACCTACACACGCAGCCCTTTTGGAATCAGAACGCGATCAAGCAAATCGAAGAACCATTGCACGAGCAGCGCCAGCACAGCGGCTGGAATCGCGCCTTCCAAGATCGTCACGTGATCGTTCAGATTAAGACCGCTCAAGATCGGCTCGCCCAGGCCTCCGGCTCCGATTAACGCCGCCAACGTGGCCGTGCCGACATTGATCACAGCACTGGTTTTGATTCCAGACAAAATCGAGCGGGACGCCATCGGGAGATAAATTTCCCAGAGGCGGGCGATCGGACTGAGTCCCAATGCAACAGCGGATTCGCGCAATGATCGCGGGATATCCTGTAGTCCGCTTGCAGTATTGCGCACGATCGGCAGCAAACCGTAAAGAAAAAGTGCAGCGATCGCAGTGCGAACGCTAATTCCGAAGAAGGGAAGAGGGACCAGCAAGGCTAACAAGGCGAGCGATGGAATTGTTTGCACAATGCTCGCAAAACCGAGAATCGCTTGCCCGATTGCTCCACCGCGACTGGCAACTATGCCGAGTGGAATGCCGAAGATGACCGAAAGCAGCAGCGAAAATCCAGCCAGCTGGAGATGACGAAGTGTCCAACGCGCCAGCTTTTGCGAAAATGATTCTCCAACGCTATTTCGCGATCCTGTGCTGCGTTCAAAATACAAGTCTGCTGCTCTCGTGTAATTTTTCGTGCGCTCTGCCTCCGCATTGAGGCGAACCATACGTTTCTCATCCAGCGTTCCTTCCAAACGACGTAATGCAGCAATTGCATCTGTGGGCATGGACAATCGAAACAAAAAGACCGCCTCATACTTGGGAAAGAAGTGAAGGTCGTCTTCCAAGGCGACGAGGTCGTTTTCTTCTATCTTTGCATCCGTAGAGTAAGCGTCCTTGACGTCAATCGACCCATTGGCGAGCGCGCTGTAACCAAGGGCGTGATCGATGCCGACGATGTTTCGCTGGGGGAGCGCGTAACGCTCGCGCAGCGGCTGCCAGCCATCCTGACGATCCAGAAATTCGTGGGTAAGCCCGATCTTAAGCTGAGGATATTTTTGTAGATCGCTGATGGTACGCACACCGAGGCGTTGCGCTTCGCTGCGGCGCATCACCAGCGCGTAAGTATTGTTGAACCCGAGCGGCTCCGTGATTCCAACACCAGATTTTGCGAGCGACTCGCGAATTTCGTCGAGCGACAGCGAGCGATCGCTCTTTAAAATCTCCTGCGTAATTGTTCCGGTGTATTCCGGGTAGGCATCGATTTGCCCGCCGCGCAGCGCTTGCCAAACAATGATCGTACCGCCCATGCCCTGGCGATGTTCCGCTGGAATTCCCGCGTCGGTTAGCGTGCGTTTGGCGATTTCCCCCAGCACATACGACTCCGTGAACTTCTTAGAGCCGATCACGACCGGCGCAGCAGCCGAAGAATGAATCAAGAAAACAGGAACGCAGCAAAGAATCAAAAGAACATCTGGAATCCAGGAAACCAGGAATAACCGGCAGAATTGCTTTGCTTTCTTGGATTCCTGGTTTCCAGATTCAGCTGTCTCCTGTTTTCCTGCTTTCCTGATTCGATTCATAGACTTGCGAGCCCGCGCTGCGCGTTGATGAATTCTGACACGAATGGATCCGTCGGGTTCTCACGGAGATCAGTAACTGAACCCTTCTGCACGATGCGGCCCTCATTCATGAGCACGATTTCGTCGCCGAAATAAATCGCCTCCGATAAATCGTGCGTAACAAAGAGCACAGTCTGCTGTAGGCGCGCGAAAATTTCCTTGAGATCTTTTTGTAAAGAAGCGCGCACCAGCGGATCCAACGCGCCAAGTGGCTCATCGAGCAAGAGTAGTTCCGGCGAAAGCATTAGAGCGCGCATCAAACTGACGCGCTGCCGCTGGCCACCGGACAGCTCAACAGGATATCGCTGGAGCAGGTTCTCGGAAAATCTTGTGAGCTCGCACAATTCCAGAAGCCTCTTGTGCATTTCCTCCTGGGATGTGCCAACGTGCCGCGCCATCAACAGAACATTGGCGCGCGCGGTTAGATGCGGGAACAGGCCGCCCTCCTGAATGACGTATCCAATCCGGCGTCGAAGAGCGTCGATCTTATCGGACGTAATCGGCTCGCCGTCGAATTTGATTGAGCCAGAATCCGGCTCGATCAAACCAATGATCAGCCGCAGCAGGGTTGACTTGCCGCAGCCGCTGGGACCAATGAGGACAGCGGTCTTACCGCGCTCGATTGAGAGAGTCGTCGGGTGCAATGCGGCTGCATCCGCGTAGCGTTTGCTCACGTCGACGAGTTTGACGAGGCCGTTCATTGAAATTGCGACGTTCTAAGGCCGCTCTAGAAGAAAATCAGAGATTCCTCAACTTCGCTCGGAATGACAAAGAGCGTGCTCATGCTGTAGCCCCGAAAGCTTTCGGGGCCGGGTCATCCCGAGGACTCGCGGCTGCAGTTGAAATAGAAAACGCCGAACAAATGTGCATCGTCAGTCCACATTCGAACGAACTCGAATCCGGCTTTGTCGGCGAGGGCCGCAAACTCTTCCGGCGCGTATTTGTAGGAATACTCTGTGATGATCTTTTCGCCTCGACGAAAATGGAATTTGTGTTCGTCGAGATGAACAAACTGATCGATTTCGCTGATAAGATGCATTTCGACGCGGCCGGCGTTTGAATTATAGATCGCCCGGTGCCGCCATTGATCCAGATCGAAATCTGCGCCCAACTCACGGTTCAGGCGATCTAACAAGTTCAAATTGAATTGTGCAGTAACGCCGACGCCGTCGTTGTAGGCTGCTTCGAGCACGGGCTGATCTTTTTTTAGATCGACGCCGATGAGCAGCCTGCCATCTCGATGGCAAATATTGGCAATGCGACGCAGGAATCCCAGGGCTTCATTCGGTTCGAAGTTCCCGATGGTCGATCCCGGGAAATAAACGACGTTACGTGCAGGTTTGCGATTCGGTGAAGGCAGTGCCACAGGTTGCAGGTAGTCGGCGCAGACGGGCAGGATCTCCAAATCAGGAAAAATCTTTTGGAAAAGAGCAGTCGATTCGCGCAGTTGCTTCTCGGAGATGTCGACAGGAATGTAAACGGCTGGGTCCTTCAGCGCTTCGATCAGAATACGAGTCTTAGTGCCGGCACCGGTGCCGAGTCCAATCAGCTCGATATTCGCTCCGATCTGCGATGCGATCTCGGCGCGGTTGCGATCCAAAATGTCAATCTCGGTTCGGGTAATGTAGTACTCCGGCAGTTCGCAAATTTTTTGGAACAACGCCGCGCCCCGCACATCGTAGAAATACTTGCATGGAAGCGTACGCGGGTCGCTGGAAAGCCCGGCGAGAACGTCTGCAAGAAAATCCGACGATTCCGCGGTGGAAATTCGTTGGGGAGCGGTTAAGGAATCTCCGGCCATTGTGACACCTAAGAGCAGCGCGGTCGCCGCGGCAACTCGCGGCCTAGCAATTTATTGCGGATCCCGCGCGAGTCTGATTCCTGTAAACTGCCAGCGTTTTTCCGGTTGAAAGAAATTGCGATACGTGCGGCGAATGTGACTGCGCGACGTGGCGCAGGAACCGCCCCGTAACACGTATTGGTTGCACATGAATTTGCCGTTGTATTCGCCGAGCGCGCCCGGCACCGCACGATAACCAGGATACGGAGAGTAGGCGCTGCGCGTCCATTCCCAAACGTCACCAAACATTTGATGAAGGCTAAGATCGTGCTTTGAGGTGGACAACGCACGCGGATGAAAATTTTCGTCTTCGACGAAATTTCCTTCGATCGGACAATCCAATGCAGCACGCTCCCATTCGAATTCTGTCGGAAGACGCGCACCCGCCCAGTTCGTATAGGCGTCGGCTTCGAAATAGCTCACGTTCGTGACCGGCTCGGATTCATCGACGGGGCGAAAACCTGACAGCGTAAAGTTCCACCAGACGCCGTCGCGTTTTGTCCAGTAAAGCGGCGCTTGCCAGCGTTGTTCGTTCACCGTCATCCATCCGAGCGACAACCAGAATTCCGGCCGCGTGTAACCATTGTCTTCGATGAATGCGAGATACTCGCCGTTTGTTACCGGGCGTGACGCGAGCGAGAATGCGGGAACCAGCGCTTGATGCCGCGGTCCTTCGTTATCATAGGCAAATCCGTGACCGTCATGGCCGATCGAAGCCACCGTTTGTTCAAAATCAACAAACCGCAGCGAGCTGACTTTCTCAGCAGCGATTTTGATTTTTCGCTCTCGAAAAGCGGGATAGAGCGGATTCTGCGCGAACACGTGCTTGATGTCTGTGATGAGCAATTCCTGATGTTGCTGTTCATGATGAATGCCCAGAACAAGAATCGGCTCAATTTCATCCAGCAACTTTTCGCCAGCGGCGGAAAGCAGATCGTCGGTGTGCAAATCGATCGACGCGCGGTAGCGTCGCGCTTCTCTCACTGTTGGACGCGAAATTAATCCACGCAGGTCGCGGCGGTGCATGTCACCGGCGGCATTGTAGTACGAATTGAAAAGGTAGGCGTACTCTGGAATTGCCGATCGATATCCTGGGACGAACTTTTTTAGGATAAACGTCTCGAAAAACCAGGTGGTATGGGCGAGGTGCCACTTGGTGGGGCTTACGTCGGGCATCGATTGCACGACGAAATCTTCTGGTTCAAGACCGGTGCACAGGGTGTTTGTGAAACTTCTGACGTGATGAAAACGATCCCGCAAGTGTTCGATACGCGCCGAACTCGGGCGCAGTGCGCGTTGTTTCGCCGTCCCCATTTCGGTGGCGACGTCGGCTGAGGCGAGGCTCAAAGGATTTCTCCTTCTTGCTGGAGTTCTTCCCGGCGCGCTTCGAGCATCTGGTCGTGAGCCGCTTCCTCGAGGCCGTCGATTACGCAATGCTCGCCGACCGTTTCCTCTTCGTCAGCACCCGGACGCGGCATGCGGTGACCTTTCGAACTGGCGACTACGCTCCATTCTTCGGTCAGATCCGCATTGTCCGGAGTCTCCTCGGGTGGTGTGTTATTTTCCTCGCCCATCAATTCCAGGCGGGCCTGTTTCCAATCCGCTTCGGTAAACTCGTCAGGGTTGCGCTCGTCGATCATCGCAATTTCCCTTGCGCGTTTTTCCACCTCCTCCGGTGACGGTGCGCCAAGCCCGTTACCGTGCAGCGTGATCTTTCCCGGCCGAGGCTGTGAGTAATCATTCATAACCAATAACTGCGAAGGCCAAGGCCCTTTTCGCAGTACACTCTGGACTACAGATTAGAGGCTTGCAATACAAGCGGTAAAAAACTGTCTGCAGGCGTTTGAAGGTGTGAACAAGGAAAATTTCATCCAACTGGAAGATGGTGCCGTCATTGCTTTTGAAGAATACGGCGACGCGAATGGAGTGCCTGTGATATTTTGCCATGGTTGGCCGAGCTCACGCACGATGGCGCGACTCACAGATGGACCAGCGCGTGACCTCGGAATTCGCATCATTTCACCTGATCGACCGGGAATCAGTGGCTCGAGCTTGCAGCCGGATCGCAAGCTGACCGATTGGCCACGTTTTCTAGAGCGAATCGTTGACCGACTCGGTATTCGCCAATTTCGATTGCTCGCGATTTCCGGCGGCGCACCCTATGCTTATGCGACTGCCGTGGCAATGGCTGAGCGGGTGCGAGCGATCGCAATAGTCGGTGGCGCTCCTCCAATTGCAGAACTTACGAACAGTGAAGGCTTGCTCCCGCTTTATCGGTGGATGATGACACTGTATCGAATCCAGCCACGACTTCTGCGAACATTGTTCTATCTGGCGCGGCCGGTTCTGTCCTTGCGACCACCTGTCCGTCTCCGTCCCCTCCTCTTAAAAATGCTCTTGTTACGGCCGTGCGACGCGGAGAGCTTGCGGGACGCAGCCGCGTTCGAAGCCATTTTCGAGAGTCAGCGGCGCGCATGGCGAGCATCAGCTGCAGGAGTGATGACTGACGCCCAGATCTACGCAGAGCCGTGGGGGTTTGCCATTGAAGACGTGCGCGTTCCGGTCCGACTCTGGCACGGGAAGCAAGACCGGGCTTTCTCGGTTCGTCTGGCGGAAGAGCTCGTAAAGCGACTGCCGGACTGCAACGCGCGTTTTATTGACGACGCAGGGCATTATTCACTGCCTATTCGCCATATGCGCCAGATCCTCGAGGATCTGATATCCTGTTAGCTGCGGAGTTCCTGCGTGGGCTGGCGCGACGGAGGTTGCTGATCGACACGCCCAACGGAAGCATTATTGCTTTCACGATTTGTTCGACTTACCGCAAAATCAGCGCGCAGCTTTGCTTCCATCATTTTATCGAATGAAAAATGCTGGCTCGCGTAGCGAAGACCGTTTGTTGCGCAGTGCGCGGCCAGCTTTGGATCGGAAATGAATTCCATGATTGCAGCGGCAAGCGCCTGACTGTCACCCGGCTCAATGAGCAAGCCGTTTTGGCGATGCTCAATGATCTCCGGAATGTCGCCTACTTTTGTGGCAATGAGGGGACGGCCGCTGGCGAAAGCTTCACGCAACACGATAGGAGACGCTTCGGTGCGCAGCGAAGCAATCACTATCATGTTGCACGCGGCGTAAACGTCTGGCGTGTCCCAGCGATATCCAGCCATAATAATCTTGTCAGCCAGTTCGGCTCGGTCGATCGCGTTCCTTACGTTGATGCCGCGCTTCAAAATCCCCGTGCCCTGGCCTACGATGACGAAGTGGGCATCCGGATGCTTCTCCAAAACCAGAGGCGCTGCTTCAACTAAAACGAGTTGGCCTTTATCGGGGCGGATCATGCCGACGTTGCCGATGAGCGGCGTATCGTCGCTGACACCGATCTCGCGCCGGAATTTCAGCCGGTCGCGCGGCGGCTTGAATTTTTCCAAATCGACAGCTGAACCGATGACCTCAATTTTTGCCGAGTCGACCCCATGCTCTTCTACCAAGTGGCGTTTGATGACGCCTGCGTCAGCGACAATTTGTGAGCAACCATACTTAAAAACGAACGCGCGACCTTTGCTGCCGATTGAGTCGGTGATACAGCGCGCGCGGCTTAGCGGAATCCCGCACAAATAGAGCGGCAGACAAATCCAGTGATCCTTCGAGCTGTAAGCTTTGAGCAGATCGATCTTGTTTCGCCGGCAAAATCTCCAGAGACGCCACGAACAGAGTGGATCGACCCGGCTGCGCAGTGGCATCGTCACTAGCTGTGTGCCGAGTTCAGATGCTTTGGAATGAACCTGACTGTCTGGATTGCAGACCAACCACGCGCGATGCCCGTGCGCGTTTAGCCAGTTAATCTCAAGACAGGTGCGGTACTCCTGGCCGCCCCAGCTGCGGCTACTCTCTACGTAGAGAACATTCACGTCGGATGGATGGCGCTTGCGGCGCGTCGGCACAGCCTACGCGGCCGCCCCACGTTTTTCGAGAATGTAATCGTGAATCGTGTTTACGGTCCGAAGCGCTTTCCCCGCTACGTCCGAGCTCGGCACACCGACTCCAAATGTTTTTTCCATGCTTACCACCAGTTCCAAGGCGTCGATTGAATCCAAGCCAAGTCCGTCTGGGCCGAAGAGTGGCAGGTCGTCGCCGATTTGCTCAGCAGTGACTTGCAGCATCAGATTCTTGACCAGCATTTCCTTAATTTGGGCGCGCAAATCCGGCTCGGACATAAACGAGCCGCGACTTTGCCGTAAATCACGTGCGCGGTCAAACGCGTGGATTAAACCTGATCGGTTTTGTCTCCGGGAGTAATTGCCCGATTTGGATCCGGCCGCACCTCGCTGGTTGCAGTTTGGCTCTCGGTTCGCGCCACGGTTGATTGCGCCGGTTTCACGTCGGATTTGACGACTTCGGTCTCAGACTTTCCGGCCTTATGCAGTTCGTCGCTGAATTCGTCTTTTGCTTTTTGAAACTCTTTAACCGCCTGGCCCATTCCGCGGGCGAGTTCCGGCAGTTTCTTTGCGCCGAACAAGACCAGAATAATCAACAGAATGACAATTAAGTCTGGCCCTGCCAAGTTCATGAAACTGGAGAGGAAGCTCATACGCTGCTCTCAAGATCAGGCTGTTTAGAGAAGTTTCAAGGCAATTCCGTTGGGCGGTATTCAGGCCTCCGTGATTGACACGGCTAGCCTGCTATGGGAAAAACATTCCCTACCACATATGCGACCCATCTGGAAAGGCAGCATCAGCTTTGGGCTGGTTTATATTCCGGTGGCGGTTTATCCGGCCACACGCGAGGAAAAACTTAGCTTTCGACAGCTTCGTTCGAGCGATCTCAGCCCCATTAGATACAAAAAGGTGGCGGAAGCCGACTCGAAAGAAGTTCCGGCCGACCAAATCGTAAAAGGCTTCGAATATGAGCGCGGCCATTATGTTGTGATGAAGGATGAGGACTTTGAAAAAGTGCGAATCGAGTCGACGCATTCCATTGACATCACCGACTTCGTTGACTTGGAACAGGTCGATCCGAAGTTCTTCTACAGACCATATTTCCTGGAGCCGCAAAAGGGTGGGGAAAAAG
>Ga0307278_10000170_pt1 | contig 33086 bp, 27 predicted proteins | sample ER_DNA_117_FD_194482 | JGI IMG/M metagenome (GOLD analysis project Ga0307278, IMG submission 194482) | Bulk soil microbial communities from the East River watershed near Crested Butte, Colorado, United States - ER_DNA_117 | ecosystem: Environmental > Terrestrial > Soil > Floodplain | place... | reverse complement strand
GCCGCCGGACCTCTCGGTCGTCCTGCCTGCGGGGCATCCGACGAAGCCGGGGCCACAGGCGCGAGTCGGCCGCCGGACCTCTCGGTCGTCCTGCCTGCGGGGCATCCGTCCACTAGAGTGAGGTCATGGACTACCCCGCGGCCCGCCGCCTCGACCTGGTCGAGGTGGTCCATGGCACCGAGGTCGCCGACCCCTACCGCTGGCTGGAGGACGCCGGCTCGCCGGAGACGGCGGCCTGGAGCGCGGCCCAGGACGAGCTGGCCCGCGGCCTGCTCGACGAGCTTCCCGGACGGGAGGGCCTGCGCGCCCGCCTGCGCGAGCTGCTCGCCGTCGGGCTTGCCACCGTCCCGGAGGTCCGCGGCCGGCGCGCCTTCTACACCCGGCGCGGCCCCGGCCAGGAGCACGCCGTCCTGGTGGTGCGCGAGGGCGACACCGAGCGCGTGCTGATCGACCCGAGCACCCTGAGCGACGACGACACCGTCACGCTCGACGGCTGGGTCCCCTCGATCGAGGGCGACCGCCTCGCCTACTGGCTCAGCCAGGGCGGCGACGAGGAGGCGTCGCTCTCGGTCATGGACGTGGCCAGCGGCGAGGTGATCGACGGGCCGATCGACCGCACGCGCTACTGCCCGCTCGCCTGGCTGCCCGGCGGCGAGCGCTTCTGCTACGGCCGCCGCCTGCCCCGGGACGCCGTCCCCGAGGGGGAGGACCGCTTCCACCGCCGCCTGTGGCTGCACCGGATCGGCGACGACCCCGAGCGCGACCGGCTGGTCTTCGGCGAGGGCCGCGACAAGACCGAGTACCACTCGGTGGAGATCTCCCACGACGGCCGCTGGCTGGTGATCGGCGCCGCGCCCGGCACCGCGCCGCGCAACGACCTCTATGTCGCCGACCTGGCCGGTGACCTGGTGCTGCGCCCCGTGCAAGAGGGCCTCGACGCCACCACCTATGGACAGGTCGCCCACGACGGCCGCCTCTACCTGCGCACCAACCTGGGCGCCGCGCGCTTCCGCGTGGTGGTCGCCGACCCGGCCCGCCCCGAGCCGCTCGGCTGGCGCGACCTGGTGCCCGAGGGCGAGACCGTGATCGAGGACTTCGCCGTCACCGGCGACGCGCTGCTGGTCGCCGGCACCCGCCACGCGGTCGGCCGGGTGACCGTGCACGACCTCGCCGACGGTGCCGTCCGGGCCGAGGTGGAGCTGCCCGGCCTCGGCTCGGTGCGGGGCGTGGAGGCCAGGCCGGAAGGCGGCGACGAGGCCTGGATCGGCTGGACCGACTTCACCACGCCGCCGCGCGTCTACCGCTACGCGGTCGGCGGCGGCACGCTCGAGCTGTGGATGGACGCGCCCGGGCGGGTCGAGGCGAAGGGCGTGGTCGCCCGCCAGGAGTCGTACCGCTCCGCCGACGGCACCGAGGTGCGCATGTTCGTCCTGCACCGCGAGGGCCTGCCGGCCGACGGCGCCAGGCCGGCGGTCCTGTACGGCTACGGCGGCTTCAACATCGCCCTCACCCCGGAGTACAGCGCCAGCATCCTCGCCTGGGTGGAGCGCGGCGGCGTCTACGCGATCGCCAACCTGCGCGGCGGCAGCGAGGAGGGCGAGGCCTGGCACCGGGCCGGCATGCGCGAGCACAAGCAGAACGTCTTCGACGACTTCGCCGCCGCGGCCGAGCGCCTCGTCGAGCTGGGCTGGACCTCGCCCGAGCGGCTCGGCGTCGCCGGCGGCTCCAACGGCGGCCTGCTGGTGGGCGCCGCCCTGACCCAGCATCCCGAGTTGTTCGCGGCGGTGGTGTGCAGCGCGCCGCTGCTCGACATGGTCCGCTACGAGCGCTTCGGCCTCGGCGAGACCTGGAACGACGAGTACGGGCGCGCCGACGACCCGACCGAGTTCGGCTGGCTGTACGCCTACTCGCCCTACCACCACGTCACCCGGGGCACCCGCTACCCGGCGGTGCTGTTCAGCGTGTTCGAGTCCGACACCAGGGTGGACCCGCTGCACGCCCGCAAGCTCTGCGCCGCCCTGCAGTGGGCGACCGCGTCGCCCCGGCCGGTGATCCTGCGGCGCGAGGTCCGGGTCGGCCACGGCGCCCGCTCGGTCAGCCGCACCCTCGACCTGTCGGTCGACACCTTGGGCTTCCTGGCCCTTCAGCTCGGTCTCCAGCTGGACTGAGCCTCGGCGCAGGAATCACCTCTTTCAATTTTCGGTGATTAGTCCAAATATAGCCGAGTGTTCGATTCAAGCATCGCCCCTCCGCTCCTCCGCCCAGCGCCCGCGTACCCGGACGCCGGTCTGGCCCAGGCGGCCGCCAGACCGTGCGTCCGTGGGCACACGACACACCCGGTCACGCGCGCAGGACCGCGCGCGCCCTCAGCGCGCAGAAAGGGAGCCGCCATGAGGTACCGCCAGCTCGGCCGGTCCGGCCTCACCGTCTCGGTGGTCGGCCTCGGAGGCAACAGCTTCGGCTCGCGCTGCGACGCCACCCAGACCCGGGCGGTGGTCGCCGCCGCCCTCGACGCCGGCATCACCCTGTTCGACACCGCCGACGTCTACGGCCACCGGGGCGGCTCGGAGACGCTCCTCGGCCAGGCGCTCGCCAAGCACCGCGACGAGGTGGTGGTGGCCACCAAGTTCGGCATGGACATGGGCGGCCCGCCTCACGAGGCGCGGGCCTCGCGCCGCCACATCCGGCGCGCGGTCGAGGGCAGCCTGCGCCGCCTCGGCTTCGACTACGTCGACCTCTACCAGCAGCACGCCCCCGACCGGCGCACCCCGGTGGAGGAGACCCTCGCCGCCCTCGACGAGCTGGTGGGCGAGGGCAAGATCCGCTACGTCGGCTCCTGCAACTTCGCTGCCTGGCAGATCGTGGAGGCCGACTGGGTCGCGCGCAGCCAGCACCGCACCCCGTTCGTCTCCGCCCAGAACAACTACAACCTGCTGGAACGCGACCTGGAGGAGGAGGTGGTGCCCGCCTGCCGCCGCTACGGCGTCGGCGTGCTGCCCTTCTACCCGCTGGCCAGCGGGCTGCTCACCGGGAAGTACAAGCGCGGCGAGCCGCCGCCGCCGCGCAGCCGCCTGGCCGAGCGTGGGATCACACCGGGCGACGAGACCTTCGACCGGCTCCAGGCGCTGGAGAAGTACGCCGTGCAGCGCGGCCTGACCCTGCTCGAGGTGGCCGTCGGCGGCCTCGCCGCGCAGCCGGGTGTCGCCTCGGTGATCGCCGGCGCCACCCGGCCCGACCAGGTCCGCGCGAACGTCACCGCCGCGCTCTGGGAGCCGACCCCCGAAGACCTCGCCGAGCTGGCCACGCTCGCCCCCCGCCGCCCGCAGGGCAAGCAGATCTGACCGACTTGGCGTCGGGCGGGGGCGCGCCCCGGGCGTGCTCGAGTCGGACCAGGTAGGTCTTGCGCCACAGGCGACCGAAGCCCCGCACCGGCCCGCCGGCGGGGGTGGCGAGCCGCGGCTCCGAGCGCCCGGGCGCGGTCATCCCGGCCTCTCCGGGAGCTCGCCGGCCGCGAGCGCGGCGGCCAGGTCGTCGTGGATCTCGATCGCCTCGTCGAGCCGGGTCAGCGCGAAGATCTCGCGGTAGTGCCCGCCCAGGCCGACGGCGAGCAGCCGCCGGTGTTGCCTCCTCGACCGCACCAGCAGCGCCACCAGCAGTCCGATGCCGCCGCTGCTCATGTACTCGAGCGCGCCGAAGTCGAGCACGACGGCGCGCGGGTCGTCCTCGACGGCGCGCGCGTACGCGGCCATCAGCCCCTGCTCGCTGGCCGCGGTGACCTCGCCGGTGAGCTCGATGACGCTGGCCGTCCGGCTCGCCCTGCGGACCTTGGGCGTGGCGATGGCCTGAGCGTTCATGTGCCGCCTCCTTGCTCGGTCGGGTTCGTGACGGCCTCGGCGGCCGCGGTCACCAGGTGCTCCCGCCGGATCGGGTGCGAGCTGAGTTCCGCGGCCGCCTCGGCCGGCCGGCCCGGTTCGGCCGGACGGCTGGTCTCGATGCCCGCCGCCGGCCGCTCCAAGGTGACCAGGGTGATGTCGTCCTCCTGCTCCCAGCCGGGCCCGGTGAACGCGTGCAGCTCGTCGAGCAGCAGGCGGATCAGCGCCTCGCCGTCCAGCTGCCGGGCCGAGGACGACGTTGACCGCGGCGCAGGCGACCACGATCCAGAAATGGCCGGCATGGTGCTCCCAGTGGACGTCGAGCGGCGGGTTGGCACGCAGCAGCCAGAGCCCGATCAGGGGCAGCGCGAGCTGGGCGAGCCACGCGGGCGCGCCTCGCAGGCGTATGGCGGCGCGTGCCGGCACCCTGACGTCTCTCCTCCAACTCGGCCCGCGGCAGGGCCCCGAACGGCCGCCAGGCTGTGGCGAGGGCCGTGGCGGGGCACGGCACCCCGTCACGGCCCCTCAGCCTGCCTCCCGGCCCGGTCATGGTCAGGGGGCAAGCTTGAGGATCGGTTGGGAACGGCTTGGAGACCGGTCGCTCAGGCCGGCGCGAAGCGCTCGCCGAGGCTGCCAGGCGTCCGCCGGTCGCGGGCGCGCGCGGCGACCTGGGCCATGCCGAGCGCCGCGGCGTCGGCCAGGCAGGCCTCCAGCAGCGCCGCGGCGCGCTCCCGCTCGCCGGCCACGGCGCCGTCGAGCAGCAGCTCGGCGAGGTGCAGGCGGGTGCGGGCGAGGAGCCCGCGGGCGCCCATGCGGTCGTGGGCGACCAGTGCCGTCTCGAGGTGCCGGCGCGCCTCGTCCCGCCGGCCCATGGTGGCGGCGAGGCGGCCGAGCCAGTGGTCGACGGCGCCGAGGAACAGCAGGCCGGTGTTGGTGACCACCACCCGTCCGGCGAACGGTGACAGCCGCTCGTAGAGCAGCGCGGCGGCGCCGGCGTCACCGAGCAGCGCGACCGCCTCGGAGAGCGCCACCGGGGTCGCCTGGTCGGGCGTGAGCGGGAAGGGGCCGTTGTCGCCGTAGCCGAGCACGCCCGCCGCGTCGAGGCGGGTGAGCAGCTCGGACGCCTCGGCGCGGCGGCCCGACGAGGCGAGCAGCAGCAGCAGCGCGCCCTGCCACAGGTAGGTCTGCCGGTAGGCGGCGGCCCAGCGCCGCACCAGCGGCTCCATCTCCGCCATCCGTCCCTGCTCGTGCCTGATGAAGGCGAGCTGGGCGGCGTGGGCCGGCCTGGCGCCCGCCGGGTTGCCGCGGCGGTGCTGCTCGAACGCCTCGCCCGCCAGGCGCTCGGCCACGCCGAGGCGGCCTTCCAGCAGCGCCCACATGCTCCGCAGCCAGCGCAGGTGCACCAGGAACAGCGGCTGGTGCAGCGCCTCGGCGGTGCGCGCGAAGCTGGCCAGCTCGTCCCTGGCGCCGGCGGCGTCGCCCCGTTGCAGCAGCAGGATCACCCGGTACTGGCGGCCGAGCGTCGCCTGCTCCGGCAGCCCGGACGCCTCGGCCATGGCGACCAGCTCGTCGGCGTGGGTGAGGCGCTCGTCGGTGCCGGCCACCGGCCAGGTGATCAGCTGGGCGGTGAGCGCGTCGGCCAGGGCACGCGGGTCGCGCAGGCGCCGTGCCATGCCGAGGGACTGCTCGCTCAGCGTGCTGAGCTCGTCCTCGGTGTGGAAGTTGACCGCGAGCTGGGCGAGCACGCTGGCCTTGAGGGAGGAGTCACCCTCGCCCAGCGCGGCCCGCGCGCCGGCGAGCAGGCGCACCGACGGCTCGTCCGGCTGCCACAGGTCGAGCCATGAGGCCCAGAGGTTGCCGCTGTTGAAGCCGAGCGCCGCCCGCGCCATCCAGGTCGCCTCGCCCAGCTCTCCGGCGAGCTCGAAGGCCGGCTCGAGGGCCGCTCTGGCGCCGGTCACGTCCCCGGAGCGGCGGCGGGCGTCGCCGAGGCCGAGCAGCAGCTCGCAGCGGACCCGCGGCTGTGGTCGGGCGCCACGGTCCAGCGCGGCGAGTGCCCGCTCGTAGTGGCCGGCGGCGTCCTCGTAGGCGAGCCGCGCGCTGGCCTGCTCGGCGGCGAGCCGGGCGTAGCCGACCGCCTTGGCGGCGAAGCCGTCGGGGTCGTGGTTCACCGGGGGCGGGGGACTGCCGCTCGGCTTTGCGTGGCCGCCGGTTGCCTGGGTTGCGGCCTCGCTCTTGAGCCGCCCGGACCCTTGATTCACCGGGGGGCTACCGCTCGGCTTTGCGTGGCCGCCGGTTGCTTGGGTTGCGGCCTCGCTCTTGAGCCCCCCGGACCCCCCCAGCGGCGCCCACGCAGCCGCCTGGCCGAAGTGGTGGGCGAGCTCGGCGGCGGCCTGACCGGCCTGCTCGCCGAGGACGGCCTCGAGCGCATCGGCGTAGGCGGCGTGCAGCCGCGCCCTGCGGGCCGCCGACAGCCCGGTGTACACCGCCTCGCGCAGCAGGTCGTGGGCGAAGCGCCAGCCGCCCTGCCGCGCCGGGTCCTCGACCACGATGCGGGCGGCGAGCGCGGCCTCGACCAGCTCGAGCACGCGCTCCGCGGGCAGGCCGGTGACCGCCGCGAGGGTGTCGACGCCGAAGACGTCCGGGGCGAGCGCTGCCACCGTCAGCACCTCGGCCGCCTCGCCGGGAAGGCGCGCCAGCCGCTCGCCGACGACCTCCCTGACGGTCGCCGGCACCTCGCTGCCCGCCGCCTCGGCGAGCGCGCCCTCCGCGCCGAGCAGCCGCAGCAGCTCGCCGAGCAGGAACGGGTTGCCGCCGGTGCGGCGGTGGAGCTGCGCGCTGAGCTCGCCGGGCACCGACGCGCCGGTCGCGCCGGCCAGCAGCGACGCCACGTCCGCCTCGGTCAGGCCGCCGAGGGCGATGCGCCCGGCGGCCGGCTCGCGCGCCAGCCGCGCCAGGGTCTCGGCGAGCGGCTGGCCGGCACGCGCCTCGCCCTCCCGGTAGGTGCCCAGCAGCAGCGCCGGCACCCGCCCCAGCCCACCGGCCACGAAGCCGAGCAGCCGCAGCGACGGCAGGTCGGCCCAGTGGAGGTCGTCGAGCACCAGTAGCAGCGGCCGGCGCGCCGCCACCCTGCCGAGGAAGCGGGCGACCGCGTCGTAGGCGCGGAAGCGCGCCGCCTCGCCGTCGAGCAGGGTCGCCGGGGCGCCGGCGGCGACGCGCTCGCCCAGCTCGGGAGCGACCTGGACGACGTAGGCGGCGCCGGGACCGAGCGCCTGCCGCAACTCGCCGTCGTCGAGCTGCTCGGCCACGCTGCGCACGACCTGCAGCCAGGGCCAGAACGGCGGCGCGCCCTCCAGCTCGTAGCAGGCGCCGCGGTGGACCTGGACGCCCCGCGCCGCCGCCCGCGCCGCCAGCTCCTCGGCCAGCCGCGTCTTGCCGATCCCCGGGTCGCCGCCGATCAGCAGCAGCCGTCCACGGCCGCGCGCGGCGGCCTCCAGCGCCTCGGTGAGCAGCGACAGCTCGGCGTCGCGCCCGACCAGCGCGGCCACCTCCGGCGTGACGCTCGCCGGCGGTGCCGCCGCGGCCGGCGCGGGCCCGCCGTCGCGGCGCCCCGCGGCGAGGTCGGGCGCCCGCTCGGGCGGCGCCTGGCCGCCGTCGCGCGGCGGCTCCGGGCGGCGCGCGCCGCCGGCCTGGCCGTGCGCGCCGGCCGCCGCCCGCGCCCTGGCAGGCGGCCGCCAGTCCAGCGTCGGCGACTGCAGCAGGATCTCCTCCTGCAGGCGCCGCAGGGCGGGTCCCGGCTCGAGCCCCAGCTCCTCGACCAGGAGTTCCCGGCCGTCGCGGTAGGCGCGCAGCGCGTCGGCCTGCCGTCCCGACCGGTACAGGGCGAGCATCAGCTGGCCGCGGAGCCGCTCGCGCAGCGGGCTCGCGGCCAGCAGCCGCTCCAGGTCGGCGACCACCTCGGCGTGCCTGCCGGCGGCGAGCCTCGCCTCGACCTGGTCCTCGGCGGTGGCCAGGCGCAACTCGGTCAGGCGCGTGATCTCGCCCTGCGCGAACGGCTCGAAGGCCACGTCGACGAGGGCGTCGCCGCGCCACAGCGCCAGCGCCTCGCCGAGCAGCGCCTCGGCCGCCGCCGGGTCGGCCGGCAGGAGGCCACGGCCGTCACGGGCCAGGCGCTCGAAGCGGGTGGCGTCCAACTCGTCCGGGCCGACCCGCAGCAGGTACCCGGGAGGCTGCCAGGCGAGCACCCGAGCGGTCGTGCCCGCCGGCCGCTCGGGCTCGAGCACCCGGCGCAGCACCGAGACGTAGGACCGCAGGGTGACGCTCGCCCGCGGCGGCGGCCGCCCGCCCCACAGCTCGTCGATCAGCCGGTCGGCCGAGACCACCCGGTTGGCGTCGAGCAGCAGCAGCACGAGCAGGGCGCGCTGCTTGGCGCCGGCGACGCGCACAGGCCCAGCGTCGCCGACCACCTCGAGCGGCCCAAGGATCCCGTACCGCATCGACCCGTCCCCCGTGCCGGTGCCGGCTCACGGCCGGCGAAATCGCTGCCGCCGGGGGGTCGCCGCTCCACTGCCAGTCCCCCCCGGCGTCGATTCAAACCGATTCCGCCGGAAATCGGAAACCCGAATGCCCGACCGCGGGCCTCCGCGGATCTCGTGACGCAGCCGGACCCGGCGCGGCGCCGTCCGAATGGACGGGTTCACGCTCGCGTCGTCCTCGAGCGACCCCGGGGCATTCGCACCATTGGCGCCGAGGTGCGGGCGCGGGTGCCCACGGCAGCTGGCACTGTTGCATTGAGGCCGAGGGCGTCGCGGAAGCTCCACGCAGTGGAGGTCTTCCCTGTGTCGAGGAGCTGAGAACGGCTTGAACCAGACGATCAGGAACACGATCGGGGCCATTTGAGCACCCAAGTGGAGGGCATCAGATCGGCCGATCGCTCAATGCAACAGCGCCCACCAGGCCAACCCGCGCGTGCGCTTGCGCACCAGCCGGACCGGCTCGAAGGCGCCGGGTTGAGGCCCTCGTGCCGCTGGGCGACCACCTGGCGGTAGACCGCGTCCGAGAGGCAGGCGACCAGCGGCCCCGACGCGTGGGTGAGCAGCTCGCGGAGCTGTTGGGCTAGCGTTGGTCAATGCCGCCATCATCTGTGGCCGGCGGTCCGTCGTGCCTGGACTTGCTACCGCTGGGAACGCCGTCCACGCCGCCCGCCCCTGACCACCTACTGGCGCAGGCCCTTAGCGATGATGGGCGTTCGCTTCGAGGTCGGCGAGGTAGGCGCGGACGGCAAGCTCGATGCTGTCCAGGCAGCTGGTGTAGACGCGGTCTTGGTCGACCAGCCAGGGGTCTGGAATGCCGGCGGGGTCGAGGAGCCGTACGTGTCGGAGGAGGTCGGCCGGGAACCTCGCGACAAGCTGCTGGTAGTTCTCGTCGTCCATGACCAGCACGTCGTCCGCCCACATCAGGTCCTCGGTGGTGACCTGAGCGGCGACGTGCGCGGACAGGTCGTAGCCACGCTCCGCAGCGATGCGGGTCATCGCAGGGTGGGCGTGCTTGCCCACGTTCCAGTCCTGCGTCCCGCGCGACTGCACCTCCAGGTCCACTACGGAGTGGTCAGCGCCGAGGAGACGAATGACGGCTTCCGCAGTCGGGGAGCGGCAGATGTTCCCAGCGCAGACGACGAGGACGCGGCGGGTTGCCCGGGGGCTGGGGATCGTCTGGTCGCTCATCCACCCATCGTAGCTGTTGGGCGACGACGGGATCCATGGTTCGCGACGATGCGGCGGGCAGGTGCGTCCGTGACATATCAGAGGTGGCGGGGCGCTGCTGCGCCAGCTTGAGGCGATCAGCAAGGTGGAGCGTCGCGGGGGCATCCGGAGCGATGCGGCGCATGCGCCGCAGCACGCCGCCAAGGCGCGCGACGCCGCGGGCTGACCCAAACTGCTCCGCTACGTCCAGCGCCTGCCCGCCGAATTCCTCGGCGGTGTCGAGGTCGCCCTGCTCGACGCACACCTCCGCCAGCGCGGTCAGCGCGACGCCCGCCTCGCGGGGAAAGCCCGTGCGGAGTGCGGCAAGGCAGGTGTGGAGCTGGGAGGCGGCGTCGTCCCACTGGCGGAGCAGGAGCGCGGCGCGGCCGAGCCACTCGGTCATCTGCGCCTCGGTGTAGAAGTAGAGCCATCCAGGCGCCTCGGCCTGGTCGCCGGTGTGGAGGTCAAAGGCTTGGCGGGACCAGGCTGACGCCCGCAGGGCGCCGGTGGCGTCGCCGCTGGCGGCCAGGGCGTTGGCGCAGGTGGCGGCGAGGCAGGACGCGACCAGCGGCGGCGTGTCTGGCAGCTTGGCGACGCGCCAGACCGGCTGGACGGTCGTGGCAGCGTCGCTGATCCGGCCAGAGCGGAGCTGGTAGGCCGCCGCCCGGGAGAGGGCGTACGCCGCCAGAGGGCGGTCGCCGGCGCGGATGGCGTCGCGGACGGCGCGGGTCGACCAGCGCAGCGCCTCCGCCAGGTTGCGCTGCTCCCAAGCGCACCACCCGGCGAGCTGCGCCGCCGACGCGCGGGCGGACAGCAGGGCGCTGCGGGCCTGCTCATGGGCCGCGCTTGGGATCAGCGCGGAAATGGTCTGGATGTGCTCGCCGATTCCGGCGCCAGCCTCCTTGGCGCCGTGCGTGTCGTCGATGAGGCGCCACCTGGCGGTCTCCCGGTCGAGCTGAAGGGCGATGCCCTGGCCGACCCGCCCGATCCCGTGGTCGGCGCGCCTTGCGTGCTCGGCGGCGGCAAGCAGGTCGGCGTCCACGCCGCCAGCCTCGCCGAGGACCGTTGGCCGCCCTGAACGGCCGTCGGCGACGGCCAGCGCAGCAAGGCCGACCGGCACGCGGGTAATCAGCGTCCGACGGTCCATCCGTTCCTCCTCCGCGGCCTGCCTCCAGGCCGCCTGGAGCGCGCCCTCGCAGCCGAGCACCTTGCCCGCCGCACACGCGAAGTCGAAGGACGGAAGGAGTTCGCCCAGCTCGACCTTGGTGACGTACGACCGTCCCACCGCTTGGCCCGTTGCGGCGGAGAGACGCTCGGCCAGCTCCCTTTGGCACAGGCCCGTGACCGCCGTGCGCGCGTTTCGGAGCGCAACGCCGAACCGCGCGCGTCCTCGCGCGTTCGGGTCGAGCGGCTTGAGCGGTCGGCCCCACCTCGCTCCGCTGCTACGCACCTCATCGCCTCCGGCCGGACGGGTAGCGCGTTCCCACTCAGTCTGGCGTTTGTCCGAGCAGAAATGTCCACCGTGGCCGGGCATTCGGACAATTTCTTCACTTCGAGCTGTCCGCGCTTGCTGAGAGTCGTGAGCGAACCCGAACGCCGCGAGCAGAGCGGCACGAGCCGAAGTGAGGTCAGCGATGGGTGAGTTGGTGCTGGCCCGACGTGTGGGCTGGACGCGGACGCAGCCACAGGGCGGCTGATCGCGATGCCCACGCTCCATGGATGCCCAACCGCCCTGCTGGCGAAGGCCTCGTCTGCGTGGCCGCTCTTGGTATTGGACGCGGGAGAGTTCCTGGCCTGCTGTCGAGGCTGCGGCTGGAGCAGCCCTGGCACAGCATCGCCAGGCGAGGCGTGGGCCGCGTTCGACGGGCACGTGTGTGAGGGGCGGCCGTCATGAGCGCCGCGCGGGTGGCGGTGCGGGGCTGGACGCTCGGCTTGCGCGCTGCCCTGGATGAGTTCGGCGCAGCCAGGTTGCGCTGGTGCTTGGCCTGCGGCCGGGTCGGGCTGTGGGGCTGGCGGCCGCTGACGCCTTCGATGCCGATCACCTGGGTTTGCACGAACCGGGTCGCTTGCCAGCGACGCCAGGCCACGGTGGCGGCGCGCACGTGGAGGGGGTGGCGGCGGCTCCTGACGTGAGACGGCCAGGGCCGGCCCGCGGGAGGGAGCGGGCTGGCCCTGGCGCCCCCGGCTGGGGCTGGACCCGTCCCGGGCTCTTCGTGCCCCCGCGACCCGGCGACGGCCGGCCCCAGCCTCCCGCAAGCAGGCGTTCGAAGGAGGCAGCCGGTGACGCCATCCAGCCACGTACCCACCAGCATTACCGCCGCGCGCCGCGGTCCAGCGCCGGAGCGCCCGTACGTGGCCGCCGCCGCGCGGCTGGGCGTCGACCCTGCCGCGGTCCACGCGGCGCTGGACGAGTTCGACGCCACCGTGCGACGCCGCGAGGAGCGGCGCCGGGCAGCGACCCGGGAGCTGGTGGCCGAGCTGTACGCTCGCGACGGCGTAGACCCCGCTCCTGCGCGCGTGGACGCCGAGGCCGATGCGGCTTGCGCCCAGGAGCGTGAGGAGCGCCTGGCCGCCGAGCTACGCCGCCTGGTCACCCCGCAGTTGACTGCCGTGCGCCAGGCCCACACCCGCAGCGACCAGGATCTGGACAACGACTGCCAGGCCGCGCTGAACGTCCTGGCCACCGCGCCCCGATCCCTGGCGGAGTTCTGGCCGCAGGTCCAGCAGTCCTACGCGGCAGAGCAGGCGTCACTGGACGGCTTCGCCCAGCGGGAAGCCCACGCCGCCGGCCTGCTCGAGGCGGCCCGCGGCTGGCAGCGGAGGTTGCGCCGCGAGCTGGACGACGCCAGGCGTGGCCGCACGGCGGCCGAGCACCGCCGGCGCTTGGCCGCGGCAAAGCTAGCTGCGGTCCTGGCGCGCCAGGCCCAGCGCGCGGAGTGGCTGGCGCAGCCCAAGCTCCGGGACGTGCTCGGGGCGGGCGCGGCGGCGCTGCGGGAGCTGGCCGACCGCGCCCAGGTCCAGGAGGGCGCGGCGACCGCCGAGCTGCCGGCCGTCGGCCGGCCCGTGGCGCCGGGGGGGCGGCCAGGTGAGCGCGGCAGGCCGGGTGCTGGGCGGCTGCTCGTGGCGGCGCTGCCGGCTGGCGGCCACCGTGGTGGTCTCCTTCCAGGCGCCGCACCTGCTGGCCGGTACCAGCCGCGGCTATTGCGGGTTCCACGCCGCCCGGGCCGCCGGCCAGCCCGGCGCGGTGCTGACCGGGGCGGTGGGCCGCGTGCCCGTCCAGCAGGCCCTGTCCGGCATCGACGGTGCGGCTCAGGATGCCGGCGCGGCCGGGCGGGAGGGGTGCCGGTGACCGCCCAGGCCGCGCCGGTGGTGAGCCTGGCGTTGGCCGCCGGTGGGACGGTGTGGGCGTGCCGGCTGTTTCACGGCGACCAGGACCGCTGCCGGCTGCTGGCCGGCGTGGCGGTCACCGTCGGCGTGGCGCTGCTCAACCTCGGTGGGCTGTCGCGCCTGGTCGGGGTGGTTGGCGTGCCGGTGGTGGAGGTGGCCCACCTTGCCGGCTGGTACCTGGGCCCGTTCGCGCTGCTCGGCGCCGCCGGCTACGGCACCTACCGGCTGGTGCGGCGCTGGTGGAACGCCTACCCGGTCCGGGGGCTTGGGGCGCGCACGGTCACGGTGCTGGGCAGCCTCGCGGTCGGCGTGGCCGTCGGCGTGCTGGTCCGCGCGGCCCCGCTGGTCTCTGAGGCCGCGGGCATCGCCCGGGACGCCACCGCCGCCGGGGTCCGCGCGACCGCCCGAACCCTGCTGGACCGCGTGGGGGGTGCCATCGGCCTGACCTGAAGCCACGCAGGAGGGGCGGCGCTCGCCGCTCGGCCGCCGCTCCTCCTGCCGTCAACTCACGGCAACCACCGGGAGGGACCAGCGATGATCACCGACGCCACCTCGCGTCCAGCCACGTCCGGCACTACGCACGAAGCTGTGGCCGGGGCTCTGCCCGCTGGCGGCATGGCCAGCTTGCCGGGCCGCGCGCTGCTCGCCCGCAGGCCGGACACGCCGGCGTGGCGCGGCGGCGTGTCGGCTGGCAGCTCCGGCTGCTGCTGCAAGGCTGCTGGACCATCCTGCAGGCGCGCTGGGTGGCCGCGGCCCGGTCGACCTGCGCCTGGCGCTGGCGCGGTGGCGCCACGAGCCGGACGGCACCGGGCTGGTCCAGCTCGATGGCCTGTGGCTGCGCTTCGGGCAGGAGGGGATGGCGCTGCTGGTCGCCTGCCCGGACGGCGACGTCCCCCACGCCGTGCCGGTCGCTGACCTCACCGAGCTGGGTGAGCTCGTGCTCGCCGCGCAGGCCGACCCGCTCCTGCCGCCGTGGGCGTGCCCCGGGGGCTGCCCGGCCCGCAACCCGGCCGCCGCCGGCGTCACTGACCTCAGCACCCGTCCGTGCGAGGTAACCCCATGTCCGACCAGCACCGTCCCCCGCCAGGCCCGCCGTCCGACCCTCCGCCTGGGCCGCTACCAGCCGGCCCGCCACCAGTCGGACGTCCCCCACGGCCCGGCGACCGCGCCCTGCGGCGGTCCGGGCGGCTGCTGGTCCGCTACCTGTTGGCCGCCGCGGCGCTGCTTACCCTCGCCCTGGTGGTGCTGCCGCCGGCGCCCACCGAGCGGCCCGACGCCACCGCCGCCCACCGCCTCGAACGTCTCCGCATCGACGGGCGCGGCCCGCTGAGCAGCGTCGGCCGGGCCGCGCTGCGCGCTTCCGCCTGGCTGGCCGCGGCCACCATCGACCGGCAGCGCGCCCTGCTGGACCCCACCCCGCTGGCCGCCCGCACCGGCCAGCCGCTCACCCGGGCACTGCACGCCTGGCACCGGCCCCGCAACGGCCCGCTGCGGTTCTCGGCCGTCCTGGCCGCGATGGCCCTGGCCTGCCTGGCGACCCTGGCCCGTCGGCGGCGCAACCTCGCGGTCGCGCTGGTCGCCATGCTGGTCGCGGCCGTCGTGGTCACCCGGCCGGCGACGACCCTGGCCACCGCCGGCTTCCCCGGCCGCGTCGCGGTGGCCACCGCCTTCGGCATTGTGCGCGCGCCCGGGCCGTCCCCGCTGCTCGGCCAGCCTAGCCTGGAGGCAGACCCGGGCCTGGTCGCGGCCCAGAAGCGCATCGGCGACGCCTACTGGACCGCGTTCGTCACCGCCAACGTCTCCCGCGCCGACACTGCCACGCCGATTCTGGCCCAGGCCCAACCGGCCCGCCGCGCCGGCCTGCTCGACCAGCTCCGGCGCAGCCTGGTCGGCGGCCGCGACGGCGCCGCCGGCGGCCTGCAGCGCGCCGTCGTCGGCCTTGGCGCGCTGGCCGCCGTGGCCGCCTCCGCCGTCGCCGCCAGCGTCCTGACCACGCTGGCGTCGATCGCCCAGGCGCTGCTGTTCTTGTTGTGCCTGGCCGCCTTGCTGCTGACGCCGCTGGTCTGCGACCCACGCGCCTGGCGGGCGCTTGGCCCCTGCCTGGTCGCCCCGATGGTCGGCGCCGCCGTGGTGCTGTTCCTCGCCGCGCTCGGGTCCTGGACCGTTACCACCACGGCGGTCGCCCTCGCCGCCGCCGGCGAGTGGCTGCTCTCGCTGGTCTCCGGTTCGACGGTCGCCGTCCTCGCAACCTGGCTCGGCTGGCGCGCCCTTCGGCGGCAGCTCGCCCGCCTCGCCGCCAATACCGCGCCGCCGGCCGAGGGGAGCGCCCAAACCGTCGATGGCACCGCACGCCGCCGTCGGCACCGAGCCGCCTGATGCTGCTGCTCGCGCTCGCCATCCTTGGCGGCCCGACCGGCCGCCGGGTCGTCCGCGCCCTGGCCGCTGCCGTCGCCGTCGGCCTGGTCATGTACGGGGTGCTGTCCACCGGCGAGCTGCCAGCAGGCGACAGCGCCCGTGCCGGCCGGCCGGCACCGGCCGGCGCCGCACCAGGCTCGCGGCGGCCCGCGGCCAAGACCCCCGTGGCCAGGACCCCGGCCAAGGCGGCGGCGGGCACGCCGGCGGCCGTGGCCGCCCAGTGGTACGCGCAGCGCAAGGGCCTGCCCGCCAGCCGGGTCCGCCCCCTCCAGGTCGACCGGGCGGACCCTGACACGCTGCGGGTCCTGCTGCTGGTCACCAAGCGAGGCGGCGGGCTGGACTCGGCCGTGGTCACCGTCCGGCGCGCCGGTAGCGGGTGGGTGGTGCGCAACCCCTAGCCGGGCTGGTCCCCCGCCGCCACCTCTCCGGGCCTGAGAACGACCGCCTTGAACCCCGCGAGGACCAGCATGCGCCCCTCCCCGACACCCCCACCGCGGCAGCGGCCGTCGCGCGTCCCGCCCGGGTCGACCCTCGGCGCCGCGGCCGTCCTGCTCGTCGTGACCCTGGTCAGCATCGCGCAGGCGCCGGGACCGCTCCTTCCCCCCGCCGCGCACCGTGCGCTGGGCGTCGTCAGCGCGAAGGTCCGCAGCGCCGGCGGCAGCGTGCTGCAGGGCGTCCTGCCGTCGCCGCCGGCCGTCACGGCCCCGGCACTCGACGCCACGACGATCAAGGCCAGCGCGGCGGCGCTCGGCGACGTCCCGTCCGCCTACCTCGCCAGCTACGTAGTGGCGGCCAAGGAGTGCCCGAAGCTGACCTGGCAACTCCTGGCCGGCATCGGCAAGGTCGAGACCAACCACGGCCGCTCCAAGCTCCCCGGCGTCCGCTCCGGGCTGAACTCGGCCGGCTGCTGCGCCGGGCCGATGCAGTTCAACCTCACCAACGGCCCTCCGTCGACCTGGGACGCCTTTGGCCGCGGCGGCAACCCGTACGACCCCGCCGACGCCATCCCCGCCGCCGCGAGGAAGCTGTGCGCCAATGGCCTGGCCGGCTCCGCGCCCGCGTCGGACCCCTGCCCGCAGGTGCTCGGCTCGGCGGCGCTGCACCTGGCCCTGAAGCGCTACAACAACGCCTGCTGGTACGTCCACGAGGTCGTCACCATCGCCCAGCGGTACACCAGCACCGCCGGCACCACCAGCAGCAAGCGCAAGCCGGCCACCACCAGCGGCACGCCCACCGCCCGCCCGCAGGCGGCCTCGCGCGACTCGTTCGTGCGGGCGCTGGTCCACAACCCCCGCATCACCACCAGCCGCGCCCACGGCTGCGACCCCGCCGCCGACCTGGCCTCCGGCAGGCTCGACCTGCGGGTGCAGTCCCTGCTGGCGGCGGTCGCCGACCGCTACCGCGTCCGCCTGTCTTGTCTGCGCACCGGCCACTCCAAGTACGTGAAGGGCACCCGCCGGGTCTCTAACCACACCGTCTGGCGCGCGGTGGACATCGACCAGGTCGACGGCCAGCCCGTCAACCCGGCCAGCACGGCGGCCAAGGACCTGACCGGCTGGCTGGACCGGCTGCAGGGCCCGCTCCGCCCCGACGAGGTCGGCTCCCCGTTCCCCATCGGCCACGAACCCTTCTTCACCGACCAGGACCACCAGGAACACGTCCACGTCGGCTACTCGGCCCTGCCGTGAACCCGGCTGCGCCGGTCGCCGCGCGCAGCCCGTCCCACCCGCCCAGCGAGGAGAAGGAGAGAGCAGATGAGCAAGGCCACGCCCAGCCCACCTGGACGCCATGCCCCGCCGGTACCGGCGTCGTGAACGCCGTCCGCCAACTCGCCCAGGCCGTCCTGGGCCTTGGCCTACTCAGCCTGGTCGTCCGCCTGCTCGTCGCCGCCATCAGCGACCACCACCCCGCCGCCGACCCCAACCCGCCTCGAGCCGACACCGCCGGACCTGGCCTGCCGTGGGTCCGCGACCAGCGCGGCGGCGGCGTGCTCCCGGGTGGCGACGTCGGCGGCGACGCCCAGCTCGACGAGTCGTTCAGCGTCCGCTTCCACCACCGCCACCGGCCAGGCGCCATGGTCACGTACTGCTACTACGCCGCACTCGACCTTGATGACCTGACCACCATCTACGTCGAACGGCAGACCGAGTACATGGTCTGCACCGACCCGGCCGACCCCGGTGGTACCGAGGTCTGGTCGGACTACCGCTACGCGGCCGTGCAGCGCGACCTCGGCAGCGTCGAGGCTGCCACCGCCACTGCCCGCCGCGCCGCCGAGGCGCACCTGGCCTGCGACGAGCACTGGCCCGGCCAGCCATCCTGGCAGTCAGAGTGAGAAGGGAACCCGTGATGTGGACCGCGATCTGGACCCTCGTTGTGTTCGTACTGCTGCTGTTCCACGGCGACACCATCCTCGCGTTCGCCGCCGAGCAGCTCCGCGCCCGCCGCGCCCACCGGCTGCAGGTCGAGCAGGAGCGCACCAGGCAAGCCCTCATCGGCCACGACCGCGACACGCTCATCTGGAACCAGCTCGACGCCCCTGACCCGCAGCAAGACGCGCCAGCCGACCATGCCTGAGTCCCCGCGCGTTACCGCTTACATCGTCCACAACGCCCGCCGGCGCACTCAATGCGAACACGTGTCCGGATAGGATCGGCGCCTCATGCTGGTGACCCAGGCGTACAAGTTCGCCCTCGACCCCACCCCGCGACAGACAGGGGCACTGTGGTCGCACTGCGGCGCTGCCCGGTACACCTACAACTGGGGCCTCATGCTCATCAAGCAGCGTCTCGACGAACGCGCAGCCAGCCTCGACGTGGAAGTGCCGTGGACGCTGCCCGCGCTGCGCCGGGAGTGGAACCGGGCCAAGGACCAGGTGGCCCCGTGGTGGCAGGCCAACTCCAAGGAGGCCTACAACTCTGGTCTGGACGCCCTGGCACGCGGGTTGAAGAACTGGTCGGACTCCAAGCACAGCAGGCGCAAGGGCGCCAGGGTCGGCTTCCCCCGGCGCAAGACCAAGCACCGCACCCGCCCCGCCTGCCGGTTCACCACCGGCGCGATCCGAGTCGAGCCCGACCGCCACCACGTCACCCTGCCCAGGCTCGGGCGGATCAAGACGCACGAGTCGACCCGCAAGCTGGCCCGCCGGCTGGAGGCCGGAACTGCCCGCATCCTGTCGGCCACGGTGAGCTGCACCGCAGACCGCTGGTTCGTGTCGTTCACCGTTGAGGTCCAGCGCCGCGTCCCTGCAAACCGTGGCGCAGGTGAGGTAGTAGGCGTGGACGTCGGCATCCGCCACCTCGCGGTGCTCTCCAGCGGCCAAGTGATCCCCAACCCGCGCCCGCTCGACCAGGCGCAGGGGCGGCTGCGGCGGCTCAACCGGCAGCTCGCCCGCCGTCACGGTCCCCGAGGCCCCAACGGCAACCGTCGGACCCCCTCGGCGGGGTGGCGGGAGGCCCAGCGGCGCCTGGGTCGGGCACACGCGCGAGTGGCGAACATCCGCCGCGACCGCCTGCACAAGCTCACCTCGGAGCTTGCCAGCAGCCATGGCACGATCGTAGTCGAACGGCTCAACGTCTCCGGGATGGTCCACAACCGGCGCCTCGCCCGCCACATCGCCGACGCGGGGTTCAGTGATTTGCGCCGGCAGCTCGGCTACAAGACCGTCTGGTATGGATCCACGCTCTTCGTGGCTGACCAGTGGTATCCGTCGTCGAAGACCTGCTCGGCCTGCGGGGCAACGAAAGCCAAGCTGCCCCTGTCAGCGCGAGTGTTCCATTGCGAGACCTGCGGTAGGAGCATCGATCGTGACCTGAACGCGGCATGCAACCTGGCCGCGCTGGTCAATGAGCTGGTCGCCGGGAGTGGCCCGGAGACCGTAAACGCCCGTGGAGGGGACGCAAGCCCCGGCCTGGCTGGGCAGACCCCTACGAAGCGGGAACCCCGCACCAGCCGCGAGCTGGGCAAGACGGGAACCGCCGGCTGGCAACGGCCGACTGCCCGAATCCCTCACACAAACTGACAATTCGGGTAACGGAACTCCCGCTCGAGGTGGGATCCTCTCCCCGGCGGCGGCGTGGCGCTCGACGCCGCCGCCACCATGGAGACGGACCGCTGCTGGGTGCTCTTCTACAACACCGTGGCGTTCCTGCGGACCGGCGAGCTGCGCGACTGCCTCGCCGGCAACGGCCCCCTGCTGGTCGACAAGCGCTCCGGTGCCCTGCGCCAGGCCGGCACCGCGCACCCGGTCGAGCACTACCTGGCAGGGGACCGTCCCGACTGAGCGGCCCGCGAGTCGGGCCCCCATCGTGGCGCAGGGCCTGTTCCCGCAAGGGCTGGGCGGCGCGATCGAGGCGGGGGAGCTCCTCGTCGCGTGTCAGGCGTCCAGGGATTCGACCCGGAAGCGGTCACCGTCGGCCACCACCAGGACGCCGGCTCCCTTGGCCAGCGGTGCGACCAGCTGGCCGGTAAGGCCGAACACGGCCGCCTCGTTGGTCGGGCTGTGCCCGACGGCCAGCGCCCGCTCCCCGTCGGCGAGCCGCTCCAGCACCCGGAGGAGTCCCATTCCCAGCCGGGCCGAGTCCTCGGCGACCAGCTCGGGGTCGGCGGCCCGCAGCGCCGCCAGCTCGCCGCTGCCGGCCCGCCGGTACGCCGTGCGCCAGTCGTCCTCCCGCTCGGAGCGCAGGCCCGGCTCGACGACCACGCCGCCCGGCACCGGCTGGGCGAGCGCGGCCAGCAGGCAGGCCAGCGTCTGGGTGGCCCGCTGGGCGCCGGTGGAGACGCCGAGCTGGTAGCCGCCGGCCAGGTCGGCGCCGATCCGTAGGGCGGCCGCGACACCCTCGCCGGTGAGGACGTCGCCGTCGTTGTCGGTGTGCCGTCGCAGCTCCACGGACCGTGGCATGGTTTCCCTCCCTGTGGCCCCAGGTCGGACCGGGCGTGCCACTGCTGGTCCGGATCTGGAGGGTCGGTGATCGAACTCGTGGTGCCCACTGCTCTGGCTCGGGGATCTCGACGTGGCTGTTGACGAGCATTCACAATGTGGTGCGGTAGGGGTTCTCGGCGCACGGGTACGTCATGGTCGAAGGGTTTCTGACGTATCTCGCGGCTTGTGTCGTCGTGTTTGCGGCGGCGTGGCTGGCGGGGCGCCTGATCGGCGTGGCCCGGCCGTTCGGCGGCTTCACTGGCGTTGCATGGCTGGATGCCCAGGATGCCTTCGACCGGGCACGCCGGCGGCACCGGCGGCATTATCTGGTGGCGGTGCTTTGTCGGCGTCCGCATCGGCTCGACCTGCCGACTCTGGACCAGGTGGCGAGCCTGGGACTGGTCGGGTCGCGCAATCCCACGGAGTTCGTGGTCCTCATCCGTGACATCGTCGGGGCCGTGGACGGGGCCGATGGCAAGTTCGACCGTGACTTCCTTCCGACGGACGAGCGGAGCCGCTCGCGTTTTCAGGCGGTCGTCACGGCGCTTCGTCGGGGAGAGGCTCTTCCACCGATCGAGGTTTGCCGGTTGCATGGCCGCTACTACGTCGCTGACGGTCATCATCGGGTTGCGGCTGCCCGGGCGCTGGGAGAGGAGTCCATCGCGGCGTACGTGACCGAGATTCTCCGGTGACCTGCTCGTGGACCGTCGGTCCTTGCGCCATATCGGTCGCGGGCACCCGGTCCGGGACGGATTGCCGCTGGCTGCTGGGGTGTCGTTGAGTCACGGTGGCACGGGTCGCCGCGTCACTCCGGGGCGGACTCCTCGAGTTCCAGGCCGCGTGTCTCGGGGAGTCGGGTGAACAGTGGCGCCACCAGGGCCACGGGCGTGGCCACGAGGATGGCGGCGGCGCTGAAGCTCTGCAGGCCGTCGGCGAGCAGGCCGAAGCTGACCAGGCCGGTGACGGCGCCGAGGACGCCGGCGACGCTCAGCCAGCCGGCGACGGTGCCGCGGATCCTGGTGGGGAACAGCTCGGCGCCGAGCGCCCCGACGGCGGGGGCGAACGCCGACATCGCCGTGACCGAGGTGAGGTAGCCGGCGACCGCGCCGGCCACGGAGCCCGAGTAGGTGAGCATGCCGGCGAGGGCGACCACCACCTGGGTGGTGCTGGCGGTGCGGCGGCGGCCGAGGTGGTCGCTGGCCCAGCGGCCGGCCAGCAGGCCGCCCAGCCCCAGCACGCCGGCGGCGACCACCATCAGGGCGGTGGCGGAGCGGGGCAGGTCGAGGACGCTCTCGCTGTAGACGAACAGCAGGCTGGTGGCGGGTCCCTGGATGAAGGCGAAGGCGAAGGCGAGTACGAACAGCAGCGTCAGGCGGTCGCGGAAGGCGGCGGGCACGCGGCCGAGCACGCGGCGGCCCTGGCCGGCGGCGCCGGTCGGCTGGGGCGAGCCGGCCCTGGCCCGCTCGAAGCGCTCCGGCTCCTCCAGGCGGCGGCCCAGCAGCGGCAGGGCGACGAGCGGGATCAGCAGCAGCGCGAACAGGCCGCGGAAGCTGAGCGCGTCGCCCGCGATCCCGCGGATGATGGCGGTCAGCCCGGCTCCGGTGCCGTAGGCGGCGGCGACCAGGGCGATGGCCTTGGCGCGGTCGCTGGTCGAGGTCTCCTCGGCCGCGATCACCCCGGTGATCGCGTTGGTGGCGGTGAGCATCGGGCGGCTGGCGGCGAACAGCGCCACGAACCACCAGTAGCCGGGGCTGAACCCGGCCGAGGCGGCGATCGCCAGGCCCAGCGCCGAGCAGCCGAGCAGCACCCGCCGGCGGCCGAGCCGGTCGGCCAGGCCGGACAGCGGCAGGCTGCCGACCGCGGCCAGGCGGATGATGCCGAGGCCGAGGCCGAGGGTGGTGAAGGAGAGTCCGACCTGGGCGGTCACCGAGCTGCCCGTGCCCGGCTGGCCGAAGGCCTTGGCCACGTCGGCGAGGGTGGTGGTCACCCCGAACTGGGCGAACCCGGCGGCCACGGCGAGGCCGGCCGCGGTGAGGATGGCCGGGTGGCGCCAGCCGTAGAGCCGGGTGGGCGGCCCTTGCACGTTGGGTTGGCTCGCAGGCATGGTCGCTCGTGCCGGGCGCCGGTGGCGCCTGGCTGGTGGTCGGGTGTCTGGTCGCTGGCTGGACTGTAGCGCCCGTGGGCGGTGGTCGCAGCGGACTGCTTTCATCCGCTCGCGGGATCAGCCCAGATGCGGGTAGCGCCAGTCCGTTGCCGCCAGGGCGTTCTCCTTGATGGCGCGGGGGGCGACCCAGCGGACCAGGTTGAGGCCGGAGCCGGCCTTGTCGTCGGTGCCGGAGGCGCGGGCGCCGCCGAAGGGCTGCTGGCCGACGATGGCGCCGGTGGGCTTGTCGTTGACGTAGAAGTTGCCGGCGGCGTAGCGGAGCCGGCCGAGCGCGTCGAGGACGGCGTGCCGGTCGTGGGCGAAGACGGCGCCGGTGAGGCCGTAGGCGGACTCGTCGACCAGGTCGAGGGTGGCGTCCCAGTCGACGTCGTCGTAGACGAACACGCTCAGGATGGGGCCGAACAGCTCCCTGGTCATGGTGTCCGAGCGCGGGTCGTGGCTGCGCAGCACGGTCGGCTGGACGAACCAGCCGTCGCGGTCGTCGCCGGCGCCGCCCGCGACCACCTCGGCCCCGGCCGCCCTCGCGCCCTCGACGGCGTCGAGGTGGCGGCGGAAGGCGCGCTCCTCGATCACCGCGCCGAGGAAGTTGCCGAGGTCGGCCACGTCGCCCATGGGCAGCGAGCCGGCCAGGTCGGCGATGCCGTCGCGCACCGCGGGCCAGAGCGAGCGGGGGACGTAGGCGCGCGAGGCCGCCGAGCACTTCTGGCCCTGGTACTCGAACGAGCCCTGGCCGAGCGCGACGACCAGTCGCTCCACGTCGGCGGAGGGATGGGCCAGCACGAAGTCCTTGCCGCCGGTCTCGCCGACCAGGCGGGGATAGTTGCGGTAACGCTCGAGGTGCTCGCCCGCCTTGCGCCAGAGGCCGCGGAACACCGCCGTCGAGCCGGTGAAGTGCAGCCCGGCGAACTCCTGGTGGGCCATGGCCACGTCGCTGGCCATGGCGCCGTCGCCGTGCACCAGGTTAACCACGCCGTCGGGCAGCCCGGCGGCTCGCAGCAGCTCCATCAGGTAGTGGGCCGAGAACGCCTGCTTCTCGGACGGCTTCCAGACGACCACGTTGCCCATCAGCGCCGGCGCGGTCGGCAGGTTGCCGGCGATCGAGGTGAAGTTGAACGGGGTCATCGCCAGCACGAAGCCCTCGAGCGGGCGGTAGTCCATGCGGTTCCAGATGCCCCGGCTCGACAGCGGCTGCTGGGCGTACAGCTCGGCGGCGAAGTGCACGTTGAAGCGCCAGAAGTCGGCCAGCTCGCAGGCGGCGTCGATCTCGGCCTGGTAGACCGACTTGGACTGGCCGAGCATGGTGGTGGCGTTGAGGGTGTCCCGCCAGGGGCCGGCGAGCAGGTCGGCGGCGCGCAGGAACACGCCGGCGCGCTCCTCCCACGGCAGGGCGGCCCAGTCGGCCGCCACCGCCAGGGCGGCGTCGATCGCCTGCCGGACGTGCTCCGGCCGGGCCGCGTGCACGTCGGCCAGGACCAGCTCGTGACGGTGGGGCGCGCGGGCCGGGAACGTCTCGCCGCTGGTCACCGCGTCGCCGCCGATGACCATGGGCGCCTCGATGCGCTCCTTGGCCAGGGCCGCCAGGCGCTGCTCGAGGCGTGCGCGCTCGGGCGAGCCGGGGGCGTAGCCCTGGACGGGTTCGTTGGCCGGGGTGGGCACCCGCGCGATCGCGGTGGTGCCGGGAGAGCTGGACATCGCTTCCTCCTGGAGAGCCGGTCGAGCCTCGCTGCCCGCCGCACCCAGGGTAGTGGCCTCCGGCGGGAGGAGACGTCGCAGCCGGTGAGCGTTACCCTGGAGGCGACCCGGTGCGCCGGGGGGCGCAGGACTTTGCCCATGCGCCGGAGCCAGCGGCTTCGGCATCGGTTTCCTGACGACCGCCCCCGGCGCACCGGCGCTTCTTGAGACCCCCCGTTCGAGTGGCACGTCGGCGCACCGGTCATGCGACCCGCGGGTCGTTGTGGGACCGTAGGGCCTGGGCCGTGTGGCATGCTGCGACCGCAGGCTCGCGACCCGCTGGGCGGTCGTGGGACCGTAGGGCCTGGGCCGTGTGGCATGCTGCGACCGCAGGCTCGCGACCCGCTGGGCGGTCGTGGGAAGCTCCTCGTGCGAGGAACGTCCGCAACGTCTTGGAAGCGCAGGTGAGTGGGATGCACCAGACCGGACCGTCGCCGGCCGGGCTGCTGGCCGAGCCGATGCTGGTGATCAACCAGAAGCTCAAGCTGATCGAGCTGAGGAACGAGTTCAGGATCTTCGACCAGCACGGCAACCAGATCGGCGCGGCCGTGCAGGCCAGGCAGTCGCCGCTGGCGTTCCTGGCGCGGGTCTTCAGCGACCTCGACGTGGCCCTGCCGATGACCCTCGAGGTGCGGGACCGTGCCGGCGGGATCGCCCTGACCCTGCACAAGCCGTGGTTCCGGATGGTCTGCTCGGTCACCAGGGGCGACGGCATGGAGCTCGGCACGATCCGCAAGAGGATCCGGCTCGGCAAGGCGCGCTTCAGCCTGCTCGACCCGAGCGGCAGGGACATCGGCGAGGTCAGGGCGCACAACTGGCGCGCCAAGGACTTCTCGGTGCTCGACTCGTCCGGTCAGGAGCTGGCCAGGGTCAACAAGAAGTGGGCCGGCCTGCGCGAGCTGTTCACCGACGCCGACAACTACGTCATCCAGCTGAACCCGGCCGCCCCCGACCCGATGCGGGGCATGGCGGTGGCCTCGGTGCTGGCGATCGACACGGTGATGAAGCAGAAGGACACCGGCTGAGCCCGGCGGCGGCTGGTCAGCCGCCGTGCCGGATGGCCGCGCCCGAGGCGGGGTCGAAGAACGACAGGGCGCCGGTGTCGACCTCCAGCTCGATCGGTGCCCCGGTGCGCGGTCGCTGCCAGGGCGCGACCTTGGCGATCACCTGACCCTGGGTGGGGTCGCGGTCGGCGTCGACCGCCGGGACGTCCAGCGGGCAGTGCAGCAGGAGCTGGTGGCCGAGGTGGTCGACGCGGGCCACGGTCGAGCGCAGCCTCCGGCCCGGCCGCGCGCCGCCGGGGCCGGCGACGGTCACGCCCTCGGCCCGGATCCCGACCACCACCGGGCGGTCCGTGGCGCCGCGCAGGAGGCCCGAGGGCGTGCCCGGGAAGCGGAGGCGCTGGCCGCCGAGGATCACCCAGGCGCCGTCGCCCTCGTCGACCAGGCGGGCGGCCAGCAGGCTCATGGCGGGGTCGCCGAGGAAGCCGGCCACGAACACGCTGGCCGGCTCCTGGTAGAGCATGCGCGGGGTGTCGACCTGCTCGAGGCGGCCGGCCCGGAGCACCGCCACCCGGTCGCCGACGGCCATGGCCTGGGACTGGTCGTGGGTGACGTAGACGGTGGTCACGCCGAGGCCGCGCTGCAGCTGCGCCAGCTCGCTGCGCAGCCGCACCCGCTCGCCCTCGTCCAGGTGGGTGAGTGGCTCGTCGAGCAGGAACACGCGCGGCACCCGTACGGTCGCGCGGCCGATCGCGACCCGCTGCCGCTGCCCGGCCGAGAGCGTCTTGGGCAGCCGGTCGAGCAGCCGCGCGAGCCCGAGCACGCGGGACTCGGCCCCGACCCGCTGGTCGATCTCGGACTCGGGCAGGCGCCGCATGTCCAGGCCGAAGCGCATGTTGCGGCCGACGGTGAGGTGGGGGTACAGGGCGTTGCCCTCGAACACCATGGCCACGTCGCGTTGGTGGGGCGGCCAGCGGGTGACGTCCTGGCCGCCGATCAGGATGCGGCCCTTGGTGACCGGCTCGATGCCGGCGATCAGGCGCAGCACGGTGCTCTTGCCGCAACCCGACGGGCCGAGGATGGCCAGCAGCTCCTGGTGGCGCACGTGCAGGGTCAGGTCCGCCACCGCGACGGTGCCGTCCGCGTGCACGCGCGTGACGTCGTCGAGCAGGACGTCGGCCATCGGGCCTCCCTGGCCGCACTTTCGTCCAGGATCCCGCGGCCGCGCGGGACGCGGGCACCCTGGACATCCTAGGCGCCGAGCGGCTCCGCTCCAACGGGTAAACGGGCGTCGCGCTCAAGTCTCCCAGGCGAGCTGCTCCTCCCAGGTCTCGCGGCGGCGGCTCACACGGGCGCTGCCGTGCTCGACCACGATCTCGGGCGGGCGGGGCTGGGCGTTGTAGTTCGACGCCATCGTCATCCCGTAGGCGCCGGCGTCCAGGATGGCGACCAGGTCGCCGGGGACCAGGTCGGGGAGGTCGACGCCGGTCGCGAGCACGTCGGTGGACTCGCAGATGGGGCCGACCAACTCGGTCGGGCCGGCCGGCGGCGCCGCGCGGACCGGGAGGAAGCGGTGGCGGGCCTGGTAGAGGGCCGGCCGGAGCAGGTGGTGCATGCCGGTGTCGAGCACCAGCATGCGCCCGGCGGCCCGGTGCTTGCGGTACAGCACCGAGCTGACCAGCGCGCCTGCCGGGGCGACCAGGGCGCGTCCCGGCTCGACGCCGAGCTCCACCTCGCGGCCGGCCACCACCGGAGCGAGCGCGGCCGCGAAGACCTCCGGACCCGCGGCCGGGCCGCCGCCGTAGTCGACCGGCAGCCCGCCGCCGACGTCGAGCCAGTGCAGCGCGAGCCCGGCGGCGCGGCCGGCCTCTAGCACCTCGAGGCCGGTGCGGGCGCCGGAGACCAGGCCGTCCGGCCCGGGGAGCTGGGAGCCGACGTGGACGTGGACGCCGAGCGCCTCGCAGGCGGGGTACTCGCCCTTGGCGGTGCGTCCGAGCAGCTCGACGGCGAGCTGGACCGGCACGCCGAACTTGGCCTCGCCGTGGCCGGTGCGGATGCCGGCGTGGGTGTCCACCTCGACGTCCGGGTTGACCCGCACGGCGAAGCGGGCGCGCCGGCCCGCCCCGGCGGCGACCTGTTGCAGCAGGTCGAGCTCGTCCACCGACTCGACGTGCAGGAGCACGCCGTGCTCGACGGCGAGCGCCAGCTCGGCCGCGGTCTTGCCGACCCCGGCGAAGACCACCCTGCCCGGGTCGGCGCCGGCGCGCAGCACGCGCAGCAGCTCGCCGCCGCTGACCACGTCGAAGGCGGCGCCGAGGCCGGCGAGGCGGCGCAGCAGGGCGAGGTTCGAGTTGGCCTTGACGGAGAACAGCCCGCGGCCGCCGATCGGCGCGAGGGCCGCGCTGAGCCGGTCCCATGCCGCCGCGACCGCGTCCAGGTCGTAGACGTAGGCGGGGGTGCCGGTGCCGGCGACCACCTGGTCGAGCGGCAGGCCGCCGACGTGCAGCACGCCGTCGAGGTAGGCGAACGGAGACGCAGAAGGTCGGTCGCTCGGGCGTGTGTGGTTGGTCACCGCGGTCTCTCCTGGGTGGTCCGGCGCTGGCGGCCAGCTCCGGACATGGTTGCATATCTGTGCATCGACGCAACCGACTTGGAAGACACGCAGGAGAATCGCGGTCATTAGGTTGCATATTCCCAAGAAGTCTGCATACTCATTCGTATGACTCCGATCGCTGCGGGGGTGCTCGGCGCCTCCGGCTACGCCGGCGCCGAGGTGCTGCGCCTGCTCGCCCGCCATCCCAGCCTGCGGGTCGCCTGGGCCGCCGGGGACACCAGCGCCGGCCAGCCCGTCGCCGGCCGCTACCCTGGCCTCGCCCACGCCTACGGCGACCTCGCCTTCTGCACCGTCGACGAGGGCCTGAGCAAGGGCGCCGAGGTGCTGTTCGCCGCCCTGCCCCACGGCCGCGCCGCCACGCTCTCCCAGCGGCTCGGCGCGGCGGCCGGGCTGGTGGTCGACCTCTCGGCCGACTTCCGCCTGCACGACCCCGCCGCCTACCCGACCTGGTACGGCGCGCCCCACCCCTTCCCGGAGGAGCTCGGCGCCTGGCCGTACGGCCTTCCCGAGCTGCACCGGGACGAGCTGCGCGGGGCGCGGCGCGTGGCCGTGCCCGGCTGCTACCCGACCGCCGCCCTGCTCGCGCTCGCGCCGCTGCTCGCGGCCGGCCTGGTCGAGCCGTCCGGGATCGTGGTCGACGCCAAGTCCGGCCTGTCCGGCGCCGGGCGCTCGCTCACCGACGACTACCTGTACGTGCAGGCCAACGAGAACGTGACCCCGTACCGCGTCGGCCGGCACCGCCACACCCCGGAGATCGAGCAGGAGCTCGGCCGGGCGGCCGGCCAGTCCGTGACGGTCACCTTCACCCCCCACCTCGTGCCGATGAGCCGCGGCCTGCTGGCCACCTGCTACGCCACCCTCGCCCCCGGCGCCGGCGCCGAGGACCTGGCCGCCGGCCACGCCCGTGCCTTCGCCTCCGAGCCGTTCGTCGACGTGCTGCCGGCCGGCGCCTGGCCGGCCACCCGCGCCGTCGCGGCCAGCAACCGCGTTCAGGTCGCCGCGGCGGTCGTCGGCGACGACCGGGTGGTGGCCGCCGCGGCCATCGACAACCTCGTCAAGGGTGCAGCCGGCCAGGCGGTGCAGTGCGCCAACCTCGCCCTCGGCCTGCCGGAGACGGCCGGCCTCGACCTCGTCCCCCTGGGCCCGTGAGCGTGCCCGTCGACCGCGGCCTCGGCGTCGACGCCGCCGCCGGCTTCTCCGCCACGGGGGTCGCCTGCGGCATCAAGCCCGCCGGCGAGCTGGACCTGGCCGTGGTCGTCGGGCCGCCAGGCACGGTGGCGGCCGGGGCCTTCACCACCAACGTGGTGGTGGCCGCGCCGGTCGTCTGGTCGCGGTCGCGGCTGGCGGCCTCCCCGGACGCCCGCGCGGTGGTGGTCAACTCCGGCAACGCCAACGCCTGCACCGGCCCGGCCGGGCACCGCGCCGTGCGCGCCACCGCCGAGCGGGCCGCCGCCGAGCTGGGCTGCCTGCCCGAGCAGGTGCTGGTCTGCTCGACCGGGGTGATCGGCGTGCCGCTCGACGCCGGGCGGGTCGGCGACGGCATCGCCAAGGCGGCCGCGAGCCTCGGGGGGTACGGCGGCTCCCCTCCACGGGCGAGCGACGGCCGCGCCGCCGCCGAGGCGATCCGCACCACCGACACGGTCGCCAAGCAGGCCGGGACGGTCCTGCCCGGCGGGGTCACGGTGGGCGGCATGGCCAAGGGCGCCGCCATGCTCGCCCCCGCCCTGGCCACCGCGCACGCCACCATGCTCGCCGTGCTCACCACCGACGCGCTGGCCGACCCGGCCGCGCTGCGGTCCGGCCTGGCCATGGCCGTCGAGGAGAGCTTCAACCGCATCACCGTCGACGGCGCCCAGTCCACCAACGACACCGTGCTGCTGCTGGCTTCCGGCGCCTCCGGGGTCGCCGCCGACCCGGACGAGCTGGCCGGCGCGGTCCGGGCCGTCTGCGACGACCTCGCCGGCCAGATGCTGGCCGACGCCGAGGGCGGCACCAAGGTGATCCGCGTCGAGGTCGGCGGTGCCGGCAGCGCCGTCGAGGCGCTGGCGGTCGCCCGCCGGGTGGCCGACAGCCCCCTGGTCAAGGCCGCCGCCTACGGCGGCGACCCCAACTGGGGCCGGGTCCTGCAGGCCGCCGGCACCGCCGGCGTCGCCTTCGACCCTGAGGCGGTCCGCCTCGAGCTGCGGGGCGCCGCCCCGGGCGGGGCCGAACCGGTGGTGCTTCTGCGAAATGGGGCGCCGACCGGGGCGGACGGCAGCGCGGCGATGGCGGGTCCGGAGATCGGCTTCCGCCTCCACCTCGGCGGGGCGGGCCCCTGGGCGTGCGTGCGCACCGCCGACCTGACCCCGGAGTACGTCCGGCTCAACTCGGAGTACACGACATGAGCCCGACCACCGGTCCCAGCACCGAGGACCTGCAGGCCAAGGCGGCCGTGCTGCACGAGGCGCTGCCCTGGATCAAGCGCTTCACCGGCCGCACCGTGGTCGTCAAGTACGGCGGCGCCGCCATGGCGACCAGCCCCGGAGGCGAGACGGCCTCGCTCGACTCCTTCGTCGACGACGTCGTCCTGCTCCGCTACGTCGGCGTCGACCTGGTGGTGGTCCACGGCGGCGGGCCCGAGATCAGCCGCACCATGGAGCAATTCGGCAAGCAGCCGGTGTTCGTCGACGGCCTGCGGGTGACCGACGCCGACACCATGGACCTGGTCCGCATGGTGCTCGTCGGCCGCGTCAACAAGGCCCTGGTGGGGCGGTTCAACACCCACGGCCGCCTGGCCGTCGGCCTCTCCGGCGAGGACGGCCTGCTGGTCACCGCGCGGCCCAGGCGCGACCCGGGTGGCCGCGACCTCGGCCTGGTCGGCGAGGTGGCCGCGGTCGACCCGACCGCGCTGCGCGCGCTCACCGGGGCCGGCCTGATCCCGGTGGTGGCCACGGTCGCCGCCGGCCCCGGCGGCCAGCCCTACAACATCAACGCCGACACCGTCGCGGGCGCGCTGGCCGCCGCCCTCACCGCCGAGAAGCTCGTCTACCTCAGCGACGTGGAGGGGCTCTACGCCGACCTGGGCGACAGCGGCTCGCTGATCCGCCGCCTGGACCTGCACGAGCTTGACAAGCTGCTGGCCGACGGCCGTGGCCGCGCCGGCATGCTGCCCAAGCTCGAGGGGATCGCCACCGCCCTGCGCGGCGGCGTGGGCAGCGCCCACATCCTCGACGGGCGCCTGCGCCACGCCCTGCTGCTCGAGCTGTTCACCGACAAGGGGGTCGGGACCATGATCACCGGCACGGAAGCCGTCCCGCCCCGGGCCGCCCGGCCGCAGCCCCTGCCCGGCGGGGAGGTGACGCCATGAGCGCCGGCTTCACCGCCCGCGAGGCGGCGGTGCTGTGGCCGACCTACCTCCGCCCGCCGGTGGTCTTCACCCGTGGCGAGGGCGTGCGCCTGTGGGACACGGACGGGCGCGAATACCTCGACTTCCTCGGCGGCATCGCGGTGGTCGCCGCCGGCCACGCCCACCCGCACGTGGTCGAGGCGATCACCGCGCAGCTCGCCACCCTCGGGCACACCTCCAACCTGTACTTCACCGGCCCCCAGGTCGAGCTGGCCGAGCGCCTCGCCGACCGCTTCGGCCCGCCCGCCAAGGTGTTCTTCTCCAACTCCGGCGCCGAGGCCAACGAGGCCGCCATCAAGGTCGCCCGGCGCTGGGCCAAGGCCGCCAAGGGCGAGCAGGCGGTCGGGATCGTGGCCGCCGAGGGCGGCTTCCACGGCCGCACCCTGGCCACCCTGGCCGCCACCGGCAAGCCGGCGCTCCACCCCACCTTCGCGCCACTGCCCGCCGGCTTCACCCACGTGCCCTTCGGCGACGCCGCCGCCCTCGCCGCCGCGGTCGGCCCCGACACGGCCGCGGTGCTGCTGGAGCCCGTCCAGGGCGAGGCCGGCATCCGCGTGCCCCCGCCGGGCTACCTGCGCGCCGCCCGCGAGATCGCCAGCCGCCACGGCGCCCTGCTGATCCTCGACGAGGTCCAGTCGGGCACCGGCCGCACCGGCCGGCTCTTCGCCCACCAGCACGACCAGGTCAGGCCGGACGTGGTCACCCTGGCCAAGGCGCTCGGCAACGGCTACCCGATCGGCGCCACCATCGCCACCGCCGAGGTGGCCGACGCGATGCGGCCGGGCGACCACGCCTCCACCTTCGGCGGCGGGCCCGTCGCCTGCGCCGCGGCCCTCGCCACCCTGGATGTGATCGAGCCGCTGCTCGACGGCCACGTCGACAAGGTCTCGGCGCGGCTCAGGGACGGCCTGGTGGAGCTGGCCTCCCGGGTCGGGCCGGACGCCGCCGTGCGCGGCCTCGGGCTCTGGTTCGCCCTCGAGCTCGGCCCGGGCGCCAGGGTCGGCGCCAAGGAGGTCGCCGCCGAGGCCCTCGACCGGGGCCTGGTCGTCAACCCGGTCACCGAGACGGCCGTGCGGCTGGCCCCGCCCCTGGTGGTGACCGAGGCCGAGATCGACGAGGCGATCGCCCGGCTCGCGGGCGCCCTCGCGGAGCTGGCGCCATGACCTCGCTGAAGATGGCCAGGCAGACGGCGCTGACCGCGCTGCTGCGCACGCGCCGCATCACCGGCCAGGCCGGCCTGCTCGAGGCGCTCCACGCCCGGGGCTTCGACGCCACCCAGGCCACCGTCTCGCGCGACCTCGACGAGCTCGGCGCCGTCAAGGTCCGTGGCGCGGACGGCCGCCTCGTCTACGCCCTGCCGGAGCCGCTGGCCACCGACGGCGTGGACGAGGCGGAGCTGCGCCAGGTCCTCGCGCTGTCGCTGTCGGCGGTGATCCCCAGCGGCAACCTGGTGGTCGTGCGCACCCCGCCCGGCCACGCCAACGTGCTCGCCTCGATCCTGGACCGCGCCGGCCTCCCCGGCCTGGCCGGCACGGTCGCCGGCGACGACACCGTCCTGCTGGTCTGCACCGAGCGCACCTCGGGCAAGGCGATGGCCCGCCAGCTCAGCGCCCTCGCCGCCCAGGCCGGCACCGAAGCCAGCGTGCTTCAGCTAGACCCCCCGGCACGCAACGGCGAGCAGCCTCTCAGCGAGGTGGCCCACCGCCGCGCGCCAGCTGGTTTTGGCGAGGTGGGTCATCGCCGCGCGCCGGCTGGTCTTAGCGAGGTGGGTCATCGCCGCGCGCCAGCTGGTCTTAGCGAGGTGGGTCATCGCCGCGCGCCGGCTGGACTGAGGAGCGACGAAGGAGCCGCAGGCGAC
>Ga0307278_10000169_pt1 | contig 33147 bp, 30 predicted proteins | sample ER_DNA_117_FD_194482 | JGI IMG/M metagenome (GOLD analysis project Ga0307278, IMG submission 194482) | Bulk soil microbial communities from the East River watershed near Crested Butte, Colorado, United States - ER_DNA_117 | ecosystem: Environmental > Terrestrial > Soil > Floodplain | place... | reverse complement strand
CGCTGTGGTCGAGGTCAAGCAGTTGTACGAGCGCCGCCCCGCTGTTCAGAACGTTCCGTCGGATGCACTGTTGCTTGAGGGTGACCGCTGAGGCCAGGAGGCTGCCGTGACGCGTGCAGTTGAAGAGCTACAACAGATCCCCTTCTCGCAGCTTATCGGTTCCCCGCTCAAGGCGGCAGTCGAAGCCCAGGCGCTTGCGGCCCAGTCGACGATCGAGTTTATTCATAAGGTAGGATTCAAGCAGCCGAGCGGCCTGGGCGCCGCCGACACTGATCTTGTCTTCTCCGACGTCACGAACGATGCTGATGCTGGCGAACTGCGGTCGGTTACCTTCAAGTATTCGAAGAAGGATGAGAACGGTGAGCTGAAGGATTTTTCGCTCACGGTGCCGTTTCTGGCGATCACACCGATCCCCTTCATCCGTATTGAGGAGATGACGATCGACTTCAACGCTAAGCTGACCGATTCCGTCGAGCGCAAGACCGAGTCGTCGTTCAAACTGGACTCCACGATCTCGGGGAGCTACAGCGCGTTTTGGAGTCCGATCAAGGTCGAGGCTCGGGTGTCCGCGACCTACAACCAGAAATCGGGAACGACTGAGAAGCAGCAGCGCGAGTACTCCATGCAGATTCACGTTCGAGCGGTTCAGGACGAGCTTCCGGCAGGACTGTCGCGGATGCTCGACATGCTGGAGCAGGCCATCCAGGAGCAACCCACCTAGCGGACGGGCGGGGAGGACTCGCCGTGCCTAGACTTGGGGAGGTGCTCGGCGGCTTGCTCACCGACGTCGTCCGGGCGCGGTTGGCGGCTGATGCACTGACTGCCGATTCGCTCGACGCTTACCGGGCGGATCCAGTGCTTTCGTCAATGTCGGTTCCGCGGGTCACCGTGTCCGACATGACGGTGCGGCTGCGCTTTATGGTGTCTGATGTGGCGGTGCCCGAGCCGCGACCGCTCGACCTTGCGCGTATCCAGAACCTTTGGAACATCGCTGTGCGTGAGCGTGTGCTGGCTCGGCTGATGCAAGGGCGCGAGGACGAGGCGGTACGCGAGGACGCGCAGCGCCTACGCGAGGCGCTCGAGGCTGAGCCCATTGTTGTCGACTCCGACCTGCTACGTCGGGCGCTGGACGGTGACACCAGTCCCCTTGTGGACTCGACCGTCTCCACGGCGCTCGACCGTGTGCGCGCATTGTCGTCGGGCTCCCGGCGGCGGCTTGGGCCGGTGAGCCAGTTACGTGAGGATCTCCAGCGAGAGGCCACTCATGAGGCGGTGGCCTTCGCCGAGCGGGTGAGGCAGGAGCAGAGCATCGAGCAGGCATTGGGTTCGCGGCTCCAGGTCGAGGTCGTGTCCAATCAGCTAGAGCAAGCACCGGCGCAGACGCTGCAGGAGCTTGAAATAACGGTGTCTATCGCCGACGTTGAGGAACTTCTCACCGCGACGACCGACTCGGAGCGCTGACCAGTGCCAATCCGCGATCTCTCCACTCTGGGGCTCGGGCAGCTGCTTGGTGCCTTGCTGTCGGCAATCGTGGAGGGTCAACGAGAGGCGACCGGAAGCAGCCTCGCCTTCGTCGAGCAGGTCGGTTTGGTACAAGACGCTGACAGCGACGAGCGATTCCGCACCGTGACCATCCGCTACACCAAGCTCGACGAGAACCAGAACCCTGCGGAGTTCACCCTAGAGGTGCCACTCCTGGCCATGGTCGCCATCCCGACACTAGTTGTGAAGAACGCCAAGATTTCCTTTACCTACAGCGTCACGGAGACCTCGATCGAGGAGCCCTCCGAGGAGAGTCTCAAGCAACCACGAGCGCGCGCGCTCGGGGGGGAGCTCGGGCGGCCAGTCCTTCTGAAGGGGTTCGTCCAGCAGCGTCGGCCAGCGGGCGACCCTCGCGAGACGGCGGGCGTCGACGTTGAGGTCAGCCTTGAGAGCGTGCCGCTTCCGATCGGACTTGAGCGGCTGCTGGAACTGACGGAGTTCACGGTCTCGCGTCCCGCGAAGGAGGAGGCATGACCGACCCGGCCGCGCCGCCGCGGGAGCCCCCCGATCCGGGTACCGTGACCACCGGCACATCCGCTAGTGACGCGAACATCACTCAGAGCGTGCAGGCCGCAACGTTGGCCCTGAACCAACTCGAACAGTCGCTGCGTGCGGCGGGATTTCTAGAGGGGACCAGCGCCTATGAGCGCATGGCGGACGTGCTTCTTGCGCAGTGGGTGTCGCAGGGCGTGGCCGGCCGGCACACAGTCGACTTCCAGCGGCTCGGCGAGATCGCCGGCCGCATCTTCGGGATCCTTCACCCCTACTCCGTCGTCATGCGGCGGCTGGCGGCACTCGCCCCTGACGATGGTGAACGTGTCCGTGCAACTGTCATCGCCGAGCTGCAACGCCGTGGCCGCCGTGGCGCCTCACCCTCGGTACTGTCACGCATGACCGGGATCAAACCCAGCACCGTCGACGCCGCCCTCGCCCGGCTCGTCGCCGACGGTGCGGTGCAACTGCGCGGCACCGGTTCCGCGCCTTCCTTCGTGGTCGCCGAAGCCGACGGGCGTGGTCGCCGACCCCCGCCACGGTCTGCATCGGCCCGGGCGGAGCAGGCGCGCACCACCCGGACGCAACGGGGCGGACGATGACGGTTACAACCGCCACCCCCGCGAACGGCGCAGCACCCGCTGCATCCGAGCGCATCACGGCTTCGGTCGGCGCGGGCGGCGTCAACGTACCGGCCGACGTGCGCGTGGTGCAGGACCTGCTCAACCGTGCCACCCGGGCCGGACTAGCGGTCGACGGTGTCTGCGGCACCCTGACGCGCGATGCCATCGTGAGCTTCCAGTCCGGGTTCCTGAACTCGCCCGACGGTCGCGTCGATCCCGACGGTGTCAGCCTACGACGGCTCGTGGCCGCCGCCCGCGACCGTACCGGCACGCCCCGCAGCGACCCGGCCACGGCCAGCGGTCCGACCGACGGTCTCGTCCTCCAGCAACTCGCTCGCAACGGACGCGGCTACTACTCCTACGCGTCGGCAGACCGGCAGTACGGTACCGACGAGACGCTGCGACTCATTGCAGACACGGCAGCGACGCTTGATCGCGCGAGGCTCGAGGTTGGCGTCGGCGACATCAGCTTCGCGCAGGGCGGGGAAATGCCGCCGCACAAGACCCATCGCACCGGCCGCAACGTCGATCTCCGGCCGCTACGCGTCGACAACGCTCACGGGCCCACGTCGATCGGGGATCCCACATACAGTCGTGAGCACACTCGGGCCTTGGTGCAGGCCCTCTTGGCGAACTCGTCGGTGCAGCGCATTCTCTTCAACGACACGGAAATCGAGGGCGTGCGGCGGTTTCCGGGACACGACAACCACTTGCACGTCGAACTACGCTGAACGAGCCATCGGCGGATAGTGGCAGATCGCCTGGCCGCCACCGTCGGATACCTCTTTAGGTAAGTGCGCAGGCCAGCGCGGGTCAACGCCACGACAGATGAACGCATACCAGTGGGCGGATTGAACGCATAACTTCAGCCCTCACGGTCGACCACGACCTGCGGAAACGGCAGTCCGCACAGCGGTTACCGGCATTTAGCTGATAAGGATGAGGTCCCAGGTTCAAGTCCTGGCAGGCCCACCAACCAACCCAGCAGGTCACGGGCATCCCGGCCGATCATCGACGGTGGCCCTTCCGGCCGCGCTGCCCGGTTCGTGCCACCCGCGTGCCACTACCACCGCCAACCGGGTCCTCTGAACGCGCCGATGCTGCCTGGACCAGCTCGTCCAAGGCGGCGGCGATGGCGGCATCCCGGCCAGGCATTCAGGAAGGCAGCGGCATGACCGAGACCAGCGTCAGCTTCGGAATAGACGTGTTGTAGGCGTCTTGACCTCTGTGCGAAGCCTGTCTAGGATCAACCGCTTGCCGTCGCTTCCGTTGCTGACGGCCACCGAAGGGGGGGTCCCATGCGGACGCCACGATGGTTCGGACGGCTTCTTCTCCTAGTCGCCACGGTCCGCGTCCTTTGCGGTCGTTGGCTTGGCCGCACGACCCCACTCCGGAGGAGCACCGGGAAGCCGTTCCGTGCAGCCACCCGAGCCGTCATCCTGGTGCTAGCCCTCATCTGGATGGCCGTGCCGGCCTCGGCGGGACCGCTAGTCGATCCCAGCACGCTGCAGCCACCGCTGCCCCCGGGCACCGACTGCCGGCTCGACGGGCCGTGGATTATCTGCCAGACCTCATTCCGGACGGAGCCGGTCAACGAGCTATTCTACGACGGGCTGCCCTGCGGCAACCTGTACGAGACCGGCTCACACGTGAGCAATGGCGTCTGGTGGTACAACGCCGACGACCGCAAGCTCGTGAAGCGGTTCTTCACCCACACCGTCGATGCCACCGTGAGCTTGTCGCCCACGGGCGACGGACCGACGGCCAATCTAGCCACGCACTACAGCGTCTGGGAGTATCTCGCCGTCCCCGGCGATTTCTCCTCCGCAAGCGGCCCGCAGCACGGCGCCGATCTGCTTATCTCGGCTCCGGGTTATGGGACGATCACGTTGCTTGCTGGCTTCGCTTTCCAAGACGAGTTCCACGGGAACTTCACCTTCCCGGATCAGCCGGATGTGGCTGCGGAACTCTGTGAGGCGCTCGGCGCCTGAGAACAGTCAGCACCGTCCAGTCACAGGACCCCAATGGTGCCTCATGGGGTTCGCACCGCCCACACCGGTGCCAGTGGCGGTGCGATGCTTGCGGTCAAGCGCGGCGCGGCGCGAGGAGCCTGCGGGCGTGCGAACGTCGCTAGGAGGCTCCTGATTAATCCGCGATAGTCTCCCGCCCAGGATGCTGGCTGGGCTGGGGAGGCTGGGCGTGCAGGGTGTGGAGCGGGCCGACCGGGAGTTGCTGGACGCGGCGGCGCTGGTCGGGCATCTGGTGGCTGAGGGCAGCATGTTCTGGTTCCTGGCCACCCATCGCGGGGAGGTGTTCCCCGATGCGGAGTTCGCGGATCTGTTTCCCTCGGGCCGGGGCCGCCCGTCGCTGCCCGCGCCGGTGGCAGCCTCGATCCTTACCTTGCAGACGCTGCATGACCTGTCGGATGCCGAGACCGCCGAGGCGGCCCGTTGTGATCTGCGCTGGAAGGTCGCGGTCGGGATGGCCCTGGACGACGGGGGGTTTCACCCCTCGACGTTGACCTATTGGCGGCAGCGGCTGGCCCGCTCGGCGCGGCCGTACCGCATCAACGAGGCGGTCAGGCGGGTCGTCGAGGAGACGGGGGTGCTTGCTGGGCGTCGGCGGCGGGCGGTGGACTCCACCATCTTGGCCGATGCGGTCGCCACCCAGGACACCGTCACCCAGCTGGTGGCGGCGATCCGGCGGGTGGCCCGCGAGGTGCCCGGCGCGGCCGCCCAGATCGCGGTGGTGTGCACCGGTCATGACTACAGCACCCCGGGCAAGCCGCAGATCGACTGGGACGACCCCCAGGCAAGGGACGCGCTGGTGTCGGCCCTGGTCAACGACGCAGGCGCGCTGGTCGCGGCGTTGAACGACGTCGAGTTGGACGAGCGGGCCCAGGCGGCGGTGGCGCTGTTGGCGCTGGTCGCAGGCCAAGACGTGGAGCCTGCCGAGGGCTCGGATGGGACCGATGGGCGCTGGCGGATCGCCCGCAAGGTCGCCGAGGACCGGGTCATCTCCACCGTCGACCCCGACGCCCGCCACACCCGCAAGTCGCCGGAGCAGCGCCGCGATGGCTACCGGGCGCATGTGGCCGCCGAGCCCGACACCGGGATCATCACCGATGAGGAGCTGACCCGGGCCGCCGGGGCCGAGAACTCTGATGCGGCGGTGGCCGAGCGGTTCCTGGCCGCCGAACCCACCCAGGCCACCCCCGACCGCCAGCACGCCGCCGACCGCGATGCCAGCGCCTGCGAGTGGTATGGCGATTCGGCCTACGGCACCGGGGACCTACGCGACGCGATCGCCAAGGCCGGGCATCTCGCGGTGCTCAAGCCCAAGCCGCTGCGGGCCGCCGTACAGGGCGGGTTCACCGTCGATGACTTCACCGTCGACCGCCAGGCCGGCACGGTGGGCTGCCCGGGCGGTCATGTCCGGCCGATCAGCGCCACCGGGGTTGCCACCTTCGGTGCGCTGTGCCGCGCCTGCCCGCTGCGCGGGCGGTGCACCACCTCCAAGACCGGCCGCAAGCTCGTGGTGGGCGACCACGACGCCCTGTTGCGTCAGGCCCGCCGCGACTGGGCCGACCATCCCGAACTGCGGGAGCGTTACCGGCGCCACCGGCCAAACGTGGAGCGTGTCATCTCCCAGCTGGCCAGCCGTGGCGGCCGCCGCCTCAAGCTGCGCTACCTGGGCGTCGCCACCAACAACGCCTGGCTCAAGCGCCGCACCGCCGCCCTGAACCTGCGCAACCTGATCGGCCGTGGCCTCACCCGCCAAGACGGCACCTGGGCGCTGGCCACGACCTGAGGCGCCAGGCAGCAAGGCCCAGGTGCCGGCCCACCCCAGGCGGGCCTGCAGCAAGGGCGGCCAAACCCGCAGCCCACCAAGCCGACCCGGGCTGCGGAAACCCAGCGTTGCCACGCCCAGGTCCCGCCAACACCGGTCGCCCGAGACCCCACAACGGGCTAATTCAGTGGCCTCCTAGCCGCGCAAGCAGGAAGATCAGGGGCGTTCCTCCAGGTCGGCGAGGGCCTGGGCGCCGAGGCCGATGCCCTGGTAGACCTCGGGGCGGGCCGACCGCAGCCAGGCGCCGTAGACGATCCCGACGACGGCGGCGACGGCGAAGGCGGCGGGGAGCGCCCATGCCTCGGTCGAGCCCGGGGGCACGCCCAGCAGGGTGGCGTAGTTGGCCAGCCCGGCCCAGACCATGGCCAGCAGGGCGAGCGCCGCCAGGGCCGGCGCGACCAGCCGCCGCCAGGCGCTCTCGCCGCGCGGGTCGCGGGCGAAGAACCGGATCACCGCGATCGAAGTGGCGGCCAGCAGGCACAGCACCCCGAACGCGCCCGTGGTGCCGAGCCAGAAGAACAGCCGGACCATCGGGTCCCAGCCGGCCAGCGCGTAGAGCACGATGACGCCCAGCCCGATGGCGGACTGGGTGATCGAGGCGACCCGGGGGGCGCCGGTGCGCCGCTCGGTCCGCCCCAGCACGCCGGGCAGCACCCGCTCGCGCCCGAGGGCGAACATGTACCGGGCGACCGCGTTGTGGAAGCTGATCATGGCCGCGAACAGGCTGGTCATGAACAGCACGGTCGCGATCTCGGCCACCGCCGGGGTGGCCATGGTGAACAGCATGCCCGGCCCCTGCTGGGCGGCCACGGCGGCGACCTGGTCGTCGCCGTAGTGGACGCTCATCGCCCACGACGACAGGGCGTAGGCGGCGCCGATGAGGGCGAGGGAGGTGTAGATGGCGACCGGCACGGTGCGGCGCGGCACCCTGGCCTCCTCGGAGAAGACCGCCACCGCCTCGAAGCCCACGTACCCGAGCAGCGCCGTGACCAGCAGCGCACCCACGCCGGCGTGGCCGAACAGCCCGCCAGGGGACAGGCTGGTCAGCGGCAGCCCGGACGCCGGGTCGGCCAGCCCGGCAACGGTCAGCACCAGCAGCACCGCGACCTCGGCGGACAGCAGCACCCCCAGCACCCGGCCGTTCAGGTCGACCCGCAGCACGCCCATGACGGCGACCAGCAGCCAGGCGGCCAGCGAGCACACCCACCAGGAGAGCTCGAAGCCGAACTTGTCGGCCAGGTAGCCGGACAGCGTCGGCCCGAACATGCCGTAGAGCCCGACCTGGAGGGCGTTGTAGGCCAGGGCCGCGATCAGGGCGCCCCCGACCCCGACCGGGCGCCCGAGCCCGCGCGCCAGGTAGGCGTACAGGGCCCCGGCGTTGGTGATGCGCCTGGCCATCGCCACATAGCCGACCGCGAACAGGGCCAGCACCAGGGCGACGGCGACGAACGCGGCCCCGATGGCCGACAGCCCGGTGATGGCGTACATGGTGGTCACCACGCCGGCCGCGACGGTCATGGGCGCCATCGCGGAGAGGATGAAGAACAGCACCGCCGGGATGCCGAGTCGGTCCTTGGCGAGGGCGCTGGACTCGCCGGCGGCGGGCGCGGGGGCGGCGGGGGCGGACGAGGTCACCGGCGGTCTCCGTTCGGCGGTGCGGGGGCGGTCACTGGCGGGGCAGGTCGAGAACGGGGCTGCGGTCGAAGAAGCCGACCGGGCGCAGGGTGAAGCCGCAGGTGGCGACGGGCATCACCGGCCAGTCCTCGGGCCGGGGGAAGTGGGTCATCCCGAAGGTGTGCCACAGGACGATGTCCTGGCCGTCGATGTCGCGGTCGGCGGCCACATAGGTGGGCAGCCCGGCGCCCCCCGGGTGCTGGTTGGGCAGGTCGCCGGCGGCGTAGCGCTCGGCCGGGTGGTAGCGGGTGACCCACAGGTGCCGGGTGGCGAAGGCTGCCCGGCTGGCGATGGCGGCGCCGGGGTCGGCGGCCAGCAGGGGGGCGCCCTGGGGGTCGAGGGCGTAGGCGACCGGCTGGCCGAGCCGGTTGGTGCTGGCCGGGTTGACCACGTGCCAGGCCCGGGCGACCGAGGCGTCCGCGGTGCGGACGCCGTCGGACTCGCGGGCCAGCCGCGTGACCCGCCGGGTGAAGGCGTTGCCGTGCGGGTTGCCCTCCCCCACCGGGACCCGCTCCAGCTCGACCTCGTCGACGGCGTTGTCGACGCCGTCGACCGTCATGTCCAGCCGGGCGCTGAAGTGGTGCTGGTGGTAGGGGGCGCCGAGGCCGGGGGCGACCTGGGTGGCCCAGCGGCTGCCGTCGACGTAGGAGGAGGTGAAGACCACGCCGGTGGCCTTCACCTCCAGCTCGATCCGGCCGTCGAGGTACAGGTACCAGAAGAAGCCGTAGTCGTAGTTGCCGATGGCCACGAAGGTCGACAGGACCAGGCGCCGTATGCGGCGGGTCTCGGAGGAGCCGGTGAACAGGTCGTTGTGCTTCCAGGCGACTCCGACGTCCTCCTCGTGCAGGCAGATGGCGTTGGGGACCTCGCGCGGCTCGCCGTTCCCGTCGGGCAGGACGGCGTCGAGGTAGCGGATCTCCCCGAGGCAGTCACAGCCCAGCATCAGGGAGACGACCTGCTGGCCGAGCAGGTACTCGCCGGCGTCGAAGTAGTTCTGCCAGAAGCGGGCCGGGCCCGGGTCGGCGTAGGGGACCATCATCTCGGCGACCGAGGCCCGGTAGACGACCGGCCGGTCCCGCAGCGAGAGCTGGTGCAGCGTCAGCCCCTCGCGGGCGTCGAACCCGACCCGGAGCCGCCACCCCTCCCAGGTGACCTCGTCGCCGTCGACGGTGAAGCTGGGCCCTTGCGGCTGGGCGATCTCGATCGGCTTGAGCGAGGTCCGGGCCGGGCCGACGGCGGCCGGGTCGTCGAAATTCCCCTCCTCCTCCGGGATCGGCAGGACCGCCTCGTCGATCAGGTGGAGCACGCGGCGCTCGATCAGGTCCACGTAGGCGACCAGGCCGTCGACCGGGTGGGCCCAGGGGTGGTCCTTCTCGTGGTGCTGCACGAAGGACAGCACCCGCAGCATGCGCCGGCCCTCCTCGCCCGGGAGGCCGAACGACCCGGCCGACAGCGGGCAGGGGCGGACCAGGTCGAGCTCGGTGACGCCGCGGCGGGCCATGGCCGCCCGCCAGCCGCTGTCGGCCTTGACGATCTCGTCGACCGCGACCAGGTCCTCGAGCATGATCGGCGGCTGCCCCTCGCGGGCCGGGTCGAGCTCGACCGAGGCGTCGATCGCCCCGCGGGTCAGCGAGGCCACGACGTCGGTGGCGGCCCCGGTGGCGCTGTCGAGCAGGATCGCCCGCACCCGCCGGTCGACCGGCTCGCCCGCCCGGAAGGCGAGCACCTCACCCTTGGGCGGCTCCTCCAGCCCCAGGTAGGCGAAGCGGGTGTGCTCGCCGACCAGCCCGTGCCGGTCGAGCACGGCCCTGGCCAGGCGGATCTCGTCGGCCCCGAGCCGCTGCAGGGGATGCGACGGCTCCGGCGCCCGCAGCTCGCCGTCGGCCCGGGTCGAGGCTCGCACGGTCATGACGACGCTCCTCACCCTCGGCGGGATTCATATGGTTCGTCCCGAGTCGTCCCACAATACCCGAGGACGCACTACCCGAGGCGCCGGAACCACCGGTAGCCGTAGCCGCCGACCGGCAGCGGGTCGCCGGGGGCATCGACCGGCGCGTAGGCCTGGTCGGCGAACAGCTCGTCGAAGCCGGCGTCGAGGTCCTCGCCCGGCAGCTCGAGCCGCACCTCGGTGGGCCGGTCGGCGAAGTTGTGCACGGTCAGCACCACCGAGCCCCACCAGTCGCAGCGGAGGGCGAGCACGGCCGGGTCGCCGGCCGCCACCACCTCGGAGGACCCCCAGCCCAGCTCCGGGGTCTCCTTGCGCCGCCGGATCAGCCGCTCCATCCAGTTGAGCAGCGACCTTGGGTCGTGGCGCTGGCCGTCGGTCCACTGCATGGGGACGCGGACGCTGCCGCGTCCCTCGATGGTGAGGTCGTCCCCCAGGCCAATCTCCTCGCCGTACAGCAGGACCGGGGTTCCCGGCAGGGCGAGCAGCAGGCCGTAGACGAGCCGCAGGCGGCGCTGGTCGCCGGCAAGCATGGGCGGGACCCGGCGGCGGATGCCGCGGCCGTAGATCCGCATGTCCTCGCCCGGGGCCAGCGCGTCGAAGACCTCCTGGCGCTCGGCCTCCGAGAGCTTGTCGAGGCTGAGCTCGTCGTGGTTCTTGACGAAGTTGGCCCACTGGTTGGTGTCGGGGATCGGCGGCAGCTCGGCCAGGGCCTCGGCCAGGGGGTCGGCCCGCTGGCGGACGAGCGACAGGAACAGCCGCTGGTTGGCGACGAAGTTGAACAGCATGTGCATCTCGTCGCCGTCCTCGTCGCCGAAGAAGCGGCGCTGGTCGGCCGGGGGCAGGTTGGCCTCGGCCAGCAGGATCGCGTCGCCGCGCCGGCGGTCCAGGAAGGCCCGCAGGTCGCGGAGGTACTCATGCGGGTCGCCGAGCCCGGCCGCGTCGACGCCGGTGAGCTCGATGAGGAACGGGGCGGCGTCGACCCGGAAGCCGGACATCCCCAGCTCCAGCCAGAACCCGACCACCTTGTGGATCTCGTCGCGCACTCTGGGGTTGGAGATGTTCAGGTCCGGCATGCTCTTGTAGAAGCGGTGCAGGTAGTACTGGCCGGCGCGCTCGTCCCATTCCCAGTTGGAGGTCTCCTGGCCGGGGAAGACGACGTCCTTGCGCCCGTCGGGGGGCGGCTCGTCGACCCAGACGTAGAAGTCGCGGTAGGGCGAGTCGCGGTCGGCCCGGGCCGCCTGGAACCAGGGGTGGTCGACCGAGGTGTGGTTCACCACCAGGTCGGCGATCACCCTGATCCCGCGCTCGCGGGCGGTCCGCAGGAACTCGACCAGGTCGCCGAGGGTGCCGAGCCGCGGGTCGACGCCGTAGTAGTCGGTGATGTCGTAGCCGTTGTCCCGGTTCGGGGTCGGGTAGAACGGCATCAGCCAGACGCAGGTGACCCCCAGGCCGGCCAGGTACTCGACCCGGTCGGTGAGGCCGGGGAAGTCGCCGACCCCGTCGCCGTTGCCGTCCTGGAACAGCTCGACGTCCAGGCAGTAGATGACCGCGTTCTTCCACCACAGGTCGCTGGTCGCTTTGTCGCTCACCCGCCCGCGCCTCCCGTCGCCGGGAGCGCGGCGGCCAGGCCGGGCAGGATCGCGGAGCCGGCCAGCTCGATGAAGGGGCGCTGGTCGCGGCTCACCTCGTGCAGGTAGATGGCGTCGAAGCCGAGCGCGGCGAGGCCGGCCAGCGACTCGACCAGCCGCCCCGGGTCGGCCGAGACCAGCACCGTCCGGCGGACCTGGTCGGGTCGCACGGCCCTGGTCGCCGCCTCGAACTGCTCCGGCAGCTCCAGCTCCCAGGCCAGGTCGCCGTCCACGACGTTGCTGCCCCACTGCTGGCGGGCGTTGGCGAGGGCGGTCGCCTCGTCGTTGGCGTGGGCGAGGTGGACCTGCAAGCTCATCGGCTTGCCGTCGCCGCCGCCGGAGCGGAAGGCGTCGACCACCGGGCGGAGCCTGTCGACCGGCTGGTTGACGGTGATCAGCCCGTCGGCCCAGCCGGCGACCCAGCAGGCGGGCGTCGCGGGTCGGCTTGTCCGGCCAGCCGGTCCCGGTGACGTGCTCGTTGAGCGCCTCGCCGCTGCCCAGCGCGACCCAGAACCGCCCCGGGAACATCTCGGCCAGGGTGGCGGCGGCCTGGGCGACGATCGCCGGGTGGTACCGCTGACGGGCGCGTTGACGCAGCCGAACCGGAGGCCGGTCGCCTGCAGGGCGGCGCCGAGCCACGACCAGGCGAAGCCGCTGTTGCCCTGCGCGCGGCTCCACGGCGCCAGGTGGTCGGAGCACATGGCCGCCTGGAACCCGGCCTGCTCGGCGAGCCGGACGCACGACAGCAGCGTGCTCGGGGGCAGCTGCTCGTGGGAGGCGTGGTAGCCGACGATCGCCATGACGCTCGCGCGCCTACCCGTGGGCGCCTTCCTCAAACGCCGGACCGCCGGCGCCGAGGGCGAGGGCGGCGAGGACCGCGCTCGGCCAGGCGAACCAGTGGCGGGCCAGCCAGGCACCGGTGTCCGAGTCGTAGGCCTCGGGGAGCAGGCCGTCCGGCGCGGCCACGGCGAGGAGGCGTTCGAGCACGCGCCCGGCCCGGCCGGTCTCGCCCAGCAGGCTCGCCACGACCCATTCCTGCACGTCCCCGAGTGGCCACGAGCCCGGAGTGTGCGCGGAGCCGAGCCCGCCCCACCGCCCCGGGGACCATCCCGGGTTCGCCCGGTCGAAGGCGAACCGCATGGTGGCCGACCACTCCGGGTCCTCGGCCGGGCACAGCCCCCACAGCGGGGCGAGGGCGGTCGGGAGGTCGTTGGCGTCGTGGTAGCGGCGGTGGCGGCCTCGGCCGTCGGTCTCATACGCCCACTGGGTGCCGAACGGGCCGGGGCAGGCGAAGCGGTCCCGGATGGCGGCTCGCACGGCGTCGGCGGCGCCGGCCAGGGCCGGGCCGTCCAGGCCCAGCTCGGCGGCGTGGGCGCGCAGCCGGGTGGCCGTGTACCAGCGCAGGACCTGCGTGGACAGCAGGAACGGCAGGGATGCCGGGTCGTCGGCGGGGTTCTCCTCGCCGGCGAGGAGCCCGGGCTCGGGGTCGACCGGCAGGGCCCGCCAGGTCTCGGCGACCACCTCGCCCCAGCCGCTCCGGCCCGGCGGAGGCTCGGGCCAGGCCCCGGCCGCCTCCCGGTAGTGGAGCAGCTCGAGCACGGGGTAGAGCTGCTGGTCGGCCTGGAAGGCCCGGTCCTTGACCGCGCCGGTCGGCAGGTGGCTGCGGGCCCAGCCGCCCCCGCCGCGGTCGCAGCGGACCCACAGCCAGCGGAGGTGCTCGGCGACCACGGCCGGGCCGCGGGGCTCCAGGTGCCGGGCGCCGAGCAGGAGGAGGGCCTGGTAGTAGGCGTCGCGGGTCCAGGACAGCTGGAGCAGCCGGTGGTCGGTGACCAGGCACCGCTCCCCGGGTGCGACGGAGAGGGCGGTGCAGCCGAGGACGTAGGCCAGCGCCCCCTCGATCAGGCCGGACAGCCGCGGCCGCAGCCGGGCCGGGACGTGCAGCCGGGTGGGCAGGGGCCAGGTCGGGGTCGGGATCGCGGGGCGGCGACGTAGGCGGCCGGGCGCCGGCGGGCGTCCCGGCGCGAGGGCGCAGGTCACCTCGACCTCGAGGGTCGGTTCCCGCCGCGGGTCCCAGGAGATGGGGAGCCGGGCCGCGCCGGCCTCGATCCGCCATCCGCCGGCGGTCCCGCCGGTCACGGCGACGCGGAGCCAGGCCGCCGCGGGCAGGGTCGGCTCGGTCAGGTGCAGCGCCGTCCCCTCGGCGGCGACGGAGGTCCGGCAGGGCAGCGGGGGCAGCGGGCTGACCTCGGTGATCTCGGCGAACGACGGGCGCTGGAGCCGGCCCGAGACGACCAGCGCCAGCCGGCGCGGCCGACGCTCGGGCCCGGCATGCCAGGCGTGACGCTGCACGACGCCGGGGTGGTCGGCCGGCGCCCAGGCCTCCGCCTCGTGGCTGCCGGCCCGGTCCGCCCCCGACCAGCGTGGCCGACCCCCCGGGCGAGGGTCGGGCACGAGCTCGGGAAGCGCCCCGGTCAGCCGCACCACGGCGTGGCGGGCGAGCACCAGCTCGCGGCGGTACCGCCGGACGGCCTCGGGCCGCCCGCGCCACGCCTCGTCGAAGGCGGGCGCCCCGGTGAGCTCGACGAAGCCGTGACGCGGGTGGGGGCAGCCCAGCGACAGCCACGACCCGTCGGTGGCGAAGGACGCGCACACCCGGCCGTTGCCGACGTCCAGCGGCTTGGGCCAGCGGTCCCCGACCTCAGCGGCGGCCATGCCGGTACAGGTCCGGCTGGCGGAGCCGTAGGGCCGGTTCGCGCGCCCGCTCGCGGTCGATCGCCGCCAGGTCGAGGACGGCCCGCAGCACGGTCTCCTCGGCGCCGGCCTCGGCGAGCACCTCACCGCGCGGGTCGGCGACCAGCGACCGCCCGCAGAAGCCGTTGCCGGCCAGGTTGCAGCCCACGGCGAACACCTGGTTGTCCTGCGCCCGGGCGCGGGTCCGCAGGGTGAGCAGGTGCTCGTAGCCGATCGGCACCGCGGACGGGATCACCAGGACCTGGGCGCCACGCAGGGCGAGCGTGGTCGCCACCTCCGGGAAGGCGTGCTCGAAGCAGATCATCATGCCCAGCCGGCCGGCCGGGGTCGGGGCCACCACCAGCTCGGTCCCGGCGCCGAACAGCGCCGACTCGGTCGGGTAGAGGTGGCTCTTGCGGTACGGGATCACCTGGCCGTCCGGCGACACCGCCAGGACCGTGTCGTAGAGGACCTCGCCCTCCCGCTCGAGCAGGCCCAGCACGAGGGTCGCGCCGGTCTGGGCGGCCAGCTCGGCGACCCGGGCGGTGGTCGGCCCGTCGAGCGGCTCGGCCAGCTCCCGCCCGCGGCGGGCCAGCACCTCCAGGTCGTACCCGCTGGTGGCGAGCTCGGGGGCCACCACCAGCTCGCCCCCGTGGGCGTGCCCGCGCACCAGCTCGGCGAAGCGGTCCAGGTTGGCGCCGGGATCGCCGGGGCGGGCCGCCATCTGCAGCACCACGACCTCGATGGTGCTATCCCTTCGTCGCGCCGGCGAACAGGCCACGGACATAGAACCGGTTCAGGGCGGCGAACAGCAGGAGCGGGGGCAGGATGGCCATGATCGTCCCCGCCGAGACGAGGTCCTCCTGGGCCAGGTGGGGGGTCTGGAGGTTGGCCAGCCCGACGGTGAGCGGCTGGTGGGCACGGTCCAGCAGGGTGAGGGCCAGCAGCAGGTCGTTCCAGACGAAGACGAAGTCGATGATGGCGAACGACACGATCCCGGGCACCGCCAGGGGGAGCGCGATCCGGCGGAACACGTCGAACCAGCTGGCGCCGTCGATCCGCGCCGCCTCCAGCAGGTCCTCGGGGATCGCGGCGAAGAAGGCGCCGAGCATGAAGATCGCCCAGCCGGCGCCGAAGGCGGTGTGGACCAGCGCGATACCGAGGTACTCCTGCGGCCCGGCGTTCAGGCCGAGGGTGCGGAACCACGGCAGCATCGGGATCAGGATGATCTGCACCGGCACGATCATGGTGGTGATGAGCAGGAAGTAGGTGGTCGCCTTGAGCCGGAAGGCCATCCGCGCATAGGCGTAGGCGGCCATCGAGCCGGCCGACACGGTGAGCGCCACCGCCAGGCCGGTGATGATGAAGCTGTTGACGGCGTACCTCGACAGCCCCTGATGCCAGGCGCGGGCGAAGTTGCCGAAGGTCAGGTCGGCGGGGCTGAGGTTCCACCAGCCCTGGCGGGTCTGCGACAGCGGCAGGGTCGAGGTCATCACGGCGCTGAGCATCGGCACCAGCCAGATGACGGCCAGCACGGTGAGCGACCCGTAGAGCAGCAGGCTGGTCCAGCGGCTGCGCCCGACCGCGGTCACCGCGACCGCCCCGCGATCAGCTGCCGCAGGTAGGGGTAGGAGCCCGCGATCAGCACCGCCGACATGAGCACGGCGATCGCCGTCGCCTGGCCGCCCTGGGGGGTGTCGAGGAAGGCGAACGCCTGCTGCCACAGCAGCAGGGCGAGCACCATGGTGTCCTGGGCGGGGCCGCCCCCGGTCATCACGTAGACGATGTCGAAGGTGCGCAGGGCGAAGATCACGCTGACCACACCGACCACCACCAGCGGCCGCCGCAGGGCCGGGACGAGGATGCGGCGGGCCGTCTGCCAGGCGTTGGCCCCGTCGACCTTGGCCGCCTCGACCAGCTCGTAGGGTACGGCGGTGAGGCCGGCGGTGATGGTGATGACCCCGAAGCCGGTGAACGCCCAGAAGGCCGGCACGATCAGGACCAGGTTGGTCAGGCGGACGTCGGCGACGCCGAGGTGGAGCACCCCGGGGTTGGACAGCCAGGCGCCGGGGTGCAGCTCCAGCGGGCCCAGGCGCCAGTCCGCGTCCAGGATGCCGAGCCGGTCAAGGACCGCATTCAGCACCCCGATCTGGGGGTCGGCGTTGTAGACGAAGGACCAGATCACCCCGGCCGCGGCCAGCGAGATCGTCATCGGCAGGATGAACACGGTGCGGAGCACGGTCCCGGCGCGGGTCGTGTGCCAGATCAGGATGGACACCAGCAGCGAGAACGCGACCACCAGCACCGGGAAGACGACCAGCCAGATGGCCGTGTTGAGCACGGCGTTCCAGAAGCTGGGGTCGGTCAGGGTGGTGGTGTAGTTGTCCAGCCCGACGAACCGCCACCGGTCCGGCTCCACCGGCGACCAGGGGCGCAGCAGCCCCCAGCGGAAGAAGCTGCTGAGCACCGTGACCAGCGCCGGCCACAGGTAGAAGACGGCGAAGACGGCCAGCAGCGGGGCCACGAACAGATAGGGCGCGAACCGCTCCAGGCGCCTGGCGCGGCGGCGCGGTTCCTGGCGCCGCCCCGGCGGCGCCGCCTCCCGCGGGGCCGGGGCGACGGTGGTGGTGGGCCGCGACGCCATGGCGTCAGTCCTTGGCCCGGGTGTCCACCTTGGTCATGGTCGCGATGAACTTGTCCACGTCACGGTCCCGGGTGAACTGGGCCAGGGCCTGCCGGTACTTCACCTGGATCTCGCCGCCGATCCAGTCGTCGAGGTCGTAGCCGGCGGCGACGCTGGCGGTCCTGGGCCAGAGGGCGGCCGCCTTGCGGTCGTTCTCGTCCGGGTAGACGTCGGCCGGGACCTTGGCGTTGGGGGCGATGTAGCCGCCGCGCTTGGCCCAGACCTCCTGGGCGTCGGCCGAGGCCAGGTAGTCGAGCAGGGCCAGGGTGGCCGGCTTGTTCTTGGTGTCCTTGGCCCCGACGAACAGGTCGCCGCTGACGAACTGGGCGTCGGGCATGGCGGCGTCGTACTTGGGCATGAGGAAGAAGGTGAAGTCCTTGCCGGGCTTCAGGGACTTGTCGCACTCGGCGGGGATGATGAGGTTCATGAAGGCGCCCTGGTTGTCGAACAGCGCCTTGCCCTTGGCCCCGGCGCAGGTGGCGTCGATGAACCCGGTGCCCAGGGCCTGGGCCGGGAAGTACTTGCCGACCAGGTCGCCGAGCACCTGGAAGGACTTGACGATCCGGGGGTCGTCCCAGCCGATCTTGCCGCGGGCCAGGTCGTTGAAGGCCTCGGCGCCGGCGACCCGCAGGATGACCGGGTCGGTCCACTGGGTGAGCGGCCAGCCGTCCTTGCCGCCGACCGCGAGCGGCGCCACGCCTTCGGCCTTGGCCTTGTCCATGGCCGCGGTGAACTCGGCCCAGGTCTTGGGCACGCCGATGCCGAGCTTCTGGAGCTGCTCGGGCGAGTACCAGACGAGGGCGTTGACGTTGCCCTTGAAGTAGACGGCATAGGCCTTGCCGTCGGGGCCGGAGGCGATCTGGCGGAGGGCGTCGGTGTAGGCGCCGTCCTTGACCCAGGCGTCCCACTGGGCGTCCAGGTTCAACAGCAGGTCCTGGCCGGCGAAGGTCCGGATGATGCCGGGCAGGGCCACCGCGACGTCGGGGGGCGAGCCGGCCGCGAACTGCTGAGTGAGCAGGGCCTGGGTCTGGTCGAAGGGCACCTGCTCGACCTTGACCGTCACCTTGGGGTTCTTCTGCTTGAAGGCGTCGATGACGGCCTGGAAGGCCTCGCCCTCGGAGCCGGTCCAGTTCGACACGACCCGGAGCTCACCGGACGCCTCGCCGGCGGGCGGGGTCTTGCTCGCCTCCTCGCCCCCGCCGCAGGCGCCCACCACCAGCGCCAGGGCGACGAGGCAGGCGAACCCGGTCACGAGCCGACGGCGTCCGTAGATCCTCATCAGCTGCTCCTCGGTCGGACCGCTCCCGGTCATTTGCCACACTTCGATAGCAAACCTCGCGGAAGAGGGGCCGTCAAGGTGCGAAGCCTCCCCATTTGCTACTAGGGAGTGGCAAAGGTTAGGCGTCGCGGAGGGGCAGGCCGGTGACGGCGCCGATCAGCTCGGCGGCGCGGGCGGTGGCGGCGGGCGGCTCGAGCCGCCCGGTCAGCACCGCCTCGAGCATGACCTGGAGCTGCGCCGACAGCCGCGCATAGGCCGGGGTGGCCGGCCGCACGGCCGCGTGCCGCAGCAGGTCCGCGGTGGTGGCCAGCAGTGCCGAGTCGCCCGCCACCTGGGCGACCGCGGAGCGCCGCGGTGGGATCTGGCCGGTGGCCCGGGACATGCGGGCGAGGGCGTCGGCCGAGGTGACGGCCTCCAGCAGCCGCATCGCCAGCTTCGGGTGGGTCGCCTGCCGGAAGATGCTGTACACCATGCCGCCGGCCAGCGTCGCCGGCGCCCCCCGGGGCCCGGCCGGGATCGGCGCGAACCCGAAGTGGTCCCACAGCTCCGGCAGCGGCAGGCCGGCCGCCTCGGCGAGGCGGGGGCCCTCGTAGCTGCCGCCCAGGCAGATGGCCGCCGAGCCGTGGGCGAGCAGGCGGATCGGGCGGTCCCACTCGAAGGCCACCACCTCGACCGGTGTCACGCCGTCCACCACCAGCTCGCGCAGGAGCTGGAGGGCTTCGATCGTGGCCGGGCCGTCGAGCACGACCACGCCGTCCTCGAGCACGGCCGCCCGGTTGGACGCCAGCAACGCCAGCAGGACATAGGTGGTGGCCTCCCCCGCCTTGGAGCCACCGGGCAGCACCACCGGATGGCGGTCCCGCCCGCCGGCCCTGGCCAGGGCGCGACCGGCGGCCAGCAGCTCGGCCCAGGTGGCCGGCGGGTCCAGCCCCAGCTCCTCCAGCGCGGCCCGCCGGTACCAGAGGCCGGCGACGTCGGCCTCGGCGTGGACGGCGAAGGTGCGCCCCTGGGTCCGGCCCGTCGCCATCAGCGGCGCCAGGAAGTCCTGCTCGTACTCCCCGGTGACCCAGCCCTCGTCCAGCTCCTCCAGGGGCGCCAGGAACCCCGCGGCGGTGAACTCGGGCACCCAGACCGAGTCGAGCACCGCCAGGTCGGGCCCGAGGCCCTCGGCGACCGCGTGGGTCAGCGCCTGGTGGAGCTCCTGCAGCTCGACGGTGGCCACGCTGAACCGCGTGTCGGCCGGCGCGGCCCGGCGGATCAGCCCCTCCCAGGAGCCCTCCGGGACGATCACCCGCAGCTCCGGACCGCCCCGGTGGCCGTGAACCCAGTGCGGGTTCACGAAGGTGCCCCGCCGGCGGTGGCGGATGACCACGCCCTCGGCGGCCAGCTCCGACAGCGCCCGGGTGACCGGCGTGCGGCTGATCCCATGCCGCTCACACAGCTGGTGCTCGGTGGGGAGGCGTCCGTCCAGCCCGTAGTCGCCTTCCAGGATCTCCTCGATCAGCAGCGTCTTGAGCTGGAAGTAGACCGGTATGGGCAGCTTGGGATCGATCGCCATGGCAGTCCCCCGCCAAGACTGTATCGCCGCGGGGCAGAATCCTTCGACGGCCAGCTGAGAAGGCGGTGACGACCGTGCGACCGGATCGAGAGCAGGAACCGGCAGGAAGCCTTCCGCCGCCGCCGGACCGACTCCGTCGTCGTCTCCATCACCCAGGTGGTCGCGGAAGTCTGCGCCTTCGCCGGCGTGGTCGCCGGCTTCTGGCACCTGTTGTGGATCGCCGGCGTGGGCGTGCTGGCGAGCGGCCTCGTTGGCGTGGGGGTCCACTCGGTCGGCTACAGCCGCCTGGAGCGGGGTCCGCCGCCACCGCCCCAGGACCCGGGGACCGGCTGATCGAGGACGGCCTGCTCGCGGGCGCGCCGGCGGCGGGCCCGCGCGCTCCCGGCGGCCGCGCCGAGCACGCCCAGCGGCAGCGCCCAGAGCGCCAGCACCACCAGGGTCCACCAGATCGCGTCGCCCAGGTTGGCGCCCACCAGGTTGGCGTCCAGCCCGAGCCCACCCTCCCCGTCCAGGAGCAGCTGGCCGCGCTGCTGGTGCCAGCGCAGCGCCTCGGCCAGCCAGGCGGCGACCAGCGGCGGCGCGCCCAGCACGGTGGCCCAGGCGCAGGCCCACAGCCCCGAGCGGAACGACCGGCCGGCGGCGGCGGCCGCCGAACCGGCCAGGAGCACCACCGGCAGGGCGAGGAACAGGTAGTCCATCATCCCGACGTCCAGCGTCGACTCGCGCAGCTCCCGGCGCGAGGCCAACACGAAGCCGGCCACCAGGACAACGGCCATGGCGATGCCGAACCGCCGGGCGTGCCGGTCACCGAGCAGCCAGCGCGGCGGGCGCAGCGCCAGCCACAGGCACCCGGCCAGCGCCACCGCCAGCACCACCGCCGTCACCGGCGGGAGGCTCACCGCGATGCCAGGCGGGCGGAGCCGGTGATAGGAGGGGTGCTCGGCCAGGTAGTAGGTGGTGGCCGCGACGCAGGCGGCGACGCCGGCCAGCGCCAGCCCGGCGACCGCCGAGCCCGGCCCGGCCCCGCCGGGCCGGCGCGACCGGGCCACCGCCAGGGTCGCCAACCCACCCAGCAGCCCGACCAGGGCCGGCGCGAACACCCGCCCCGCGGGCAGGGCGGCGCCGGTCGCCGGCACGGTCGCGGCCGTGGCCGCGACGGCGAGTGCCCCGGCGACGCCCACCGCCGCCCGGCTGCCGCCGGGCGGGAGGACCGCCGCGCGGGCGCAGCCGGCCGCGAAGCGCCACCGCTCCCGGCGGTCGGGCACCTGGGCCAGCTCGGCCGCCATGGCCGCCCCCCAGTCGCGCCGGTCGGCGGGCAGGGTCGCCGCCGCGGCCGCCAGCAGCCACCCCGGCCCGTCCATCCCCGACAGCCGGGCGCCGGCCTGCCGCCACAAGGCCCGCCACAGCAGCCAGGCCGCGAGCATCCAGGGCGTGGCGAAGACCGCCATCCAGATCGCCATGTCCAGCCGAGCCCGGGCGGTCAGCGGGTCGCGAGCAGCGTTCATCTGGAGGACCCAGAGGGAGACGAAGGGCGTGGCCGCGGCCGCGACGACGGCCAGCCCGCCGAGGCGCCCCAAGCGCTCGGTGCGGCTCATGCGCCCTCCGGCCGCGGTCGCCGCCCGACCCCGCCGGCGGCCCGGACCGGCTTCGCCGACGCCGGCGGCGCGGCCGCCAGCTCCCCCGCCAGCACCCGGCCGGGACCGGTCAGCCGGTACAGGTGGCGGGGTGGCCGGCCACCGGCCGGGGCCTCGGACTCCCAGGCGGTCTCCAGCAGCCCACGGTCGGCCAGCCGCATCAGGATCGGGTACACCGAGCCGGCCTTGAGGTCGAGCTGCTGGCACAGCTCGTAGCCGTACCGCCAGGTGGCCGGTGCTTCCGCCAAGGCGAGGACGATCGCGGTGGTCTGCGCCGAAGGGCGCCGGGCCCAAGTCATGGCCATAACTCTATATAGCTAGAGTTGTCGGGTCAAGGCGCCACGCGGGAAGGCATGCCCGCCGGCCTCATGGCACCTCCACGACCACCTTCCCCCTGGCTCTCCCCTGTTCCAGGTAGGCGATGGCCGCGGGGACGTCGGCGAACCGGTAGCGCCGGTCGATCCGCGGGCGGACCTTGCCGGCCTCGATCAGCTCCGAGAGCAGCTCCAGGTCCCCGGCGGTGACGTGCGCCTGGACCATGGCGATCTGCTTGCCGCCGCGCAGCGACACGCCCAGCAGCCTGGCCACCCTGGTGAACCCGGTGACGGCGGCCTTGCCGCCCTCGGCGAGGGCGCGTCTGAGGTCGCGCACCGACCGGTTCCCGACCGCGTCGAGGATCAGGTCATAGCGCCGCCCGCCGGCGACGAAGTCGGTCGTGGTGTAGTCGACCACGTGGTCGGCGCCGAGCGAACGGGCAAGCTCGAGGTTCGGCGTGCTGGTCACGGCCGTCACCTCGGTCCCGTACGCCTTGGCGAGCTGGACCGCGAAGCCGCCGACACCGCCGGACGCGCCGTTGACCAGGACCGTCTGGGTGGGCCGGAGCGCTCCGTGGTGGCGAAGCCCCTGGAGGGCGGTGACCGCCGCCATGGGGACGGCGGCCGCTTCCTCGAACGACAGGTTGGCCGGCTTCGACGACAGCACGCCCACCGGCACCGAGACGTATTCGGCAAAGCCGCCGTACCCGTGGTCCAGGAGGTTGGCGTAGACCTGGTCGCCGGGCTGGAGGTGGCTGACGTCGCCGCCGACCGCCTCCACCTGCCCGGCGACGTCGACGCCGAGGACCTGGTGCTTGGGCCGCAGCAACCCCAGGGTGGCGCGAGAGAACAGGGGCTTGCCCCGCAGCACATGCCAGTCGGCCGCGTTGACCGACGCCGCCAGCACCTTCACCAGGACCTCGTCGGCCTTCGGGGCGGGCTTGCCGACCTCGGCCATCCGGAGGTTCTCCGGCGGCCCGTACCGCTCGTAGACGAACGCCTTCATGCCTGGCCCTTCCAGTTCCGGTGGTCCGGCGCCATGACCTCATTGCACACCATTCACCGGGGGCGCATCGCGCTCCCGTCTCGCACTCGACATGAATTCGAATGCATGCCATCGTATGCACGCTGCGCAACCTGACATGGAGGAGCGTGGGATGAGGAGCCGTCTCAGGTGGCCCATCATGTTGGCAGCGGCGACGCTGATGCTCGCCGCCTGTAGCCAGGGGAAGGACGAAACGCCGTCCAGCACCGCCAAGGCCCCGGCCGCGACCACCAGCTGCGCCGGCAGCGGCGGGCTCACCATGTGGGAGCGCTCGGGCGGCAACAAGCAGATGGTCGACATGCTGGTCGCGGCCTGGAACGCCAAGAACCCCAACTGCAAGATCAAGCTGACCTACATCCCGCACACCGAGATGGTCGGCAAGATCGCCCAGGGCATCGCGTCCGGTGAGGTCCCCGACCTGATGGGCATGGACCTCATCTACGCCCCCCAGTTCGAGAAGGCGCAGCAGCTGGTGGACCTGACCGACCGGATCAGCGGCTGGCCGGAGCTGAAGACCGCCAGCAAGGGGCACATGACGGTCGCCACCTTCGAGAACCGGCTCTACGGCGTCCCGCTGTACGCCGACGTGTCGGCGCTCTTCTACAACAAGGACCTCTTCAAGAAGGCCGGGCTCGACCCCGACAAGCCGCCGACCAGCCTGGCCGAGGTGCGCGAGGACGCCGACAAGATCACCGCCCTCGGCGGCGGCATCAAAGGCTACTACCTGCCGGGCAACTGCGCCGGCTGCAACATCTTCACCGTCGGGCCGCTGATGTGGGCCTCGGGGGCCAAGATCGAGGCGGCCGGCCCGGGCGACGAGCCGCTGGTCGGCGACGGGGTCAAGCAGGTCCTGCAGTGGACCCGCGACATGGTCAAGGCCGGGAACGTCCACGAGGGGGACCGGACCGAGAACGGCGAGACGTTCCACCTCCAGTTCGGGTCCGGCAAGGTGGGCATGATGGGCACGGGCAACTTCAACATCACCCTGGCCCGCCAGCAGAACCCGAAGATGGACTTCGGCATCACCCTGCTCCCCGGGATGGCCCCGAGCTCCGCGGCCTCGTTCATCGGCGGCGACCTGGTGGTGGTGCCGAAGGGCAGCGACCGGGTGGACGACGCCGTCAACTTCATGAAGTTCCTGCTCTCGGACGAGGTGCAGGTCGAGGTCTACGCCAAGGCCCTCAACCTCACCACCCGCTCCGACATGGTCGAGAACAAGTACTTCAAGGCCGAGCCGCTGGTCCAGGACGTGGCCAAGGCGCTCACCGTCGGCCGGACGCCGTACACCCTGACCTTCTTCGAGCAGATCAACTCGCCCCAGGGCCCGTGGCTCAAGATGCTGCAGCGTGCCTACTACACCGACGACAATCTCGACAGCGTCATCAGCGACGCGAAGGCGGCGATGAAGAGCATCGCCAACGAGTAGACACGGGACCGCCTTGTACCGGAGCCGGCGCAGCCAGCTGATCGGGATCGCCTACCTTGCCCCGGCACTGGTCTTCGTCCTGGCCTTCACCGCCTACCCGCTCGTCCAGATGACCTGGATGTCGTTCCACAGCTGGTCCCTGATCACCCCGGCGAAGTACGTGGGGCTGGCCAACTACCGGCGGGCGTTCGCCGACGACCAGTTCTGGGTCTCGTTCGCCTTCACGCTCAAGTACACCGCGATCATCACGCCGCTCCTGATCGTCGGCGGCTACCTGCTGGCCCTGCTGACCTCGGAGAGCTCGCGCCTGCGCCGGATCACCCGGACCACCGTGTTCATCCCCGTGGTGATCGGCCTGGGCGTGTCCAGCCTGCTCTGGTACTGGCTCTTCAGCACCGACTTCGGCCTGGTCAACAAGGCGCTGACCGACCTGGGGCTCATCTCCAAGCCGGTCCTCTGGCTGGGGGTGGACGCCGACCGGTCGAACCTCGCCATCATCGCCTCGGTCGTCTGGAAGGTCATCGGGTTCGGGATGATCCTGTTCGTCGGGGCCATCCAGGCGATCCCCCGGGAGATCACCGAAGCGAGCCTGGTCGACGGGGCCAGCTACTGGCAGCGGGTCGCCCGGGTGGTCCTGCCGCTGACCCTGCGCACGGTGCTGGTCGTGACCCTGGTGAGCGTGATCGGCTCGCTGCTCGCCTTCGACCAGTTCTACATCATGACCGCCGGGCAGCCACAGAACGAGACCGCGACCTCGGTCTTCTACGTGTACCTGAACTCCTTCCCGTACCTGAAGCTCGGCTACGGGGCGGCGCTGTCGATCATCCTGGCCCTGACCATCCTGGTGTTCACGGTGGTGCAGCTGCTCCTGACCCGCCGGAGCCACGCGTGACCGCCACCGTGGAGCTGCGCCGGGCCCGGGCCACCGGGGCGCGGGCCCGTACGCGCAGCGGCCGGGCCCGCTACCTGCTGGGCGCGGCCTGCATCACGATCTGCACGGTCATGCTGCTACCGCTGGCCATGTCGGTGCTGGCGTCGGTGAAACCGACCGCGGAGGCGGCCGCCTCGCCACCCACCTACCTGCCACACGCCCTGAGCCTGGACAGCTACGGGCGGCTCTGGACTTACCAGCAGGGGCTCCCCACCTACCTGGCCAACAGCCTCGGCACCGCCCTGCTGACGATCGCGTTCACGCTGCTGCTCACCGTGCCCGCGGCCTACGCCCTGGCCCGGTTCCCGATCCCGGGCAAAGAGGTGATCTTCGTCTTCCTGCTGCTGGCCCTGATCGTGCCCTACCAGGCGCTGCTGACGCCGATGTTCCTGATGTTCGCCCGCATCGGCCTGACCAACACCCTGGTCGGCCTGGCCATCCTCCACACCGCCATCCAGCTTCCCTTCAGCCTCTACATCATGCGCAACAGCCTCAGCGCGGTCCCGCGCGAGCTGGAGGAGGCGGCCGTCACCGACGGCGCCTCGTCCTGGCAGGTCCTGCTCAGGGTCTGCATCCCGTCGACCAAGCCGGCGATCGTGACCGTCGCCCTGTTCGCCTTCATCATGTCGTGGAACGAGTTCCTCGGCGCCCTGGTGATGATGAGCAGGGGGTCGAGCTTCACCCTGCCGCTGATCCTGGCCGCGGCCCGGACCGAGACCAGCCTCGGCGGCACGGACTGGGGGATGCTCCAGGCCGGCATCACCATCTCGATCATCCCCTGCGTGCTCGTCTACCTGCTGCTGCAGCGGTACTACGTGTCCGGCCTGATGAGCGGGGCGGTGAAATGAGCGCCGGCGCCGGCCGGTCGACGGCGACGGCCCGCCGGCGGCCCCTTGGCCCCTCGCGGGTCACGATCCTCGACGGGTTCCTGGCCGACCGCCAGCGGGTCAACCGCGAGCTGACCCTCCCGCACGGCTTCGACCAGCTCCGGCGCTCCGGAGCGCTGGGCAACCTGCGCATCGCGGCCGGCGCGGACGGGCACTACCGGGCGCTCACCGACACCTCGGGCGCGAGGTTCCCCTTCCTGGACTCCGACGTCTACAAGTGGCTCGAGGCGGTGGGCTGGGAGCTCGGCAGGGCCCCCGACCCCGGCCTGGCGGCCGCCGCCGCCGAGGCGATCGCGCTGGTGGCGGCCGCGCAACGCCCCGACGGCTACCTCAACAGCTACGTCCAGGTGGTCGCGGGCGGGCCGCCCCACGCCGATCTCGCCTGGGGCCACGAGCTCTACTGCATCGCGCACCTGATCCAGGCGGCGGTCGCCTGGCACCGCGCGCTCGGCGACGACCGGCTCCTCACGATCGCGGTGCGGGCCGCCGACCGGATCGACCGCGAGTTCGGGCCCGCCGGGCGGGAGGGGGTGGACGGGCACCCAGGCATCGAGATGGCGCTGGTCGAGCTGACCCGGGTCACGGGCGACCGGCGCTACCTGGCCCTGGCCGCCCGGATGCTCGACCTGCGGGGCCGGGGGCTGCTCGGCCCTGGACGCTTCGGCGCCGCCTACTGGCAGGACCACGAGCCGGTCCGGGACGCCCCGACCGTGGCCGGCCACGCCGTCCGGCAGCTGTACCTCGACTGCGGCGCCGTCGACGTCGCCGTCGAGCTCGGCGACCACGCCCTGCTCGCCGCCGTCCGGCGCCGCTGGGACGACCTGGTGCGCACCCGGACCTACCTGACCGGCGGGATGGGCAGCCGGCACCGCGACGAGTCCTTCGGCGACCCCTTCGAGCTCCCGCCGGACCGGGCCTACGCCGAGACGTGCGCCTCGATCGCGAGCGTCATGCTCGGCTGGCGGCTGCTCCTGGCCACGGGCGAGGCGTGCTTCGCGGACGCGATCGAGCGGGCCCTCTACAACGGCGTCCTGTCCGGCATCTCGCTGACCGGCACCCGGTTCTTCTACGTCAACCCGCTGCAGCGCCGGACCCACCGGGCCCACGAACCGCCAGGGCACGGCGAGCGCGCCGCCTGGTACCCGTGCGCGTGCTGCCCGCCCAACCTGATGCGGCTGCTGAGCTCCTGGGAGCAGTACGTGGCCAGCGGCGACGACACCGGGGTCCAGATCCACCAGTACGCCACCTCCGAGCTCCAGGCCGAGGTCGCCGGCGGGACCGCCCGGCTGTCGGTCCACACCGGCTACCCCTGGCACGGCCGGGTGACGGTCGGCGTCCTCCAGACGCCCGACCGCCCGTGGACGCTGTCGCTGCGGGTCCCCCGCTGGTGCCGGTCGGCGGTGCTCACCGGGCCCGGCGGGACCACGCCGCTGGCCGCCGGCGTCGGCGCCGCCGAGCTGTCGCGGCGGTGGAAGGCGGGGGACACGGTCGTCCTGGAGCTCGACATGCCGGTCCGCGTCATCGAGCCCGACCCGCGCGTCGACGCCGTCCGCGGCTGCGTCGCCGTCGAGCGCGGCCCCCTCGTCTACTGCATCGAATCGGCCGACCTGCCACCCGGGACCGAGCTCGAGGACCTGTGCTGGGATCCCGCCCGGGAGCCGGCGACGGTCCCCCGGCCGGACCTGGGCGAGGCCGTCGTCGGGATCTCGGTCCCGGTGGTCAGGCGGCGGCCCGCCGGCCCGGCCGGGCCCGCGGACGGCGCCGCCGGCCGGTCCGCGGGGGCGATCCCGTACTTTGCCTGGGCCAACCGGGGGGCCGGGGCGATGCGGGTGTGGATCCCCCGCTGACCCGGGCGGGGCGGGGTCAGCGGTGGCGGGCCGCCGCCGGTGGCGCGGTCGAGTCCCGGACGATCAGGACGGGCTTGAAGACCTCGAGGCTCGGCTCGCGCGGCGCGTCGGGGTCGCGGGCCAGGGCGATCGCCAGGGCGACGGCATGGCCGACCATCTCCTGGATCGGCATCCGCAGCGTGGTGAGCGCGGGCACCGTGTGGCTGGCGATCAGGATGTCGTCGAAACCCACCACCGAGAGCTGGTCGGGGGCGACGGTCCCGAGGCTGTGGGCGGCGTGCAGGACGCCGACGGCCACCAGGTCGGTGGACGTCGCCACCGCCGTGGGGGGCTCCGGGAGGGCGAGCAGGCGCCGCAACGCGGCGTCGCCCCCGGCCAGGGTGTTGGGGCATCGCTCGAGGTAGCCGGACGGGACGCCGCCGAACCGGTCGCGCATGAAGTCGACGTAGGCGTCCTCCCGGACCCGGTAGTCGACCAGCAGCTCGGCGCTCAGGAAGGCGATCCTGCGGTGCCCGAGGGACTCGAGGTACTCCAGCCCGGCCCGGATCCCGGCCCGGTCGTCGCAGTCGGCCGTCGGGAACTCCAGCGGGCTCGTCCCCTGCCACAGGCCGACCACGGGGACGCTGGAGTTGCGCAGGTCGGCCAGGAGCTGCGGCTGCACCTGGAGGTCGCCGAGCAGGACGACGGCATCGGTGTGCCGGGTCTCGAGCACCGAGGTCAACGAGATCGCCTCGTCGAGGCGGCCGTGGACGTGACCGAGCACCACGTTGTAGCCGTGCGCCATCGACTCGACCACCAGGGCCTCGATCGCCCCGGCGAAGAACGGGTCGCTGAAGTCCCTGACCACGGCGCCGATCAAGTTCGTCGACGCCCCCCGCAGGCCGCGGGCCAGCGGGTTGGGTCGGTAGCCGAGCTCGCGCGACGCCTGGAGGACGCGGGCTCTGGTCCCGGGCGCGATCGGCACGCTGGTCGGGGCGCCGCTCAGCACCCGCGACACCGTGCTCTGGGACACCTCGGCCACGGCCGCGATGTCCCGCATCGTGGCGGGAGGGCGACGGCCCGGTGGCCGCGCCGACGGCCCGCTCCCGGCGGGAGCACCGCCCGGCGCCGTCCCGGGACCGCCCGTGCTGGTCGACATCGCCGCCAGCGTACCTGAATACGATTGCATCCCGCCCTCTTGAACCCAGGCCAGCGCCCGCCGAGGCGCTTGTCACCCGACGATCCCGGCGCCCATCGGGGCCAGGCCGAGGGCGGCGAGGGCCGCCGCGCCGGTGGTGGCTTCGTCGCCGCCCGCGAGGCCCAGGGTCCGCGCCCACTGGTAGCGGCAGCCGGCGGCGTCGAACGCCGCCGCGGCGGCGAGCAGCCGCCCCCGGTCGTCGCCGAGGAGCGCCTCGGCCCGGTCGACGATCGCGCCGGCGAGCGGGTTGCCGGCGACGATGGCCCGGGCGGCGGCGAGGCGGCCGGGCGCGTCGGGATGCCCGGCGAGCACGGCGGCCTCCGCACGCATCGCCGCGTACCAGTGGCGCCACACCCAGCTGGCCCACTTCCCCAGCTCGTCCGGCTCGGCTGCGAGCCGCTCCAGGGCCGGCACCGCCTGGCCATGATGGAGCAGGACGACGGCGTCGAAGGCCGGGCCGAAGCCGGCGCTGCGCTCGGGTTCGGCGCCGAGCTCGGCGGCGATGGCCAGCCACCTGGCGCGGGCGCCGCCGTCGCCGCGCAGGCCGTGGACCATCGCCACCGCCGCTGCGGCGGAACTGAGGCTGGACGACCGCCGGCGGCCGGAGCGCGCCCACGAGTCGAGGAACCGCTCGCTGTCGGCGAGGACCTCGCCGGCGTTGCCGGCCAGCGCGTTCGCCACGAGCAGGCGGGACGTGGCGATCTGACCGGTCTCGGCCAGCAGCGGCAGGTCGCGCAGCTGCCGGCCCCACCGCTCGGCGCTGCGCAGGTCACCCACGGCGACGCTCGTGTCCGCCGCCATGATCAGCGCGTCGACCAGCTCGTAGGCGCTTGCCGGTGACACCGGCACCGAGGCCAGCAGGTCGATGCGGCCGCGCGCCGTGGCCGCGGCGTCGAACGCCGCTCCCGCCCAGCAGTGGGCGCCGGTCAGCGCGTCCAGCGCGGCGGACTCGGCCAGCCGGTCGCCGGTCCGGCGGGCCAGCGCGACCGCCCGCTCGGCGAGCGCGGCCGTCTCGGCCACGGTCGTCTCCCGCTCGGTCAGCTCGGCGATGAACGCGTCGGCGTCAACGGCGCAGTCGGCAAGGGCGACCGCCGCCCGGGCCGCCGGGTCGTCGCCGGCCAGCTCGCGGGCCGCGGCCCGGAGCGCCCGTGCCTCATCGGTCGGCGGACGCCCGGCGAACACGCCGGCCTCGCGGTAGACCGTTGTGGCCGCCGCCGCCAGGTCGCGGGCGGCGCCGGCGCCGTCCCCGGAGCGGCGCGCGGCGCCCGCCGCCGCCTTGAGCAGGCGGTAGGTGTCGTCGCCGAGCATCCGGCACCCCGCCACCGCCGCGGCAAGGCGCAGGGCCGATGCGGCGGCGCCGGGACCGCCGGCGAGCGTGGCCGCCTGCTCGTACCGCCGCTGGGACTCGCCGGCCAGGTTGCGGGTGAAGGCCAGCCCGGCCAGGGACCGGGCCAGGCCATGGGCATCGGCGCGATGATCGGGCTGGCCGGCCGCCCAGCCGAGGGCGGCCCGGATGTCGTCGGCCGCCGCGTCGAACCTGGCCCGCCAGTCACCGCTCGGCTGCGCATCGCGCTCCAGCTCGGCGGCGCTGGCCAGGCACCAGCGGAGGTGGCGGGCCCGGGTGGCGGCGAGGTCGCCGGCTTCGCCGAGCCGCTCCATGCCGTACTGGCGGATGGTCTCCAGCGCCCGGTAGCGATGGCAGACGGCCTCGATGTTGTTGCCGTCTGGGTCCAGGACGAAGGCGCCGTAATAGTCCTGGTGGTAGTGGGGGCGCAGGCCGGGCGGGCCGTTGTCGTGGCCTCCGGCCGCCAGCCCGGCGGCATGGAAGGAGTGCACGCTGGCCCGGTCCGCACCGGCGATCGCGATATGGGTGGGCCCGCTCAGCGGCCGGTTGGCGTGGATCCAGAAGTCCGGCTTTCCGTTGCCGCCGAAGCCCGCGGAGCCGTCGCGCTCCATCAGCAGCTGGTAGCCAAGCGGACGCAGCGCCTGCTGGTAGAACGCCGTGCTTTCCTCCAGGTCGCTGACCCCCAAGCCAATGTGGTCGATCACCCGCCGCTCCCCCTCGTCGCGGTGCTGATCCCGTAGCTGGCCAGCGTAGGACGGGGCCGGGCCGGGCCGAGCCTGGAGGAGGTGACCAACAGCCGCTCGCAAGGGCCAGGGTTGGGTGAGACCGTCGCCGGTCCTAGCTGAGCAAGGCCTTGGCCTTGTCGAGCAGCACCACGGGGTCGAACGGCTTGACCAAGAAGTCGTCGGCCCCAACCCGGCGCGCCGTCGCCACATCGGCCGAGACGTAGTTGGCGGTCACCATGATCACCGGCACGGCGGCCAGGGTCGCATCGGCACGGATCTGGGCGCAGACCGCGTAGCCGTCGATGCCGGGCATCAGGACATCGAGCAGCACCAGGTCGGGCCGGACGGCAATGGCCTTGGCGAGCACATCGGGGCCGTCGCGGGCGGTGACGACCTCAAAGCCTTCCAGCCGAAGGTAGATCTCCACGAAGCGAAGGATGTCGGCGTCATCGTCGGCCACGAGCACGGTAGCAGCCAACGCACAGTCCTCTCTTGGGCGGTTCGACAGCTTGTCGGGGACCCCCGGCGGTACCGCCGGGGGCCGTTGCCAGGCGGATGCGTTGGATGTTCCGCGAGCAACTTTGAGGGATGGTCAGCTGGTGGCCGAGCTGCCCGCGATGGCCTCCATCCGGCCGCCGGGGATGACTAGGATGCGCTTGGGCTTGGCTTCTTCGGCCTTGGGCACCACGATGCGCAGCACGCCGTCCTCCATCGAAGCCTCGACCTCGTCCGCCATGACATGGGCGGGCAGGGTGATTGCGCGGCGGAAGGCGCCGGAGGAGCGCTCGACCCGGTGGAACTGCTCCTCGGAGGACTCGCCGGTGAACTGGCGCTCGCCCTGGATGGTCAGCAGGCCGTCCTCCAGGGTGATCTCCAGGTCGTCGAGCTTGACCCCTGGCAGCTCGACGGCCACCAGATAGGCGTCCTTGCGTTCGGCGATGTCCAGCGCTGGCGCCCAGGCCGGGGTGCTGGCCCCGGTCGCGCTCTGCCACTGGCCGTGCAGGCCAAGGGCGTGGGCGAACAGGCTGTCCATCTGGATCCGGGCCCGCTCCTCCTGCGCGCCACGCAGGTCCTCGAACGGATACCACTGGCTTCTGAGCATCATCTGGTTCTCCCTCGTCCTTGGGCCGCAGCGGCGGCCGCCGGCTCGGGGACAACGCAGTCCGGGTGCGTGCAGCTGGTGCACTTGCCGAGTAACCTCACCCTACATTGAACGCTGTTCATCTGTCAAGAACACCGTTCACGGCAGCAGCCGGCGCTCCCCAGCTTTCGGTACCCGGAGGGCGGCGGATCGCAGAAGCGGCGCCCCGGCAGGTCGACTTGCTCCGACAGGATGGTCCTTCAGCAAGCATCGGCCGGCGACCTATTCATGTTGCGGTTATCGTTGCGAGACAGCTTGGGTGTGGTGCGCGGCAGCATCGCGGGCCCACCAGCGAGCTCGATGCTCGCGGGCCAAGGCGGGTTGCATGGTTTCGACCTCAGGGAGGGTGTCGGCGATCGGGTCGAGGATCGTGGACCGGTCAAGCCGCAGCCGGCCGCCAGTCATCGACCCAAGCTCGGCGAGCGCGGTGACCAGCGCGGCCTGGGCGACCATGACCCGGGCGGCCACGCCGGGGGCGACGGTGGCGTAGGCAGGCGCGAACGCGAACCCGCAGAACGGACAGCGGAAGCCGTCGCTGGGATGGACCAGCTGCCCAAGTAGCAGCTCCCGGTTGCAGGACCCACAGCGAGCGCCAATGCTCATCGGGTTCCCCTCCCTTGTGTGTCTCCGTCGGTTGTCTGCTTTGAGGGTTGACGTCCTCGCGGGGTG
>Ga0307278_10000168_pt1 | contig 33342 bp, 32 predicted proteins | sample ER_DNA_117_FD_194482 | JGI IMG/M metagenome (GOLD analysis project Ga0307278, IMG submission 194482) | Bulk soil microbial communities from the East River watershed near Crested Butte, Colorado, United States - ER_DNA_117 | ecosystem: Environmental > Terrestrial > Soil > Floodplain | place... | reverse complement strand
AATGCAGCTACATGGAGAAATTATGCTTGATCTATTACTAAGATCGTTTGTCTCTAATTCGAGAATTCTTTAACCAGCAATTATATAAATTATTACATATATATCCAAAAATCTATGATTTTATTTTATTATTTTACAACATATTATCTAATGTTATCCGCTCAAATTGTCTAGTAAAAATAGGAATGTTTAAAATCTTTTGAATCTGCCTGTTGATTGATATAGTTGGTATTTCTTGCAAAAACAAAAACGCCGGATGAATGGAAAGCAGTAACTTCAGCAATATCGACATTGGTAGATGAGGCTACTTTTGAAGCCACCGTTGAAGGTTTATCGTTCAGAGGGATGGATCCTTCTCATGTCGGATTAATTGATATTAGTTGGCCAAACTCTGCTTTCGATGGTTATGAGTGTGACGCAGCTCTAAAATTTGGAGTTAGAATTGATGAGTTTTCAAAATTGATGAAAAGAGCTGAAAAAAAAGATATGGTAGAAGTTTCTGTTGAAGAGAACAGTATGCTTTACATCAAAATCCTAAATGGATACAAGAGAGAGTATAAAATGCGATTAATAGAAAGTACTGGAGGATCCACTCCCTTGCCAAAACTAAATTTCAATTCCAAGGTAATATTCACTCCAGCATCGTTTGATAAGATATTGTCCGATATTGAAGTAGTCTCAGAATACATTTCAATTGAATCTGATGAAAAGAAAATAACCTTTTCTGGTAAAAGTGATTATGGAGAAGCCGAAATTGTTATTGAGGAGGCTAGTGAAGGTCTCGAGGAATTGCTGGTCAAAGAAAAAAGTAAGGCGACATATAGTTTGGACTATCTATCAAAAATCACAAAAGCTATAAGTGTCTCTGGAGGTTCTTTAGTATTGGAATATTCTACAAAAATGCCATTAAGATTAGAGTTTAGAGTAGCTAATGTAGGAAGAATTCATTTCTATTTGGCTCCAAGAGTACAGGATTAGTCCTGTTAATAAAAAATCATCACTCAATCAAATAAAGCACAATGTCATCCAGAAACTTTGTAAATGAACAAAAATAAGTCTAGACAGCTCGATGAATGCGTAGTAATGCAGAGAACTCGATTAATAAGGACAGGATTTTTCGATAAGTTTTTTTATAGCCGTATATATATTTCACCATTTTTTTCAGATATTGGAAAGAGTAACAGATTACCAGATTTTGTCCAGTTCGGATTTTGATCGTTCCACTTACTCGGAATGTGTAACAATTTTCCACTAATTAGATCGTATTCAAAATCATGCATATAGCATATTATCTTTGTTTCTTTTATTTCGCCTTTGGAAAGAGATGCTCCTCTATGTGGGCACGAATTATCCAAAGCGAATAATCGATTATTAGATCTACACATAAGTATCTTGCTACCTTGGATAGATATCACCTTCATTGAATTGTTTGGAAGGTCTTTACTATTGCATACTTTATATTCCATTATTGAATACTAGACTATCACGATTGTATAAATTCATTTTTAATATTTAGATGAATTATTTTACTGTTCTAGGATTAGGTTGTACAATATCATTATAAAGATCGTTTGTGTCGTAAATACACAATTGAAGTACCATAGGATTAGTGAAATCAAAAAAGAAGAATTTCTAGGTAAAGAAATCAGAATAAGAGGATGGGTATACAGATTTCGTAGACAAAAGGATAAAGCTTTCATCATTATGAGAGACGATCGTGGCGGAATAATTCAATGTGTGGTTCCTAGTACAACTGTGCAGGAGCTTACGATAGAATCTTCCTTAGAGGTCCAAGGGATCCTGTTCAAAGATGAAAGAGCAAAGGAAGGTGGCTATGAGATTAGAGGAAATGATGTAAAGATTTACAGTTTAGCAAACAATGATTTTCCAATTAGAGAATATCAAAGTACAGAATTATTACTAGATTATCGACACTTGACTCTACGTACAAGGAAGATGATTACAATCGCAAAGATAAGAGCAACAGTTCTTGAAAAGTTGCGCAACTGGTTTGTTGAAAATGATTGGATTGAAGTTACAACACCAACGTTAGTCAAGAGTGCAGTGGAAGGCGGTTCAACCCTTTTCCCTGTAAAGTACTTTAAAGATGAGGCATTTTTATCTCAAAGTGCTCAACTATACTTAGAGGCATTAATTTTTTCATTAGGGCCAGTCTGGACGATAGGTCCTTCGTTTAGGGCTGAAAAATCAAGGACTCTAAGACACCTTGCAGAATACCTGCACCTGGAGGCAGAAGCCCCTTGGATAACTATGAATGATTTGTTTTCAATTCAAGAAAAATTACTAATTCATTTAATTAGACACGTAACAAAAGATAGAAATCAAGAGCTAATATTTTTGAATCGAGACATACTAACTTTGAATCAAATGACAGAACCATTTGATAAATTGAGTTACAGTCAAGCAATTGACATTCTTAGTTCAAATGATATCAAGATTCAAGATGGAGAGGTGACTAGAAAAATTGAATGGGGAGACGATCTGAATATAGACTCTGAGAAGCTACTTACAAAGGATCGTAGGAATCCTGTCTTCGTATACGGATACCCACTCCAAGTTAAACCATTCTATGTAAAGGAAGACCCGGAAAGACAAGGAATTGCCCTTACTGCGGATTTACTTTTGCCCGAAGGGTTTGGTGAGGTAAGCAGTGGCGGTATGAGAGAGGAAAATATAACATTGTTGAAATCTAGGATTAAAAAAGAAGGTCTAAACACGGATTCTTATTCATGGTACTTGGACCTCAGAAAATATGGATCCGTGCCTCATGGAGGTTTCGGTATAGGTATTGAGAGATTGGTCAGATGGATAATTAACTTGGAAGACATTAAGGAATGTGTACTCTTTCCAAGAACAATGGCTAGGCTTAATCCTTGAGGTTTTAGAGTGTACCTCCACGTCTATTTTTGTACAAAAAAGTGCAAATTTTAGTATACTTAAGTTTCACAATATATATTGATCGTCATGAGAACTGCATCATCTTTTTATATGTCATTCACTTCCATCTTGTTATGCCAAAGGCATTTGTTCTAATGAATGCTGAATTAGGTAGCGAAGATTCTATAGTAAGCGAGTTGAAAAGTATTGATGGTGTGAAAGAAATTTATCAAGTTTATGGAGTTTACGATATTGTTGCACAAGTTGAATCAGAAACCATGGAAAAAGTCAAGGAGACAATTACATGGAAACTACGAAAATTGAATGGTGTGAAGTCTACATTAACTATGATTGTAATGGAATGACAAGTAACTCATTTTATTATTCAAATTTCCGGTCCAATTAAGTCGCAATTTCCCATAGATCCATCATTTCCTACTCCTATAGCATCACAGAATTATATTTAGCAGCGAATAATACAAACATTGCAGGTTTTTATGGGTTTACCCAGTACAGAAATACTGTATGTTACTAAAATTAATACTTCAGGACTAAAGTTAACAGGATAATAATATTAAATATCAACATTTAGGAATAAATGTTACTAAATTCTTAATTAGTAAGCAATTAAAATTCAAATACATTATCTAAAGAAAATACAATTAATATGAAGATACAATTAATACGACAAATTATTAATATATACTTAACACAAAATAATACCAGTATTGACCACTGATGGAAATCATATTAAATTGGAAGAATTATTTAAGAAATCCAATGTAAAATTAGGGGATTCAGTAATGATTGAAACCAATAATGCAACGCACGCTGGCATTCTAATTCCAAGATACGAATATGCCGATGCCAATCATCTAGTTTTGAAATTGAAAAGTGGATATAATATTGGTATCAAGATAGGAAAAATTAAAAGTATAAAAAAAATAACCGAAAAAGTGGATCCTAATATAAAACCCGATACTAATTATAAATACAAGGATTATTTTTCTCATGAAAATACTGATCAAAATTTTTCACAAAGCCAACTGCCAAATTTATCGTTGTTAAGTACAGGTGGAACCATTTCAAGTAAAATTGATTATAGGACAGGTGGAGTAATGGCAGCACTGACAGCAAAAGAACTTAATGATTCAATCCCCGAACTTACGAGGATAGCAAACATAGATCCAGAAGTAGTTCTGAGCGAGTATAGTGAAAATATCAAACCTGAACATTGGTCCCTAATAGCAAGAAAGGTTGCTAATAATATATTATCAGGGAAATACGATGGGATTATTGTATCGCATGGTACTGACACCATGCACTATACTTCTGCAGCACTGAGTTTTGCTCTTCAAAATCTACCAATTCCTGTAGTATTAGTTGGCGCGCAAAGATCCTCAGATAGACCCTCATCTGATGCATCTTTGAATCTGATAGGTGCTTGCACTTTTGCGACTAGATCTGAAGTCTCTGGGGTTTTTGTTGCTATGCATTATTCAATCTCCGATGAAGTTATTGCTTGTCATATAGGTACCAGGGTTAGAAAAAATCACACAAGCAGAAGAGATGCATTTCATTCGATTGATGTATACCCTTTTTCCCTAATCAAGAAAGATCAAATAGAGATATCTAGGCAATATACAGACTTGAAATTTCAAGAGAGGAACAAAAATCTTGAAAGTATGGTTGTAAGACCAAACTTTGAAAGTAAGGTTTCGTTATTAAAATTTTATCCTGGTTTTGATTGTAGAATGATTGATTATTGCGTTGACCTGGGTCATAAAGCAATTATTTTAGAAGGTACTGGTTTGGGTCACATAAACAAAGAATGCTTTTCCCAAATTGAGAATGCAGTCAATAAAGGAATAATAATATTTATGACCTCTCAATGCATTTGGGGCAGAACTGCTCTTACTGTCTACGATACAGGAAGAGACCTATTGAATCTTGGTGTGATTCCTCTATCTAATTTGACTTCTGAGACTGCGTTAGTCAAAGCTATGTGGTGCTTTGGGAACTTCACAGAAGAAAAAGAAGTCATAAAAACAATGACCAGCAATATTGCAAATGAGTTCACAAACCGAATAATAGTTGACTGATCGCATGATGTATACTGACTGAGCAATTTGTGATTCTATAGACATCAAATTTAGAATGGGTCAGCAAGCTTCAGTCATAGTAAAAATGTTAGATTACGATCTATGTCTGATGGGTGTATTGGCTTGCTGCATTATACTATATAATGCACAAAATTGAAAAAATAACACCGGCAGGAGGCTGAGGGTCTCATGCTTGAACAAGAAACACCACCTCCTACCAGAGCAATGAAATTTGTCTACAGATCTCATGCCTAGCATAGATCAAATACGTATGCCGCAACGAGCGTACCTTTAGGAAAAGGAATGAATGGTTGGTCTTAGTTGGAGACATTAGTTCTAAGCACTCAGCTTCGATATTGTTTATTGACTTTCAATTCATCCAAAAGTATGGTTACATCGAATACAAATTATCCTAGTTAAATTAAGTTTCGACAGTCTAAAGCCATTTTCTTGCGCAATGGTAGGACGTAGCATCAGTACGGAATAGCCTAAATTTTATGATTTGCACAATCTCGGCTATTTCAAATTGGTTTACCCTCAAATCAAAAATTCAAATTTATTGTACTGCTTCCATAGACCCAAGTTCGTATATCCTATGTCCACTATACCCACCTATTGATCTTACAATTCCTTTAGACTCAAGAGACCGCAAAAATGAATTTGCAACAGAAATCTTTACGCCCATTAACCTAGCTAGTGCTTGACACGTAATTGGTTTCATATTTTTTATAGTCTTTAATCCTTGAGGTTCTTCGATTACTATTGATTTTTGTTTTTGTTTAAATGGACCCTTTTTTTCTCCTTTCATTGTCTTGTCGTCGGCAGCTGGAGTCTCCGTTGAGGTCTTTTCTTGACTCCCTATTGATTTTTTCTTAGCTCCGCCCATAGTAACACCACTGTTCATCCAATTTATAATTCTATGGAATAGGTGTAATCGATTACGATTAAGTCAATCTTATTATTTCGGAATTTAGTTTTAAATATTTTAAAATACCCTCCTATAAGAAATAATGTTGGATTTTTCCGTTATTGTCAAAATTTTGGATGAGATGGAACAAACAACAAGTAGACTTGAACTTACAAATTATTTGGTTACCCTTTTCAAAAATACTCCCTCACAACTCATTGATAAAGTAATCTATCTTATTCAGGGAAAAATTAGACCGGATTACGAAGGAATTGAAATGGGAATAGCTGAAAAAATGATTATCCGTATAATTTCACAAATATCAAATATTTCAAGCGATGAAGTTTATCACAAATATCGGGAATTAGGAGATCTGGGAAGGGTTGCTGAAACAATTTTGAAATACAAGGTTCAGAGGACACTATTTAATCAAAAGGTTACTATTGAAAGGATTTATTTAATTTTCGACAAGATATCGAAAACTACTGGTAAGGGATCTCAGGATATAAAATTGAGATTGCTTGCAAGTCTTTTTAATGATTCATCACCTGAAGAATGCAAATATATTATCAAATTTGCCCTAGGAACATTGCGTCTTGGAATAGCTGATAGTACGATAATGGATGCATTAGCTTTAGCATACACACATGATAAAAAAAATAGAAAAATTTTAGAAAGCGCTTATAATGTCTCAAGTGATTTGGGAAGGGTTTCCAAGATTTTGGCAGGAAATGGCATTGAAGCAGTTTCTGCAATTAAGATTGAATTATTTATACCGATTCGACCAATGCTTGCAGAAAGAGTTCAAACAAGTAAAGAGGCTCTCGATAAGGTTTCTGGTAAAGGTGCAGTAGAATTTAAGCTCGACGGTGAAAGAGTACAAATTCATAGGAGAGATAAGAAGGTTCAGATATTTTCAAGGAGCCTAGAAAACATAACCCACTATTATCCCGACGTCGCTGAAGCCTCTATGACGATTCCTTTAAGTAACTTTATCATTGAGGCTGAAGTGGTTGCAGTCAATAAGTATACAGAAGATTTTCTTCCTTTTCAGGAGCTTATGCATAGACGTCGGAAATATGATATAGCCAAGAATGTAGAAAATTATCCCGTTTCTGTAAACGTGTTTGATATTCTTTGGGCGTCAGGCGGAGATAAAACAATTCTTCCCTATTTAGAACGAAGAGCATTGTTGAAGGATGTTTTTACTAATTCAGTAGATGCAAGACTAACGCTCATACAGCAGAAGGTTGTAACTAGTGTAGAACAACTTGAAAGATTCATGGCTAAATCAATAGGATATGGTTGTGAGGGCCTAGTGGTAAAGCAGACTGATAGTCCTTATAGAGCCGGGGCAAGAGGATTCGCATGGATAAAAATCAAAAGAGAATATAGAAGTGAATTAGTCGATAGCTTGGATCTGATCATCATTGGCGGGTCTTATGGAAGAGGGAGAAGGGTAGGGAGATATGGTGCGTTGCTACTTGCAGTCTACGATAAAAATGAAAATGTATTCAAAAGTGTATGTAAAGTGGGAAGTGGGTTTACAGATGAAGTCCTCGCAGAGTTGTTTAAAGAGTTAGGAAAATACAAGATACCAAAGAGGCATGCACGAGTTTATTCAAAGCTTGAAATGGATACTTGGTTTATACCTACAATAGTAATCGAGATTATAGCGTCAGAGATAACGTTAAGTCCTGAATATGATGCTGGCATGGATTCTATCAGAAAGGGTTTTGGATTGTCATTAAGATTTCCAAAATTTACCAATAAAATACGAATTGATAAAAATCCACAAGACATAACAGATGAATCTGAACTAATTGGAATGTATAGAAAACAGAGAAACATAAAGTTGTGATTAAGCAATAATCTTTTACTGTAGAATTCTCATCATTTACTAATTAGCTGGTTTTGCATTAACAACTAATTTGAAATTATTCAAAATATCTTTGCACCTATTTCTGATGGTGACTTCAGTAACACCGGCAAAATTGGAAACATCAATCTGAAGCAGATTTATTCCGAGCAATACCGATGCAAGGTAGATATATGCAGCGGCCAACCCATTAGGCGCTTTGCCATCCGAAAAGAAATTATTATTTGTTTTCTGTGCAATTTCGAGTGCTAACCTCTCAATTTTTGTATCTATTTTTGCAATATTAGCAAGTTTTGAAATATAGTTGTCTATTGCAAACATCGAAGGAATCGATGAAATTTGAGAATATGACGGTGGCATAGTATTTGAATTTAGATCTGTGTCTAGATCTCTGTGTTCCGAAAAGTTTTTTGTTGAAATCGATGCTTCCATATCTTTTGATTCGTTTATCTTATTCAATTCCATGACCATTAACCTATAATACCGAGAAGCCAGTTTAACGCTTGACTTGTCAAATTCTGATATTCCCGCCGCTTGAACAATTTCTTCTATTGATCTAACAACACCACATCTTTTGCAAGCCAAATAAATTGTTGCTGATGCTATACACGTTATAGATTTCCCCTTTGCCTTGTTATTATTTTCAAAATTACGATAAATCATTGAAGCAGTTTCGGTTATGGTTTTTCTAAGACAGAGAACGGAGCATACTTCATTAATCTTTGAAAGTACATTTGATAGCCTTCTTTCTTTTGATGAATTAACTCTCAATCTGCTATGCCATTTGCGAGATCTATTCATGAGCTCAATGTTTTGATAATCAATGGTTCGTCCACTATAATCTCTTGAACTATTTCCTATCTCTGTTCTCAATCCAAAATCATGAAGGGACAAACAAGTTGAACCACTTGCCCTAGTGTTCTTGTTTCTTTCTTCAAAATCTGTTGAATTATTTTCGGGTCCATAATAGTCAACTTGTTCCATAACTACGCATCCGCATTTGTGACATACATATTCACCCTTACCATAATCAAGAATAATCTTCGATTCACATTCAGGACATTGCGAACAATATTCCTCAGACGTCATGTCCTCTTCCTCCTCACTCTGTCTCTTTTTTTTGATGAGTTGAATCGATGATTGATACTATGTGATTTGTACACAACTCCACCAATCGAATACTTTGAATTTATGGTGGGAATAACAGATGCGTATGGCGATTTGACCGGGCCTATTAATTCAATAATTTTTCCAACTTTACTACCTTTATCATCTATTAATGACTGACCTATTAAGTTGTGGTTAATGTTTTCCTCAACTTTGACTATCAGTCTTCCACTCTTGGCCAAGTGGACAATTTCACCTATTTTCTCCATTATTTGTAAAACAACCTAATACGTACTCATTATCATTTTAATCTGTCAATAAAATTTAGTTTCAAGATAAATAATATCTGTCATTAGCTTTGGATGATCAAAATTGGTCTTATAGCAACCAACTAGTGCTTTTGCTGTCTTGTCTCAATCATCTTTTTTGCAATTTGATTAACAACGGTTGACTTCTTCTCCTTTTTTGAGATCATGATATAGCCTGACTTTAGGAAGGATCTTCTTGGATATCGCGCTTGATTGTTAATATTTTCTTCAGAAAGATCCAATTCAAGAGTTTTTGACGCGTCTATCAGCTCTTGCATCGTAGGATCATAAACAGAATTATTTTTTCCTACCTTTCGACCTTTTTTTCGTGACAAATTTTTGTTAAAATAGTCTAGCCATATTATCTGATGATCGTAATCTTTCATTGATGTCAGTATATTTTTTCATATAATTAATCATTTTGATGCTCTTGTGAGACTATACATTCAATAATTGTCGGCTCTAATGCATGCTGTTTTCAGTAGAAAATTTTTTGTCGATTGGCATATTCAGTTATTTTATATAACCAGAATTCATTACCAAAAATATCCCGCGGTAGCTCAGCCTGGTAGAGCTTTCGGCTGTAGTAGTCGGCAAATATTGCTAAACTCGTGAAACAGCCTATCAGGCTAACATTTGCAGCGACCGAAGAGTCGCAGGCTCAAACAGATTTGATTTCATGCTCATCTGGAGTAAATCCTGCCCGCGGGATACACTAGATTATGAGATTGTAGTCCTAAAATTAAAATAAATGTAAAATTTTATACGGGTAAACACGTTTTCTATGTTATTGTTAAATTACCGAACTTGCCAAGTATTTGTGTTGAATAAATCCCAACATCTTGAACCGCACATCAAAGAATCCAATCATATAAGAGATTTAGTATTTGGATTTGGTGACGGACTAAATACCTCTTTGGGAATTGTAGCTGGCGTCGGAGGGGCAAACAGCTCAGCTGACTTTATAATATTAGCAGCCCTGGTGGGGATGTTCACTGGTGCAAAAGCAATGGCAGTACAAAATTATCTGGCAATAAAATCCCAAAGAGAAATTTTAGAGTCTGAAATAAAAAGAGAAGAATTTGAGATGGAAGTATATCCTGAAAAAGAACGTTTGGAAATTGAAGAAATTTATCGGGCTAAAAACTTTGACGATGATTTGGTAAAAAGCGTTACTGATAAAATTACTTCAAATAAAAAAGTGTGGCTCAAAACAATGTTGACCGAAGAATTGGGATTGAACCTGGACATCGTCGGCAACCCGATAAGAGGAGCCCTTATAATGTTCGTATCTTTTATCATCGGAGGGATTTTGCCAATATTACCATACTTATTATCTAAAGCAGGTCTTCTGCCTCTTCAATATTCACTATGGATAGCTATTGCAATTAGTCTCACAGCTTCATTTTTGATAGGAGCCAAAAAGGCAAAGTTAGCAAAGATAAATTGGCTCAAAGGAGGAATTGAAATGTCCGCCTTAGGAACAGGAATTGCCCTATTAGGATTTGGGATCGGAGCTGAATTGGCTAATGCAAATTTGTTAAATTATTAATCCCAAACAAAACTGATAATATTGTTTAAGAATAAATTCAAAGTTTGTGTATCTCTGGCAACTGATTCGGTTGATAAGTTACCAACTTTGATTACCAAGGCCCTCCACAGAGGAGCTGATTACTTGGAAATTAGATTTGATCATATAATCTACAATGATATAGACTCCGCCCTGGAGATATCTAGTAAGATAAAAAAAAGAGCAATTTTTACATTGAGATCAAAAGATGAGAGTGGATTTTTTGATGGGGACCGTAGGGAACAAATTTCACTATTAAAGAAAATTGGTAGAACGAAACCAATGTTATTGGACATAGAGATCTCTATCTTAAAAAAGGATAATGATCTTTGGAAATTTGTAAAGGATAATAAAATCCCAATTCTTGTATCATCCCATGATTTTAGAAATACTCCAAATATATCATTACTTTTAAAAAAATTTGAGGACATGAGTAAATATAGTAACTATGTCAAATTGGTTACTACGGCAAGAAATTCGAATGATAATTTCAAAGTACTTTCACTATACGACAACAATATTAAAACAAAACTAATCGCGTTTGCAATGGGAGAACATGGGATTTCATCAAGATTATTATGCACATTGTATGGAAATGCACCGTTTACTTATGCCTCGCTAAATACTCCCTTGGCACCAGGACAACTTGACATTGGGTTAATGAAAAAAATATACGATAAGATTAGTAAGAATCTGAAAAATAAATGAGTGTTGACTTTAAAACATTCTGCATAATTGGCGATCCTATAGACCATTCATTATCTCCTGCAATTCATAACGCTGCTTTTAATACTTTAGGACTAAATTGTAGCTATATTGCCTTCAGGGTTCAGGAAGATCAATTGAAAAATTCTCTGGATTCTTTAAGGGCTATAAAAATTGGTGGGTTTAATGTAACCATGCCACATAAGGTTAAGATCCTAGATTATGTTGACCACCAAGATAAAACCGTTCAGTTGGTGGGAGCAGCAAATACTGTTAATAATGAAGATGGGAAATTTTGTGCATATAATACAGATGTAACAGGATTCATTAAACCATTACATGGCCGAAAGGTCGATTTTAACGGATTTGAAGTATTTGTTTTGGGGGCGGGGGGTGCAGCTAGAGCAGTGGTTGTCGCTTTGTCAGGTGAAAAAGGAATTACAAATATCAATATTTTTAACAGGAATACTGACCGATCCACAGAACTATCAAATATGGTTAAAAAATTGGGAATAGAAGCTACTATTATTTCCAATGATGATATTCAAAATATTGCTTCGAGGTGCAACCTCATTATAAACACTACACCACTTGGTATGAATAACGAAAAGAGTTTGATTAAATCTACCAGTATAAGAAAAGATGCGATAGTATATGATATTGTATATAAGCCAGTAATTACCAATTTAGTAGAAAATGCGAAAATTGCCGGGGCTGAAATAGTCTATGGTTATGAAATGTTACTCGAACAGGCAACTGCATCATTCAAGATATGGCTCCAAATGGATCCCCCAATAGAGTCTATGAAAAAAGCGTTATTTGGAATGTTTGGAGAACCCACATGACTACAAAGGTAACTTCAATAGTTCATGGTGCCATATCAATTGTAAATGCTGTTGCATCTGGGTTTGGTTCTGCAATGGGAATTTCTCTTAGGGTCAAAGTTGAAATAAATTCAAAGAAAGGTTCTGGAATAATTTTTCAAAAAGGTGGCGGAACTGGTATGATAAAAAAAATAATTTACGATATACTTCCATCAAAGTATCTCAACAATAATCAATTATTAATTAATATCAATTCAGAGATACCCTCTGGTATAGGATTAAAAAGTTCAAGTGCAGTATCGAATGCAGTTGCACTTGCATGTAAGTACCTTGTGAATAAGGAGATCAATGATAATTTTGTTCTAAATAGTGCCATAGATGCATCACTGTATGCAAAAACTACTATTACTGGAGCATATGATGATTCAACTGCATGTTATTATGGAGGATTTGTTACCACAGATAACTATAAGAGAAAAATCTTGAAAAGAGAAGATTCTCCGACTGACATAAACGTCGTATTATATTTGCCAAATAACAAAAAAAGGGGGGATGTTACCAGACTCAATTTACTTTCAGATATTTATCTTGAAGCCTTTGAATTGGCGTATTCGGGGCAATATTGGAAAGCTATGACACTAAACGGAGTTTTGACATCCTCCTTAATTTCAAATAGTTATAATATTACGAGAATATGTCTAGAAAATGGTGCCTTGGCAGCGAGCATATCGGGAAACGGACCTGCGATTGCTGCAGTAGTAAATGAGGGCAATGTCCAAAAAATTAAATCAATCTTATCGAATTTAGACGGCAGGGTTATAGTATCGGGCACAAACAACCAAAAAGCATCAGCGGTGAGAGAAGTTGGGTAAAATATTTGTAACAAGGTCTATTTTAAATGGTAACGTTTCATGTCCACCAAGCAAAAGCTATACTCACAGAGCAATTTTCATTTCTTCTTTGGCACTCGGTAATTCGAATATTATTAATCCTTTAATTTCAAGGGATACTCTTGCAACAATTGACGCATGTAGAGCATTTGGAACAAAAATAAGAAGAAGAGGACAACAATTAATTATTTCTGGAAAAGATACTCTAAAAATTCCCGATGATGTTATCAATGTGGAGAACTCTGGAACAACAATGCGTTTCGTTACTGCTATTTCATCGTTAGTAAAAGGAGGATATGTTGTAATCACAGGAGATGATAGTATAAGAAAAAGACCAATGGGACCACTATTATTAGCCTTGAAACAACTTGGCATAAATTGTTTCTCTGCCAGAGAAAATGATAGAGCACCTATTATTGTGCAGGGAGGAGGAATTGGTGGAAAACAGGTTACTATTGATGGCTCCATATCAAGTCAGTTTATTTCAGGAATTCTAATAGCAGGTGCTTGTGCTGAATCAGAAATTTCTCTCAGTGTAGTCGGAAAGCAAGTATCAAAAACCTACATAGAATCTACCATTAACGTCATGTCTAAATTTGGTGTAGAAATAAAGTATTCCAGAGATTATAAACGATATCATATATTCAATACTAGATATGTTCCTACTACGTTTACCATACCAGGAGATTTTTCTACTGCAGCGTTGTTGTTATCTGCAGGTACCCTCTTAGGCAATGGGATAACTGTTGGTAACCTAGATTTTTCGTTACCACAAGGCGATTCAAAAATTCTAGAAATTCTGAAGAGAATTGGTGCAGTAATTAGTATAAATAAGAAAAATGGTACTGTGAAGACTATTGGAATTGAAGAACTTGATGGAGGAGAATTTGACCTCTCAGATACGCCAGACTTGCTTCCTGTTGTAGCTATATTGTCTCTAAAATCGAGAAATCCCGTAAGGATATATGGAGTTTCTCACACACGTTACAAAGAAACAGATAGACTAAGAATAATTGCATCTGAACTAAGAAAACTTGGAGTAAATACGAAGCTATTTCCTGATGAAATTATGATAATCTCACCAAGAAAACTAAAAAATGCCCTGCTTGACTCCCACAATGATCATAGGCTTTTCATGAGTTTTGTAATAGCTGCCATGTTGACAGAAAAATCTGTTGTAGATGGGGTCGAATCAGTCGATGTTTCTTACCCTTCATTTGTGCAAGACATGAGAAGAATTGGTGCAAAATTAAGTTAGTTTTGATTTTACTTCCATTTCTGTAAAGTTTGAAAGTTTAATAAATTAACATAAAGGCAATATATATGACACACAAATGGTATCAATATCCATAAAATGACTGGCAATATCTTGGGGGAGAAACTCACCTTAACTAGTTTTGGTGAGAGCCATGGAAAATGTGTTGGCATGGTACTAGACGGTTGCCCTTCTGGACTTCCACTCTCCGAATCAGATTTACAAATTGAATTAGATAAACGTAAACCAGGACAATCAATAATTACAACCCAGAGAAAGGAAGAAGATAAAGTTGAAATATTGTCAGGAATTTTCAATGGTTATACAACTTCAGCTCCCATATGTGCGATAATATGGAACAAGGATTCAGATTCTAGACCATATGAAGTGATTAAGAGTAGTCCAAGACCGGGTCATGCAGATTATCCATCTTTTATAAAATACGGTGGATTTGCCGATTATAGAGGGAGTGGGAGATTTTCTGGAAGATTAACTGCAACTATGGTCATGGGCGGGGCGATAGCACAAAAGCTCTTGAAGTACTCCTTAGGCATAGAAACTATTGCCTATACTATTCAGATAGGTCAAATTAATTGCAATTCTTTATCATATGAAGAGGCAAAACAAAATAGGTATACAAATGAGGTCCGATGTCCCCGTCCTGAAATTGCCGAAAAAATGAAATCGATTATTATTGATGCGAGAAAAAATGGCGATTCACTGGGAGGAATTGTTGAATCTATATCCGTAGGATTGCCAGTAGGATTGGGAGAGCCGATATTCTCCTCCATGGAATCTGACCTCAGTAAAGCATTATTTAGTATTCCATCCGTAAAAGCCATAGAATTTGGATCTGGTTTTTCGGGAACAAAGCTAAAAGGTTCTGAAAATAATGATGAGTATGCAATCTCCAAGGACAATAAGATAATAACAAAGACAAACAATTCTGGAGGAATTTTGGGAGGCTTAACTAACGGAATGCCATTAGTAACCAGAATTGGATTCAAACCAGCATCATCTATTGCAAAAAAACAAAAAACAGTAGATCTCGTTTCAAATTCCGAATGTGAAATTGTTGTTCCTGGAAGGCATGACCCCTGTGTTGTTCCCCGAGCTATACCTGTGGTTGAGTCTTTAGTCTCTTTGATTTTGGCTGACCACGCGATTAGATGGGCGCTTATTCCACCGGTGTTAGGCGATAGAAAAAAATGAGCAATCAAAACGAGCTCAAACTAGAAAAATTACGCGATGGCATGCGAATTGTAACTGCAGACATAATAAAGCTTGTGCAAAAAAGGATGAGTATTGCAAGTGAAATAGGAGATATCAAGGATAATCTTATGATGAAAATAGAAGACATTTCTGTTGAACAAGATATTGCACGATATGTTCACGAATTGGGAACACAAATCGGCTTGAATAATGAGTTTATAGGTAAATTATTGAATTTATTACTTTTAGAGTCAATAAATATTCAAAAAGCAAAAACCTCAAAAAAAGAAGCAAAGTTGGATCATATGGCCATGTTCCTGAAAGCAAAACAACTCGAGTCAGAAGGTAAGAAAATAATTCATTTGGAAGTCGGTGAACCTGATTATCTGCCTCCAGTTAATGTCAAAAATGAATTACTGAAAACTTTCGAGAAAAAAAGAATTCACTACACTCAGACCAATGGAGTTCCTATGCTAAGAAATTTAATAGCGCAAGAAAGATCAGTAAAGGAAGAAAATGTAATAATTACTCCTGGGGCAAGGTTTGCAGTATTTAGTGCAATGGTGTCTAACTTATCAATTGGGGATGAACTAATCATTTCTGAGCCGGCGTGGCCTGCTTACAGAGATTGTGCAAATTTTATTGGTGTAAAGGTTAAGGCAATCAGGACTAACGTAGAACAAAAATGGGATCTCGATTTGGATCAATTACAGCAGCTGATCACTTCGAATACTAAAATGATAGTTTTAAATTCCCCGAACAATCCAACAGGAAAAATAATTCGAGAAAGAGAGATTGATGATATCCTCAAATTGGCTAGAAAAAATGACATATTTGTACTTAGTGACGAAGTATACTCGATGTATTCCTATATCCCATATAAGAGCATTTTAGACTTTGGATATGATAAGAGTATAATGGTATCTTCATTTTCAAAGAGCCATGCTATGACAGGCTTTAGAGTTGGATATGCAATAAGTTCAAAGGATATAATAGATAGAATATCAAAAATTCAAGCGATAGCTATAACAAGTGTTGCAGAACCAATGCAGTATGCCGCTATTGCAGCGATGAGTAGTAACGTTACTAAGAATATGACTTTAATAAAGAAACGGCTAGATTTCATAAAAAGAGAATTAGAAAATCTACCTTGCGAATTCGTTAAACCAGACGGAGGTATGTACTATTTTGTGAGATTTAACAATAGCGTAGATGTGAATAAGATAATATTCAATCTGTTAAACGAAGGAGTCGCAGTAGCTCCTGGAATTGGTTTTGGAGAAACATATTTTGATTTCATTAGAATTTCAGCTTGTCAACCAATGAAATTGCTAAATGATGGATTAAAAATACTAAAAAAAATTACGAATGTGTGATAAAATGGTTACATCCGTGGCGATAGTAGGTATTGGTAAAATGGGTCTCTGGTTCTGCAACTATTTTTCAAAAAAAAATAACTTTAGTGTATCATTGTATGATAAGAGAAATATCAATTTAGATTTAAAAAAATATCCCTACAAGATTACTGTCTGCAAATCCTTGGAAACGTGTGTTAGAGAAGCGGACATCGTAATTGTATGTGTACCAATTAGGATAACAATTGCCGTCGTTAATAAGTGCATACCTATAATGAAAAAAGGTGCTCGTATAGTAGAGATAACATCACTCAAGACCGATATCTTTGATTCTTTGTTGAAAATTCCAGATCATTTGGTACCCCTCTCAATTCATCCAATGTTTGGTCCAGGAGCTAAGCAGTTACGTGATACAAAAATACTGATTATACCGGTTAGGAACAAGAGAAAAGAGCAAAGATTAGTAAAATCTTTATTTAATGAAGCGAAAACAATAGTAATCAAAAGTCCAAAATATCATGATGCATTAATGGCTGTAATTCTCGGAATGGTTTACTACGTTAATTTGTTATTAGGTGTCACTCTAAGCAATGAAAATATTACATTTTTAAAGAAATTCTCTGGACCTACTTTTAATCTTCAAGCACTGTTATTTGAAAGTGTATTAACAGACAATTCGTCACTTATATCATCACTATTGGCAGATAACAAGGAATTATTAAAATATCTAAAAAAATTTAATGAGGAATCAACTAAATTATTCTCCATGTTAACCAAAAATAAGGTTGAGCTTGAAAAAAGAATTAATAAAATAAAGAACAATTATACCAACAAGAGAAACATTGCATCATCATATGAAAAAATGTACTCAATATTAACCGAAATGAACAGCAAGTGAATCAAAGTATATTCTGCCAGATGCCAGGAAATGAAATAAAAGCTCCAATCATTGACTCAAATTTACTATTGCAATGATTGGCATTAATCATCTTTTTACACAGTTAGAGTAATTTATGATAAAAAAAATTGTTACAGATTTATGCTGTGTAAATAATACATGCAAAAAGCCAAGATTATACCTCGAATCATTCCTAGGAACGGAAGACGAATGCATAGAAGGATTTCTCAGTTGCAAAATTTGTAAGTCGAAATATCCCATAATTCAAGGTGTTCCAATATTAGTGGAAAATTTTCATGAATATGCATGTCAAAGAATTATTACATTTGGTAAGTGGATAGTAAATTCTAAATCATCTCAAATAAAGTCGTTTCTTAAATCAGAAGGAGCAAAAATTCGTGGTCATACATACAATGATCGCTATGAAGAGAACGGTATTTGGTATAATGTTTATCTGAACACTCATAATAATTACCCTTCAGATGATAGATTATTATCTCTATTGAAGAAGCAAATAAAACCTCATCACGTTTACAAGATGTTGACGAATGAGGACCTAAATTTAAGTGGGATTGGATTAGACATTGGTTGTTCTATAGGATCAAGCACCATCGAATTGTCAAAAAAGTTATCATATGTCTTTGGAATAGATCTTTCATTTTCGTTCATATTAGAGGCTAGAAAAATAATGCACAATAGAGATAGAAGAAACATGGAATTTATTGTAGCAGATGCTACGAATCTTCCGTTTAAATCAAAATTCTTTCACAGTATAATTGCCTTAAATGTTATTGATAGGTTAGATTTCAACAAATTAATTTTTTCCGTAAATAGTTCTATCAAAAAGAATGGAAAATTGATTCTAATTGATCCTTACCATTTTGTTGACGATACTGGTAAAGATAAATTTGATTCGAGCCAAATCAGGAAAAGATTAGAAAAATTTGGATACAAAATAAATAATGAAGAGTCATATATCCCATGGATGATGAAAATAAATGAGAGGTCTTATCTCTTTTACTTTGTGGATTTTATAGAAGCAAAGAAAAATAATTAAAATGCTTTTGGAAATAATCAATATAAATTTTTATATAATTCAAGGTAACAGTACCAACGACTAATCAGACTCCGATTCAAATAGTTCTAAGCTCTCTTATTCTTGTTTCTTAGTGGATTTGCAATAGCATCCAACGTATTTCCAATCAAGAAAAATGCCAGACCTGTTAATGCAATCATAAGTCCAGGAGGAACAATCCACCACCATATACCCCGTGACGCGGCATCTGCGGTGTTTGCGTCGTGGAGTATCTGTCCCCAAGTAGGTAATGATGGATCTCCTAACCCGATAAAACTCAATGCAGCTTCGGTAAGTATTGCTGCAGGCACAGCGATTGCTATGCTTGCAAATGTCAGTGGAAGTAGTTGTGGAATTATGTGTTTGAAAATTACCTTTAAATCTGACTGTCCCATTAGTTTAGCTGCCTCCACATACTGAAAATTGCGCGTCTGTAATGCAATACTTCTAATTACTTTTGCAGTTCCCATCCAGCTAAAAATTAGTAAAAATCCAATTATTAAAAAGATGCTACGCCCAAAACTAATTGACAGAAGAATAAGGAGCGGCAAAATTGGCAACGCATAAAATATATCATTAACTCGCATCATTGTCTCATCAGTTCTCTTTCCTCTATATCCGGCTACTACACCATAAACAAGTCCAATAGCTATTGAAAATATTGAAACAGTCAGTCCTATGAATAATGCTATAGGGGTTCCCCATATGATCCCAACAGCAAGATCTCTTCTCAAATCATCAGTTCCCACTACACCAAATACTTTACCTCCAAGAATTAAGCCAGCATCTTCCACGCTACTGTGATTATCAAATAAAAAAAACCTTTCTGATATTTGATATACTCCTTTAAGGACATTTGGTTTACTGGTATCTGAAAATATTACCACTTGCGATTCGAGACCAGATATTGAATAATTAAACAAGCTTTGGTATTGATTCAAAGCCTCTTTGATATTTTCGTTTGTAGAAAAGATTCTGTCTGAAAAAGTAGTGATAGTGTGACTCGATGGCGGTAATGATGAATAATAAACAGTAAAAGTATTGTTGTCAGGTCTGTTAATGTCAATTTGCAAAACGGGAGGTATATCACCATATTTAGCAGAGTAAAGAAACATAATGTCATCAGGAAAGCTATCGGCTTGCATATTGATTTCAAATCTATAATTATCTACTCTAATCCCTCCTGATGATTCTGAAATAACTTTTGCGTCGTTCTTATCTAACGATACATGCTCAAATTCTTTGGGTCCAAAAAAATTAGTCCAGGAAGGAGCTGCTGTTTTTGGATTATTAATCCAATAATCTGGATCATTCCACAGAAAATAGGATTCGATTGGGATGATAAATGGTGCGACTGCGCTCAGTAACAAAAGAAAACCAATAATTGATACTCCAATAATACCACGTCGAGATCTTAATAGACCTAAGAGTAATTTCTTTTGCAATAAATTAGTTACCTTTTACCCTAGGGTCTAATAGAGTATAAGAAATGTCGGTAATGAATATTGTTACCAAAAAAATTACTGTGGAGATAAAAGTGAGGCCAATTATAATTGGAACATCAAACTGTCCTATTGCATCATAATAGAGTTTTCCCATGCCCGGCCAATCAAAAACGGCCTCTAGTATAATTGCACCTCCAAAAGAAGCTGCCAAAGCTAATCCTACAGCAGTAGCAATTGGGGGTCCAGCATTTCTCAACGCATGTGAATATAAAATTTTTCGTCTGGAAATCCCCATTGTTCTTTTTGCATGAATAAAATCTTCATTCAAGATGTTTATCAAAAAATATCTCACAATATACGCCACTCCACCAAATGAAACAATAATCAATGTAATTAGTGGCAAGGTCATATGATATAGCAGATCAAGAACATAGGTAGGATCAGAAGGGGAAGAGAGAGGTGTTGCCCGAGCTGGAAATATATGTAATGCGAAGGCAAAGATTATGATCATTAACATTGCTATCCACCATGATGGAAAGCTGTTACTAAATATTGCAAATATTGAATTGGATTTGTCCCACCAGGATCCTTCTTTACCTGCGACATATGTACCAAGAAAAATACCAATAACAAAAGCACATATTGTTGCTGTAGTAAATAACAAGAGAGTTTTTGGAACTTTTTCGAATATTATATCCCTTACATTAGATGACCCATAATCTGTTGTAAAAAAATGAGATTTTCCCAAATCAAAGGTCATTACACTAATGACTCTGTGAATTAATTTTGAGGGATTCAACGAATCCTGATCCAAACCAGAGATTTTAGATCTAAGCTGGATTTGGTTATTTATGTAAGATAATCTTTCATCCGAGTTTTCAAATTTAAGTGTTCCTTGATTTACTTCATCTATCACCTGATTGCGTATAGCCTCTTTCTGTAGTTTATCGAAAGAGGAACCTAGTAGAATCACGGTGATAAACAAGATTGCGAACAATACCAAAAACATATTAAATGAACGAAATAGTAAGGCTCTTCCTAGTCCCAATTGCTTTTACTTTATTATGTTATCAATATATCTTAATAAATGCATCATCTTCAATCAACTCATCTTCTGAGGGCCATTGCCAGGTCTACTTCTATGCATTCCAAACAAAATCGATTTAAGTTATTAAGTTAGTTTTTTGACTATAGGGTTTGACACACTTATAAAAATACCACTATAGATATCAGGCCTTAGAGCATAGTTGCTCTTTACAAATAATTTAAATTCATTTGGTCCAATAGACATTGCTTTAGTAGAGCTACCATTAATCGCAATCATGAAATTCCCTTTCTCATTTATCCATTTACCTTCTCCTTGAGTTATGAGATGATTATTCTTATCAAAAATAAAATATGTTAATGTTGCATTACTGTCATGGTTACCACCAACAGTGACATTACCTGAAATAGCTACTGGTAAACCCCTTGTAACTATTTTTGGATATTGAACCTTTTCAAATTTCGCTAATTTTGCAGTTTCATAAATAGTCCAGTATCCTTTTGCGAATGGATAAGAACTATCTCTAAATGCCGTGAGGGATATTACTCTACCTGCTGGATTATAGTTCTTAATTTCATAAGGTCCATTACCAATTATTGCGTGGTTATGTTCTGTTATCCATTTTATACTTGCATCATATCTCTTTATAGCCTCATCAACACTAACTGTATCCTTTAATGGGGCAGGTACGAACCGTTCTGTTTTCATTTTTTCCAGTTCTTGCCTAATAGCCTGTGCGTGACTCGGTATTATCAAAGATAACCATTCAATGTTCTTGACGCTTGCTTCTGATCGTGTGTACGCAAAGATTCCGTTTTTTACCAATCTCTCTATTGCAGCGTTAATTTCCCAAGGAGATGTTGCCCAAACTGAAGCAAAATCAGCTATTTCCTTCTTATCAAAATGCCAATAGTCAACGAATGAAATAACATTACTGTCATTTAGAAACTTAGTACCACGAAGATATTTTAATACAACCTGGGCCTGTGCGGCGTACTCCGGGTCAAATGTAAGATCAGTTGAATTATTCTTTGATGCCCACTCATATAGAAAGTAAAGTGGATAAATTAGATCAGCCTTGTTCATAGGTTGACCATTTTGCCAGTTTGAATATACTATACGAAGGTTAACCTTGCTTTTGGATGTATTCTTTCCAACCTCATCCCATCTTTGGTTAGATGGATTCCATGTTAGAGCATCACTATCTACCGCAAGTCTCTTTTCTGGTCCCATAGTTGTAATATTCGTCCATTCATTCCTCAAAGGAATCACTTCGCCATTATATGGATTTCTAGATGTAGCGGTATCAGAGACTAATGAGTTAATATTTGTACAGTAGATATCTTTACAACCACCAACACTATTCCATGCCCCTTGATAAATTTCCTTTACACCAACGTTTATAGTGCTTGTATTTTTTGTTGATCTTGCATTTATGAGGGACTTACTGGTAGAAATACCTGCGCCAAAGTCATTTATTAGTCCTTTAATTGAAGAGGATGCTACATATGGATCAATATTTTGAGTTACAAAAATTCTTACAGATTCTTGTATTCCTAAAGTTACCGCCTGTCGTAATAATTCATTTCGTTCCTCTTCCGAGCTAAAATTAGAAAACGCTATTCTCTGTGTTATGCTATCTAGAGAAGAATTTTGATAGTTCCAAAATGCCGGATTTGTCCATCCAGGCATGCTACTAAAATATGGTGCGTACATTTGAGCTGTCGTACCAGGATTGTACCTGACAAATTCAGAGGTTCCTCCGAAAGCTTCGGTATAGACTTGCCAATTTAACTCCTGTGGATCTGTGCCGTAGACTACGAGGTTTGCTTTATTTAAATCACCATAGTCTTTTTGTACGGTAAAGCCAATATTTTGAAGTTGATTTGCAAGAGTTTCACCCAAAGACTTTCTTGGTTGATCATCACTCCTTATCATAATTTTGATTGAGATGGGTGTTCCTTTGTATGTCCATTTACCGTCTAGCTTTGTCGCACCATTTGAAATCAATGTTTTTTCTATTATATCTTTTGCAAGATTTGGATTATATTTGAAATTGTAAGACTCTAGAATTGGAATAAGAGCTTCATATTCAGGTGAGGAGATTCCAAACGGATCTATCTGGGCACTTCCATAGCCATTTAGAATCTCATCTACGATAAATTCACGATTTATCAAGTAATTTACTGCGAAACGGATTTCTTTGAATTGGAATGGATTTAAAATGTTTGGATTCTTTGATGTTGCGGGATTTAACAGGAAGGCTAATGAACCTGCATTTTTTTCATATATTTTTACATTAGTATCATTTGAAATAGATGCTACTGTTTCTAGAGGTATTCTAAAGTAGTACATGTCAAGATTTCCTGCTTTAATATCACGCAGAGCTGTATTTCCGTCCAGATATTGAATGAATCGTATGTTATCGGTATAAGCACCCTTTTGACTTGACTCGAGTGCATTCATAGTTGTAAATGAAGAAACAATTACTATCAAAATCAAGGATAAAACGAGTGAAAGCTTAGATATTTCCGTCAATTATTTTCTGGTAAAGGTAAGAGATTTATGAATTTTCTCAATTGAGATGGTTTTAATAAAAACAACATAATAAAGCCCTAGGCTAACTTGTTCTATGGCATCCACAGTCTCAAGTTATAAGAAGCAAATGTCATTATTATTAGAGGATGGCGTAATCTCAGAACAACTCTATCATCATTTTATTAATAGAGGCCTAAAGGTTATATCACCTTCAAATGACTTTGGACTCGATTATTTGGGTGATCTTTTACCGGAGATAGTTATCGGTGCTTCTCCTGACTATGTCAGTAAGATGAAAGTGCCGTACCAAGCTACAAGTTATGTTGCAGCAAGAACAAATGAAAGTGATAAAGGGGTTTACATTTACAAGATTAATCATAAACCTGGTGGTGGAGTTTTATATCTAACTGGTGACACGAGAAAATTAGGCGATAGTGTATTTGCGTCGACTCACAGAATTTTAATGGGTTCAAAAGCAATGATGATAAGCGCGGACAATCTAGTCGTCAACAGAGAACAAATTTGGAATTGGCAATTTTTTGGAAATGCTATAAGAGAATGTAATCCACAAGTCTACGAGGACCTCATGAAGTTAAGAGATAAAATAAATACAAATTCAATCTTTCGTCAATTCGTTGTAGCCAGATCTGATAGAACATTTAGAAGACTCAAGCTGGCCGATCTCTACCAGAAAAACCAAATACAAATTCTGGATCCCAAAAATGGAACCAGTGTGATCTTTTTGACAAATGAATCAGGACATGATTACGCATCAAAATTAATTCCTGAATCACATCTAGTTGATTATATTGTAACGGGCAAAAACTTTGATATGTATTCAGCGATGAACCAAATTAGACGACTATACGACATAGATGTTATCCTTAATGACGGAGGACGTATTATGTCCAATTCTGTGCGCGATCTGGGTATAATAGGAGAAGAGAGAGTGACCCTTGAACCCTATCCAGGAGATCGGTATATTCCTCATAGTAAAAGAATTGATCCAAAATCCGTACTTGGAACAGAAGGGTCTGGAATTGATGGAGGAGAGATTAAGAATGGAATTAGGATCCACTCGACAAGAATAGGGAATGAGATCGCCAATGTATATCTATATCCACTAAACGAGGAATTGTGCATTTAGCTGAAAATACGATTGTCATAATAATCTGCTTACAATATGATATACAATTCGATATCAAGAATCCACAACTGGATCGAAGTTATTCATATTTACTTGTTACATCCAATTGGATTATAGAGTTTTCTTCTGTTTGTGTGAAACCTTTTTTTTCAGAGCATCGGTCATTTCATCAAAAAGCTTTGCCAAGTCCCAACCAATGTTGGTATAAGAAATGTTACCATGGGTGGATAAAATATGTACATCAATTTCGTATCTCTTCCTGGCACCTTGGACGCTTCTTAATTTTATATGGCAGCGCGCTTCCTCTATATCAGGGTAAATTTTTCTCAGGAATCTGGTGATATTTGTAAATTTAGACTTAGCCAGCTCTGCGTCGAATGGTTCATCGGGTAGCCCGACGATAAACATTGGAATATCTTCCTCCATCTTTTCCCCCAACAAAGCAACTATGTCTCTATAAGTAATAATTCCCTGAATTTCATCCCATACTCTAATTATACAATAGGTAGAACCGGCATTTATCATCCTGTCGCAGACTACTTGGAGACTTTCATCGACGTTGGCAGTTATTACATCGGCATTTGCCAACCCCGAAACTTCAATGGAAAACCTATCTTCTGCGTTGTCAATACCTACTGATTTTTTACTAATTCTCTCAGAAGGTAACATTACTTTCATCATGTCAGAGGACGTTATAATACCAACTAGGCGACCGTTGTCGACTACAGGCAGATGATCAATTCTCCTCCTTTTCATTATGGATCTAGCAGCAGATACGGTCTTATGACAATCGATTGTTATGGGATCACTGGTCATTATGTTTGATGCGACGATTCGCAGTTTACTTTGTGCCAAGTGTTTACTTATCAATTCAACAATTCGCCTAGCTGAAACTTGGCCCTCAATCTTACCATTGTGAACTACAGGTAAGGTTCTCATCCTGTAATGACTCATTATCCGTGCTGCTTCGCCAATTACACTGTCCCTGTTCAATTCCGGAATGATTTTTCCAACTAATGATGGCCTTGTGGTTGTGATGTCTTTAATTCCTATAATATCCCTGATAGTCAATGCCCCTATTTTTCCTGATAACTCTATGAATACGTCATAAGAATTGGTTTCACTAAGAGTGCTAATTATTTTTGATAGGGCCACATCCTTGGATATCATAATGGGGGGCTCCATTAGATCTCTAACAGGTATACTGCGAATTACATTCAGGTGGCCATAAAATCCGTTTACTGTCAACTTCATGGACTATATTTTCTAGGACATTAAAGGTTTTATGCAGCTCGTGTAGGATAGAGCAAATCAGCTCATCTCAGTTAGTTATTATATGATTATATGAAACGTTAGCTATGACTGCAAATATTGCGATTAATGGCTTTGGTAGAATAGGCAGGTGCTTCCTTAGAGCTGCTCTAAAAGACAAGGAGTTTCATGGGTTGGCAAGGATAGTAGCAATAAACGATCTGACTGATTCCAAGACACTCGCACACCTATTCAAATATGATTCGACATTTGGAAAATATGAAGGCGAGATAGTGGCTAATAAAGATGAAATTGCCATAGACGGAAATAAAGTAAAAGTATTATCTGTAAAAGATCCTTCTGAACTACCTTGGAAAGATTTGGATATTGATCTTGTTGTTGAATCTACAGGCAAATTTAGCGATGCCAAGGCGGCAATGAAACATATAAGCGCCGGAGCCAGGAAAGTAATAATTTCAGCTCCTGCCACCAATCCCGATGCGACCATATTAATGGGAATAAACGATAAATCGTATGATGATAAACACAAGATAATTTCAATGGCTTCCTGTACGACTAATTGTCTTGCGCCGGTACTAAAGACAATCAATGATAAATTTGGCATAGAAAGTGGATATATGACCACTTGCCATGCATATACTAACGATCAAAGAATTTTGGATCTGCCGCACAAAGATCTCAGAAGAGCACGTGCCGCCATGATGTCGATAATACCGACTACCACTGGCGCTGCAAAGGCAATTGGTTCTGTTATACCAGAACTAAAGGGTAAAATGGATGGTATGGCGTTGAGGGTTCCAGTAAGTAATGGTTCCATAGTGGACATGGTTCTAACGTTAAAAAATAATGTTACTAAAGATGAGGTCAATAAAGTATTGAAAGATTCATCAAATAGTAATATGAAAGGTATCATGGGTTATACAGAAGAACCTATAGTATCTCAAGACATTATCGGTGAATCACATTCTTCGATTGTAGATGGCCTTAGCACCATGGTACTTGGAGGTAAGGGCAACTTAGTTAAGGTGATGTCATGGTATGACAATGAATGGAGTTTTGCTTGCAGATTAGTAGATTTGGTAAAATTCGTCGTGAGAAAGATGAGGCCAATTTAAATCAAAATAAATTGGCTCAATAAAATGAAATAGTCACATTGGAAAAATAAAATTATTTAACAACCAAGACAGGACAATGAGCATATGTTACTACTCCCGAAGCAATACTTCCTAGTAACATTCTTTTTATTCCTGACCTACCTTTAGACCCAATAACAATCAAGTCCATTTTCTTTCCTTCTGCGTATTCCACGATAGCCTTTACTACAGAAGTACTGCTAATGACAACATCTGTCCTAACGCTTATATTAGTTTCAGAGGCCTTTTGTTTCACTGCATCTACATATTTCTGTCCTCCTTCCATAGCACTCATCACAGTTCCTTTTAGAGGACCTGGCAATCTTGCTGTATCAACGTCTTCCATATAGTCATATCTTATATCAGAAGGGATTACATACAAGGCAGTCAGTTCTGCTTGATGTTTTTTCGCAACATCTATTGCCTGATTTCCTGCATTTAACGAAGCTTTGGAACCATCCACTGCAACTAAGATCTTCTTGATTGTCCTATTCTCCTTGCTCAATAAACATGTACTGCATTTATTATTATATAGGCCTTTAGTAGAGGTATCAAGTCGTATAGACCATCTTGAATAAAGAATAAAATTAATCTTTGATGCATTATGCAATGAACTGTATTGAAATGCATATGCCGATCTGGAGCTCCATTTAATAAACAAAAGTCCTATTTAGAGTAACATAAATGATTCTGAAGCCGAGACACTATTGCATTATTAAAGACTACACTAAATGATATTTTTAATACCCATATTAACGTAAAATAGTACTTACAATAGTACTTAATAGATGTCCAACCTAATAGGAAACCACAACAAGTTTTATAACTAAAACGAAAGGGTTGAATGTTTAGATAAGAAAGATTATAGGGTGCTAACTATATAATTCGCATTGGATAGATAGTAATGCTATCTTCAACCCAGGAAGCACAACAAATCAAAGCAAGAGTTCTGCATACAATAAAATATGGTCTAGAGTTTGATCTGAGTACTGATCAATGTAAACAATTTTTGAAGAGGCACGTCAATTCAAATGCTGTTATGGTAATTTTAATTATTGATATTAATGGGTCGACTCAAATGAGCATTGCTTTACCCCCATCAAAATTTGCTACTATACTACAAGTCTTTTCGCAGGAAACAAGATTCGCGATAATAGGAAAAGGTGGTTACGTCTTAAAATTTGTGGGTGACTCCGTGATTGGAATATTCCCTGCGGATTTCGATAAGAAGAAGGCCTGTATAAATGCATTAAATTGTTCCCGAGGGGTCCTTTCCATTATCAGTGAATGCATAAATCCAGTATTAAAAGAGAATCATCTTCCTGTTATCAGAGTAAGAGTTGGGTTAGACTGTGGAACTTCCTTGGTTATATTATACGGCAAGAACGTAGATAAAGCTCCTATTGATGTAGTTGGACCAAGCATAAGTATTGCGTCGAAGATAGCCTCTGCCGCACAAATAAACCAAGTCTTAGTCGGTCAATCATTATATGATATTTTTGCATGTGATGATTCATTTAATCATAGGTTCATCAATGTCAAGTTACCTAATGATAAATGGAATTATGTGAAACCGTCAAGTGGTAACATTTACGAGTTATATTCCTACCAATAGACATTTGATCCCTCTCTTAAAATACCGAAGTCCTGCAGGCATGTATCCCAATTGGCGGTTTTAGAAAAAAGATTTTTCCATTCAAACAAAAGCATAATCGGAGATTATTATCGTAATTAAAAAATCAAAATCTATTTAAATCTCAAAGTACTCAAATCATTTTTATTTAAAATAGAATTAGCTCATAACTAAGAAAAATAGATATATTGTGTTATCTTATTTGAGTTAAATTGAAAGAATCAACTTCAACTCGCAAAAAAATACGCGTATGAGACAACTATCAAATTCAATTTTACTGCATTTGGATAAGCTATGTTGATCATTACCTTATTCATTGAAGAAATCCCATTGCATGATAAAGCAATTCAATATAGTAAGGAGAAAAAAATAAGATTTATTCTAGTCAAGTCAAATATAGATAGATAGATAGAATTGGACAGTTTTTTGCTCCCAGAAAGAGATATTGCACTTTTTACTGATTTTTACGAGCTAAGCATGGCAGCTGCGTACTTTAACTCCAATCAGAAGGATACGATTGGTTTATTTGAAATGTTTGTCAGAAAACTCCCAAAGAGTAGAAGTTATCTTGTTGCTGCTGGATTAGAACAAGTGATCTATTTTCTTATTAATTTCCGGTTCAAACATGACCATATTGAATATCTTAGAAATCATAAAGTCTTCAATAATATGAGCGATAGATTCTTTGAATATCTTTCAGAATTGAAATTCACTGGAAATCTTTGGGCGATACCTGAAGGTAGTATAGTTTTTCCAAACGAACCTATACTAAGAATTGAAGCACCAATTATTGAGGCACAACTAGTCGAAACTTATTTACTTTCAGTAATTAATTTTCAAACTCTCATTGCTTCTAAGGCATCTCGCATAGTTGAAGCAGCAAAAGGACGTTCTGTAATCGAATTTGGTTCAAGACGTGCACATGGCCCTAATGCCGGAATTCTTGCAGCCAGAGCCAGTATTATAGGAGGGTGTCAGGGCACTTCAAACACATACGCTGGATACAAGATGAGAATACCTGCAAGTGGCACAATGGCCCACTCATTTGTGATGAATTTTCCAAGTGAAGAAGAAGCTTTCCAGGCGTTTTGCGACACATTTCCAAGGTCTACATTACTCGTTGATACCTATGATCCGATTAAAGCGGTTAAAATTGCGTTACAAAAAGGACTGGAATTTGAAGGTGTGAGGATAGATAGTGGGGATATACTGAGTATAAGTAAGGAAATAAGAGTAATTCTTGATGATGCTGGTCGCAAGTCAGCAAGGATAATGGCAACAGGTGATCTTAATGAACACATAATTCACCAAATGGTATCAAAGCAAGCACCTATAGACTATTTTGGGGTAGGCACCGAACTTTCTACATCAAGGGATGATCCGGCCTTAAACGGTGTATACAAGCTTGTTGGAATTAGGATTAAATCAAATAATTTCAAGGGTAACAAATATCAAACGATCTACAAGAGAAAGAAAAGCCCAGGAAAGGAAAATTTTCCTGGTCCAAAACAAGTGTACAGATTAATTCGTAATAATACATTGGTAGCTGATATACTGACTTTGGATGATGAAGAAGTCAGAGATGCCATTCCTATGTTGAAACAGTACATAAAGAGCGGCAGCATTACAGAAAGGTTGCCTTCGATATTTGAAATTCGTACCTGGTGTAGAAATCAAGTAAGCACACTTCCTGAACAATTTAGAATGTTAGATTATGTTCCTGAATCGTTACCTGTTGCCATTAGTGAAAAACTCAGAATAACAAGCAATATATCCGATTAAAAGGAATAAATTTACGTATCATGAATAAAAAATCTCAAGCAGTTTCTAAAAATAAAGATCATGGTGTATCACCAAGATATACAATATTGGTGATGGATATGTTGAATGATTTTATTTATGGAAGATTAAAATCTGTTAGAGCCAGAAAGATAATACCTAAAATTAAATATTTGTTAGACTTTGCAAGGAGAAAAAATATTCCTATATTTTATTGTAATGACGAACATCTGTTGTCTGATCCTGAGATCAGAGTGTGGGGAGCTCATGCCATCAAGGGAACCAGGGGTGCAGGTGTTATTCAGGACATTAAACCTACATACAATGATCTTATGATACCTAAGAGAGGATATAGTGCATTTGATAAAAGTAGATTAGAAAAGGCACTTAAATCTACCTACAATGGAAAGGGCCCTACAACAATAATCATGACAGGAATTCATACCCACATATGCATTAAACACTCCACATACGATGCATTCACAAGGGGATACGATACAATAATTGCAGAAGATGGAGTAAACGCTTTCACAAAAAACGATCATATGTTTGGACTTGAATACATGAAGGCAAATTACGGAGCCAGAATTCAGAAGATTTCAGAAATAATTAGAGATATAAACCAACAGAGTAAATTATGACATTTCATATCGTCGCATAATTAATTATCCAATTTTCCTGCTTGCCAGGAGAAAATGGTATAAAAATAAAATAAAAAAAGGTTCTCTACGCTTTCTTCAGTTTGCTATACAATATGACAACCAAGTATTGCATAAATCAACGCAAGTCTGCTCGACTCTAGAGAATAGAAGGAGATAATCCTAAAATCCTGCTGAATAAAGATGTTAAAATAAGTTAAAATAACTTTAAGACTACGAACAATATCATAGATTGTACCTTTATTAGGAGCTTGAAGAATTCTTTAACTCATACTTTTCAAGCGTAGGTTGCGTGGGTTTATAGGTTACCGACAGGATATCTCCAACAGAGTAACTGCAATTTGAGATCACCCGCGGTATACTGTCTGATGGCTCGACAACACATTCGTTATCTTTCTTCAGCTTAACAGGAACATCCTCGGTAATGGCTTTACTAAATAAATTTTTTGCAGATGAACCCAACAATGCTATTATTATAACTATTCCTGCAACAATGAAGATTAATGCTAACTTCCACATTGAAATGTTTTGAAAGCTCAACATTTAATATTTACGACTGATATATATTAACGTGAGGTAAATTTAATTTTTAAGATCAAATAAAGTATAATAAACTGCCTTTATTTCCAGACAATCCTCACCTCACCTATCTGTAGGACAGGTTTGTCTCTAATTAATGATTCGACTTAGATTTTGAGTATACTAATCGACAGTAATAAATAATGTAAGAACAAATATTCGATATACAAAAATGACAAATCAAAAAGTTGCGATCATAACAGGTGGAAGTTCTGGCATTGGAAGGGCAACTGCAGTTGCTCTTGCGAAAGAAGGAGTTAATGTTGCGATAGCCGCTCGCCGTACCAAAGAAGGAGAGGAAACCGTGCAGCTAGTCAAAGAAGCAGGAAGTGACGGCGTCTTTGTGAAGACCGATGTGGCAAACGAAGATGATGTCAGAGCACTCGTAGAGAAGACCGTCAAGACGTACGATAGGCTTGATTATGCATTTAATAATGCTGGTATAGGAGAAACGATGACACCATTAGTAGAACAGACATCAAATGTTTTTGATCAGATCATGAACGTAAATGTCAAAGGCGTTTGGTTGTCTATGAAATATGAGATTCCGCAGATGATCAGAACAGGAGGAGGAGCAATAGTAAACATGTCTTCCGGAGCCGGCGTGATGGGATTTCCACAGATGCCAATTTATATCGCAAGCAAACATGCTGTGCTTGGGCTGACCAAATCAGCTGCGCTAGAATATGCCAAATCTGGAATCAGAATAAACGCTGTTGCTCCAGGTGGAGTTGAAACTGATATGCTTAAACAAGCTGCTGAAGACAACAAGCAGTTTGTAGAAACGCTTAGATCAATGCATCCAATAGGACGCATTGCAGATCCAGAAGAGATTGCAAATGCAGTGGTTTGGTTATTATCTGACAAAGCATCTTTTGTATTAGGTCACACATTGTTAGTTGATGGAGGATTCATTAGTCGATGAGTCTCTTCTGTGAGATCGATTAAATAAGATTATGTAAGATGAGATTTTAAGGCCTCTTCATTTTTTCGTTATTTTTTTTTGCCCAAAAATTTTCGGTAGCACACCATCAACTACATGCCAAGTTTCAACCATTTTTCCATTCTGAATGCGGTATATACTTACGCCTCTGACGTCAATTATTTTACTAGTTTGTTGAGTGTCA
>Ga0307278_10000167_pt1 | contig 33412 bp, 35 predicted proteins | sample ER_DNA_117_FD_194482 | JGI IMG/M metagenome (GOLD analysis project Ga0307278, IMG submission 194482) | Bulk soil microbial communities from the East River watershed near Crested Butte, Colorado, United States - ER_DNA_117 | ecosystem: Environmental > Terrestrial > Soil > Floodplain | place... | reverse complement strand
GGCGCCAGTGGCGCAGGTAGACCACCGACGCCCGGGTCAGGTCGTCGGCGTTGAACGCGCCCTGCCCCCAGGTGTTGGTCGCCGGGTCGTAGGCGCCCCCGCCGACCCGGCGGTAGCTCCCGTCGGGTTGGCGCTCGGCGTAGGTCCACAGCACCCCGATGGACGGCTCCTCCGCCAGCCGGTAGGTGTCGTGGCCGGCCTGGGCCGGGGGGGTCACCGGGGCCCCGAGGAAGTCCAGATGGGCCAGGTTGGTGAGCTGCGCACCGTGCGCGGTCGCCGGGGCCGCCGGCTGCGCGGCCAGCGCCAAGGCCACGGCGAGGGCGAGCGCGGTCAGCACGGAGACGGACGACCGGGCAAGGGGCCTGCGCGCCATGAGACATCTCTCCCCAAAAAGGGCCAGAAGCTACGCTGACCGGTGTACCACTAAACCGGTTTATGCGATAGTCCCTAGGAACGGTCAGTCGCGCTCGCTGCCAGCCGCAGAGGTGGTCGCAGGATGGCTCGCCGGCCCACGATCCTCGACGTCGCCCGCCGTGCCGGGGTCAGCAAGGGGGCGGTCTCGTTCGCGCTCAACGGCCGCCCGGGCCTGGCCCCGGCTACCCGAGACCGCATCCTGGTCGCCGCTCAGGAGCTGGAGTGGCAGCCGAGCCCTCGCGCTCGGGCGCTGTCGCACTCTCGCGCCTTCGCGCTCGGCCTGGTGATGTCGCGCCCACCCGCACTGCTTGGTGCCGACCCGTGGTTTGCCCAGTTCCTGGCCGGGATCGAGAGCACCCTGGCGGGGCAGGGCACGGCGCTCGTCCTCCAGGTCGTCGGTGCCGACCCGGCGGTGGAGGAGGCCAGCTATCGGCGCCTGGCCGCCGAGGACAGGGTGGACGGGGTGTTCCTCACCGACCTGCGGGTGGAGGACCCTCGCTTTGCGCTGCTGGTCCAGCTCGACCTCCCCGCAATCGCGGTCGGGCGGCCGATCGGCGCCTGCCCGTTTCCCGCGGTGATGGATGACGACCGGACCGGCGTCGCCGAGGCGGTCGCCCACCTGCTCGCGCTGGGCCACACCCGCATCGCCTACGTGGGCGGGACCGACGGCTACGTCCACGCGGCCTCCCGCCGGGAGGCGTGGCGCGGCGCCCTCGAGGCGGCTGGTGTGGCACCAGGCCCCGACCTGGTGGGTGACTTCACCGGGCCGGGCGGCGCGGCCGCCACCCGGGCGCTGCTCGCCCTGCCCGACCGGCCGACCGCGGTCGTGTACGCCAACGACCTCATGGCCGTTGCGGGCATGAGCGTCGCCCTCAGCCAAGGGCTCGCGCTGCCCGCCGACCTGTCGGTCGTCGGCTTCGACGACGTCCCACTGGCGGCCCACGTCGTGCCCGCGCTGACCACGGTCAGGCAGGACGCGGAGGCCTGGGGGCGCGCCGCGGCCCAGGCGCTGCTCGCCATGGCCAGCGGCGAGGCGGTCGACGACCTCAGCCTGGCCCCAAGCCAGCTCGTTGTCCGGTCCTCCAGCAGCCCGCCCGGCCACACCAGACCCTGACCCCGACCGTCCGTTCCGCACAAATCGTCGGCCCTGTCCGGCACCAGGAGGGAGGCCCTCCAAATGACCAACTGGCGTCGTCGTCTCCACCTCGCCGCCGCCCTCACGCTCAGCCTCGCGCTCGCCGCGTGTGGGGGCGGAGGCGGTTCGTCGTCCACCTCCGAGGCGAACACCACCCGCGGGCCGATCAAGATCTGGTACTCCAACAACGCCGAAGAGGTGAAGTGGGGTGAGTCGGTCGTCGCCGCCTGGAACAAGGACCACGCCAACGAGCAGGTGACCGCCGAGCAGATCCCGGCTGGCAAGAGCTCCGAGGAGGTCATCGGCGCCTCGATCACGGCCGGGAACACCCCCTGTCTGGTGTTCAACACCGCGCCGGCCGCGGTGCCGCAGTTCCAGAAGCAGGGCGGGCTGGTGGCGCTGGACTCCTTCGGCGACGGGGCGTCCTACATCCAGGGGCGGACGGGGCCGCGCGCCGACCAGTACAAGTCACCCGACGGCAAGTTCTACCAGATGCCCTGGAAGACCAACCCGGTGATGATCTTCTACAACAAGGACGTCTTCGCCAAGGCCGGGCTGGACACCAAGAACCCCCCGCTGAAGACCTACGACGAGTTCCTCGCCACCGCCAAGACGCTGGTGGCCAAGGGCGGCGTCAAGGCGGCCATCTGGCCCGCGCCGTCCAGCGAGTTCTTCCAGCCCTGGTTCGACTTCTACCCGCTGTTCATCGCCCAGACCGGCAAGCAGCTGGTCGAGAACGGTGAGCCGCAGTTCGCCGGCCCCGAGGGCGTCGCCGTGGCCGAGTTCTGGAAGCAGCTCTACGACCAGGGCCTGGCCCAGCGGGAGCTGTACAACGGCGACGCGTTCGGTGACAAGAAGGCGGCCATGGCGATCGTCGGGCCGTGGGCGATCGCGGTGTACGGCGAAAAGGTCAAGTGGGGTGTCGTGCCGATCCCGACCAAGGACGGCAAGGACCCGAGCCAGATCCAGACCTTCTCCGACGAGAAGTCGAGCGCGATGTACTCGAGCTGCCAGAACCGCGCGACCGCCTGGGACTTCCTGAAGTTCGCCACCAGCGAGGAGAACGACGGCAGCCTGCTAGAGATGACCGGGCAGATGCCGATGCGGACCGATGTCCCCACCGCCTTCCCGGCCTACTTGAAGAGCCACCCGGAGTACACGCTCTTCGCCGAGCAGGCCGCCCGCACGGTCGAGGTCCCCAACGTGCCGAACTCGGTGGAGATCTGGCAGACGTTCCGCACCGCCTACTCGCAGGCGGTGATCTTCGGCAAGGCCGACGTCCAGAGCGCCTTCAACCAGGCCGCCGAGAAGGTCAAGACCCTGGCGGCCAGGAGCTAGCGACGATGACCGCGATCGCCACGCCGGCGACCCGGCGGTCGCTCGGACGCCGGCTGTTCGGCCGGCAGCCGCTCGGCTACCTGTTCGTCGCCCCCTACGTGGTGTTCCTGGCCGCGATCTTCGCCTACCCACTGGGGTTCGCGGCCTACATCTCGTTCCACGACTACTTCTTCGCTGCGCCCGGGGCGATCGTGGAACGACCGTTCGTCGGTCTGCAGAACTACACCGACGCGCTCGCCGACCCGGTGTTCCGCCGCGCCATGCTCAACGTGGTCATCTTCCTGATCATCAACGTGCCGCTCACGGTCGCCGTCGGGCTGGTGCTGGCCACCGCGTTGAACGCCGCCATCCCCTTCCGCACGTTCTTCCGGGCCAGCTACTTCGTCCCTTACGTGACCGCCAGCGTCGCCGTGATCGGCGTCTGGCTGTGGCTGTTCAACTCCGACGGCCTGGTCAACAACCTGCTCGGGCCGCTCGCCCCCGACCCCTCCTGGCTGGTCAACAGCCTCTGGGCGATGCCGATCATCGCCCTGTTCGCCACTTGGAAGCAGCTCGGCCTCTATATCCTGCTCTATCTGGCCGCCCTACAGAACATCCCCGAGGAGTTGTACGAGGCCGCCGAGGTCGACGGGGCCGGACCGGTGCGCCGCTTCCGGGCGATCACCGTGCCCGGGGTGCGCCCGACCACCACCCTGGTGGTGATCGCCGCCACCATCACCGGCGCCAACTTCTTCACTGAGCCATATCTGCTCACCGGCCGCGGCGGCCCCAACGGGGCGTCGGTCTCGCCGGTGCTGCTGATGTACACCCAGGGCATCGAGCAAGGCCACGCCGGCTACGCCGCAGCGATCGGGGTGCTGCTGGCGATCATGGTGATGGCGGTCTCGCTGGTGAACCGCTACCTGCTGGAGAGGAGCTGACCCGTGGCCACCGCAACCCAACCCCAGCCACCAGAGCTCCTCGCGGAGCGGCCCCAGCCGATCGCGCCGCCCAGCCGGCGGTCGCGGCGGCGCCTGTGGCCGCTGCTCGGCCTCACGCTCGGCGCCGTGGTGTTCCTGTTCCCCTTCTACTACATGGTGATCGGGGCGCTGCAGAGCGAGCCGAACTCGGACCTCTCCGGGGCGTTCCCCAACCCAGCCAACCTCACGCTGGACAACCTCCGCGACATCAACCGGGCCATCGACCTGCCCCGCACGCTGCTGAACTCCGGCATCTTCACCGGCGGGGCGCTGCTCACCACCCTGGTGCTCGGCCTGCTGGCCGGCTACGCCCTCGCGCGGCTGGAGTTCCGCGGCCGAGGCGTAGTCTTCAACGCCATGCTGCTGATCCTGATCGTGCCCTTCCAACTGCTGATGATCCCGCTGTACGTGATGATCGTCCGCGGCTACGGGCTGGCCGACAGCTACCTGGGCATGATCCTGCCGTACGCGGTCAACGCCACCGCGGTCTTCATCTTCCGCCAGTTCTTCCTACAGCTGCCCAAGGAGCTGTTCGAGTCGGCCCGCCTGGACGGCGCCAGCGAGCTCAAGATCCTCACCCGCATTGCGATCCCGCTGGCCAAGCCGGCCATCCTGACCGCGATCATCGTCACCTTCATCGGCCCGTGGAACGAGTTCCTGTGGCCGTTCCTGGTCACCAAGCGACTGGACCTGCAGCCGCTGGCGGTCGCCCTGGCCAACTTCATCTCCACCGTCGCCGCCCGCCAGGCCAACCCGTTCGGCGCCATCCTGGCCGGCGCCGTCGTCCTCGCCGTGCCCGCCGTGGTGCTCTTCTTGGCCTTCCAGCGCCACTTCGTGGCGTCCAACCTCGGCTCCGGGATCAAAGGGTAACCGCGCGGATGGCCGCTGCCTCGGGAGCGCCCAGCTGGGCGCTCCGCCGCCTCGGCGTGCTCATGAGGCCCGACCCCAGCGACCCCCGCGAAGCCTGGGGGGTCCTCAACCCGGCGTGCGCGCGGGGCCGCGACGGGCAGCTATACCTGTTCCCCCGCCTAGTCGCCGAAGGCAACTTCTCGCGGGTCGGCCGGGCGCGAGTGCTGTTCGACGGCGACGAGACGCCAGCCGCCGTCGAGCGCCTCGGGGTCGCCCTGGAGCCCGACGAGGCCTGGGAGATCAACAACACCACCACCGCTGGGGTGGAAGACCCGCGCATCACCTTCATCCCGAGCCTCGACCTGTACGTCATGACCTACGCGGCCTACGGGCCGCTCTATGCCCGGATCGGCCTGGCGGTCTCACGCGACCTCGAGCGCTGGGAACGGCTCGGCCCCGCCTGGTTCGCCTACGAGCCGGCGCTGCGCACCGACCTCAACCTGTACAGCAACAAGGACGCCGTGCTGTTCCCCGAACCAGTGGCTGCGCCGGACGGCCGCCCCGCCTACGCCCTGCTGCACCGACCCACCTGGGACCTGTCGTGGATCAGCCCGGGCGCCGGCGCGCCGCTGCCAGCCGGGGTCCGCGACCCGCGGCCCGGGATCTGGGTGTCCTTCGCCCCTGTCAACGAGGTGACGCGGGAGCCGCGGACGCTGGCGCGGTTCACCCAGCACCGACCGGTCGCCCTCCCCGAGCAGCCATGGGAGCACCTGAAGATCGGCGCCGGCACGCCACCGATCCGCACCCCGGAAGGATGGCTCGTCCTCCACCACGGGGTCTCCGGGAAGCTGGAACCGGGCGTCTGGCACCAGCAGCACGTGCGCTACGCAGCCGGCGCCATGCTGCTGGACGCCGAGGACGTCACCAAGGTGCTCTGGCGGACCCCCAACCCCCTGCTTGACCCGCAGACCCCGCAGGAACGCAACGGCATCGTACCGAACGTGGTGTTCCCCACCGGCATCGACCCCCGCGGTGACGGCGACGCCGACGTCTTCTACGGCATGGCCGACTCCCGCATCGGCGTGGCCCGGCTCCACCGGACCGGCGCAGCCCAATGACCCTTCAGAGAAGAGCCTCGGCGACAAACCGCCTCGACGTCGTCATCATCGCGACCCCGCCGGCCGACGGGCGATGGCGCGGTGGAGGGCGACGATGCCGCCGCTGAGGTCGCGCCAGGCGACCCGGGTGAAGCCGGCCTGCTGGAGCCAGACGGCGAGGCCGGCCTGGTCGGGCCAGGCCCCGATCGAGCGGGCGAGGTATTCGTAGGCCTCGGGGTCCGAGGTGAGGCGGCGGGCGGCGACGGGCATCAGCCGAGTGAGGTAGCGGCGGTACACGCCGCGCAGCACCGGCACGACCGGTTGGGAGAACTCGCAGACGACCAGGCGGCCGCCCGGCCGCAGCACGCGGCGGAACTCGAGCAGCCCCCGGCCCGGCTCCGGCAGGTTGCGGAGCCCGAAGGCGATCGTCACCACGTCGACCGAGGAGTCCCGCAGCGGCAGCCGAAGCGCGTCGCCGACCAGGTAGACGGCAGGCGCGGGGGGGCCGGCCGCGCGGCGGACCATCTCCCAGGAGAAGTCGACGCCGAGCACCGCGGCCCCGGGCGCCGAGGCGGCCAGGTCGCGGGTGAGCGCGCCGGTGCCGCAGGCCACGTCGACCGCCGACTGGCCGTCGGCGAGGCCCGCGGCCCGGGCGGCCGCCTGCCGCCAGGCCCGGTCCTGGCCGAGCGAGAACACCGTGTTGGCCAGGTCGTAGCGGGGCGCCACGCGGTCGAACATCCGGCGCACGCCGTCGGCGGTGCGTTCCGCCGCGGGGGTCGGCTCGGCGCCCGCCACCTACACCACCGGGCCGCGCTGGACGGGCGTGGCCAGCACCACCGAGGTGCGGGTGCGGGCGACCCCGTCGACGGCCTGCAGGCGTTGCAGGACCTCCGACAGCTCGGCGATCGAGCGGGTGCGGACGACCAGCAGGTAGCTGTCCTCGCCGGCCACGTTGTAGGCGGTCTCGACCTGGCGGATGGCCGCCATCCCGGCCTCGGTGGCGGCGGCGTCGATGGAGTCGCTCGACACCACGCTCACCAGCGACAGCACCTCCAGCCCGAGCACCTCGGGGTCGACCTCGGCGTGGTAGCCGCGGATCACGCCGCGTGCCTCCAGCCGGTGGGCCCGTTCGTGCACCGAGGCGGCGGACAGGCCGACCGCGCGGCCGATCTCGGTGTAGGTGGCGCGGGCGTTGGCCTGCAACGCGCGGACGATCGCCAGGTCGGTGTCGTCCAGGGAGGCTCGCAGCGCCTCGGCTCCCTCGTGGATCGGTACGACTTTGTTCGGCGAAGTACCCGTTCGCTTCGAACGATTCCGCCTATCAGGCACGTGCGGACCCCGATTCGTTAGGGTAAACTGGCATCGCAAGCAGAGAATCCACGAGCGCTCCGAGGGATGATCGTACCCCGCGGCGCGCTCCCACGTGACCGGAGGAGGGACGAGCATGATGCCGATCAGCTACCAGGTGGCACGGGCCCGCCAGGCCGAGCTGCTCGCCCAGGCCGAGCAGGCCAGGGAGCGGCGGGCGGCAGCGCGCCGCCTCCGCGAGCGGCGCTCCCGCGACGCGCGGTGAGCGGCTCGCAGGCCTGACGCCCCCGGCTCCAGCAACAGGGTCCGGGGGCGTCGGTCGTTCTAGGACTTCTTGACGCCAATTACTTTATGATGCAAAGTAGATTGCAGCATGAAGTGAGGCGGCGCGAGGAGGCGGCGATGCAACCGGAGGAGGCGACCAGGGCGCTGCGAGAGGTGGACGCCCTGCGGCGGCGCACCCTGAGCGAGCGACGGTCCACATGGTTCCCGCTGGTGCTGTTCGGCGTGCTCGCGCTCGGCGCCGCCGTTGCCTGCGAGGTCGGTGACGACCGGACCGTCGCCCTCTACTGGACGGTCGCCGGCCCGGCGGGCGGCATCGCGACCGGGGCGTACGCCTACCGGCGGTCGCTGCGGGTCGGGGTCGCCGCCTCGCCGCTGCCCTATCTCGCCACCGCCGTGGCGATCCTGGTCGGCGCCTCCCTGGCGGGCGCGATCAGCACGGGCTCGGCCAGGACGACCGCGCCGTACCTGGTGGTCGCCCTCGGCTTCCTGGTGTTCGCCTGGCTGGAGCGCCACCTGGTGGCCGCGGTCGCGGCCGTGGTCGGCCTCGTCGCCGCCGTGGCCGTGGTCGCGACCGGCCCGGTGCACGGCTGCGCGATCCTGTCCGCGACCTTCGGGCTCGGGTTCGCCTCGACGGGCCTCGCGCTGCGCCGGAGGGAGCACGGATGAGCGACGAGGTCCACCCCTCGCAGCGGCTGGACGACACCGTGCACCAGCGGGTGCGGCTCGGGATCCTGGCGGTGCTCGCCGAGGCCGACAGGGCGGACTTCACCTACCTCCGCGACCAGCTCGGCCTCACCGACGGCAACCTCTCCCGCCATCTCCAGGTGCTCGAGGACGCCGGCTACCTGCGCTTGCGCAAGAGCTTCGAGGGCCGCCGCCCCCGCACCTGGGTCTCGGCGACCAGGGCTGGCAGAGCCGCGCTCGCCGCCGAGGTCGCCGCGCTCCGCCAGCTCATCGCCCGCCTGGACGGCTGAGCGCGGGGCCTCAGCGGGCGTAGGAGTGCAGCCCGACGATCCAGGTGTTGACCGCGTAGAAGTTGAACAGCAGCGCGGCGAGGCCGAGCAGGCTCAGCCAGGCCGCCCGGCGCCCGCGCCAGCCGGCCGTGGCGCGCGCGTGCAGGTAGGCGGCGAAGATCGTCCAGCTTATGAAGGACCAGGTCTCCTTGGGGTCCCAGCCCCAGTAGCGGCCCCACGCCGCCTGCGCCCAGATCGCTCCGGCGATGATCGCGAACGTCCAGATCGGGAAGCCGAACGCGGTGGTCCGGTAGGCGAGCTCGTCGAGCGTGGCCGCGGACGGCAGCCGGTCCCACACGCGGCGGGGCGGCGCCGGCGGCTCGCCGCCGGTGGACGGCCCCGGCTCCGGCTCCTCCTCGCGGTAGCCGCCGACCGCCTCGCGGACCTCGACCCGGTCGGCGGTGCGGGCGCCGCCCGCCACCAGCGGCGGGGCCGGCGTCGCGGCCCGCCGCTCGAAGCGCTCCTTGACCAGGAACAGGATGCTGAAGATCGCCGCGAGGCAGAGGACCGAGGAGCCGGTGATCGCGGCGGCGACGTGGACCGCGATCCAGCGGGAGTTGAGGGCCGGCACCAGCGGGCCGGCAGGCACCCGCAGGGCGATCCCGGCCAGGCCGATCGCCAGCACGGCCGGCAGCAGCACGAACACCCCGAGGGGCCGGACCGCCGGGCGGCGCGCCACCCAGACCAGGAAGGCGGCGACGGTGACGATGCCGACCATGACCGAGAACTCGTACATGTTCCCCCAGGGCACCCGGCCGGCGGCCAGGGCCCGCGCGACCGCGGCGCCCACGTTGGCGGCCAGCCCGGCGACGGTGACGGCCAGGCCGGCCCGGCCGACCCAGCGGACCCGGTAGGCGAGCTCGAGGCCGAACAGCACGGCCGCGACCACATAGCTGAGCACGGCCAGCCAGGCGAGCGTCTCGGAGAGATTGGCCAGCGACGCCGACGACATGGGCGCGTCTCCTTACCTCGGGCGATGCGGGGCGGGGTTCAGCGTACCGCGTTCGACCTCGTCGGCCAGCCGGGCCAGCTCGCCGGCGAAGGCGGCCTTGCCCTGCAGGGCGAGCCCGGCCAGCTCGACGCGGCTGCTGCCTCCGGGGGTGAGGGTCGCCCGCACCCAGACGCGCCGGCGGGTGACGTACAGCGACGGGACCAGGCCGAGCAGGACGAGCGCCGCGCCCAGGCCGACGATCGGGACCCCGGGGTCGCGGGCCAGGGTGAGCACGCTGTACTGCTTGAGGTCGGCGAAGGTGACCTCCAGGCCGTTGGGGAGCTTGCCGGACTGGCCGAGGCCGAGGACCAGCGGCCGGGCGCCGAGCGGCCGGAGGCGGGACTGGTCGAGGGTGAAGACGCTCTGGGCGCGCGAGGCCTGCAGGTCGCCCTGGAACGGCAGCACCACCAGCACGGGCCGGACCAGCCTGGGGTCGTTGCAGAAGGGCAGCCCGCCCGGGCAGTCCGGGGCGGTGCGCAGGCCGGTGAACATGGTGAGCTCCAGGCCGACCTGCGGCTGCGCCCTGGTGACCTTGACCGCGCCGGTGGACAGCTCGGAGGCGGGGTCGCGCAGGGTCAGCACCTCCTCCTGCTTGAGCACCTTGCCGTCCTTGCCGCGGACCCGCACCACCGGGACGTAGCCGTAGTCGGACTGGAACACCCGCACCCCGCCGACGGTCATCGGCCGGTTGGGGGCGACCCGCTGGGCCTGGGTCTGGTGGCCGTCCAGGTCCAGGGCGGTCAGCCGGGAGGCGAACTCCCGCGGGGTGCCGTCGTCGTGGAAGGCGTTGCTGAAGTCCTCGAGGCGGAGCTGGAACGGGGCCAGGCGCTCGCTGCCGAAGAAGCGGCCGGGGCTGTAGGCGTCGTAGCCGACGCGGGCGTTGGCCCAGGTCTCGCCCTCGACGATGGCGGCCTGGCCGCGGTAGCCGAAGCCCTTGCCGTAGGCGAGCCCGACCAGCAGCAGCAGCAGCGAGACGTGGAACAGCAGGCTGCCGGCCTCGCGCAGGAAGCCCTTCTCCCCGGCCAGCTCCCGACCGTCCGGGGCACCCCCCTGGGGTTCCCCGGACCCCTCCCGATCCACCGGGGCACCCCCTTGGGGTTCCCCGGACCCCTCCCGATCCACCGGGGCACCCCCTTGGGGTTCCCCGGACCCCTCCGGCTCATGCCTCGCCAGCCGGTAGTGGCGGCGGCGGAGCACCGCCGCGGCGGCCTCCAGCGCCTGCCGCGGGGAGGCCGCCGTGTCGAACGCTGCCCGGGTGCGGTAGCGGTCGAGCTGCCCGCCCCTTGGCGGCCGCGACCTGAGCACCCTGGCGAACGCCCGCGCCCTGGGGAACAGGCAGGCGACCAGGGCGGCGAGCAGCGCCAGGTAGATCGCCATGTACCAGGCCGAGCCGAAGACGTCGAACAGGCCCAGACGGTCCAGCACCGGCGCCAGCGCCGGATGGTCCTGGAAGTAGCGGGTGACCCGCTGGGGGCTGATGCTCTGCTGGGGGAAGAGGCTGCCGAGGATCGAGGCGGCGGCCAGCAGCACCAGCAGGAGCAGGGCGGTGCGCATGGAGCGGAACTCGCGCCAGGCCTGGCGGAGGGTGTCGCCGAGCCGGAGCCGACCGGTCGGCCCGGGCTGGGTCTCGGAGGGTCGGAGCTCGACGGCCACGGACGTCCTCGCTAGATGGGCAGGGTGATCGAGCCCGACCAGACCCTGAGCTGGGTCAGCAGGCTGTCCCACAGACCGGTGACCAGCAGCAGGCCGATCACCACCAGCATCCCGCCGCCGGCCAGCTCGAACCACCGGAAGCGGGCGCGCAGGGCGGGGAAGCGGCCGAGCGCCCGCCGAAACCCGAGCGCGGCGATCAGGAACGGCACGCCGAGCCCCAGCGAGTAGGCGAACAGGAGCACCGCTCCCCGCCGGGCGCCGCCACCCCCGATGGCGGCGAGGCCGAGCACCGCGCCGAGCGTCGGCCCGATGCAGGGCGTCCAGCCGAGCCCGAACACCATGCCGAGCGGCAGGGCGCCGGCCAGCCCGCCAGGCACCTTGTCGGCCCGCAGCCGCCGCTCGCGGTACAGGAAGCCCGGCTTGATCACCCCCGCCAGGAATAGGCCCATGACGATCACCAGCACCCCCGCGATCCTGGTGACCAGCCCCCGGTTCAGCACCAGCCAGGAGGTGACGGCGCCGAGGGCGGCGCCGAGGGCGACGAAGACCAGCGAGAAGCCGAGCACGAACAGCGCTGCCCCCGCCACCACCCTGCCGGCGGCGCGGTCCCCGCGGCGCTCCACGTCCTGGCCGCTCACCCCCGACATATAGGACAGGTAGCCGGGGACCAGCGGCAGCACGCAGGGCGAGGCGAACGACACGAAGCCGGCGGCGGCGGCGACCAGCAGGGCGAGCATCGGGTTGCCGTCGGTGACGATCGCCTGCGCCCGCTCCGCCCAGCTCACGTCGGCTTCTTCTCCGTCCCATCGCGCGGCGAGTTGGTCGCCCGGGCCACCACGTCGGCCAGCAGCTCGGCCTGCGCCTCTGGATGGCCACCCGGCAGCACGCCGAAGACCCGCGCCGCGACCCGGCCCCTACCGTCCACCACCAGGGTGTAGGGCGGGAAGTCCGGCGCGAAGCGGCCCAGGCGCGCCGCCAGCACGGCCGGGCGGTCGAACACCGACGGGTAGCTGACGCCGAACTCCTCCAGGTAGCTGGTGGCCGCGCCACGGTCGTCGCGGACGTTGACCCCGACCAGGCGGACGCCGCGACCGGCCAGCCGCCTGCTCGCCAGCTCGAGGCCCTCCTGCTCGGCCCGGCACGGCCCGCACCAGGAGGCCCAGAAGTTCAGCACCAGGGGCTTGGGGAGCGCGGCCAGGTCGAGGCTGGCCCCGTCGAAGGTCTCGCCGGTGAAGGCGGGCAGCGGGACCCGCTCGTCCTCCGGGACCAGCACGACGTTGGGCGCCACCGCCTGGACCTGCCCGGGACTGGCCTGTGGCGCCTGGTCGCCGCCGCCGCCGGCCAGCGCGACCCCCGCCACCATCGCCGCCACGGCGGCAACGCCGGCCAGGATGGCGGCGCTGCGGCGTGTCATGGCGACCCCGGCCTGCTCGACGACTGGACGACCCGGGTCCGAGTGTATCGGCCGGTCAGAAGAAGGACTCGCCGCCTTGCTGGCAATGTGCGCTTGTGCACCGCCCTGCGGCCACAGATACCGCCCGTGACCTGCGCGACGTCACGTGTGCGGGCCGCCGGACCGGTGTTAGGATGCGACGACGGGGAGGATCGGCCGACCGGACCATGGAGGCTGGCGAGGTGTCGCTTGTTCGACCGAAGGACGAGGGCGAGCGCTGGGTCGCGCTGACCCTGGCCACCATGGGCATCTGGATCGGCCTGTTCATCACCATGGCGGTGATCCCGTCGTTCTGGCTGTACTTCGCCGACGGCACGCTGAAATGGACCGGCAAGTTCGAGCTCCCGCTCGGCGTGCGCACCCTCACCCTGCCGATGCAGGCGATTCGCGACACGGTCGTGGTCGTCTGGTACGGCCTGGTGCTCACTGCGGGCGGGCTGGCGATCCGGATGTACAACAAGCGCAACCCCAAGGTGCTGCCGTCCGGTGAGGAGAAACGCGAGGTCACCGGTGGCTACAAGTAGGCGGCACGAGAGGATCGACCTGTGAACCCGAACAAGCCCAGCATCCACGACGACTACACGCTGGTCACGGTCGACCCCAACTGGCTCCAGGAGCGGGTGAAGCCGCGCCGGCACATCGCCCTCTCCCCCGAGCTCTGCATCCTCTGCCGCGCCTGCGAGGATGTCTGCCCGTGGGACTGCATCTACATGCTGGCCCCGGACATCGTCCAGGAGGGACAACAGAGCCAGGAGGTCACCACCCTGGCGCAGACGTCGCACGCGCTGTTCGTGATCGACGACAACGAGTGCACGCGCTGTGGTATCTGCATCGACCGCTGCCCGACCGGGGCCCTCTGGTACGCCCGGGTGGGCGAGGGCAAGGCGGCGTCCAAGGCGTAGGTGGGCATCTCGACGAGGAGTAGCGCGTGGCGTTGAAGCTTCGGCCGCCCAGGCCGCCAAAGCCCGGCGAGATCTGGAAGCAGACCAGGGACTCGCAGGTCTGGAGGTCGATCTTCCGGCCCGGCTCGATCTACCGGTCCGGCTACCGCGACACCTCCAGGGACCGGGCGCTGGCGATGATGAACAACGTGCTGTACCACCTGCACCCCGTCAAGGTGAAACGGCACGGCCTGAAGCTGACCTACACGTTCTGCCTCGGTGGGCTCTCGTTCTTCCTGTTCATCCTGCTCACCATCACCGGCATCTTCCTGATGTTCTTCTACCGGCCGTCGGCCGGGCTGGGGCAGGAGCTGGCCTACAACGACATGCAGGCGCTGTCCACCTCGGTGAACTTCGGCCAGCTCATGCGCAACATGCACCGCTGGGGCGCCCACCTGATGGTGTTCACGGTGTTCCTGCACATGGCGCGGGTCTTCTACCACGGCGCCTACAAGCCGCCGCGGGAGTTCAACTGGGTGGTCGGCGTGATCCTGCTGCTGCTCACCCTGCTGCTGTCGTTCACCGGCTACCTGCTGCCCTGGGACCAGCTCGCGATCTGGGCGGTGGCGGTCGGCACCTCGATGATGGGCTACACCCCGCTGCTCGGGGACCAGGTCCGGTTCGTGCTGCTCGGCTCGGTGGAGATCGGGCCGGCGACCCTCATCCGCTGGTACGTGCTGCACGTGCTCGCGCTGCCGTTCGTGGCGACCATCTTCCTGGCCGTGCACTTCTGGAGGATCCGCAAGGACGGCGGCATCTCGGGGCCGCTCTAGGGGAACGGGGCACCGATGGCAGAAGACATCCAGCCAGACCAGGAGACCTACGACCGCCTGATCGCGGCCGGCGAGTCCGAGCGGACCGCCCGCGCCAAGGCCAAGTCGGTCGCCATCCGCAAGGAGCGCGGCGCCAACCGCGCCTCGCTCCAGGGCGGCGGCCAGGCGACGGCCACGGCCGAGGCACCCGCCGAGCCGGCCGCCGCGGCCGCCCCCGCCGCCACCGAGGCACCGGCGGCGGCGCCCGCGGCGCCCGCGGCGGCGCCGGCCAGGCCGGCGGCACGGCCGGCGCAGGCGCCGGGTGGGAACGGCGGCAGGCTCACGCCCGAGGAGCGGGCCGCCAGGGTGGCGGCCGCGATCGCCACCAAGGGCCTGCCCGGCCAGGCCGGCGCGGCCGCCAAGCAGGGGGAGACCCACCGGCTGCTGGCGATGGTGCCGCCGGAGGGGATCCAGCGGACCGAGGCCCGCCAGGAGGACAAGGTCAACGTCTGGCCGCACCTGCTGCTGCGCGAGGCGGTGGCCGCGTTCGCCATGTTCGCCTTCGTGGCCGTGTTCTCGGTGGTGGTCAACGCGCCCCTGCGCGAGCTGGCCAACTCGAACCTCACCCCGAACCCGTCCAAGGCGCCGTGGTACTTCCTCGGCCTGCAGGAGCTGCTGCGCTACTTCCACCCGATGGTGGCGGGGGTGACGATCCCCGGGATCGCTCTGCTCGTGCTCGCGGCCGCGCCCTACTTCGACCACAACCCGTCGGCGCGGCCCGAGAACCGCAAGCTGGCCATCCTGCTGTTCACGATGTTCCTGATGTTCTGGGCCGTGCTGGTGATCAACGGCTCCTTCTTCCGGGGGCCGAGCTTCGAGTGGGTGTGGCCGTGGACCCAGAACTGCTCGACCCCGGTCCACCCGGATAGCACCTGCCTGTTCTTCGAGTTCTAGGGAAGGAAACGATGGCGATCTCCTCAGGGGTCCGGCCGGCCGCTCCCCGGCCGCCGGCCAAGAAGCCGCAGGTGAGCCGGCGGTCGTTCCTGCGCACCGCGTGGCTCGGCGCCCTTGGGGCCTCGGTGGCCGGGTTCGGCGCCGGCACCGTCTACTTCCTCTGGCCCAACCTCTCCGAGGGGTTCGGCAGCAAGATCCGCGCCGGCGACAAGGCCAAGATCGACGCCGACATCAAGGCCAACGACGGCTACGCCTACGTGCCCGACGGCCGCTTCTACCTGGTCCCCTACGCCGAGGCCGACGACACCGAGGGCGTCTACAAGGACGTGGCCGGCGGCGGCTACATGGCGTTGTACCAGCGTTGCGTCCACCTCGGCTGCCGGGTGCCGTGGTGCGCCACCGCGCAGTGGTGGGAGTGCCCCTGCCACGGCTCCAAGTACAACCAGGTCGGCGAGTACAAGGAGGGACCGGCCCCGCGCGGGCTGGACCGCTTCGCCATCACCGTGCAGGGCGGCCAGATCGTGGTGGACACCTCCAAGATCGTCACCGGCCCGCCCCGGGGCACCAACACCACCGGCCAGGAACCCCAGGGCCCCCACTGCGTCGGCGGGGGGGCGGCCTGACCATGAGCAGGGCCACCGTCCTCGTCCTGCTGGTCGCCTCCGGGATCCTGCTGCTGACGGCGCTGATCATCGCGATCACCGCCGCCCGCCAGAAGGCCGCGCAGGCCGGCCCGGGCGCGCCGCCGTCGCGCCGGCCCGGCCCCACCGACGAGGCCCTCGAGGGCCGGCTGCTGGAGAGCTACCAGATCGCCGGGGTGGCGCTCACGGTCTTCCTGGCGGTGCTGCTCCCCTTCCTGTACCTGCGCGAGCCGGCCAGGATGCGGTCCGCGGCCGCCAAGGAGCAGACCGAGTCGGTCCGGCTCGGCAAGGTGACCTTCGAGGAGTTCTGCTCCCGCTGCCATGGCAACGAGGCCCAGGGCGGCAAGGTCAAGCGCTACGTCACCCCCGGGGTCAAGGGCGCCAAGCCGACCGACGTACCGGCGCCGAACCTGCACGAGATCTACTCCCGCCACCCCGGCGAGGACGTCGCCACGGTGGCCTGGGACACGATCCAGAAGGGCCGCCCGCCGACGCCGATGCCGACCTGGGGGGTGCGCTACGGCGGGGCCATGAACGACCAGCAGATCACCGACCTCGTCAACTACCTCCTGTCCATCCAGGGCGACGACAAGCAGCGGCCGCAGCTCGAGTTCCAGGCGCTGCGCCAGCGCCTCTACAGGGCGGCGAAGGAGGCACTGCGTCCATGAAGGGGATCCTCGTCGTCGTCACCGCCTTCGTGCTGCTGCCCGGGTCGGTGTACATGCTGCTGGCCACCAACTTCGGCGCCCTCAAGGGCTACCTGATCGCGGCGACCGCCTTCTTCGGCTTCCTGATCCTGCTCTCGGCGACCTGGCTGTTCGGGCTGCCGGGCACGACGCCGCTCACCGGGCCCAAGGGCACCCAGCCGACGTTCAAGTTCTTCACCCTCGACGACCCGGCGGCGAGCAGGTACGACAGCGTGCGGAGCTTCCAGGGCGGCGCCGGCAACGGCTGGCAGGAGGCCCCGGCCGCCGCCGCCGGCGAGCAGGTCGGCGGCGCGGAGGAGCGACTCAAGGCCGACCTCGACGTGGCCAGGCAGACCGCGGTCACCAAGCTGGTCAACGAGACCAACAAGGACAACAAGGACTCCAGCAAGGACCTGGACGCCGCCAACCTCGACGCCAAGGCGTTCTACACGATCCAGGACGGCACCGAGGTGGCAGCGATCGTGATCTCGCCCAAGACCCCGCCGGCGGGGTCGGGGCTGGAGCGGCCGAGCTTCTCGCCCAAGACCACCTTCGCCTACCGCGACCCTGGCGCGCCGTCCCTGCCGAGCCTGCTGTTCCTGATCGGCTCGCTGGTGCTGTTCGTGGTCCACATGCTGGCGCTCGGCCTGGTCGAGCGGCGCCGCCCGCTCGGCGCCGCCGTCGGCGTGGCCGCCGACGGCGAGCGCCAACCGGCCAGGACCGGGGCCTAGCCCTCGCGCAGCACGGCGAGGGTCGTGGGGTCGATCCAGCCCGGCCTGACCAGCCGCTCCTCGAGGTTCTCGAGCCCGGCCCAGCCCGCCAGCGCGGCCCACAGCGCCGCCGCGTCGCCCGGGTCGACCGGCCCGGCGCCGCGCCGGGAGAGCTGACCGGCGACCTCGGCGGCCAGCGGCCCTGCCAGCTCGACCAGCTCGTCGTCGCTGGGCCGACGGAAGTACCGCCGGTGCAGGGCGAGCAGCCGGCCGAGCTCCGCGATGGGGGTGGGGTGGTCGTCGACCCGCAGGTCGACGTGGCGGTCGGAGCGCCCGCCGTAGCCGCCGCCCTCCCTGACCAGCAGCAGCGCGGCCGACTGCTGGCCGCGGGCGTCGCCGCCGGCCGCCTGGCCGGCCTGCAGGGCGGCGACCAGCCGCTCGGGGAGCTCCAGCCCGGCCCGCTCGCGCATGGCCGCCGCCATCGCCTCCACGGTCGCGCTGGAGACCAGGATGTTGCCCTGGCAGGAGAAGCCGTCGCCGGTCCGGTGGCCGGCCCAGTCGGGGCACTCGCCGCCGGTGTGGGCGGCCACGCGGCCGGCGGCGTCGAGGATCGCGGCCTGACGCATGCCGGGCTGGTCGTCGGCGCCGAGGAGGACCTCGAGCGCCTGCCGCGCCGTGGCGCCGGCCTCCAACAGGGCGAGCCCGCGTGGGCCGTAGGAGACGTTGGCCCACGCCTGGGTGGCGACCATGCCGGCCCCGGCCCGCCCATGGAGGACGAGGCTGCCGACGCTCAGGAACTTCGACTGGACCGCGCCGCCGAGGTCGCCGGTCTCCGGGTCCCTGGCAACGATCGAGAAGGTCATCGGTGGCCTCCGGTCAGGACCCGTCCACGCCCCGGAGCGGCCCGCCGGGGACGGCCATGATGCTGAACGACGCCCCGGCGGGATCGGCGACGATCGCGAAGCGGCCGACCGGGATGTCCAAAGGCGGCAGCAGCACCGCCCCGCCGAGCTGCTGCACGCGCTCCGCGCTCTGGTCGGCGTCGGCCACCCTGAACGAGATCGTCCAGCGCGCGGCCGGCCCCTCCTGCGGGGTCGGGGCATGGCCGCCGCCCACCAGCAGGTCGCCGAGGCTGAAGCTGGTACGCGGGAACTCGCCGGGGATGTCCTGGGCGCCCCAGCCGAACAGCCTGGCGTAGAAGGCCGTGGCCGCGGCGAGGTCGGGGGTGACCAGCTCGTTCCAGCCCCAGGTGCCGACCTCGTTCACCAGGCCGGCGCCGACGTGGCCCCGCGGCTGCCAGAGCGACACGACCGCGCCGGACGGGTCCCGGAGCACGGCCGTGCGGCCGGCGCCCGGCACGTCGAACGGCTCGGCCAGCACGGTCGCGCCGAGCTCGCGCGCCCGCGCGGCGGCCCGGTCGGCGTCGTCCACCGAGATGGAGGAGCCCCAGTCGGTGCCCTCGCCCTCGGCGTGCTCGTGGATGCCGGCCACGTCCCTGCCCTCCAGCCGGCACATCGTGTAGCTGCCCTCGCTGGTCGGCAGGTCCTCCATCTGCCAGCCGAACAGGCCTCTGTAGAAGGCCTTGGCCCCCTCCACGTCGGTCGTGCCAAGGTCGACCCACGAGAACGTCCCTACCGGATAGCTGGCGACCTCTCCCATCCGCCTCCTCCTCGATGCTTGGCGAGCACGTCAGCGGCAAGCCTCGCATAGGCGGGCGGCAGGGGACGCCCCTCAGGCCATGCCGCCGTTGGCGCGGGAGATCACCAGGCGCTGAATTTCACTCGTACCCTCGAAGAGCGAGTAGATCTTCGCATCGCGGTGCCACTTCTCCACAGGAAAATCGCGGATGTAGCCGTAGCCGCCCAGGACCTGGATGGCCTCGTCGGTGACCCGGACGGCGACCTCGCCGGCCTTGAGCTTGGACATCGAGCCCTCGGCGTGGGTGAAGCCGGTGCCGTTGCGGGTCATCCAGGACGCCCGCCAGACCAGCAGCCGGGCGGCGTCGATCTCGGTGGCCATGTCGGCCAGCTTGAAGGCGATCGCCTGCTGGGCGGCGATCGGCTTGCCGAACTGCACGCGCTCGCGGGCGTAGTCGCGGGCGAACTCGAAGGCGGCCCTGGCGATGCCCACCGCCTGCGCGCCGACCACCGGCCGGGTCGCCTCGAAGGTCGCCAGCGCGCCCGAGGAGGTCCGCCGCTTGTCCTTGCTGCGGGCCGCCTCCAGCTTGGCCTGGAGCCGCTCCTCGCCGCCGAGCAGGCAGTCCGCCGGCACCCGGCAGTCCTCCAGCAGCACCTCGGCGGTGTGGGAGGCGCGGATGCCGAGCTTCTTCTCCTTCTTGCCCTGGCGCAGGCCGGGGGTGCCGGGCGGGATCACGAAGCTGGCCTGGCCGCGGTGGCCGAGGTCGGGGTCGACGGTGGCGACCACCACGTGGAGGTTGGCGATGCCGCCGTTGGTGATGAACACCTTCTGCCCGTTCAGCACCCAGTCGTCGCCGTCGCGGACGGCCCTGGTGCGCAGGCTGGAGACGTCGGAACCGGCGCCCGGCTCGGTGACCGCGAACGCGCCCACCTTGGGCTCGGCCGGGGTGCCGAACACCTCGGGCGTCCAGCGGGCGACCTGCTCGGGGGTGCCGGAGGCCATCAGCGCCACCAGCGGCAGGCCGCTGCCGAAGATGGCGAGGGAGATCCCGGCGCAGCCCCAGCAGAGCTCCTCGACCAGCAGCGGCTGCAGGACGCCGGACTCGTCCTCGCCGATCATCCGGTAGAAGTCCATGCCGTACAGGCCGATGTCGGCCGCCTTGGACACCACCGGCCAGGGGAACTCCTCGGTCTCGTCGTAGTGGGGGGCGATCGGCCGGATCTCCTTCTCGGCGAACTCGCGAGCCCATTTCTGGGCGGCCACCTGGTCCTCGGTGAGGGCGAAGCCGATCATTGGCTGGTCCTTTCGCACCCTGGTTACTGCTCAGTAACCTACTGAACGGTAGGATGCCCGGCACGGAGCCCGCGCGCAAGGGGGGTGGAGTGCACAAGTGAGCGTCCGTGTCGGGATGCGCCTGCGGGCGGCGGAGCGTCGCGCCCAGCTCCTGGGGGTTGCGCGCCGGCTGTTCGCCCGCGACGGCTACCGCGGCGCCTCCATGGAGGCGATCGCCGAGGCCGCCGGCGTCACCAAGCCGGTCCTCTACCAGCACTTCTCGTCCAAGCGGGCGCTGTACTCCGCGCTGCTCGCCGCCGACCTGCGCCGCCTCACCGAGGAGCTGGAGACGGCCTTCGGCCAGGCGGAGGGCAACGCCGAGCGCCTGCACCGGGGCTTCCGCGCCTACCTGGACTTCGTCGACGCTCACGAGGACGCCTTCCGGCTGCTGTTCACCGAGGCGCTCGCCCTCGACTCCGACTTCCAGGGCCAGGTGGCCGACTTCCGGGAGTGGGTCGCCGGCCGCATCAGCGCGATCATCGCCGCCGAGGCCGGTCTGGCCGAGCCACGGGCAAGGGCGCTGGCGGCCGCCATCGTCGGGATGGCCGAGGGCGCCACCGGCTGGTGGCTGGACGAGGGCCGGCCGCTGCCCGCCGCCGGCCTGGCGGAGGAGCTGGCGGGCCTGGCGTGGAAGGGATTCGCCCGCTTCCCGGGCAGCCCGCCGCCAAAGGCTGACTAGCGGCAAAGTACGGCGAATACGTGAGTCCACAGGGACGTTCGTGTGAGTATGCTTCAGCGTTGACGATGTCGGTCCTAATCGGGCCGACCGTCGCGAGCCAGGCAAGCGGCTGGATGCACGCGGGGGCGGTGTCCTTGGAGCGACGGGTGGTCCTGCTCTCCAGGGACAACGGGTTGGCCTCGATCGTCGGGCTGGCGCTGGCCAACGGCGACCGCGTCGCGCACATCCGCTCCACCTCCGAGCTGACCGACTGGTCGGAGGAGACGGTCGCCGCGGTCGTGCTGGACACCCGCCCGCAACTGCACCGGCAGGGCTACAAGCAGGTCCGCGACCGCTACCGTGGCCCGCTGGTGATGCTGCTCGACCGGGACGAGCGCAACCCCAGCCTGCCGCCGGACGGGGCCAGGCGCTACCTGCACCGGCCGTTCAGCGCGGCCGACGTCGCGGCCGCGCTCGGCACCCCGCCGCCCAAGCTGGGGACGCTCGAGACCGCCGTCATCGACGCCTGGTCGCGCCACGCGGGGCCCGACGCCGCCAAGGGACCAGCGGGCCTGTCCTACCGGGTGAGCTGGGGACGGTCGGCCCGGCGCCGGCTGCGGGCCTGGGCGTGGACGGTGGCCGCCACGATCGGCGTGCTGCTGGTGTTCAGCGTCAGCGGCCAGAGTCCCTGCGGCCCGAGCTGCACCCGCCTGAGCGCGGTCGCCGGGGCGTCCGAGAGCCTGACCCCGCTCATCTCCGGCCCACCGTCCCGGGGTGGGGGTGCCTCGGGCGGCGGGGGACGGACCGGGCAGTCGACCACGCCGCCATCCCAGCCCGGGCCGGGCGGCGTCCCGCTGGTCTCGGGCATCGGTGGGCTGATCCGGTCCATCAACCCGGTCACCGCCGCCGACCCGACCCCACCGGCGGCCCCGAAGCCCGTCCCCGGCGTGCCGTCGCCCACCCCGCCGCCGACCACGGCGCCACCGCCGCCCACCACCGCACCCCCCACCACCGCGCCGCCGACGACCGCGCCGCCCACCACCGCGCCGCCCACCACCGCACCCCCCACCACCGCGCCGCCGACCACCGAACCACCCACGACGGCGCCACCCACCACCGAACCGCCGACCACCGCGCCGCCGACCACCGAACCCCCCACGACGGCGCCACCCACCACCGAACCGCCGACGACCGCGCCCCCCACGAGCTGACCCGCCCCGGGTCGCCGCGCGGCCAGACGTCCGAAGGAGGGCGCGATGGCGGAGAGCCCCTTCCCCCTGTGGGCCCGGGAGATGTCGCCCAGCGGTCCCCGGCCGACCATCGGCGGCCTGCTCTCGCTCGTGCTGGCCGTGCTGCTCGCCGTCATGGTGTGGCGGGCCACCGCGGGCGCCGAGGCGGTGCCTGGTCCCCAGCCCCCCGGGCCCGCCTGCGCCGAGCAGCAACGCCTGGAGCGCCACGGCGTCCACTCGGGCCCGAGCTACCAGCGGGCGCTCCGCGCCTGCCGCGCCGAGCTGGCCGCGCCCTGAGACCGGCCCGCCCTCGCGCGTTTTAGGTAGACCATAGTTGCCGTCCCATAGCGAACGTGGGACGGTTCGGTCCGTACGCTCGACAAAATCGGGCGACGAGGGAGGGCCACGTGGCGACGATGAGAGCGATCTTCATTAGCTACAGCCACAAAGACGCGAAATGGCTAGAACGTGTTCGGATCGCGCTCGCGCCGCTCACCAACGGCCACCGACTCGACCTTTGGGACGATCAACGAATTGGGCCAGGCGCCGACTGGCGTAAGGAAATCGACAGCGCCTTGGCTGCGTCCAACGCTGCCGTTCTGCTGGTGACCCCAGCCTTCCTCGCCTCGGAGTTCATCGCGAAAAAGGAACTCCCAGCCATCCTCGGGAGGCACGAGAGCGACGGGCTACCGGTAGTCTGGATCCCCGTGTCGTTCACGAGCTTCCACCTCACTGCGCTGGCGAGCCTACAGGCAGCCTATGACCCAACGCATCCTCTTGACACGCTACCGGCGCCCAAGCGGAACAAGGCCTTCGTCGAGATCGTAGAGAAGATATCGTCGGCGGCGGCGACGACGGCGATAGGGGATATCCTGCAGACGACTGACGCCGTCACGCCAGCGATCATGTCCATGACGAAGGGCGGTAACGCAGGGAAGCCGCTCGGAATCGTCACGCGGCAGCACCAGGGCCGGGTCGAGCTCCACAACCGAGCCGGTGACGTGATCGACGTGATCGATCCCCCGGATCTCAGCCGTTTGTCCGAAGCCGAGCGACAATCCATTACCACCTACCAGGCCTCAATGGCAGCGGCATACAAGCGCTGGCAGTCCCTCTACCCTCGACGCGACTCGCTGACGAAGAGCCAGCAGACAAGCTTCCGGCGCGCCCGGAGGCAGATGTGCGACGACCTGGGAAAGGTAATCGACTTCTTGGCCACGGTTGACAAGTACCTGCCCGACCATTACCGCAACGTGCGATTCGAGTGCGGGAAGCTTCAGCGCTCGTCTCGGTGACCAGGCGGGTCACCCCTCGATGTTGGACATCACGTGCTTGACGCGGGTGTAGTCCTCGAAGCCGTACAGCGACAGGTCCTTGCCGTAGCCAGAGTGCTTGAACCCGCCGTGGGGCATCTCGGCGACCAGCGGGATGTGGGTGTTGATCCACACGCAGCCGAAGTCCAGTCCCTTGGCCATGCGCATCGCCCGGCCGTGGTCCTTGGTCCAGACGCTGGAGGCCAGCCCGTACTCGACATCGTTGGCCCAGGCCAGCGCCTTCTCCTCGTCGTCGAAGCGCTGCACGGTGATGACCGGCCCGAACACCTCCTGCTGGATCATCTCGTCGGACTGCTCGAGCCCGCTGACCACGGTCGGCTCGTGGAAGAAGCCGCCGCGATCGACCGCGTTGCCGCCGACGGCGACCTGCGCGTGGCCGGGGGCCCGCTGCAGGAACCCCTGGACCTTGGCGAGCTGGGCCGAGTTGTTCAGCGGCCCGTACAGGATGTCCTCGTCGTCGGGCGCCCCGGTCCTGGTCTGCTTGGCCTGCTCCACCAGGGCGTCGAGGAAGTCGTCGTGCACCCGCGGCCCGGCGAGCACCCTGGTGGCGGCGGTGCAGTCCTGGCCGGCGTTGAAGTAGCCCGCGACCGCGATCGCCTCGGCCGCGGCGGCCACGTCGGCGTCGTCGAAGACGATCACCGGCGCCTTGCCGCCCAGCTCCAGGTGGACCCGCTTGAGGTCGTCGGCGGCCGCGCGCGCGACCTCGCGGCCGGCCCGGACGCTGCCGGTGATGCTGACCATCGCCGGGGTCTTGTGGCTGACCAGCGTGGCGCCCGTCTGGCGGTCGCCGCAGATCACGTTGATGACGCCGGCCGGCAGGAACTCGCTCATCAGCTCGGCCATCCACACGGTGGATACCGGAGTGGTGTCGCTGGGCTTGAGCACCACCGCGTTGCCGGCGGCGATCGCCGGCGCCCACTTCCAGACCGCCATCATGAACGGGTAGTTCCACGGGGTGACCTGGGCGCAGACCCCGACCGGCTCGCGCCGGATCATCGAGGTGTGGCCGGCCATGTACTCGCCGGTCGACAGCCCCTGGAGCATGCGGGCGGCCCCGGCGAAGAAGCGGATCTGGTCGACGGCCGGCGGGACCTCCTCGTCGAGGGTGAGCTGGAACGGCTTGCCGGTGTTCTCGGACTCCAGCCGGACCAGCTCATTGGCCCGCTCCTCCAGCTTGTCGGCGATCCGGAGCAGCGCCCGGCTCCGCTCCGACGGCGTCGCCTCGCGCCACTGCTCGAAGCCGCGCACGGCCGCCTGCACGGCCGCGTCGACGTCGGCCTGGCCGGACACGGGCGCCTCGGCGAACCCCTCCCCGGTCGAGGGGTTGACCAGCGTGGCGGTCCGACCCTCGGCCGCGTCCCGGTACTCGCCGGCGATGAAGTTCTGTAGCTTGCGCACGGCCATTGCAGCTCCCTTGGTCGGTCGGCCGTCGATCATCCCCGCTGGCGGCGCGCCAGCAGGGCGTTGCCCACCGCGATCCCCACCCCGCCGAGGAAGATCAGCGTTCCCATCACGTTCACCTGCGGCGGCACGCCGATGCGGGTGGCCCCGAAGACCCACAGCGGGAAGGTCTCGACCTGGCCGGCGACGAAGCTCGTGACCACGTAGTCGTCGATCGAGAGGGCGAACGCCAGCAGCGCCCCGGCGACGATGCCGGGGGCGAGCAGCGGCAGGGTGATCTTGCGGAAGGTCGTCCACGGGTCGGCGCCGAGGTCCTGGGCGGCCTCCTCCATAGTGGGGTCGAGGCCGAGCACCCGTGCCCGCACGGTCACGGCCACGAACGCGAGGCTGAAGGCGACGTGGGCGACGACGATGGTGACGAAGCCGCGGACGAACTGCACGCTGACGAACAGCGACAGCAGCGAAGCGCCGAGGACCAGCTCCGGCGCCGAGATGGCGCTGAAGATGACCAGGTCGTAGAGGCCCTTGCCGCGGAACCGGTAGCGGCCCAGCGCGATGCCGATCATGGTGCCGATGACCGTGGCGATGACCGTGGAGATCACCGCGATGACGAGCGAGTTGCGCAGCGCGGTGGTCAACGCCTGGATCTGGAACAGGTCCTGGTACCACCTGATGGTGAAGCCCTGCCAGCGGAGGTTCAGCCTGCCCGTGGTGTCGTTGAAGCCGAACGCGATCATCACCAGGATCGGCAGGCTGAGGTAGAAGATCATCAGCCAGGTGTAGGCGGGCAGGATCAGGCGGGTCCAGCGGCGCCGGCTGCGGGGGACGGCCGGTGCCGGGGCGGCCTCCGGGGGCGCCTCGCGGGTGGCGATGGTGGTCACGCCTGGCTCACCTCCATCACCTGCTCGGTGCCGAGGGCCCGTGCGTAGACGAAGATCCCGATGAGCAGGGCGGCCATCAGCATGAACGACATCGCCGAGGCCAGCGGGTACTGGTTGTTGGTCAGGTACTCGGTCTGGATGACGTTGCCGATCATGGTCGTCTGGGTCCCGCCGAGGATCCCGGAGTTCACGAAGTCGGAGGCGACCGGCACGAAGGTGATCAGCACGCCGGCGAACACCCCTGGCAGGGACAGCGGGAACACCACCCGCCGGAACGCCTGGGAGCGGCTGGCGAACAGGTCGTAGGCGGCCTCGACCAGGCTGGGGTCGATCCGCTCCAGGGCCACGTACAACGGCAGGACCATGAACGGCAGGTAGTTGTAGGTGAGGCCGCCGATCACCGCGGTCGAGGTGGCCAGGATGTGGAAGTCGCCAGGCAGCAGCCCCGCGTCCTTCAGCGGCCCGAAGACGAACCCCTCGTCGTTCAGGATGAACTTCCACGAGGCGGTGCGGATGACGAACGAGACGAAGAACGGCAGCAGGATCAGGAACAGGTAGGTCGACTTGCGGCTGCCGCCGTAGAAGGCGATCCAGTAGGCCATCGGGTAGGCCAGGACCAGGCAGAGGACCGTGACGATCAGCCCGTAGATGATCGAGCGCACGAACTGGGTGTGGTAGAACTCCCACGCGTCGGCGTAGTTCGACCACGCCCAGGTGAACCTGAAGCCCTCTTCGGCGTTCCCGCTCTGCAGCGACAGCGACAGCATGACCAGGATCGGGACCACGAAGAAGATCCCGAGCCACAGGCCACCCGGCAGCCCGACCAGGTAGGGCGTGAGCCTGCCGCGGCGAGCGCTCATCGCCCTAGGACTGGATGATCGGCTGGAAGATGCGGTCCCAGACCTGCTCCTCCTCCACGCTGAGCACCCGGTACCGCTTGGCGCTGGTCAGGTCGGCGTCGCTGGGGAACACCAGCGGGCTGGCGACCAGGGCCTCGAGGGCCTGCTTGTCCTCACCGGAGCTCTGGCCGGCCTTGGCCTGGAGCTGCTCCTTGGCCGCCGGCACCGGGGTGATGTAGGCGATGTACTCGGCGAGCTTGGCCGCGACCTCGGGCTTGTACACGTAGTCCATGTAGGTGATGGCGTCCAGCGGGTGCTTGGCGCCCTTGGGGATGGCCATGTTGTCGGTCCAGAGGGCGGCGCCCTCCTTGGGGATCACGAACTTGATGTCGGGCGACCCGGAGTTGTTGAGCTGGTAGATGTCGCCCGAGTAGGCCATCGAGATCCAGGCGTTGCCGGAGGCGAGCACCTCGGCCTCGCCGGCGTTGTCGATGAACTCCCGGAGCTGCGGCTTCAGCTCCTGCATCTTGGCGGCGGCGCGCCGCCAGTCCTCCTCCTTGGAGGTGGCGGGGTCGATGCCGATGCCGATCATGGTCAGGGTGGGGAAATCGGTGTCGTCGCCGAACATGGTGATCTTGCCCTTGAAGGCGGGATCGAAGAGGTCCTCGAAGCTGGTGATCTCGCGCTTGGTGAGCTTGGGGTTGTAGGCCAGGCCGGTCAGCCCGGACTGCCAGGCCAGGGTGAACTTGTTGCCAGGGTCGTAGCTGGGGTTCTTGAACGCCGCACCGGCGTTCTGCGTGAAGTTCGGCAGCTTGGAGTGGTCCAGCTCGGTCAGGAACCCCTGGCGGATCAGCTTCTCGATCGGCCCGCCGTTGGTGATGACGATGAGGTCCCAGCCGGGGTCCTGGCCGGCCTTGAGGGACGGGTTGAGGCGACCGAGGAAGGCGTCGTTCTCCTGGATCACCTCTTTGTAATTGACCTTGATCCCCGACTCCTTGGTGAACTCCTGGAGCGACGGGTACACGGTCTTGCCGCCCTTCTTGGCCGTGTCCATGTACAGCGGCCAGTTGGCGAAGTCGAGGGTGCCGGCCTTGGTCTGGGTCGCCCAGAACCCGGGGGTCTGCGGCTGCTCGTCGCTGGTGCCCGACACGCCGCAGGCGGCGAGCACGGCGGACGCGCTGAGCAGCCCGGCGCCGCGCAGGGCCGAGCGCCGCGAGATCCGCGGCATGGTCACCCCGCGCAGCAGCGCGGGGTCGATGGGGCGGTGCGAGTTGCTCACTACTCTGCTCCTTCCTTGGCCTCGGCGGGCGTGCCGAGCACGTAGGAGTGCTCAGGGGACCACTCCAGCCATCCCACCTGACCGACGAGCACCTCGGCGCCCGGGGTGGACGCCGCGTTCTGCCGGTATACCGCAATGTTCTGGCCCGCGTCGGTGACCATGCGGTACTGCGTCGAGGTCCCCAGGTAGACGACCTCGGTGACCTTGGCGCGCAGCGCGCAGCGGTCGGGCGGCGGCGGGTCGGCCTCGGCCCGCAGCACGATCTTCTCGGGACGCACGGCGATCTCGGCCTCCTGCCCGGGCTGGAGCCCCTCGGCGTGGTCGACGAGCAGGCGCTCGTCGGGCCCGAGGCCGCCGAGCGCCCAGCCGTCGCCCTTGCGGTCCAGCCGCCCGGTGACGATGTTCGAGGTGCCGATGAAGTTGGCGACGAAGCGGGTGCCAGGTCGCTCGTACAGCTCGCGCGGGCTGCCGAGCTGCTCGATCCGGCCGGCGTTCATCACCACCAGCCGGTCCGACATCGTCAGCGCCTCCTCCTGGTCATGGGTCACGTACACGAAGGTGATACCGACCTCGCGCTGGATTCGTTTCAGCTCGAGCTGCATGGCCTGGCGGAGCTTCAGGTCGAGGGCGCCGAGCGGCTCGTCCAGCAGCAGCGCCCGCGGCCGGTTGACCAGGGCCCGAGCAAGGGCGACGCGCTGCTGCTGGCCGCCGGAGAGCTGCCGGGGGCGGCGCTTCTCGCGCCCCTCCAGCTCGACGAGCTGCAGGGTCTCGGTCACCCGGCGCCTGATCTCGTCCTTGGGGACCTTCTTGCGCCGAAGGCCGAAGGCGACGTTCTCGAAGACGTCCATGTGGGGGAAGAGGGCGTACTGCTGGAAGACCATGTTGACGTCGCGCCGGTAGGGCGGCACCCCGACCATGTCGCGACCGTGGAGCAGGATCTGGCCGCTGGTCGGCTCCTCGAAGCCGGCGATCATCCGCAGGGTGGTGGTCTTGCCGCAGCCGGAGGGACCAAGCAGCGAGAAGAACTCGCCCTCGGCGATCCGGAGGTCGACGTGCTCCACGGCCCGGACGTCGCCGGAGGCCGCCGAGAACTGCTTCTCGACGCCGACCAGCTCGATCGCGGGCAGCCCGTCGTCCTCCGGCGGGGCCTGGCGGCTGGCTGCCTGCACCCTTGTGTCTGCCATAGCGCTCGTTCCTCGCATCCGGCTGCCGACCCGCGGATTCGATCACACCGGCAGGTTTGGACGCTAGCATCCAGGACGGGCCAGTCCATGTACGAACCGGCAGTGACGCTCGACCCGATGCGCCGGTTCGGCGAAGCGTCAGCCGCGCCCCCCACCGCGGCCGCCGAGGACGTCGGCGGCCTGCAGGGCGAGCCAGAACTCCACCCGGTCGGCGGCCGAGTCGAGGTCGCGTCCGGTCAGCTCGGCCACCCGGCGGATGCGGTAGCGCAGCGTGTGGCGGTGCACGGCGAGGGCGCGGGCGGCGGCCTCCCAGTTGCCGTTGTGCTCCAGGAAGGTACGCAGGCTCGCGACCAGGTCACCGTGCTGGCGCTGGTCGTACGCACGCAAGGGGGCGAGCAGGCCGCGCGACAGCGCCTCCAGCGCCGCGTCCTCCTGCAGGGCCAGCAGCAGCCGGTGACTGCCCAGGTCCTCCACGCTGGCGACCCGACCGGTGGCGGGGGCGACGTCGACGGTGGCGGCCGCCGCCAGCGCGAACCGCGCCTCCTGGTAGGTGCGGCGCAGCGCCGGCGGGTCCGATGCGGGCGTGCCCAGCCCGAAACGGGCCGCCACCCCCCTCGCCAGCACCCCCTCGGCGACGGCCTCGGCCGTGGCGCGGGCGGCGACCGGGTCGCCCGCCTCGAACAGCGCCACCACCAGGTCGTCGTGGACGCTGGCGACGTACGGGCCCGGCTTGCGGGAGAGCCGGTCCTCCACCAGCCGCCTGAGCGCCTCGGTCGCGCCGTCCGGAGCGGCGGGCGTCCGCTCGGCGGAGGCCGCGGCCGCGCGCGCGACCAGCACGGCGACCGCCGGGGACTGGCCGAGGCCGAGGAAGCGCAGGCGCCGCCTGGTCTCGTCGCCCGACAGCTCCCCCTCCAGCAGGGCGTCGAGGAAGTCGCCGACCAGCCGTCGCTCGGTCCGCGCGACCGCCTGGGCCTTGGCGAGCTCCAGGGCGATCGCGGTGGCCAGGTGGTGGACGACCACCTGGTGGAAGGGCTCCGGCCGGTCCTCGCGGTGAATCACCAGGAAGGCGGCGGGGCTGCCACCGACCAGGATCGGCAGGAGCGAGCGGCTGCCGATCTCGTCGGAGAGGCTCATCGAGAACTCGTTGCCCTCGGGGCGCAGCGACTGGATCTCGGCCCAGACCGCGCGCGGCCGCAGCACCGTGCCGGCCCCTGGGGCCGCCGCCACCACCTCGCCGTGGAGGTCGAACAACAGCCCCCTCGTCCCGGTCATGCGCGCGTACGCGCCCAGCAGCGCGTCGAGCCCGGCCCCCTCCAGCAGCAGGCGCGACAGGGTCTGCTGCACGGTGCCGGCCCGCTGCAACAGCACGTACTGCTCGTTGACCAGCCGCGAGAACAGCGCCTCGGTGATGGCGATGAAGGGCACCTCGAAGGGGACCTCGAACACCGGGAAGCCGGCCCGGTCGGCGGCCGCGACCACGGCCGGCGGAGTGGCCTCGAAGGCGAACCCGAGGCCAAGGCCGAGCGCGGCCAGCTTGGCCTCGGCGAGCTGCTCGACGTAGCCGGCCTGGGCGCGCGCGCCGCCGCGCATCCCGAGGCCGGTGGTGAGCAGCACCTCCCCGCCGCGCAGGAAGCGGGTCGGGTCCTTCAGCTCGGAGACGTGCGCCCAGCGGATCGGCCTGCTCGCGCCCTGGCCGCCGGCGACGAGGGTGAGGGCCAGCTCGTCGATGGCGAGCAGGTCGGCAACGGTCGTGGCCACGGACCCCCCAGGTGTGCGCCGATTCGTACAACAGCCTATCCGGTCGGTGGACGCTGGGGCACTTCCCCTCCGTCTCGACCGGCTGAAAGCCTCGCTCCGTACGAGCGAGCAGCCGGAGGGTTCGGATGCGGGTCGTCGTGATCGGCGGGGCCGGTGCCATGGGGCGATGGACCCTGCGCGACCTGACCGAGTCCGAGGGGGTCGACGAGGTCGTGGTCGCCGACCTGGACGGCGTCAGGGCGATGGAGGCGGCCGGCTGGGCGGCGGCGCGCTCGGGCAGCAACGGCACCGCGCACGTGCAGGGCATGGCGTTGGACGCCGACGACGGCGACGCCATGCGGCGGGCCCTGGAGGCCGCCGACGTGGCCTGCAACTGCGCCGTCCACGCGACCAACCTGCCCGTGATGGAGGCCTGCGCCGACACCGGGACCCACTACGTCGACCTCGGTGGGCTGTTCCACACCACCCGGCGCCAGCTCGCCCTCCATGACCGTTTCGTGGACGCCGATGCGACCGCGGTGGTCGGCATGGGCGCCAGTCCCGGCACCACCAACGTGATGGCCGCGCTTGCCGCCCGCGGCTTGGACGTGGTCGAGGAGGTCGAGATCCGCCTCGGCATCGCCGACTTCGCGCCGTCGACCGCTCCCCTGCCGCTGCCCTACGCGGTCGACACCCTGCTGGACGAGTTCGCGGCACCGGCCATGGCCTTCCGGGGCGGCCGCTTCGTCGAGGTCCCGGCCATGAGCGAGCAGGAGGAGCTGGACTTCCCACCGCCGGTGGGGCGGGTACGGGTCGGGCACACGCTCCACTCGGAGGTGGCCACCCTGCCACTGCACTTCGCCGACCGGGGGATCCGGTCGGTGTCCTTCAAGGTCGGCTTTCCCGCCGCCTTCATGGATCGGATGGGGCTGCTGGTCGGCCTCGGCCTGGCCGGCAACGACCCGGTCGACCTGCCGGGCGGCCGCGTGGTCCCGCGCGAGCTGCTGGTCCACAGCATCGTCACGACCGCCACCACCCCCGGACCCGAGGCAGCCCCGGACGACGCCGAGGCGCTCTGGGTCCGGGTGCGAGGGCGACGGGCCGGGCGCTCGGGGGACCCGGCCCTCGCTCCTCGCGACCACGACCGCCCGGTGGAGGTCCTCGCCGAGTGCGTGGTCCGGCCGCACCCGGGATGGCGGGCGGGCGCTGGGCAGCTCGACACCGGCGTCCCCCCGAGCATCGTGGCCCAGCTCCTGGGCCACAAGGTGATCGACCAGCCGGGCGTGTTCGCGCCCGAGGACGCCGTCCCGCCCCTGCCGTACCTCGCCGAGCTCGCCCGCCGCCACATGGAGGTGGCGCTGGTGACCCGGGAGCCGGCCGTGGCCGGTGCCGCCGTGGCCGGGGAGAGGAGTGGAGGCGCATGAGCATCGCCCAGGAGCGGAAGCTCGCCGGCGAGATACCGGGGCCGGCGAGCCGCGCGCTGGAGGAGCGCCGGCGCCGCGCCGTGCCGCGGGGGGTCGGCACCATGACCCCGGTCTACGCGGCGGCGGCGCACGGCGCGGTCATCGAGGACGTCGACGGCAACCGCTTCATCGACTTCACCGGTGGGCTCGGCGTCCTCAACGCCGGCCACACGCCGCCGTCGGTCGTCCAGGCGGTCAAGGAGCAGGTCGAGCGCTACCTGCACACCTGCCAGCACGCCCTCATGAACGAGCCCTACGTGGCCGTGGCCGAGGCGCTCAACCGGATCACCCCGGGAGACCACGACAAGCGGACGTTCCTGGTGAACTCCGGCGCCGAGGCGACCGAGAACGTGGTCAAGATCGCGCGCGCCGCCACCGGCCGCCAGGGCGTCGTGGTGTTCGACAACGCCTTCCACGGCCGTACCCTCCTGGCCCTGGCAATGACCGGCAAGGTCAGCCCCTACAAGCAGGGCTACCACCCGTTCCCCAGCGAGGTCTACCGGGTCCCCTACGCCTACTGCTACCGCTGCCCGTTCCACCTCACCTACCCCGACTGCGGCATCGCCTGCGCCGACTACGTCGAGGAGGAGATCAAGGTCCACGTCGGGCCGCAGAACGTGGCGTGCCTGATCGTCGAGCCGGTCCAGGGCGAGGGCGGCTTCATCGCCCCTCCGCCGGGCTGGCTGGAGCGCATCGCCGACATGTGCCGGCGGCTGGACATCCCGTTCGTCGCCGACGAGGTCCAGTCGGGCTTCGGCCGCACCGGGACCCTCTACGCCATCGAGCAGCACCCCGGTGTGGAGCCCGACTTCACGCTGTCGGCCAAGTCGCTGGCGGCCGGCCTGCCGCTGGCGGCGGTGACGGGGCGCGCGGAGCTGATGGACGCCCCCGGCCCCGGCGGGCTCGGCGGTACCTACGGCGGCAACCCGCTGGCCTGCACCGCCGCCCTCGCCACCATCGAGCTGTTCGAGCACGGCGACCTGCTCGACCGGGCGAAGCGGATGGGCGAGACGCTCGGTCGGCGCCTGCATGAGATGGGCGACCGGCACCGGGTGGTCGGCGAGGTGCGCGGCCTCGGCGCGATGATGGCGCTGGAGCTGGTCAACGACCGGGAGACCAAGGAGCCGGCCAAGCAGGCGGCGACCCAGGTGGTGGCCGAGAGCGCCAGGCAGGGCCTGCTCACCCTCAAGGCCGGCATCCACGACAACGTCGTCCGCATCCTGGCCCCGCTGGTCATGGAGGAGCACCTCCTCGAGGA
>Ga0307278_10000166_pt1 | contig 33447 bp, 32 predicted proteins | sample ER_DNA_117_FD_194482 | JGI IMG/M metagenome (GOLD analysis project Ga0307278, IMG submission 194482) | Bulk soil microbial communities from the East River watershed near Crested Butte, Colorado, United States - ER_DNA_117 | ecosystem: Environmental > Terrestrial > Soil > Floodplain | place... | reverse complement strand
TGCATCATCGAGGGAAGGGAGTCACCGGTGGCCGGGGCGGGCGCGGCGCCCCTGGCGCGTAGCCGCTCGTCCGAGGAACACTTGTCGGGTTTGTCGTCGTATAGGCGCTTAACCTGACAAGCGTCGCGCGAGTGAGTGGCTACGCGCCAGGGACCCGGGCAGGCGCCGGGACACCCTTCCCTCGATGAGGCAGTTTGCGCGCGGACCGCCGCTCAGCGCGCGCGGAAGAACACCGACGCTCGCCCGGCGACCAGGCGCTCCTTCGTCGCCGTCACGTGCAGCGTGCCGGGCCGCGAGCGGCGCACGCGCAGCCGTGCCGTGCCGTCGCGCCCGGTCAGCGCGTGCACGTCACCGGCGCTCACGCGGGCGCCCTCGACCCGGCGCACCCGCCCGCTGTAGCGGTGGGTCACCGTCACCATGAGCCGCGTCGTGCGGCCGGCCACCACGTGACTCGGCGTCACGCGCACTCGCAGCCGCGCGTCGGTGGCGGGGACGAAGGTCAAGAGCTCGCTGTGGCCCGTGCCGTAGGTGGGCGCCTTCCCGCCGGGCGCGAACGGCGACAGCAGCCAGTGCAGCACGCCCCCGCGTGCGTCGAGGACGTCGAGGCCCTCGGACTCCGCTGCGACGCCCGTCAGCTCGAGTTCCAGCCGCGGCGCCGTCGCGTCGCTGACGTCGATCGACCACACCTGCAACGTGCCGCCGTCCTGGCCGGCCAGGAACAGGCGGCTGCGGTAGAACACCGCGCCGGTCACGCCGGAGGGCGGGACCGCGCCGGCCAGCCGCCGGATGGGCCGCAGCGGGCTGACCGCGCCGGCCGCGATGGCCGCGGTGTCGTACGCCAGCAGGTCGTCCCCGCTCGATGTCCACAGCTCGTCGCCCCCCGGGGCCACCTCGGCCCACATCGCCTTGGGGATGTCGGCCGGATCCAGCGCCACGGCGTAGCGCAACGTCAGGGTCGCGGGGTCGGCGACGCCGATCGCGCCGCGGCCGCAGGTGTTGCCGCCGTTGGGCGCGCCGGGGACGTAGCACTCCAGCGGCAGGAGCAGGCGACCGCCCTCGCGCGCGTCCCACGTGAGGTCGCCGATGTGGTTGAACCCCTGCGCGGTGATGTCCGGCGACAGCGCGTTCGGGTTGGTCGCGTTCTGGCGCAGGTCGCGATCGGTGCGGTACAGGCCGACCGTGAGGCCGTCGAAGAACCAGGCCGGGGCAGCCGAATGCGTGAGCCCCTGGAAGTAGGAGAGCGGCACGCTGTCGGCCTGGGCCAGGCGCCAGCGGCCTGGGTCCGCGCCGGCGGCGGGACCCGGCGCCGCGAGCGCCGCGACCAGCGCGGCGCTCGCGAACGCAGCGGTCAGACGACGGCCTATGCGCGCTCCTCCGCGAGGCGGGCGACCCAGATCTCCTCCGACGGCCAGCGTCGCGCCCAGTGCGGCGTCACGTAGTCGTGTCGCGATGAGGCGCCCTCGGGCGCCTGCAGCTCGTGCAGCGCCTCGACCGTGAAGCCGCAGCGGCGCAGCAGCGCGATGAGCTCACCGTGGGGCAGGTGGAACTCGACCGAGCCGTCCTTCCACTCGAAGCGGCGCATCCCGAACTGGGACAGCGCGAGCGCCTCGCCCGAGGGCTCGTCCTCGTCGTGCATCGTGAGCATGACCAGCGGCGTGTTGGTCAGGAACCATAGCCACCCGCCGGGCCGCAGCAGCCGCGCCGCCTCGGGGATCCACGCCTCGGGATCGCACCACAGGCTCGCGCCGTACTCGGAGATCGCGAGGTCGAAGGAGTCGTCGGGCAGCGGCACGGCCTCGGCGCTGCCCTCGATGAGCGGGAAGTCCAGGCCGTGCTCGGCCTGCAGCGCGCGCGCCGTCGTCAACTGCTCGGGCGTCACATCGATGCCGACCGGCCGCGCGCCGCCGCGCGCCAGCCAAGACGAGACGTACGCCGTCCCGCAGCCGAGCTCGATGACGTCGCGCCCGTCGACCTCGGGCAGCGACCCGATGCTCGCCTCCGGGATCCCCCAGATGCCCCAGCTGATCTTGTCGTCGGCCCAGTGGCGCCGGCCCGCCGGGGCGTAGTCGGCGGCCATGCCGCCCCAGGCGGTGCGATTGGCGCGCGCGTGATCGCTCAGGCTCACGCCGACTGCGCGGCGAGTGCCTGGCGGATCGTCTTGGGGAGCATGAAGCGCACGTCCTCCTGGACGACCTCGAACTCCTCGACCTGCTCGGTCCCGCGGGCGCGGAAGAAGGCGACCAGGCGCTGGACGAGCTCCTCGGGTGCGCTGGCGCCGGAGGTGATGCCGACGACGCGCGTGCCCTCCAGCCACTCCTCGCGGACCTGCTCCTCGCTGTCGATGAGGTGCGAGTCGGCGCCGTGCTCGCGCGCGACCTCGACCAGGCGGTTGGAGTTCGAGGAGTTGCGCGAGCCGATGACGAGCACCAGGTCGCAGTGCGGCGCCATCTGCTTGACCGCCGCCTGGCGGTTGGTGGTGGCGTAGCAGATGTCGTCGGTGCGGGGACCGATGATGCTCGGAAAGCGCTCGCGCAGGCGGTTGATGATCGCGCGCGTCTCGTCAACCGAGAGCGTGGTCTGCGAGACGTAGGCGAGCTTCTCGGGATCGGCGACCTCGAGCGCGTCGACGTCGGCCTCGGTCTCTACCAGCACGATGTGCTCGGGGGCCTCGCCCATCGTGCCTTCGACCTCCTCGTGGCCGTCGTGGCCGATGAGGACGATGGTGTAGCCCTCGGCGGCGAACTTCAGCGCCTCGCGGTGGACCTTGGTCACGAGCGGGCAGGTGGCGTCGATCGTGTTCAGCCCGCGGCGATCGGCCTCGGCGTGCACGGCCGGGGACACGCCGTGGGCGCTGAAGACGGTGACGGCGCCCTCCGGGATCGAGTCGTCGAGCTCCTCGACGAAGATCGCCCCGCGCTCGCGCAGCTGCTCGACGACGTGCTTGTTGTGCACGATCTCCTTGCGCACGTAGACCGGCGCGCCGTGCAGCTCGAGCGCGTGCTCGACGCTCTGCACGGCCCGGTCGACGCCCGCGCAGTAGCCACGCGGCGCAGCGAGGAGCAGCTTCTCCGGAGAGGCGGCCATGACCCCATGGTAGGGCGCCAAGACCGCTCAAGGCCCGTGGGCGGGGGCCGATCTCTCATCGAACCATGCGCCGACTGTCCCTCACGGCCCTCGTCCTGGCGATTGCGCTGCTGGCGCTGAGCCTCGGCGTGGCCGTCAACGACCACAACCGTCACCAGGCGGCCGCCGAGCGAGCGATGGACGACGAGGCCGGCACGCACGCCTCGACACTCGATGCCTCGATGGCCCGCGCGCGGACCATCACGCTGATCATGGCCCACAACGCGGCCTTCCGCGGCTTCTACCTCGAGCCCGGGAGTCGCGCGTCGAAGCTGCGCCGCGGCTCCACGTACGTCGACGGCGCCAACGACGCCCTCGTCTACCTGGAGAGCCTGTTCCCCACCCAGATCGGCGAGCTGTGCTTCATCGACCGCAGCGGCTCGGAGAACGCCCGGGTCGTGCACGGCGAGCGCGCCCCCGTCTCCGACCTCTCGCCCGACGAGGCGAGCAACCCGTTCTTCGCCCCCACCTTCGCGCTGCGGCCCGGTCAGGTCTTCCAGTCACAGCCCTACGTCTCGCCCGACACCCACGACTGGGTCGTCGGCAACGCCACGCCGATCCCGCTGGGCCCGCAACGCCGCTCGGTCGCGATCGTCCACTACGAGCTGTCCGTCGAGAGCTTCCGACACCAGCTGCGCGCCGACGACGACGAGTACGGGCTGCACCTCGTCGACGCGCGAACCGGCCGGGTGATCATCGACAGCTCCCGCCCTCAGAAGGTCGGCGCGCCCCTCGGCGTGCCCGGCGACCGCCGCTTCGCGGCCCTCGCGCGACGCCCGCACGCGAGGGGCGTCACGATGATCGACGGCCACGTCGCTGCCTACCGGCACCTGCGCGCCGGTGGCGGCAACGCGAATGACTGGATCGTCGTGGCCGTCGCGAGCGACACCGCACCAGGAATCCTGGGCGACGTCGGCACGGCGCCGCTGGCCATCGTGGCCGTGGCCCTCGTGCTCATGACGCTCGCCGTCATCTCGCTGCGCGCGTCGCGCCGCGAGCTCGAGAAGGCCGCGACGACCGACGGCCTGACAGGCCTGGCCAACCGCCGCCAGCTCATGGCAGACCTCGAGCGCCGCGTGGCCCGCCCCATGGACAGGGCGGTTCTCCTGCTCTTCGACCTCGACGGCTTCAAGGGCTACAACGACGCCTTCGGCCACCTCGCCGGCGATGCGCTCCTCGCGCGCCTGGGCCAGGCGCTGGAGCACAGCGTCCAGGGGCACGGACGCGCCTATCGCCTGGGCGGCGACGAGTTCTGCGTCCTCGCCGATGCCGCTGCCCGCCGCGCGGTGGAGCACTCGGCGCCCGCTGCGCTGGTCGAGCACGGCGACGGCTTCGCCGTCACCGCCTCCTACGGCGCCGTCGCCATCCCAGACGAGGCGGCCGTCGCGACCGAGGCGCTGCTCATCGCCGACCAGCGCATGTACGCGCACAAGAACTCTGGCCGCGCGACGGCGCGCCGTCAGAGCACCGACGTGCTCCTGCGCGCGCTCGCCGAGCGCCACCCCGGTCTCGAGGGGCATCTCGGCGGCGTGGCGCAGCTGGCCGAGGCCGTGGGCCGCCACCTGGGTCTCGAAGGCGAAGCACTCGACCACGTGCGGGTGGCCGCCGAGCTGCATGACGTGGGCAAGGTGGCCATCCCCGACGCCATCCTCAACAAGCCCGGACCGCTCGACGACGACGAGTGGGCCTTCATGCGCCGCCACACGCTCATCGGCGAGCGCATCGTCGCGGCCGCGCCGGCGCTCGGCCCGGTCGCGAAGTTGGTGCGTGCCAGCCACGAGCGCTGGGACGGCGACGGCTATCCCGACCGCACCGCTGGCGAGGACATCCCGCTTGGTGCCCGCATCGTTGCGGTGTGCGACGCGTACGACGCGATCGTCGCCGACCGCCCCTACCGCCGCGGGCGCAGCGGCGCGGAGGCGATGGACGAGCTCCAGCGCTGCGCCGGCGCGCAGTTCGATCCCGCCGTGGTCGCCGCCTTCGCCGCCGTGCTCGCGGCCGAGGTCCGCGCGGACGCCGCCGCGGCCGCCTAGCGCACGCGCAGCTCGCTCACCAGCGCGTAGACGGTCTCTCCGACGGCGTCCAAGCTCGCCACCGAGAGCATGTCGATCGTGTCCTCCAGGCCGTCGGCGTAGCGGTAGGAGAAGTCGATCAGGTCGACCGCCGGGATGCCCGCGCGCAGAAACGGCGTGTGGTCGTCGTAGATCGTCACCTGGTCGCGTGGCGGGAAGACGCTCGCGACGCCGACTCGCTGCGCCGCCGCGCGCACGCGCCCCCACAGCGCCCGGTCCGAGCTGCCCTCCCGCGGCAGCCGCACGCCCTTGTTGGCGATGTAGTCGAGCAGCACCATCGCCCCGACCTCGCGCCGATGCGCGGCGACGTAGGCGCGCGAGCCGCGCAGCGCGCACTGCGCGAACCGGGCGTTGGGACAGCCGGGCCCCTCCTCCTCGCCGTCGAAGAGCACGAAGCGGACCTCGCGGCCGGAGCCTTGCGCCTCCCCGAGCGCGCGGGCCAGCTCGACGACCGCCGCGGTCCCGGCCGCGCTGTCGTTGGCGCCGACGAAGCCCTTGGGGTGGTACTCGCTGTCGTAGTGCGCGCCGACCACGATCGCCGGCGCCCGGCCGGGGATCGTGCCTACGACGTTGCGTAGGCCGGGGTGGCCCTTGACGGCCTCGAAGCGCCCGTTCGGCAGCGCGCCTCGCAGCACCTCGGCCAGGCGCCGCAGTGCCGCCGAGCCGGCGGGACGCTGACCGTAGGTCAGCTGGCGGCGGACGAGGGCGAAGGCGCGCGGGGCGTCGAACTGATTCACGCGCGGCCGGGGCACGGCGGGCGCGGCCGCGGGCGCGCGCTCGCTGTTCGCGTCGCCCGCGCCGCCGATGAGTGGAAAGCCGTTGATCGCGACGACGATCAGGCCCGCCCCGACGACGAGCTGGACGATGAGCGCGACCACCAGCACACGGACCGACAGCCCGCCCTGGCGCTCGGACTCAGTCGTTGGCGGTCACCGCCTCGAGGAGATCGGCGAACTTCCGCCGCGCGGCCTCGCGGCGGGTGGGCACGTGCTCACTTGGCACCTCGTCGGCCGGCGGCTCGTAGCCGCGCAGGATCTGGCGTGCAACCGACTGGCGGTGGACCTCGTCGGGACCGTCGTAGAAGCGCGCGGCGCGTGCGTAGCGGTACATGGCCTCGAGCGGCATGTCGGTCGAGTAGCCCAGCGCGCCGTGGATCTGCAGCGCGCGGTCGACCACGTCGTGCAGCACGGCCGCGCCGTAGAACTTGATGAGCGAGATGTCCGTGCGCGCGGCCGACGGCCCCTGCGTGTCCATCACCCATGCGGCGTGAAGCGTCATGAGGCGCGCGGCCTGCATCTGCGCGGCCGAGTCGGCGATCCAGTTCTGGACCGTCTGCTTCTCGGCCAGCACGGCGCCCTGCGCGTAGCGGTAGGTCGCGCGCTCGCAGAGCATGTCGAATGCGCGCCGCGACACGCCCAGCCAGCGCATGCAATGGTGGATGCGCCCGGGACCGAGACGGTGCTGGGCGATGAGGAAGCCGGCCCCGGCCTCCCCCAGCAGCGCCTCGGGGCCGAGGTGCACGTCCTCGTACAGGATCTCGGCGTGGTTGCCGAGCTTGCCGTAGGACTCGGCGGGGTGCTCCATCGTCGGCACGTCGCGCACGATGGTGACGCCGGGCGTGTCGACCGGAACGATGAACATCGAGGCGCGCTGGTGGGGGCGCGCGTCGGGGTCGGTCACCGCCATGACGATGAGGAAGTCAGCGATCGAGGCGTTCGAGGAGAACCACTTGTGGCCGTTGAGGACCCAGCCGTCGCCGTCGCGCTCGGCGCGGGTGCGCAGCTCGGTCGGGTCCGAGCCGGCGCTCTCGGGCTCGGTCATCGAGAAGGCGGACTTCAGGTCGCCGGCCAGCAGCGGGTGCAGCCAGCGCTCCTTCTGCTCGTCGGTGCCGGCCAGCGCGAGGATCTCCGAGTTGCCCGAGTCGGGCGCCTGGTTGCCGAACGCGTTGGGGGCGAACGGCGACGTCCCGAGGATCTCGTGCATGAGGCCGAGCTTGACCTGGCCGAAGCCCTGGCCGCCGAGCTCGGGCGGCAGGTGCGCGGCCCACAGGCCCCGGCGCTTGACCTCCTCCTGCAGCGGCGCGTAGATGCGGTCCAGCGCAGGCTGATCGAGCTGGGAGACGATCGTCTCCAGCGGCCAGATCTCCTCGCGCACGAAGGCGCGCATCCATTCGAGCTGCTGTTCGAACTCGGGCTCGGTCGAGAAGTCCCACGCCATGCTGTCGCCGTCCTCGGGTCGCGTTCGGCGACATCGTAGTCTGCGGCCCATGGCCAGCATGCCGGCGTTCGTTCCCGCTGCCGACGCCCCGGGGCGCATCGTCCTCGAGGAGGTGCCCGAGCCCACGCCCGCGGCCGACGAGGCGCTCGTGGTCGTCGAGGCGTACTCGGTCAATCGCGGCGAGCTCTTCCTCCTCGAGGCGCCACGCGAGGGCTGGCGGCCCGGCCAGGACGTCGCCGGGCACGTCGAGCGCACCGCGGCCGACGGCAGCGGGCCCGCGCAGGGCACGCGCGTCGTCGCGCACGTCCCCGCCGATGGCTGGGCACCGCTGGTGGCAGCGCCCACCGACGCCCTCGCCATGCTGCCCGACGCGGTCGCCGCCACCGACGCAGCGACCCTCGGCGTGGCCGGGCTCACCGCGCTGCGCCTGCTGCGCACGGCGGGCACCGTGGCCGGGCGGCGCCTGCTGCTCACCGGGGCATCGGGCGGGCTCGGCCACTTCGTGGTCGAGCTGGCCGCGGCGCAGGGCGCGCTGGTGACCGCCGTGTCGTCCTCGCCCGAGCGCGGCGAGCGGCTGCTGGCCCTGGGCGCGGCCGAGGTCGTGACCGACGTCGAGTCCGCCCGCGGGCCGTTCGAGTTCGTCTTCGAGTCGGTCGGCGGGCGTTCGCTCGAGACGGCCCTGACCCGCCTGGCGCCGCGCGGCACGCTGCTGTGGTTCGGCCAGGCCAGCGGGCAGCCCGCGTCGCTGGACTTCTTCGCGGTCGCGTCGGCGGCGCCCTACGCGACGATCGTGCCCTTCATCTACTGGCGCGGCGACGCGAGCGACGCCGACGACCTCGCCACGCTCGTGCGCCTGGTCGCGGACGACCGTCTGCACCCCGAGATCGGTCTACAGGCCGACTGGCGCGCGACGCCCGACGCGCTGGTCGCCCTGCGCGAGCGCCGCGTGCGCGGCAACGCGGTACTTACACTGCGCTGAGTCATGCTTGTTCGGTCCAGCGTCGGCCTGCCGGTGGCCGCCGTGCTGGCCGCGGGCTGCGGAGGCGGCGACGGCCACGCCGGCGCGACGCGCTCCAGCGCCAGGACCACGACCGGGGGCGCCGCAGCGTTCGACGGCTGCTTGCGCCCGGGGCCCGCAGTCCAGATCGTCGCCGTGCCCGCGCCGGGCGAGCGCATGCCCGCAGTCGTCCTCGGCCGCGACGGATCGATCGGCGTCGTGTTCGCCAACCAGAGCGCGAGCCTCACGTGCAGCTGGCTGCCCTACGCGCGCACCGTCGCGCGCGACGGCGTGCGCTCGGTCGTCTTCGACTACGCGGCCGCGAGCCGCGAGGACGAGGTGCTCGCCGCGGGGCGCTGGCTGCGCGCCCACGGCGCGAAGCGCGTGGTGCTCGCGGGAGCCTCGATCGGCGGGCGCGCGGTCGTCACCGCTGCGGCCCGCGGCGGGCCGCGCCAGGTCGATGCCGTGGTGAGCCTCTCGGGCGAACGCATCCTCGGCGCGCAGCGCGACCTGCTCGTCGACGCCCGCCGCCTGCGGGTGCCGACCCTCTGGGTCAGCTCCGAGAACGACGGCTACACGAAGTTCGCCAGCGAGACCCGCCAGCTCTACCGCGGCGCGCGCGGGCACGCACGGCCCAACCGCCTGCTCGTCGTGGGCGGCGACGACCACGGGATCGACCTGCTCACCGGCGCCCAGGCGCGCCGTGTCGTGCCGGCGGTCACGCGCTTCATCCGTCGCGGCTGACCAAGTAGCTTGCACCCATGTCCCAGGAGCATCTCGACCGGCTGACCGCGATCGACGCGTCGTTCCTTCATCAGGAGGGCCCGACGTCGCACATGCACGTCGGCGGGCTGACCCTGTTCGAGGGACCGCCGCCGCCGTTCACCGAGGTGCTGGACACGCTACGCGGGCGCCTTCACCTCGTGCCGCGCTACCGCCAGAAGCTCTCGGTGCCGCCGGCCGGCACGGGCCGGCCCCTCTGGATCGACGACCCGAGCTTCAGCATCGAGTACCACGTGCGCCACACGGCGCTGCCGCATCCAGGCTCCGAGGAGCAGCTGCTGCTGCTGGCCGGGCGGATCTTCTCCCAGCAGCTCGACCGCTCCAAGCCGCTGTGGGAGGTGTGGATGGTCGAAGGCCTGGCGGACGGGGGCTTCGCGCTCATCACCAAGACCCATCACGCGCTCATCGACGGCATCGCGGGCGTCGACATCGCTCAGGTCATCTTCGACCTCGGCCCCGTCCCGACCGAGGTCCCCCACCCCGACGAGGCGTGGCAGCCCGCGCCGGAGCCGACCGGTGCCCAGCTGCTGGCCTCGGGCACCATGGGCCTGCTGCGCACCGGCGTGCGCACGGCCGCCGCGGCGGCGGCGCTGGCCACACGGCCGACGGAGGCCCTGCGCTCGGCGCGCGTAGCGGTGGAGGGCCTGGGCGAGGTCGCGTGGGCCGGGCTGAATCCGGCGCCCCCCACGCCGCTGAACGTCGAGATCGGCCCGCACCGCCGCTTCGTCGTCGTGCGCAACGAGCTCGCGGACTTCAAGGCCGTCAAGGACGCGTTCGGCGGCACGGTCAACGACGTGGTCCTGACCGTCGTCAGCGGCGCTCTACGCACGTGGCTGCACTCGCGCGGCGTGCGCACCGAGGGAGTCGAGCTGCGCGCGCTCGTGCCGGTCTCGATCCGCACCCAGGACCAGCGCGGCACCACCGGCAACCGGATCGCGGCGATGCGCGGCCCGCTCCCCGTCTACGTCGAGGACCCGATCGCGCGCCTGCGCACGGTCAAGGCCGGGATGGACGGCCTGAAGGAGTCCAAGCAGGCGATCGGCGCCGAGGTGCTGGCCAACGTGCAGAACTTCGCGCCGCCGACGATCCTCGCCCAGGCCTCGCGGCTGAACTTCTCCACGCGCCTGTTCAACTTGATCGTGACCAACGTCCCCGGGCCGCAGTTCCCGCTCTACGTGCGCGGGCGCCAGATGCTCGACGTCTTCCCGGTCGCCTTCCTGCCCAAGGACCACGCGCTGGCCATCGCGATCATGTCCTACAACGGACGCATGAACTTCGGCCTGCTCGGCGACTACGACGCGCTGCCCGACATCGCGAGCATCGCCGAGGGGATCGAGGCCTCGCTGGCCGAGCTGCTGACCCTCGCGCGCGAGCGCCGGCGCGAGGTCGAGCGCGAGCAGCCGGCGCCGGCGCCGGCGCAGGTCTAGGGCAGGCGCGCGATCCGCGTGTCGGCCTGCTTGGGCGCGGGCTCGCGGTTGCCGGCGTGATCGATCGCGACGCTGTAGAAGCGGTAGCGACTGCCGCGGCGCAGGGTGACGCGGCGCGCCGTACGGGTGGTCGAGTACAGGCGCTTGAAGGGCCTGCCGTCGGTCGCGCGCCAGAGCTCGAAGCGCGCGATGCCCGACGTCCGCACGCCCGCCGGCGCCTTGTCGGCCGCCGTCCAGCGCACGGTGATCGTTGGCTTGGCCGTGCGCGCCGCCAGGCGCCTGACCCGCGAGCTCGGCGCGCGGCGGTCGATGCTCGCCGCGCGGGTCAGCGCGGCGCCCGCGTCGAGGATCCCCCAGCCCAGGTCGCCGGTCCACACGCCGGCGGGGCGGCGCGCGGTCTCCTTGATCAGGCGCACGATCTCGGCCGCGGTGAGGTCGGGGTTGAGGTGGCGGGCCAGCGCACCGGTGGCCGCGACCATCGGCGTCGCCATCGACGTGCCCTGCACATAGGCGTAGCGGGCATCGTTGGCGAAGGTCGTGCGACAGCCGCACGGCGGGCGCGGGGGCAGTCCGAGCGTTCCGGTCTCGAGCTGGTTGGTCCCGGCGGTGAAGGCGCCGAAGATCCCGGGCGGCCCGGTGTCGTTCGGACCGGCGTCGTAGGCGCCGTAGGCGGCCACGGAGATCTGGGTCCCCTGCCCGGCGAACGACGCGCGCGCGTCGGAGGCATCGGCCGCCGTCACCGACAAACCCTTGCCGACGGCGAGGTCGGGGCCCGTGCCGGTCGGCTGCAGGAGGTTGGCCGGGTAGCCCTGGTCGGCGATCGGCGTGTCGGCGGCGGCGGCCGCCATGACGACGTTGTGCGCAAAGGCATAGTCGACGGCGTCGCGCACGGCCTGGCTGGGGTCGGGGCCGGGATCGGTGCCGAAGCTCATGTTGATCGCGTCCGCGCCGTGGTCGACGGCATAGACGATCGCCTTGGCCACGCTCGAGTCACTGAAGTCGGACTTGAGGATCAGCATCCGGCAGCGCAGGCCCGCGCCGGCCAGGCCGACGCCGTTGTTGCCCGCCCCGCAGGCCAGCGAGGCGACGTGCGTGCCGTGCCCGGCCGCGTCGGTGGTCGCCGTGCTGCCGTTGCTGTCGAAGCTGACGGCGCCCAGGACGCGGTCGGCCAGTTCGGGGTGGCTCGTCTCGGCGCCGGTGTCGATGACGGCGACCGTCGCGCCCTGGCCGGTGGACACGTCCCAGGCGAGCGGGAAGCCGCTGCGCGCCGCCCACCACTCGACCGTCGTGCCCGCCGCGGTGCCGGGCGCCGTCTCGGGGGCAGTCAGCGCCGGGTCGTTGGGCTCGAAGCGGGGGCGGGCGCGGTGCTCGACCTCGACGCGCGCGACGCGCGGGTCGGCGCGCAGGCGCGCGGCCAGCGCGTGCAGGCCGGCGCCCTTTCGCGGACGCAGGGTGACGAGGCGGATCTGCGGGACGCTGAAGCCGGCGGGGCGCGCGCCGGCGGTGGCCGCCAGCGCGGCAGCGCTCACGCGGGCGCGTGGCGCGGTGCCCGGGGCGAGCGTGACGAGCAGGCGCCCGGTCTGCGGCGCCTGGGCATGAGCCGCGGGGACGACGACGAGCCCGAGCGCGAGCGCGAGCAGCGTCAGTAGCCGAGCGCGAACTTCGCGTCCTCGCTCATCTTCTCCGGCGTCCACGGAGGCATGAACACCATCGAGGAGGACACCTCGTCGACCCCGTCGAGCTCTGAGACGAACTCGTCGATCTGCTCGGTCACCTGCGGGCCGATCGGGCAGGCGGGGGTGGTCAGCGTGAACGTCACGTGGACGTGGCCGGCGTCGATCTCCACCCCGTAGATGAGCCCGAGCTCGACGAAATCGAGGCCGAGCTCCGGGTCGATGACATTCGAAAGGGCGTCCTCAACCTCTTCGAGCGTAGGCATGGGTTGAGTGTAGCCCCGGCCGTCGTATAGGTTCCGAGCTATCGTCGAGTTCTCCGAACAGCCGGCCCTACTGCGCTGCTCGGGAGACGAGGACATCGCGACGCGGGGGCGGCGCCGCAGAGCTCTCTCCCGCGCTCTTGCCACCCAGAGCGACCTCGTCGTCGACCTGCGCGAGCTGACCTTCGCCGACAGCTCGTTCCTGCTGGACCTCGCGATCGTCGCGCGGCGCCTGCGCCGGGCCGGGCGGCTGATCCGCATCTGCGGGCCGCAGCCCCAGGTCTGGCGCGTGATCGAGATCGTCGGCCTGCACCGGCTGCCCGGCGTGATCGTCGAACGCCCCGTGCCCGCGCTCGCCTAGTCGCTGTCGCGCGCCCACGCCTCGAGCCGCTCGAGCGACTCGCGCAGCTTCTGGCCGACCTCGCGCTTGCCGAAGACGCGGATCACCGCGCCGCGCAGGACCGAGGCGGGGACCTGAGCGCTGTGGAGGGTGACGCGCGTGCCGCCGTCGACGGGCTGCAGCGTGGCCGTGAACAGCGTCTGCGCGGCGAAGCGCGGCGCGGGCCTGCCGTCGAGGCGCTCGGCCTCGTGGCGCCAGGCCAGGCGCCGCGGCGGCTCGTGCTCGACGATCACCTGGTCGATCTCCGAGCGCTTCCTCCCCCAGTGGCCGTGCATGCGCTGGCGCCGGCCGACGCCGGCGCCCTCCAGGACCTCGCCGCCATCGGCGAAGGCGAACCACTCCCCGAGCCGGCCGGGCTCGTCGAGCAGCGGCCAGATCGCCTGCGCGTCGGCCGGGATGGTGCGCGTGGCGATGACGTCGATCATGGACGCTATTGTCTCAGTTCGTGAAAGATTCAGCAACTGAGAGATTCGAGGCCGCCTACGGCCGTGTGTGGATGCACCTTCGCCGCGGCGACGACGGCGACCTCTCAGAGCACGAGCGCCAGCTCCTGCACCACATCCCCGCCAGCGCGCCCGGCGTGCCCCTCGGCGAGGTCGCCGGCCACCTCGCCCTGCCCAACTCGTCGGCCTCCGTGCTCGTCAAGGACCTCGCGCGCAGGGGCTTCGTCCGGCGCACGCGCGATCCGCGCGACGAGCGCCGGCTCGCGCTGGTGCTCACTCGCCGCGGCGCCGAGCGCGTGGCGGCCGACTCGGTGCTGGACCCCGAGCGGCTGGCCGGTGCCCTCGCGGCGCTCGACGCCGCCGAGCGCCGGGCGCTGGTCGCCGCCCTCGAACGCGTGGCAGAGGCCGGCGCCGCCCTCCCCCCAGCACCGGCGCGCCGACGGCGGCGCGCTCGGTCGACCTCGTAGCCTGTAGGGCGTGCTCCTCCCGCTGGTCCTGCTCTTCATCGTCGTCCCGATCGTCGAGATCTACGTGATCATCCAGGTCGGCCAGGCGATCGGCGCCCTGTGGACGATCGCGCTGCTCGTGGCCGACTCGATCCTCGGCTCGATGCTGATGCGCTCGCAGGGGCGCGCGGCGTGGCGGCGCTTCAACGAGGCCATCGCGGCCGCCCGCCTGCCCGCGCGCGAGGTGGTCGACGGCGCGCTCGTCATCTTCGGCGGGGCGCTGCTCCTCACCCCCGGCTTCGTCACCGACATCTTCGGCGCAGCCTTCCTGCTGCCCCCGACGCGCGCCCTCATCCGCGGGCTCCTCGTGCGGCGCTTCGCCGGGCGGCTGATCGTGGCCGTGCCGGGCAGCGCACGCGGGCGCCCGACGCGCCCCGAGGGCGCCGACGTCGACAGCACCGCGACCGAGGTCGATCCCCGCACGCTGCCGTGACGGTGGGACCCGAGCACGACGCGCCGCGCCCCGCGCACGGCAACGGCTTCAGCGACGCGGTGACCGTGGCCTTCGGCGATCCCGGCGCCGAGCTCTACGGCGTGGCCCGGCTGGGGCTGGCTGAGGGCGGCGCCAGCGGCCTGGCCATCGTCTTCCACCACGGCGAGCCGGTGGCCGTCAGCGCGGAGGGCGGCGTGGAGGTGTCCTCGCCGTCGTCGTGGGACGAGGTCAGCGCCGCGGGGCTCGACACGGCCACGGTCGATCCGCTGCGCGCGTGGCGCCTGCAGTACGCCGGCGACGACGCTGCCTTCGACCTCGAGCTCGAGGCCACGGGCGCGGTGGCCGAGCTCGACCCCGAGCACGACGTGGCGCGGGCCGGCGGGATGGCGGGCTACGAGCAGCCGGTGCGCGTCCGCGGCAGCGCCAGTGTGCGCGGTGAGCGCATCGAGATCGGCGGCCTCGGGCAGCGCGGCCATTCCTGGGGCTCGCCCGACTGGGATCGCATCGAGCTCGCGCGCACGGTCTCGGCGTGGCTGGGCGACGACCTCGCGGTGTCGCTGACGGCGATCCGGCCGGCCGGCAAGCGCGATCACGCCGTCGAGGCGGTGGCCGCCTCGATCCTCGAGCGCGGCGAGGACGGCGAGCCACGCGCGCTCGCGGTGGCCGATCCGCGCCTGTCGACCACCTACGACGGCGACGGGCGCCAGCGCCGCGCGGGCCTCGAGCTGTGGATCGACGAGGACGGCTGGCCGCGCCGCGCGGCCGGCGAGATCGCGTGCGGCACGTCGCTCGACCTCGGGCGCCTGCGCCTGGACTGCGCGTTCTTCCGCTGGCGGATGGAGGGCCGCGAGGGCTTCGGGCGTTACGACGTGCTGCGCCGGGCGTAGCTCAGTTGTCGGAGCCCAGCCGGTCCCACAGGTAGAGCTCGAGGCACTCGCTCGCAAGCTCGCAGGAGCGCTCGCGCGAGAGGAACGGCAGCACCGTGTCGAGCGCCTGCTCCTCGGCCACGCCCGCGTCGAAGGCCTCCTCGCCGCGGAAGCCGGCCGCGATCTTCAGCGCCTCGCGGCGGTTCTCGCCGAGCGAGGAGAAGACGTTGACCAGGAACTCGCGGTTGGCGATCGGGTGGCCCACCTCCAGCGAGGCGTGCCACGCGGCGAGCATCGACAGGTCGTGCTCGTCGAGATCGGCCACCGCCTTGGCGTAGTGGGCTTCGAGCTCGGGCTCGGGGATCTCGTCGACCCATGCGCGCACGAGCTCGCCGAGCAGCTGTCGGCGAGCCTCGCGACCCACGGACTCGGCGATCACGCGAATCGCATCCTGTGGTTCGATGAAGCAGAGCGGCATCTACTGCTCCCTGGCGCTCGAGGACATCACTCGCCAGGCACGGTAAGCACCCCATCGGACGGCAAGACCGCTTTCCCACGCGGATTCCCGCACGTTGCGGCGACGGCCCGGCGGGCCGTCGCCGCCCGGGGCTCAGCGCTCCGCGTCGCGTGCGTCGCGCCGCTCGCGCAGGATCGCGGCGATCCGCGCCTGATCGGCCATGCCGCGCGGACGGATCGGGCCGGTGAGGAGGACCTTCTGCTCGACCAGCTCTCGCATCTCGGACTTTCGCATCTCGGGGCTCCTTCTCGGGGTCGGGACTTACCGAGATAGGACGCGCGCGGGGCACAGCGCTTCCCGTGAGCTACGTCACGGACCCTCGAAGCCGAACTCGCCGGCCGCCGAGGCGCCCGGGCGCGAGGCCCCGGCAGAGGCCGCCGAGGCCCGCGGCCGGGTGGCGATGGTGGTCGTGGTCGGCTGCGGCGTGGTCTTCGCGGCCGCGGGCTTCGGGCGCTCGCGCGCCGTCGCGGCGGTCGCGCGCGGCTTCGCGCGCGGGTGGCGCTTGGCGGACGGCGCGCGCTTCTGGCTCCCCCGCGGCGCCGCGGCCGTCTTGACCAGCGGCAGGGGGGCGGTGCCCGCAGCCCCGCGCAGGATCGCCGCCGGGCGGTCGCGCGGCGTCGAGGTCACGGCGCCCTCGACGGCGAAGCCGCCGCCGGCGACCGCGGCCGCCGACGCCGCGGCGGCGGCCATCTTGCCGGCGGTGACGGTGTCGAACACCGCCTGGGCGCGCAGGAACGAGTTCGCGGCGCGCTCGTGCAGATGCAGCGACACGGTCTCGTAGACGCGCACGAAGAAGCTGCCCGTGTGCTCGACGCCGCCGTTGGCGACGACCAGCCCGGTCGCGGGGAACACGACCGCCAGCGGCCGCGACGCGTCGTGCAGGCCGCGCATCGAGGCGCGGCAGGCCAGGCACTGGCGCAGGTGCGTGCGCAGCGCGACCGTCTGGGCCGCATCGGCCTCGCCGTCGACGAAGGCCGACAGCGCCGGCGCCAGGCGCTCGCACTCGTGGCCGGACTCGATCCCCGCGTAGCGCTCCAGGAAGCTCTTGCGCCCCTCCGCCAGGCAGCGGTTGACCTTCGTGTACGTCCACCCCGTGGCCTCGCAGATCTGCTCGTAGGAGTGCCCGAGCGCCCTCAGCCACAGCGCGCGCACCTCCTGGGGCTTGAGCCCGTGCAGCGCCTCGGCCGACCGGGCCACCCGGTCGGAGGCCAGCACGCGCTCCTCGGGCGAGGCCGACGTGCGCGACTCGAGCGTGTCGAGGTCGACCTCGGAGAAGCCGACGGTCCGTCGTCGCGAGCGGTTGATGGCCAATGCCTCGTGCTTGACCACCGTGTGCAGCCAGCCCGCCGCGCGCTCGGGATCCAGGCGCGCGGCGTGGCGCATGAGGATCTCGAGGCCGCGCTGATAGGCGTCGTGGGCGTCGTCGGCGCACAGCGAGTAGCGCCGGGCGACGCGCAGCAGCGAGTCGGCCTGAGAGCCCACCAGCTCCAGGACCAGGGCCTCCCCACGCTCGCGATCGACGTCTCCGGACCGCTCGGGCGGGACGACCTCCGCCGCTTCGAAGCCGCTGGACGCCATGGTCGAACCTCTTTAGCGCCTATAGGGCCAGAACTCATCCCCAGGGCCCACGCCGATACACGCAAATTGCGCAGATTTCCTGTTCGTCCCGTCGCCTGGATGACACCGCGGGCCGTGCGATGGCACTGCGGGATTTGCAACGCCCTACAGCGGGTAGGCCCGGACGATCCTTCAGGCCTGCAAAGGAGGAGATCATGGCGGAACCACTCGCCCCGACGGGTGAGTCGCACGCGGCGCGCACGGACGACGCCCCTCATCGAGAGATCGACTGGGAGGCCATCGAGGCCTCCGCCGAGTTCCAGGAGCTCGTGCGGACGCGACGCTCCTTCGTCGTGCCGGCGACGATCTTCTTCCTCACCTGGTACATGGGCTTCATCGTGCTCACGGCGTATGCCGAGGACTTCATGTCCGAGCGCGTGTACGAAGGGCTGACCGTGGGCTATTGCCTCGCGTTGTCGCAGTTCGTCATGGTGCTCGTGCTCGGCATCATGTACCTGCGCCGCGCCGACAGGGTCTATGACCCGCTCGCCGCGAAGGCGATCGAGCGCTGGACCTATCTGGACACCGATGAAGCGCGTGCCGGCCAAGCCGAGGAGCGTCGCTTCGTGACTGCCAGGAGCGAGGTGCCGAGCCGATGATCGTCGCCGCCACCATCAACACGACGGCCGTCGTCGTCTTCGCGGTCATCCTCGCCATCACGCTCGGGATCACCTACTGGGCGTCCAAGCGCGCGAGCAGCACGGCGCAGTTCTACGCGGCCGGGCGCGGCATAACCGGCAGCCAGAACGGCCTGGCGATCTCGGGCGACTACCTGTCAGCGGCGTCGTTCCTCGGCATCGCGGGCCTGATCTACCTCTACGGCTTCGACGGGTTCCTGTACTCGATCGGCTTCCTCGTGGCGTTCCTCACCGTCATGTTCCTGCTGGCGGAGCGGATGCGCAACGCGGGCAAGTACACGATCGCCGACGTGCTGGCGTTCCGCCTGCGCGAGCGGCCCGCGCGCGTCGCCGCCGCGATTGGCACCCTCAACGTCGCGGCCTTCTACCTGATCGCCCAGATGGTGGGCGCCGGCGTGCTGATCGAGAAGCTGGTCGGCATCAACTTCACGCTCTCCGTGCTGATCACGGGCACGTTCATGCTCTGTTACGTCGTCTTCGGCGGCATGGTCGCCACGACCTGGGTGCAGATCGTGAAGGCCGTGCTGCTGATGGTCGGCATCGTGGTCATGTCGATCTTCGTCCTCAACAAGGTCGGCTTCAACCCGATCGAGCTGTTCAACCGAGCCGAGGCGGCGGGCAAGGCCGAGGACAGCACGTTCTCGCTCGGGCCGGGCACCTTCCTGAAGAACCCGATCGACACGGTGTCGCTCGGCCTCGCGCTCGTGCTCGGCACGGCCGGGCTCCCGCACATCCTGATGCGGTTCTTCACGGTGCCGAACGCCAAGGCGGCCCGCTCGTCGGTGGTGACCGCGATGTTCATCATCGGGTTCTTCTACCTGCTGACCACGGTCATCGGCTTCGGCGCGCGCGCGATCCTCGGCCAGAAGGGCGTGGAGGCCGCCGGCAAGGGCGGCAATCTCGCCGCGCCGAACCTCGCTGAGAACCTCGGCGGCGGCGCGGGAACGACGGGCGGCGACCTGTTCCTCGCCGTCATCGCCGGCATCGCGTTCGCGACGATCCTCGCCGTGGTGGCCGGGCTCGTGCTGTCCGCGTCGAGCGCCGTGGCGCACGACGTGTGGTCGAGCATCATCCGCAAGGGCCAGAACTCCGATCACGAGGAGGTCGTCGCGGCCAAGGTCGCTGCCCTGTCCATCGGCGCCATCGCGATGGCGATCGCCATCCTGGGCGGTGAGGGCCTGAACATCTCCTTCATGGTCGGACTGGCCTTCGCGATCGCGGCCAGCGCCAACTTCCCGGCGCTGCTGCTCGCGCTCACGTGGCCGCGCTTCAACACGGTCGGCGCGGTGACCGGGGTCCTGACCGGCGTCATCTCCGCGCTCGGGCTCATCATCATCAGCCCGATCGTGTGGGGCGGTGCTCCCGGGGCCCCCGACACCGGCGCGTTCACCTGGTACGACCTCAACAACCCCGGCCTGATCTCGATCCCGCTCGGCTTCCTCGGCTGCTTCCTCGGAACGGTGCTGTCGACCGAGCGCGAGACGGAGCGCAGCTTCCACGAGCTCTACGTCCGGTCCGAGACCGGCCTGGGTGCGGAGAGGGCCGTGGCGAGGTAATAGTCGTCATTGGGCTGGTCCGGTTCGACCAGGCGAGCCCAGCATGGGGATTCGAGTCCCAGCTTTAGCCCCATCGATTCGCGCTCAGGCGTCGGCCACGCGGTCGAGCAACGTCAGCGCCCGGCGCAGCAGCTCGCGTTGCTCGGCGTCGAGCTCGCGGTCCAGGGTCTGGGTCAGCCAGTCCTCGCGGCGGGCGCGGGTCGCGTGCAGCGTCTCGAGCCCGGCGGGGGTGAGCTCAACGAAGGACCGGCGGCCGTCCTCGGGGTCGGGGCGGCGGGAGACGAGGCCGGCGTCCTCGAGGTCGCGCACCGTCTGCGCCATCGACTGCGGGCGCATGCGGTCGGCGGCGGCGAGGTCGCTGATGCTCGCGGGCCCCTCGCGGTCGAGGCGGCCGAGCACGGCGAGCTGACCGACGGGCGGCCCGGGCTCGGCTCGCAGCCGGCGGATGACCCGACCGACGGTCTCGCGCAGCTCGTGGGCGAGCTGCGCCGTGGTGGCCTGCGTGCCCTGCATGGGCGCCAGTCTAGCTCGATCTACAGGCCAACTGTACAGGCAACCTGTAGATTGTTTCGAGGTGCGCTCCACGAATCCCGACCGCTACAAGTGGCTGGCGCTCTCCAACGCGACGCTCGCCGTGCTGCTGGCGACGCTGGACGCCTCGATCACGATCATCGCGATGCCCGACATCTTCCGGGGCATCCACCTCGACCCACTGGTCCCCGCCAACTCCTTCTACCTGCTGTGGATGATCCTCGGCTACCTCGTCGTGACGAGCGTGCTGATCGTCAGCCTGGGCCGGCTGGGCGACATGGTCGGGCGCGTGAAGATCTACAACCTCGGCTTCGTCATCTACACGGTCGCGTCGCTGCTGCTGGCCGTCGACTGGATGCAGGGCCGCAACGGCGCGGCGTACCTGATCGTCTTCCGCATCGTGCAGGGCATCGGCGGCGCCTGCCTGCTGGCCAACGCGGCGGCGATCATCACCGATGCCTTCCCCGCGCGACAGCGCGGCATGGCGCTGGGGATCAACAACATCGTCGGGGTCAGCGGCATGTTCATCGGCCTGGTCCTCGGAGGCATCCTCGCCCCGATCGACTGGCGCCTGGTCTTCCTCATCTCGGTGCCCGTCGGGATCTTCGGCACCGTCTGGGCCTACCTCGGACTGCGCGAGCTGAGCACCCCGCGCCGTGCGCCGATCGACTGGGCCGGCAACATCACCTTCGCCCTCGGGCTGGTGCTGATCATGACCGCGGTCACCTATGGCATCCGCCCGGCGGGCGGCCATGCGGTCGGCTGGGGCAGCCCGCGGGTCCTCGGCCTGCTCGCGGCCTCGGTCGCGAGCCTCGTGGCCTTCGTGGTCGTCGAGCGCCGCACGCCCGACCCGATGTTCCGCCTGCCGCTCTTCCACATCCGGGCCTTCACCTTCGGCACGCTGTCGACGTTCCTGTCCGCGGTCGCGCGCGGCGGGCTCATGTTCATGCTCATCATCTGGCTGCAGGGCATCTGGCTGCCCCAGCACGGCTATGACTTCACCGAGACGCCGTTGTGGGCGGGCATCTACATGCTGCCGCTGACGGTCGGGATGCTGTGCGCCGGGCCGACCTCGGGCTATCTCTCGGACCGCTTCGGCGCCCGGCCGTTCGCGACCGCCGGGATGGTGCTGTCGGCGATCGGCTTCGGCCTGCTCATGGCGCTCCCGACGGACTTCTCCTATCCGGTCTTCGGCGCGATCCTGCTCCTGATCGGGGTGGCGATGGGCATGTTCGCGTCGCCCAATCGCGCGGCGGTGATGAACAGCCTGCCGCGCCAGGACCGCGGCGCCGGCGGCGCCATGAACCAGACCTTCCAGAACTCCGCCCAGGTCCTGTCGATCGGCATCTTCTTCACGCTGATGATCGTCGGCCTGGCCTCGACGCTGCCCCAGACGATGAGCGCGGGGCTGCAGGCCCACGGCGTAGCGCCCGACACGGCGCACCAGGTGGCGACGCTGCCGCCGGTGTCGATCCTATTCGCCGCCTTCCTGGGCTACAACCCGATCGAGCACCTGCTCGGGCCGCACGTTCTCGCGGGGCTGTCGGCGCACGACCAGGCGGCGCTCACGGGGAGCTCATTCTTCCCCACGCTGATCTCCGGGCCATTCCGCGACGGGCTCCACGCCGCGTTCCTGTTCGCGATCGTCGCCTGCCTGATCGCAGCCGCGGCGTCGCTGCTGCGCGGCGGGCGCATGATCCACGACGACCTTCCCGAGCCCGCTGCGGCGCCCATCCCCCGCGGTGTGCGCACGGCCGACCTGGAGGAGCAGCACGCAGGTTGAGTGGCGGGCGTGCGCGCCGACCTCGGCGACCTCGGCCAGCGCGCGCTGAGGCCGCCGCGCGCGCCCGGCCGTCAGGCGTGACCTGACGGCCGGTGCTGCGCGGCGGACCTGCGGCGCGGGGGGCGCGTGGGCGGGAACGGCGCGATCGCCGCCACCTCAAGCGGAGAGGCGTCGACCGACTGGGGCTCCGGCGGGAGCACGGGCTGGCGATCGGGCGTGAGGTAGCCCGCGACAAGCGCCCCCAGCGCGGCGACCGCGCTCGTCACGGTCGCGGCCACCTCGGGCGAGAGGCTCAGCGCGTTGACGAGCTGCAGCAGCAGCGGGATGAAGCCCGCGGCGCCGGCCCCGGTGGTCGACGCGACGACCTTGCGCCGGACGCGCGCGGCCTCGTGCTCGCGGGCCGCGGTAACGATCTCGTGCTGGGTGGCCTCCAAGCGCGCCAGACGCGCCTCGACGTCCTCCCACTCGCTTTCGTCGGGGCCGGCGCCGTCGAACGTGTCGGGAGCGGCGACGTCGAGGGCGGCGGGCGTCGCGTGATCCTCCATCGGCAGCTCTGCGTCGAGGGCGGCCCACTCGGCGGCGTCCATGTCGTCGCCCACCAGCTCGTCGGCAGCGTCCTCGTCGGGCATGCCGATGTCGGCGGTCCCGGCCTCGGCCAGGAACTCGGGGGCCGGCGGCGCCGGCGGCGGCTCGGCGCCACCTGGCTCGTCGGGCCCGATGTCGCGCTCGCCGTGGGCGGTGCCAAGGGCGGTCTCGTCCTCGCCGGCGAGCATCTCGTCGAGCTCTCCGTTGCGGGTCTCGTCGTCTGCGTTCATGTGCTGCTCCCCCTCTCGAACCTCAGCGGCCGTACGGCGGCCGCGCGTAGCCGCGGATCGCCGATTTCCCGGCCGGGTGGTGGCGGCGAAAGACGCCGTAGCCCTCCCAGAAGCGGCCGGGGTCGTAGTCCTTGTGCGTGTTGCCCTCGATCGTCACGACGGCGCCCCGCCCGACGGCCTCGACGATGCCGACGTGGTTGGCCGCCCCGCCCACGGTGAAGAGGACGAGGTCGCCGGGGCGCGGGGACCTCGTCCACTGCCAGCCGCCCTTCGCGGCCTTGGCGTTGCCCTCGATCGCCGAGCACAGCTTCAGCCACGGCTCGGGCGGGAAGCCGGCGGCCATCAGGCAGGCGTTGGCGAAGTTTCCGCACCACGGGCTGCCCGGCATGGTGCCGGTCGCCCGGTTCCAGCGATCGATTAGCGGCCCGCGGTTGGTTGCGGGCGGGCTCTCGACCACCCCGAGATGCTTGCGCGCGTAGGCGACGGCCGCCTGAGCGCCACGGCCCTCGTGCTGGCGGCGCAGCCGTGCCACCCAGCCCCGGCGCCGGGTCGCATGGGCCAGCTCGTCGGGCGTGCGCCGGCTGGGGCGGCGCAGCTTGATGCGCAGCTCGGGCGTCACGCCGTGGGCGAGCTCGGTGCCCGACATGCCCAGGGCGTAGACGGCCTGGCGCGCGGCCCGGCGGGTCATCGGCCCGTACTCGCCGTCGACGTCGATGCGCTTGTCGATGTTCCACGCCGCGAAGCGCTCGTTGAGCAGCTGCTGGAACGCCGCCACGTCGCGCCCGCGCATCGCAGGCGACTCCAGGCGGAAGGTCCGCGGCGCGCGGGCCGGGTGAACGGGCCTGCCCCCGGGCTCGTGGTCGTGGTCGTCGTGGTCGGGGCGCCGCGGGCGCGCGGCGCGTAGGCGCTGCTCCCACAGCCGCGCGCGAGCCAGGACGTCGTCGCCGTAGCGCTGCGCGGCGGGGCCCGAGCCGTTGTAGGCGACCACCCCGGCCCGCAGCCCCATGCGCCGGATATTGCCCGCGAGGAACTCGAGCCCGACGCGGATGTTCTGCCCCGGCTGCCAGCAGCCGCCGAGCTGGTCGGCGCGGTCCTGCAGGAACGGGCTGGTGAGCTGCATCGGCCCGACGCCCTGGTTGCCCAGCCCCCGGCGACGGTGGCGCAGGTACTGGCGGTAGTTGTCCTGGGTGACGACGAGCACGCCGCCGGGCGGGCTCTTGACGGGATTGCGCACCGCGTCGTGGCCGAAGACGTTGCGGAAGCCGGTCTCCTTCTCGAGGACCGCGCAGGCCAGAGCGATGGGCAGGCGCACGCGCCGGGCCTCGCGCATCATGACGGCTTCGAAGCGCCCGCCGTGAGCGCGGATGGCGCGCGCGACGGCGTCGCCGCCGGAGGGCACCTCGCCGTTGCCGTTGGCGGGGTCGGCGGGCTCGTGGGCGAAGTGGTGGCGCAGCCGCTGGGCGTACGCGGCGCCGTCGGCCTGTGCGCGCGCGAGCTCCGCGGGCGTGCGCTGCTGCGTGGCCCCGACGATCAGCCGGAACGTGCGCACGTTGCGCTTGGGCTCCAGGCCGAGCACCCGACACACGCGGCGGAAGGCGCGCGCGGTGTGCTCACCCCACTCGCCGTCGATCTCCAGGCGCTCATGCGACCCAAGGCCGGCCAGATGCGCATTCAGAGCGGACTGCAGGTCTGCGACGTAAGCCCGCAGCCTCCCCACTTCATCGAGCTCCCCCATGTGCGGATTAGAGCTTCAGATGCGAATTGGGGCGCGAAAGTGCGCGATGTTTGGAGGTTTTGCACCGCTGCGCGACCCCAGGCGGACGCGTCTGCTAGCCGATCGTCCAGGGGGAGTCCGATCGTTGGACGGCCCGAAGCGCTGCAGAAGCTCCCGCGTTCGGAGCGGCGTCGGCGATCTGCAATTATCCGGCGCGCCGCACACCGCGATCTGGGAGCCCTTGCGTCATGAACGACGAAGTCGCCGCGCCTGCACAGCTCGATCCACCGGTGGCGGCCGCACTCCGCGCAGAGTCGGTCACGGCGAGCAGGCGCGAGTTGGAGCGCACACGGCGCGCGGAGGCCGCGCGCGTCACCGCCCTCGTGCAGTACATGCTCCATCGCGGCGACGACGGCCGAGACCTCGTTCGCCCCTGAGCGCAGACGTCGCGCCCACGTTGCACAAAACCTGCCGGCGGCCGCCGGCGCGTTGACGGGCGCCGCATCGCGCGCGTAGGTTCGGCGCGTGGCGATCGCCGAGGGGCCATCCGCCGGCCCGTTGACGGCCACGGGCACCGACCCGCGCAATGTCGACGGGCAGGCGATCTGCATCACCGTCTTCAGCACCGTGAAGTGGTGGGGCCGCCTGTGGCTGCCGCTGGTGTTCGTCTACGCGCGGCTGGTCCCGAGCGCGCACGGGACGCTCGCGCGGCTCTCGTTCATCCACTTCGCGCGCTGGACGCTCGTGCGCCGGCTGCCCGAGCAGCGCCTACGCCATCCGCACCTGTTCTTCGAGAGCAACTTCAACGGCGGCTGGGAGGAGTACATCGATGCCTTCTCCCACATCCTCACGCGCGGCATGACGCTGTTCTGGGGCAGCTCCTACGGCTTCCCAACGCCGCTGCCCACGGGCCGCTTCAAGGACTACATCAAGCGCCACGAGATCGTGGCCAGCCACTTCTACAGCGCCTATCCCGACGCGACGACGACGATCGTCCTCTCAGCCCTCGAGCTCGATGCGAAGCTGGGCGAGTTCCGCGCGCGCACGCGCGGCATGGACCCCGAGGCGTTCGCGCGTGCCTGGCGCGACTTCGTGACCGACGTGCAGGGGTGCCTGTGAACACTGACCCCGACCGCTCCGGCCAGGCCCGCGCGCTCACCGTGCTCACGCCGATCGAGCCCCGCGCGCAGGACGACCTGCGCCGGTACCTCGAGGAGCTCAAGGCGGCCGGCAGCCCGCTCGCGCGCCTGCCGCGCACGCATTTCGGCCGCTGGGTGATCGTCGCGGACTTCACGCCCGACGACGAGCGCAAGCCCGACCACCTCGCGGTCCCCTACCTGCTCTTCACCGCGTGCTTCGACGGCGCCCTGGACAGCTACCTCGACGAGCTGTGCGACGAGCTCGCCGCCGAGGCGCCCGCGATCTGGGGTCGCTGCGCGGGCGCCCCCAAGCCGCCCACCGGCGCCCCGCTGAAGGCCTACCTGCGCGCCCATCAGGCCAAGACGGGGTTCTTCGTCGCGGCCTACCCGCAGGCCACCGTCGGGCACGTGCACGCCGCGCTGAAGCAGCGCGAGGACGTCATCGCCTTCGCGCGAGCCGCGCAGGGCATGGACCCCGCGCAGCTGCAGGCGGCGTTCCTCGAGCAGGTCGGCGGGTGACCGTGGCCGCCGCGCCGTTCGATCTCGCTGACCTCCAGGGCGACATCTTGCGCGCGTACGGCAACGCGTACGTCCACACCGCCTACGTCTTCTTCCGCATCGACGAGGCGGGCGCCGGACGGGCCTGGCTGCGGCGTCTGCTGCCGCGGGTGACGACCGCCGAGCCATGGACCGCCGGCAAGCCCGAGGCGGCGCTCAACATCGCCGTGACCGCCGACGGGGTCAGGGCGCTGGGGGTGCCCGAGCCCGTCATCGCCACCTTCTCCAGGGAGTTCCGCGCCGGCATGGCCGCCCGCGCCCCCACGCTGGGCGACGCGGGCCCGAGCGACCCCGACCGCTGGGAGCCCGAGCTGCGCGACGGCGCGCTGCACGTGCTCGCCACCGTCAACGCGCTCGACGAGGCCGCGCTGCAGCGCGAGCTCGGGCGCCTGCGCGACGACGCCGAGCACGCCGGCGGCGTCGCGGTGGCCTACGAGCAGCCCACCGAGCTGCTGCCCGGCTCGCGCGAGCACTTCGGCTACGCCGACGGCTTCGCCCAGCCCGCGCTCGCCGGCAACGACGACGCCACGAACCGGCACATCGGGGGCGGCGTGCCCGAGGCCGACGGCGCCTGGCGCCCGCTCGCCCCAGGCGAGTTCATCCTCGGCTACGAGGACGAGGACACGCGCGTCGATCCCAACCGCAAGCTGCCGAACGCGCCGGCCGATCCGTTCGGGCGCTCGGGCACCTACATGGTCTGGCGCAAGCTCTACCAGGACGTTGCGCTCTTCCGCGACGTGCTGCGCGAGGCGGCGGAGCTCTACGGCGGCGGCGACCACGAGAAGCTCGCGGCCAAGGTGGTCGGGCGCTGGCCCAACGGGACGCCGCTCGTCGTCTCGCCCGACGCCCCGATCGCGGATTTCGACCCGAAGGCCGACGCGCGCACCAACGCCTTCCGCTACGCCGACGTGGACCCGGCCGGCCGGCGCTGCCCGCTCGGCGCGCACATCCGTCGTTCGAACCCGCGCGACGCGCTCGGCTTCGACGGGCTGCTCAGCTTCCGCCACCGCATCATCCGGCGCGGGATGCCCTACGGCCGGCCGCTCGCGCCCGACGCGACCGAGGACGACCACGTCGACCGCGGCCTGGTCTTCGTCTGCTTCAACGCGAGCATCTCGCGCCAGTTCGAGGGAATCCAGGCCCAGTGGCTCAACGACGGCAACGTCTTCCACCTCGGCCACGACAGCGACTTCCTCATGGGCGACCCTCACGGCACGGGCAAGATGACCATCGAGGGCGACCCGCCGTTCCTCCTGGGTCCGCAGGGCCCGTTCGTCACCACCCGCGGCGGGGCGTACCTGTTCGTGCCGGGGATCGGCGCGCTGGCGGCGCTGGCGGGCTGAGTTCGTCCGCGTGGCGTCGGCGGCGCTGCGCGGCGCTTACTGCCGCACCGAGGGGAAGCGAGCCAGCGGCGGTCGGGGCGCGGGCGACGCCCCTGGCGCGTTGCCGCTCGCCCGGCCGTCCGTTGTCAGGTTTGTTCGCCTGACGCCAACAAACCTGACAAGCGTCGCGCGAATGAGCGGCTACGCGCCAGGGACCCGGGCGGGCGCCGGGACTCCCTTCCCTCGATGAGGCAGTTCGTGCCGCGCAGCTCCGCAAACGCAAAGCGGACGAACTCAGACGCCCAGCGCAGCCCCGATCGCGTCCCGCAGCGGACCCTCGACGCCGACCGTCGCCCCGGCGGTGATCCGTTCGTCATCCGGGCGCAGCCAGTTGGCCAGCGCGAGGTCGAGTGCCTCGATCGGAACGCCGACGCCGGTGGCGAGGTCGCCCGAGCGGCGCTGGAGCAGGAGCGGGTCGCCGATGCCGAGCACGCGCTTGGAGGCGATGATCGTGGGGTCGAGCGCGTCGCCGGAGAGCTGCAGCGACCACGGGCGCACGTCGTAGACCCCGAGGCGGCCGAGGATCACCAGCAGCTCGAAGCGCGCGGCGCGCCCGAAGCCCGGCAGCGACAGCCGCTCGAAGGCGCGATCGAATCGCCGCTGGTCAGGCCACGCGGGGTCGCCGACGAAGGCCTGCGCCTGCGAGCCGGCACGCTCGGCCCACGCGCGATAGGCCAGCAGGGTCGACGCGCCGCGTGCGGGGTCGTGAGCGGCGCGCGGCCCTAGCGCGACGTCCTCGAGCATCGGCAGCTCGCCCGACGCCCAGCTCGTGCGCGCCACGGCGATCGCCGCCCACGGGTCGTCGCCCTCGAGCGGCGACAGGTAGGAGATGAGGAAGGCCAGCCACGTGGCCTCCTCGACGTCGGAGGCCTTCGCCACAACGGCGTAGATGCCCGGCGGGTCGGCCGACAGCTCCTCTAACCGGCCCGCCGCGAAGGCCATCTCGTCGGCCAGCCGCGCGACGTCGACCGAGCTGCGCAGCCCGGGCAGCAGCTCGTGCTCGTAGCCGTCGTCGGCGGCGCGCGCCATGTGGCGCACCTTCAAGCCGCCGCCGCGCGCGGACGGAGCGCGCCCGGACGACGACCGCGCCGGGCGAGGCGTCGCCCGGCGCGGCTCGGCCACCTCCCCCTCCTTGCGCTTGCGCGCGCAGATCGGGCAGGTGGCCTCGAGGCGGTTATGGCGGCAGAACGTAGGCACTGCCCCCAGTGTCCTACTTATGACAGCTGCGCGCCTTGCGGCTCTTGACCACGTCGTAGCCCGGACGCGGCGTGCCGTCCGGATTGATGAGGCCCGCGTCGAAGAACGCCGTCGACGGGTCCGCCGGCGCGTTGTACTGGTAGGCGAACAGCGCCGAGATGCGCGAGTTGGTCTTCGCGAGCGTGAACATGCAGCCCAGGGCCTTGGCCGCGCGGCTCGTGCTGAACGGGAAGCTCGAACCCAGCTTCACGATGCCGCCGGTCTCGGTCAGCCAGACCTTCCCGCGGAAGGTCTGCAGCACGCGCTTGGTGCGGGTGGTCGAGAAGCGATTGGTGTCCGAGTAGTTGTGGAAGCCGATGATCTTCGGATCCGGCGACGCGTGGCGCAGGAACGACTTCAGGTACTTGATCGTCTTGTTGACGTTCTGCTCGTCGAGGATGTCCAGGCCGACGATCCGGTACTTCGATCCCTTGAACACCTTGCGCGCGGCACCGTAGTACTGAGCGGTGAGCTTGGGACCGGTGGTGAGGCTGCAGATCTTGGTCGGCTGGCCCTGCACGCTGCCGGCGCGCAGCGCGTGGCAGCGGTTGACCTCGTTCCAAGGCGAGATGTCCTTGACGCCCGGATAGGCGGCCTTGAACTTCTTGAGCTCCTTCGTGTACGCGGCGACCGTTGGCGCCTTCAGGGCGCGCGAGTTGCTGCGATGGGAGTGCTCGAAGGAGACGAGGATCTTCTGGTGCGCGGCGGTCGCGGCGCTCACCCAGGCGTCGAGCGCGGCCTTGTCGGCGGGGCTCTCCATGACGTCGTAGGGCGTGATGTAGCGCGCGGCCTTGAACTTCAGCGGAGCGAAGAGCGGGTTGGTGAACGTTCCGGCCTGCTGGTCGCTGATGCCCAGCGTGTAGGCGCTCGCGCCCGCGGGGATGGCGAGCACGGCGATCAGCGCGGCGATGGGGATGATGAGTCGTCGCATAGAGGGGAAGTTGGCTTTCGTCGGCATTAAGGGCTCGCAACAGGCTAGCCACGCCCAAGTTGCGGACCGGCGTGCCTACCCGATGCGTTCAAACGCACCCAGGAACACGTCGGTGACGAACGCCACCGCGCGCTCCACGTCGAGCGGCTCGCGCTCGACCATGCGCAGGCCGACCTCGACCCCGGCGCCGACCATCGCCACCGCCATGAGATCGGCGTCGTGGGGCGGAATCCGCCCGGCGATGACCGCCGTCTCGAGGTCGGCGCGCAGCTCGTCGATGCCCGCGCCCAGGGCGGGCTCGTCGAACATCGTGCGGATCGTGCCCGAGTTGCGGCGCATGAGCGCGACCGTGTCGGGATCCTCGGCCAGGAACTCGAAGTAGGCGCGAAAGCCCCCGGACACGAAGCCATCGAGCGTCGTGGCGGCCATCCGCGCGGCGCGCACCCGAGCGCGCGCCTCGACGGTGATGTCGTCGACCAGCGCGCGCAGCACCGACTCCTTGTCGGGGAAGTAGTTGTAGAAGGTGCCTGTGGCGAGGTCGGTCTCGCGCACGATGTCGCGCACCGACGCGGCGCCGTAGCCGAGGTCGCTGAACACGCGCCGCGCCGCGACCAGGATCGCCTCGCGGTTGGCCGCCTTGGTGCGCTCGCGCTTGCCCGTGCCGATGGCGGTGGTCACGCTGGAACCTGCGCTCGTGCAGGCGGTGCCGCCCGCGGCTTCACGGGCAGCCGGAAGCCGTGCCGGCGTGCGCGCTCGGCGCCCGCCCGGCGCTCCTTGCCCAGCGCGTGGAGGTAGTCGTCGAAGTCGACCTGGATCGTGTGGCGCTTGGAGGCGACGTAGCGCTTGCGCATGGCCGCCGAGTCGTCCTCGATCTCCTGCAGCAGCGCGGGGCGCGGCGGCAGCGCGTACTCGCCCTTGAGGTAGTCCGCGATCCACTGGCCCTGCGCCTCGGCCAGCGGCATCGTCGCCCCCAGCGGCTGCAGCAGCGCGACGAAGAAGACGTCGTCGACCTCGGGGTGGAAGACGCGCCGGAAGAGCTCGATGTGGTTGTCGGGGGCCGAGATGAAGTCCGCGTCCAAGAACGGGAAGCTGATCTTGTACCCGGTGCAGTAGACGACGACGTCGACGTGGGCGCGCGAGCCGTCGTCGAACTCGACCTCGTCGCCGTCCAGGCGGCCGATGTTGGGCTTGGGCGCGATCGTGCCGTGCGCGATGCGGTCGAGGATGCGCCCCGACACGGTCGGATGGGCCTCGCCGAACTTGTGGTCGGGCGCCGGCAGCCCGTAGCGCTCGGGATTGCCGACGTGCAGCTTGATCAGCGCATGGATCATGCGCTGGCGGATCTTGAACGGGACGCGCGGATCCTGCGGAAGCTGATCGACGGGGCGCCCGAACATGTACTTGGGGATGATCCACGCGCCGCGGCGGGCGGCGAGGTACGTGTTGCGCGCGACGTAGGAGGACTCCACCGCGATGTCCATCGCCGAGTTCCCCATGCCGAGGATGACCACGTCCTTGTCGGCGAAGAGGTCGTTGTCGACGTAGGAGTGCGCGTGGATCTGCTCGCCCGTGAAGCCCTCGTGCCCCGGGAACATCGGCTCGGGCCATCGCGGATCCCAATGGTGGCCGTTGGCCACGAGCAGCGCGTCGAAGCGCTCGACCGAGCCGTCGTCGAGCGTCAGCTCCCAGCCGCCGCCCCGCAGGCGCGCGGCGCGCTGGACCTTCGTCTCGAAGCGGATGCGATCGCGGAAGCCGAAGTGCTCGACGTAGGCGTCGAAGTAGGCCGCGATCTGCGCGTGGTGGGGGAAGTCCGGATAGGACTTCGGCATCGGATAGTCCGAGTACTCCATGCGGTCGCGCGACGTGTTGATGAACAGCTGGCGATAGGCGGCCGACATGCCGTTCTTGTTGCCGAAGACCCAGTTGCCGCCGACGCGGTCGGAGGCCTCGAAGCACGTGAACGGGATGCCGTGCTCGTGGAGCGCCTTGGCGGCCGCGATCCCGGAGGAGCCGGCGCCGATGACCGCAGCAGTGGGAAGGGTCGGCATAGCGCCAGCCTCACAGAAGATGACGCCTGCGTCAAGTTTGCGCTCCCCCCTGGCCAGTCGCTCAGTCGCCGTTGAGCGTATCGACGACGCGGAACAGGTCCCCGCGCTTGTAGAAGTTGACGGCGAGCAGGTTGGGCAGGTGATGCCGGATGCGCTCGCATTCCCGCGCGCGTGCCAGCAGCGGCGCATACGCGTTGACCTTGGCGGCATCGCTCGGCTTGGGGACGGGGTCGGTGCTGACCCAGTGGTTGATCAGGAACAGCGACGCGTTGGCCGGGCCGCGGTTGGCCTGGCAGGTCGCCGGCAGATCGGCCTTGGTGGTGAGAAGCGACGCCTTCCCGAACGTGTACGGCGTCTCCTGCGTGAGGCTCTTGTAGGCCAGCTGGTACCAGGGCGCCGCGCCGGCGTGGTTCTCGGCCAGCAGGACGAGCCGGCGGTCGTCGTCGATCATCTGGCGCAGGGTGGGCCAGCTCGAGTCGGCCGGCGGCTCGAACGCATAGCGCGCCAGGCCGGCGTCGCCGACGGCCTTGACGAAGTCGGCGGGCGTGACGTAGTCCTGGTTGACGACCACCACCACCTCGGAGGGGTGGGTGACGAGGAAGTCGTGGATGTCCTTCAGCCCCGTCGCCAGCGGCGTGGCGCCGAGCTCGCAGAACGTGTGGCACAGGTACATCCCGCGCTTGCCCTCGCCGCGGAAGCCGAGGCGCTCGCGCAGCCGCTGGGCGGCGGCGAAGCTGTCCTCGCTCACGCCGTCCTGGTCCTTCACGAGGTCGAGGTCCTTCGAGCTTGCGAAGTACGTGCGCACGCGGCCGTTGTCGAGCTTGTCCGCATAGTGGGTGTCGAGCAGCAGGCCGCGGATGCCGTCCTGTAGCTGACCGCCGATCGAGCGATCCTGCTCGGAGGAGAACCAGCCCTCCAGCGGCGCCGACATCGCGTTGTGCGTGGCCGGCAGCACGATCTCGTCGAGCGGGCGATCGCACAGCGCGGCATGGCCCTCGCAGCGCGCAGGGGTCGCCGCCGGGGCGTCGGTGCCGCCGCCGGCCAGGAAGGCGGCCATGGTGCCCGCGACGAGCAGCGCGGCGATCCCGGGGACCGCGACCTGCCGGACGCGTCGCCGCGCCGCCGCCCCGCGCCGCGGCTCCCGCTCCGGGTCCGGCGGGCGGTAGACCAGCCGCAGGATCGCCTCGAGCCCCGTATAGATGAGCAGCACCCCGACGAGCGTCGCGGCCGCCTGCAGCGCGGCAAGCGGCTTGGCAACCACGAGCACGCCGCCCGCGATCAGCGCGCCCGCGCGCGCGACGCGCAACCACGGTCGCGTGGGCTCGGCCGTCGCGATTCGCCGCACGGCGGCCAGCGGCCGCTCGAGGCCGAGCGGGCGGATCACCGAGGCCGCCGCGGCGGCCACCACCGCACCCGAGCCGGCCAGCACCCACGCGAAGGTGCGCAGGTCGCCGAGGAACGAGTCCCACACCCCGCCCGCCGCGGCACGATCGTCCGGATCGTGGATGCGGTCGAGCACGAGCGCGCGGGCGATCGCATACGTCACCGCGACGGCGACGCCCGCCGCCGCCACGCCGACCCCGAGGTGCAGCGCGGTGGAGCGGCGGTCGGGCGACACGGCCAGCGCGGCGATCGCCCCCGCCAGTGTCAGCGCGGCGAGCACATACGCGACGATGCGCACGTGGCGGGCGATGCGCGCGAGGGTGCTCGCCACCGAGCCGATGTTCTCCTTGACGACGACGACCTGTCCGCTGTCCTGCACCTGCTTGGCGAGCGTGG
>Ga0307278_10000165_pt1 | contig 33452 bp, 41 predicted proteins | sample ER_DNA_117_FD_194482 | JGI IMG/M metagenome (GOLD analysis project Ga0307278, IMG submission 194482) | Bulk soil microbial communities from the East River watershed near Crested Butte, Colorado, United States - ER_DNA_117 | ecosystem: Environmental > Terrestrial > Soil > Floodplain | place... | reverse complement strand
CCGATCGCCCGCGAGATCCCGAGTACAAAGGCGGCGACGATTCCGGACACCGCGGCCGGGACGACGATGCGCGTCGAGACCTGCAGCTTGTTCGACCCGAGCGCGTAAGCGCCGTCACGGAGGTCGCGGGGAACCGCCGTCATGGCGTCTTCCGAGAGCGAGGCCACGGTGGGGATGATCATCACGCCCATGACGAGGCCCGCGCTGAGCGCGTTGAAGATCTCCACGTGGATCCCGAGATCGCGCAGCAGCGGTGTCACGAAGGTGAGCGCGAAGTAGCCGAAGACGACGGTGGGGATGCCGGCGAGCAGCTCCAGTGCGGGTTTGAGGACCTTGCGGGTGCGAGGCCTGGCGTACTCGCTGAGGAAGATCGCCGCGCCGAGGCCGGACGGGATGGCGACGAGGCAAGCCCAGAAGGTCACGGAAAGCGTTCCGGCGATCAGCGGGATCACTCCGAAGTTCGCCTGGAGGAAGAGCGGCGCCCACTCCGTTCCGGTGATGTAGTCGAGAAAGTTGACTTCCTGGAAGAACTGAAACGCCGGGAGGAAGAGGGCGAGGACGATTCCGAGGGTCGTCGCCACCGAGACCAGCGCGCAGAGCGCGAGGATGCCTTTGATCACGGCCTCGCCCCACCGCTTGCGCGGCGGGGCGAGGGTCAGCGGTTCGGCTCGGGTCGCCAACTAGCTCGTGGCGGCCTCGAAGTCCGAGCTCGACTTTTGCGCCTGCTCGTCCGTGAGTGGCACGAAGAGCGCTTTCTGTGCGATCGCCTCTTCGTTGTCGAGCAGGTACTGGACGAATGCCTTCACCTCGGGCTTCTGCAACGAGGTGTTCTTGACGTAGATGAAGAGAGGCCGGGAGAGCGGCGCGTAAGAGCCGTCCTGGACCGTCTCCGTGCTCGGCGACACGCAGCCGGAGCCGCCGTCGATCTGCACGTCCTTCAGGTTCGCCTTGTTCTGCTCGAAGTAGCTGAGCCCGAAGTACCCGAGTCCGCCCTTGTCTCCCTCGACGGCCTGGACGATGACGTTGTCGTCTTCGGTCGCCTGGTAGTCGGTGCGGCTCGCGTCCTCCTCGCCGTTGATCTCCCTCGTGAAGAAGTCGAAGGTTCCGGAATCGGTTCCCGGGCCGGCGAGTGTCAGCTTCTCGTCCGGGAAGCTGGGATCGACTTCCTTCCAGCTCTTCACCTTCGAATCGGGTCCCCAGATCTTGTTGAGCTGCTCGACGGTCAGGCACGTGGCCCAATCGTTTTCGTTGTTCACGACGACGGCGATCCCGTCGTTCGCGACCTGGAGCTCCGTGTACTCGATGCCGTTCTTCTGGCAGATCGGCACCTCCTCGTCGTCCTTGATCGGGCGCGAGGCGTCGGAAATGTCCGTCTCCCCGGCGCAGAAGCGCTCGAAGCCGCCGCCGGTCCCGGAAATGCCGACCGTCACCTGGACTCCCGAGTTCTGCTGCTGGAAGTCCTCCGCACCGGCCGTGACGAAGGGCCCGACCGTGCTCGAGCCGTCCACCTCGATCCGGCCCGCGAGGTTCTGAGCCGTCGCACCGGTCGGCGTGACGCTCGCGCCCGCCGAGTCGGTGTCGCTGCGGCCGCAGCCGGCAACGAGAAGGGCGACAACGGCCAGCGCCGCCGCCAGGGTCAATGGGCGAATTCCCACCGTTCTCCTTTCGCGTCGTTCCATCTCCGCTTCGAGTGTGGGCTCGCCGCCCCGAGCCATGGGCTGAAACGTGGTGAACGACGCGTTACGGAGTGGTGAACTCGCAGCGGATGGTCAGTCCGCGACCGCGCTCACCGGATGCCTCGACCCTCCCGCCCGCGGCAGTGACCACGTGCTTGACGATCGCGAGCCCGAGGCCCGTCCCGCGTGAAGCGCGGGCGCGGTCGGCGCGGTAGAAGCGCTCGAACAGGCGCGGGAGGTCGTTCTCGTTGACGCCGACGCCGTCGTCGCATCCCGTGAGGACGGCTGCGTCGCCCTCGCGGGAGAGGGCAAGCTTGAAGGTCGCTCCAGGCCCTGCATAACGGATGGCGTTTTCAGCAAGGTTCTGGGCCACGACCCGGATCATGCGCGGCCGCAGCGGCAGCTCGGTGTCCTCGTCACCCTCCACCGCAAGCGTCATCCCCGCCCGCGCAGCTTGCTCAGAGAGCTCTTCCGCGACCTCCCGGAGGATCGGCAGCGCCGGGGTGGATCCAAGGGCCACCACCTCACGCCCCGACTCGAGCTCGCTGAGAAAAAGAACGTCGTCGATGAGCTCGCCGATCTGGGTCACCTCAGCCTGCGCCTGCTCGATCAGCGCGTCGCGGTCCGATCCAGGGAGCATCGCTGTCTCGAGCAGCGCGAGGACCCGGGCGAGGGGAGTCCGGAGTTCGTGCGAGACCGAAGCCGTGAACCCGGCGCGGAGCTCCTCGTACGCCGCCATGTCGCCCGGGTCGCGGAGGTAAACGAGCGTCTCGCGGCGCCCGCCGACTTCGTAGGGCACGGCCACCTCGGAGCCCCGATGCACGGCGGCCGGCGGCGGGGAGCCGTCCTCCAGGTCGTCTATGAGCTCCCGGGCCCGTCGGCTGGCGGCGACCACGCGCCCCTCGTCGTCGAGGACGACGACGATCTCCCGGCTCTCTTCGATCAGGACCCGTCCGCGCTCGGCCTCGAGGCGTGAATCCCCGTCCTGCGCCGGGCCGCGATCTTTTCGGAACAGGGCTTTCACCAGATCTTCACCACTTGTACACCGCCAGGCGAGGCATCATCCAGGGAGCATGCCCAAGGTTCTCATCATCGAGGACGACGAGGTGATCGCGCAGGGCATGGCGAGCCACCTCTCGGCCGGCGGCTTCGACCCGCTCTGGGTGAACAAGGGCGAGCCGGGACTCGCCCGCCTCCGCTACGAGCGGCCTGATGTCTGTGTGCTCGATCTCATGCTCCCCGGCGTGGACGGCTGGCGGCTGATCGAGACCGCGCGCGCTGAGGGGATCGGGACGCCGATCGTCGTCGTCAGCGCGCGGGGGACCGAGCACGACCGCGTCCACGCGCTGGAGATCGGCGCGGACGACTACCTCGTGAAGCCGTTCTCGATGAAGGAGCTCGTTGCGCGCGTGCGGGCCGCGGCGCGCCGCGGCGTGCGCGTTCAGGAAGAGCAACGGGGCCAGCCGATCGAGATCGAGGAGCTGCGAATCGACCCGCTGAACGTCCAAGCCTACGTCGCGGGCAAGAGCGCCGAGCTGACCCCCACGGAGTTCCGGCTCCTCTACGCGTTGGCGCTCGAGACGGGACGCGTGGTCTCCCGTGACGAACTCCTCCAGAAGGTGTGGGGCCGCCGGATCAGCCGTCGGGACCGCACCGTCGACGTCTTCGTCCGCAAGCTGCGGGACAAGATCGAGTCCCACGGAGCCCGTCATACGTTCATCCAGACCCGTTACGGCGTCGGCTACAAGCTCGAGGCGGTCCCGAAGTAGCCAACATCCTCTTCGTGTGCGTCCAGAACGCGGGACGCTCTCAGATCGCCCAGACGCTCTTCGGCGAGAAGACCCGAAGGCACGAGGCTCGCTCGGCAGGGACCCGGCCCGCGGAGCGGGTCCATCCGGAAGTAGTGGAGGTCATGCGGGAGGTCGGAATCGAGCTCGCGGACGCCGAGCCGCATCGTCTCGAGCGAGCCGACGCCGAGTGGGCCGACGTGGTCGTGACGATGGGCTGCGGGGACGAGTGCCCTTACATCCCTGGGAAGCGCTACATCGACTGGGAGCTCCAGGATCCCGCAGGCATGTCGCTCGAAGCGGTGCGCGCGCTCAGGGACGAGATTGCCCGCCGGGTCGACGCGCTGCTGGCTGAGCTTTAGGATCGCTCGACCGTGTCCATTGTCTCGGAGCACATGTCGCAAGACCTCCTGACCGTCTCCGCGGGGGATCGGCTCGGGGAGGCGGCGAAGCGCATGGTCGCGCGGGGTGTCGGCGCCGTCCTCGTGATGGAAGGCGACCGGCTCGAGGGGATCCTCACAGAGCGCGACCTAATGCGCGCCGTCGCGACGGGCTATAGCGACGACGCCCGAGTCGGCGACTGGATGACACGGCAGCCCGAGACCGTCGACGCATCGGACGCCACCGACCATGCCGCCTCGCTCATGATTCACGGCGGCTTCCGCCACCTTCCCGTCGTCGACCAGGGTCGCGTCGCCGGGATCATCTCGATCCGCGATCTGATGCGCGTCGCGCTGGCCGATTCGTCGCCCCGCGGCGTCTAAGAACAATTTCCGGGTTGAAAAGAGTGTGGCTAACCGGATGGAACCGGCTTGGCCATGCGGTCTAGAGGCTGTGCGCGCCAGTCTGCGCGCCAGTCGCCTTCTCGAGGTAGTCGTCCAGGAGCCCGGCCGCCTCGCTCTCGTTGCCTGGCATGAGGTGGCCATAGCGGTCGAACGTGACGCGGACGGAGGCGTGCCCCATGTAGGTCGAGCGCCTTGGCGTTCACGCCTGCAGCGATCATCAGCGACGCGAACGTGTGCCGCGCCTCGTGGAGCGTGAGCGGCGTGAGCCGGGCAGCCGTCCACGCTTTGCGCGAGCGCTTCCAGATCCCGCCCGTGTCGAATGGAGCGGTCGGCGTGCGGCCGAACGTTAGGCCGTCGCGCCGGCCGGAGGCGAGCTGATGACGGAGAAGGTAGGTGCGCAACGCCTTGGCGATCGGGACCGTCCTCCTGCCCGCCTTCGACTTAGGTTCGATCACTCCCTCGAGCGCGTCCCAGGCACGCTCGACACGAAGTAGGTTCCGCTCTAGGTCGACGTCCTCCCAGCGAAGCGCGCGCAGCTCACCGAGGCGCAGGCCCGCGTAGAGGGCGGTCGCGTAGATGACGCTGTCATGATCCTCGAGCGCGGCGAGCAACGCTTCCGCCTCGGCCGGCGAGGCGATGCGGTCCCGCTTCCCTTCGGGGGCAGGCAAGTCGAGGTCTGCGGTCGGGTTCACGGCGATGTCGCCGCGCTTGACGGCGCGCCGGTAGACGACGCGCAGGGGCATGAGAGCATTCTGGATTGTCGATGCGTCAAACCCGCGGGCGCCGAGCCGATCGGCGAAGTCCTGCACGTCGACGCGGCGAATCTCGGAGAGGCGTGAGGCACCGAGCTCGGGTAGGAGATGGGCTTCGAGCGCATGGCGGTAGGCGCGCCGGGTGGAGGGCTTGTAGAGGCGACCCTGGCCCGTGCGGATCGTGCCGTCGTCGATGCCCGTGAGGAAGAGCTCTGCCGCCTCTCGGACCGTCTGTCGCGTCGGTGCGCGCAACGTTCCCCTGTGCAGAGCGACGCTCGCGTCGGCACGCCAGGCCTTCGCGGCCGCCGCCGTGGGGAAGCCGCGGCGAATCTTCTGCCCGTCGCGCTGCGACCAGACGAACGCCTCGAAGCTGCCGGTGCAGTTGCAGGCCGCCCCCTCGCGCGAGCGGCAGGAACGGGCGTGTCTTTTGCGGATGCCAGTCGGCTTAGCCATCGTCGTCCTCCTTCTTTCTCGCCTGACGGATTGCCGCCTCGTCGCCCATCTCGAGCTCGATCGCGACGCGCCGCAGGGTCTCTACGTGTTTGCGGAGATCGAGCCCGTGGGGGAGCACGGAATCGAGTAGCTCGTTTCGCCCGACGCGGCGTTGGACATCGAGCGGGTCGCCGCAAATGACGTATTCGAGATCGTCGTCAGGGGGCGTAAAGAACCAGGCGACCGGCTTCTCAAAGGCGCGGCTAAAGGCAAGCAGCTCGTTCGCGTCGAACTCGCGCTTGCGGGCGCCCTCGTCCGCAGACCGCTCGGCGATCGAGAACGACGCGTTCGACCAACGCTTGCCGAGGTACCGCTCGAGATATTGAGAAGCGAGCTCCTGCGTTAAACCCTTCTCCTCGCGGGCACGACGCAGGTTGCAGGCGACGAGCTGGTTGGCGGTCATCTCCTTGCGCATGAGTCAACGGCAGCGTAGACAAAATTTGTGCGCACGTCAAAATACCTGGTACTCTGCTGATCAGCAGATGAGGTCAACGGCGACGCAGATCACCGCGCTGAGAGCAGTTCGGCGCTCGCGTCGCCTCAGTCTGCAGCAGGTAGCCACTCTCGCCGAAATCGACATCGGCCACCTCTCGCGCGTTGAGCGTGGGGAGGCCGGCCTCTCGGTCGCGGCGCTCGCTCGGCTGGCCAGGGTGCTCGGGCTGACCGAGCTCGAGCGGGACCTAGAGCTCTACGCCATGACCCCTGAAACGCGCGTGCCCGGCCTAGCCGGGCAACAGGGCACGCGCCGCCTTCATGACAAGACTACCCCACCCGCCTGAGCGTTCCAAGCCGAAGGTCGTGATCACCTGCGAGCTTGAGGAATCGCCCCGCGTCTACTTCGACTGCTCATCGTTCGAGGATGAGCAGCGCCTGCGCCTGATGCTCGAGGGCTCCCCGGCCCTCCGCCAGCTGGTCGACGAGGCACTAGCGCTACGAGAGAGGCGTGCGGCATGACCTGGACTTGGACGCCTGCCGATCGTGCCGAGGCCGACGTGCTCGGGTATTGGCTCAAGCGCGAGATCGACAGGCACAGTGAGCGCTGTGCGGACTGCGCCGCCGCTGGCAGCGCGATCTACTGCCGGCGCGTCGACCGAGCGATTCGCGAGGCCCTTGAGTGGGCGGAGCTCCGGGCCCTGCTGACGCGGGCGACGTGGCTCGCGGGCGAAGAGCGAAGGGCGGCCACAGCGTGAGCGCCGCCTCTCACGCGGCGATCGCCCCGGTGCAGGAGCTGGCGGAACGCGAGACGTGGACGTTCGTCTCAGCGGCCGATTTCGTCGAGGCCGACTTCCCCAGGCCCGAGACTCTGCTCGGCTCCGCGTCCGATCGCTTCTTCGTGTCCAGCGGGTTCGTGCTTTTCTACGGCGAGGCGGGCGCGGCGAAGTCGACGCTCGCGATGGACGGCGTCGCCCACCTGGCCGCCGGCGACTCGTGGCTCGGACTCGAAGTGTCGCGCCCGGTCCGCTTCTGCATAATCGAAAACGAGTCGAGCCCGGGGCTCTGGCAGGAGAAGATCCGCGAGAAGGCCGCCACTTGGGAGGGCGAGCCCGAGTGGATGGCAAACGTCTTCCTCTTCTCGAGCCCGTGGGGGAGCTTCAACTTCGCCCGGGCCGACGCCCGCGAGGCACTGCGCCAGTTCTGTCTCGAGCACCAGGTGGACATCGTGGTCGGAAACCCCCTCCTCGGCCTTGGCGCCAGCGGAGCCGGCAAACCGGAGCAGACGGCAGAGTTCGTCGAGTGGCTGAAGCTCTGCGGCCTCTGGCAGGACGTCGGCTTCTGGTTCCTCCATCACGAGAACAAGGCCGGGCAGATTTCGGGCGACTGGGACCGCCACCCGGACACGGTCGTCCTGCTTGAGCGGGACGGCAACCGCCCGCGCACAAAGCTGACCTGGACCAAGACACGTTGGGCGACCACTGGCACCGAGGACCAGCCGCGGAAGCTTTTGCTCGAGTGGGTCATCGAGGCGAAGTCGTATGCCGTCGTCGAGGCTGACACTCTCAGCGTCAGCGACGCCGAGCTGAGAGAACGTGTCGACGAGTTCCTAGCCGCGAACCCGGCTTCGACCACGACAACAGTTGAAACGAAAGTGACGGGCGCCGGGGCTCGCATCAGGAAGGTGCTCGAGGGGGGCGACTACAAGCGCGAGCCGGGCCCGCGAAACGCGACTTTGTGGTCGCTGGCGGAATCTGCCGAGACGACTCCGTCTCTTAGTACGGAGACGGGGTGGACGGGGTGACTCTCGAGTCCGCACAGGCAGCAGGATTGACTCCGTCTTCGGCCCGGGACGGGGTGCGCGGTTTCACCCCTAAGCGGGAGTCTGACTCCGTCTCGCGTCCTCCCTATAGGAAGAGGACGGAGTCGAAGACGACGGGGTCACAATCTCGGCGACTCGCTCTGACAGTCACGGAGGCCGCCGAGGCTCTAGGCGTCTCACCAGACTTCTTCGCCGAGCACATCGGCCCTGAGCTTCGAGTCGTGCGTCGTGGTCGTAAGAAGCTCATCGCCGTTCGCGAGCTCGAGCAGTGGCTCGATCGGTCGGCTGGGAGGACGCTCGAATGACCCCTGCCGCTCTCGCCGCGCGGCTCAGAAATTGCGCTAGTCGTCTCTTCGCGGCGCCGAAGCTCGCCGCGAGTCTCGGTTTGTCTAACCTGTACCCACCCCGCGAGCCCTGCATTCATGCGCCCGCGCGCCAGTCGTGCGCCAGCCGGGGCCCGGTCCCTTCCCTCACCGAACCCACGAACTGAGGCCCCATGCCGAGCCACGCCAAAGCCAACCCACAACCCACCTGCAAAGCCACGACAAAGGCAGGCCGCCCGTGTCGCAAGCAAGCCGTCGAGCGTGGCTTCTGCGTCTTCCACAGCGGTAAGCTCGACCTGGCCGAGCAAGGCCGGCGCGGTGGCAAGGCCAGCGGCCGCAAGCAGCAGCCGGAGCAGCCGGGCGATCGCCTCGAAGGGCTCGCCCATACTGCACTTGAGGAGCTGTTGGCGAGCTCGGGTAATGCAACGGCGCGAGCCGCAGCAGCACGCCTCGTCATCGACAAGATGGCGGCCCACAGTCCGCTCAACGCCGAGCTTGCCCGTCGTGCGGCTGCCGAGGCGATCGACCAGCAGATGCGGGCGTCGATGCCAGCGGTGAGGGAGAAGCTCACTGTGCTGGTCGAACGAAAGGCGCAGGCCATCGCGAAGGAGATGTACCTCGCGCGCATGAAGCTCGAGACCGAGGCCGTCAAGGCGGAGATGACGACCGGGGCGAGCACAGAGAGCGCGGGTGAGGACGCACCCATCCAGGAACGGGCGGAGGAAGCATCGTTCGTGATTGACGAAGCCGCACGGCTATGGGCGGCAAGCGGGCTGGTCCCAGAGGACGTCGATGAACGCGCCGTGCTCCGAGGACTCTTCGAGATCGGCCTCATCGCTCCCGGTCACAAGTGGCAAGCAAAGGCGGAGGAGGAGACCGAGGAGGAGCCCCCAGCCACCGACGAGACCGAGCAGCAGGCCGGAGGTCAATAGCACGCAACCCGAGCAAGAAGGGACGAGAAATGACCGAAGACGTGCGCCCCAGGATGCAAGCTGAAGCGACGACTGGAATTGGAGGGGCTCGCCGACAGGGACGCGACCTGCGCCGTTCCGCTGGGGCGCGGGTGCGCGGGGCTCTCGCGGCCGCCGGCGACCGGGCCTGACCTTTCCGCTACCGTCGGGCCACGATGCAATGGCAGGTGCCAACGCTCGCGGACGTCCTGGATGCTCGGCTCCGAATCTCTCCCCACCTCCGCCCGACGCCCCTGTACAGCTACTCCACTCTGAACGACCTGCTCGGCGCAGAGGCCTTCGTCAAGCACGAGAACCACCAGCCGGTCGGCGCCTTCAAGGTCCGGGGCGGCGTCAACCTGATTACGCAGCTCAGTGCGGACGAGCGCAAGCGCGGCGTCATCGCGGCTTCGACTGGGAATCACGGGCAGTCGATTGCCTATGCCGCCCGCCTCTTCGGGATGGCGGCGACGATCTGCGTCCCCGAGAACGCGAACCCGGTCAAGGTTGCCTCCATGCGCGGCCTCGGCGCCGAACTCGTCTTCCACGGACGTGACTTCGACGAGGCGCGCGAGCACTGCGAGCAACTCGCGAGCGAACACGGCTATCGCTACGTGCACTCCGGCAACGAGCCGCTGCTGATCGCCGGCGTCGCGACGGAGACCCTCGAGATCCTCGAGGAGCAGCCCCGGATCGACGTGATCGTCGTGCCCGTCGGCGGCGGCAGCGGCGCGGCCGGCGCCTGCATCGTCGCGAGGGCGATCAATCCGGCGATCAGGATCATCGGTGTCCAGTCGGAGGCTGCGCCGGCCGCGTTCCGCTCCTGGCAGGAGCGCCGCCTCGTCGAGGACAGGATGGAGACGTTTGCCGAGGGTCTCGCCACCCGCACGGCGTTCGAGCTCCCACAGAGGATCCTCTGGCAGTCGCTCGACGACTTCGCCCTCGTCAGCGACGACGAGATCCGCGCTGCGCAGGCGCTGATGATCGAGGCCACGCGCAACCTCGTCGAGGCGGCAGGTGCGGCGCCCTTGGCGGCTGCCCTGCGGCTCCGCGAGCAGCTAACGGGGAAGCGGGTGGCGTTGATCTTGAGTGGCGGCAACGCAAGTCGAGAGCAGCTTCTCGACGTGCTGGGCCGCGAGCATGCGACGACGACCGACGCGGTCGCGCTCGACGGATCACAATAGGTCACGACTTTCGCGCTCCAAAGAGTTGTCTGCTGGGACAACCACCTGGGGAGCGGGCGCTGCCTGAGGGCGTGGGGTGCACAAATTCGATCTCCCTGCAAAATCAACCAGATTTAGTACGCGGACGAGTTTGTGCCACGGGCACTCGACCCGCGCCACTCGTCCCAGAACGTCTCGGAAGCAACCTGGGCGATCGCTTCGACCATCGTTCCAATTCGAACTCGGGCCAATACCCATCAGCTCGCTTCTCAAGGACCTCGAGCCACGCGTCGGCATACGGCCCCTCGCCGCTAGGCGCTGGTCTCAACAACCACGAAGCGCCCGTTTCCCTGGACGGGGGTCGCTTCGACCTTTCCATCCTGATGCCCGGGAACCATGACGAAGCGATGCGGCGATGCGCGCACTGCCTCGTATTCCTCCACGTCGAGCCGGATCGTCTCGATACACGCTTCGTGTCCACATTCGCAGAGAAACTCCCCCTCCTTACGCGCCCCGAGCAGAGGCGCGGCCACCTCACGCACACGTTCATTGACTTCTCGAAAGAGGATCTGGTTGCGGCGCTGCTGCTGCTTGGAGTTGAAATCCAACGTTGCCCTGACCTTTGCTCGCACCGATCTACCTGCTAGCGTGAGCACTCACAGACTGACGACCAGAAAGTTACGACAGAAAGGTTACGACAAATATGTCGTCTATGTCAAGTGGCCGGGACGAGAAGCACTGGCGCTTCGTGACAAGCCACACACAAGTGCTTCTCTGTATCGCCCGCAACCCAGAGATCAGGATTCGCGACGTTGCCGATTTGGTCGGGATCACCGAGCGGGCGGCGCAACGAATCATCGCCGACCTGGTCGAGGCGGGGTACGTGGCACGGAAGCGCGTTGGCAGGCGCAATCACTACCTCGTCAAGACTGACCTCAGGATGCGGCACCCGTTGCAGCAGACCCACGAAATCGGAGAGTTGCTCGATCTCTTGCTCGCCCCCACCGAATCCGCCGAGTCTCCGGACGACTCTGAGTTGACGAAGCGACGTGCTCAGAGAGCCGACGCCGCCTCGAAAGGCGAACCGTCAAGCGATGCCACGAGCTAGCGAGTCGAGGGTCCTGCGCCGAACCCGCTTCAGGTCAAGGGAAACAATCGCTATGACGCGTTGCCGTTCGAGGCTTTGTTTGACGCCCGCACCGCCCTCTTCGGGCCGATCCTCGTGGCTCAGGCGGGCGAACTCGCGAGCCAGGTCATCGAGGCGTAGGCGTCCCGGAGACACGGTCGGGCGCCGCGAGCCGCGCCGAGGCAACGCGCGAGTCGAACCCGAGTGGCCTCGGCACGGCGGCCGCCGCCTTGCGCTATGCGTTCCTGTCCCCGTCGAGAATCGGCGAGGACTTGAATCCCCAGACGGTTGCGTAGATGCCGAGCCCCCACTCCCAGATGAACTCCGGGATCGTCGTGATGCCCTGAAGCGGGCCACCCGGGCGGTCGACCGCGTAAACCCGCCCACGTTGCAGAGGGGAGCCGACGGGGAATGTAGATGCACCAACTCATCCAACGAAAGGGCTCAAGATGCCAACCTGGCTTTTGATCGTCATCATCGTCGTCGTTGTATTGGCCCTCCTTGGCTTCTTTGGTCGGGGACGGCGGAGGTAGCCGCACGCCCCATCTAGGAGGGTTTGGCGAAATACGGCGGGGTAGAAACACCCACCACGCGAGATAAGCCTGCGAAGACCGAAACGGCCCGACTTATTCAAGTCCTTACGCGCAGGCGGGCAGAGGTTGAAAGATCGCCCTTTAGCGCTTCGCGGGAAACTCTCCTGCAGGCAATAGATCACACGATCCTCGTCCTCCAGCGGGGCCACGTTTCAACCTCTTAGCTGAGCAGAATGAGGTGGTACTCCCAGCACTACGAAACCCTCGAAGTGCCCGGTTCGCAGGTTGGATCAACATAAGCGCCGACTTCGCCAACAGTCTGGATTCTCACGCCATTGGCGGACGCTGACGTCAGAGAGCTTGCATAAGATTGCCTTATAACGTCGACGCTTGACATAAGCGAGGCCGCCTTCCTGTCGCCCGCCCGAGCGGCTGTCGCCCTGGGCGTGTCGAGAGAGACCGTCTACCGCTTGCTGCGCAGCGGGGCGCTCCCGTCGGTACGCGTGGGCGGCCAGCTGAGAATTCCCAAACGAACCCTTGCCCAGCGGCTCGCGGAGACGCGCGGCGGCTGGCCGATCGAAAGGATCCAGACATGACCCAGCGAGACCTCGCCGGCCTCGAGCGCAAGCAGCTGGTCGTCGAACAGGTCGACCGCGACTGGACCGCGCACCCGGTGCTCACGGGCGACACTGAGGCTGGCGAGCGCGCGACTACGGCAAGCGGGTTCTAGGCGATTAGTGACACTTGCGCGCGCCTGCCCAAGCTGCGGCGTCCTGCTTCCCGCCGGCGGCCACGGTCGCTGCACCCGTTGCACGCTCCCGCAGCAGTCGGGCTCCTCGCGCCCGGAGCTAGACCGCTTCGCCTGGCAGAAGCTGCGGCGGGCGGCGAGGCTGCGGGACCGTCAACAACGTGTTTGGGAACTACAGCTCGGGCCCGGCGATCTTGATAATGCGCGTCTGCTTGATCTTGGCCGCGTCGGCCGCGAACGGCCCCTCGCCGAGACCGTAGAGCTCAACGAGGGGGCGGACGCTGTCGGCGTGTTCCTCGACTGCCGTGCGGAAGTCGGCATTCAAGAGGCGGATGCGTTCCGGGATGCGCTGCTTAAACTCGCCGCGCAGGTCGTCCGAGATATCTCCCCGGATCTCGAACGAGAAGCAGGGACGCACCGCTCCGTGTTCTTCCTCGCTGAGGCTGAGGCAGAAGGAGTGCGTGCGCGCAGCGAGCTCGGGTTCGTCGTAGAGAGCCTGCTCGACGTCCTCCGGGTAGATGTTCGCGCCCATCACGCTGACGGTCGAGTCCTTGCGCCCGTACACCCACACGAACGGCAGGCGGATCGGCTTGCGGTCGACCACGCCGAGGATCTTCTCGATGCTCGTGCCTGCGATCCGAAGCCGTTCCTCCAGCTCACTGAACGTGGCCACGCCGCCCTCGTCGCGGATGTTGTAGAGGATTCGTGGGGAGAGCACGTGCGGCCGGGCAATGGTGAAGACGAGCTCGCTCTCCTCGTTCACCACGATCTGGTGGTTGAGCGGGTTGTACTGAAAGAGCATCGGCAGGCGGGAGTCCGCACCGAACACGACATGACGGACGTCCTCGTCCGCGCGCGCTGCGCGCCGGATGGCGACGGAGAGAGGCGTCTCCCCGGCGATTCCGATCTCGAGGTCCGTCGCGCCGAAGCCGCTGTAGACGGGGGAGAAGACGGGGGAGATGTAGTCGCGCAGTCCTTCCGACATCCCTTCGCCTCCGACGAGCGCCATGAGGGAGAAATCCTCGAGCGGGAAGCCGCGCTCGCGGGCTGCATCGATGACGTGCTTCAGGAACGGCGGGTAGCCGCACATCAGGTAGCGGCGACCGGGCCCGAGGAACTCGAGCGTGTTCAGGATCTTGTTGAGGTCGGGCCCCGTGTTCTTGACGACGCCGTTGCGCTCGAGCGCGACACCCATGTTTATTCCGGTCGCCCACGCGCCCATGGAGAACGCATTGATCGTGATCCACGGCGCGTCGCCGAAGCAGTAGCGCGCGAAGTGGCTGATGAAGATGTGGCTCGTTCGCCGCTCGCGCAGCGTGCGCACCCAGTTGTACGGCGTGCCCGTGCTGCCGGATGACTCGTCGATCGCGGCGTCGCGCGTGGGCAGGCGCCCGCCGACGCAACGGTCGTCGATCGAGAAGGGGCGGATGTAGCCGTCCTTGTCCATCGCGGGGAGCTCGAGTCCGCGAAAAGCCGCCTCGCTCGTGCCGTGCTCGTCGAGGAACCTCCGGTAGGCCGGCACGTGCCGGTACGCGTCGGCGGCTGTACGTACGGCCCGCCACCGGCCGATCCCGGCGAGAACGCGCGGCGGAACGGACGAGACGAGCCAGATGAAAGGGGGGTAGCGCGGGCCGAGGAAGTTGAAGAGACGGTCGAGCGGCGGCAGCAGGAGCCGCAGGAGCCAGATCTGCGGAGCGCGCCTCGGGCGCCGAGCGGGTATGCGGCCGGCGGCCGACTCGGCTGGCATCGTCGTGGGGTCCTCGGACGGCATCGGGCTCTAGATCGGTGCTCGCTCGCCGCGTCTTGACGGCTGGCGGTGGGCGAGCACGAATCCGAGGAGGAGTCCGGCGGCTACGAGTTGCGGCCCGGCTGGCATCCCGCCGGCGCGATGCCAGCCGATCAACCGGTGGCTCGGGAACAGCTTGCGCCCGCCCGGCCGCGGAAGGCGGAGGACATGCTCTGCGTCGGGCACCGACGCGGCCACCGCGCCGAGCGTCGCCGCGCCCAGCGGGCCGTGCCGTAGGGCCACGAGCGCGAGCGCGCCGATGCCGGTCCACAGTTCGAAGCGGCGCGATGGGATGTCGTGGTGGGGCATCCGATCTCCGAAGAGGTGGAGCGCGGGCCCCGCTAGGACAGCGCCGAGACGCGATTCGAGCAGGACGCCTGCGGCCGCGCCGGTCGCGACGTGGAGCGAGACGATCATTCGGCGACTTCTACCGGACCCGGAGGTCTAGGTGCTCGCCCCGGAGAGGAGGCGTAGAAGGCGCGCGAGGGCGCGTTCCGCGGCGGATAGCTGAAAACGAGCGCGCGCCGCGCGTGGTCGGCGGCCGCTCCCAGCAGACGCTCGTAGTCCGGGTAACAGCACACGACCCGGTGCGGGACCCGATGTCGGCCTGCTCCACCGCCTCGGGGTCCTCGGCGATGTCGTGGAGTCGCCAGTCGATGCGCCCTCCGACAGCCGCCTCCTCCGCGAGCGCGCGCGTCCTCCTCGTACGCCGGCGAGAGCTCCAGATTCTCCGCTCGTGCAGCGCCCGCCTTCAGGAGCAACCTGGGCCTGCGGGCGATCATCGATCGGAAACCCGCGCGCGGACGTCCTGATCTGTTGACAGGCGCCTAGATCGCGAGCGTCACCCAGGCTGGATCGTGGTCGCTGCCGTCGCCGCTCACCTTTGTTCGCCGCTCGATAAAAGCGTCCGTCTGCTTTGCGGCGAGCGCGGGGCTTAACCAGACCTGATCCATCAGCGTGTAGACGGGCGGCTTCCCCGTCGGCTTGAAGCGTTCCGTCCAGCCCGGTGAGGGCGGCGCCGGGTCGTCGGGAGCAGGCCGAGTCTCATGCGGCGTCGCGAGTCCGAAAGAGAGCTTCAGCTTCGGTGCGGCCGCCAGCGGCTCGAGGAAGGGCGAGTCGGGCGGGTCGTTCATGTCGCCGATAACGACGAAGCGGCTATTCGGCCGCATCTCGGCGGCGATGATCGTCGCTGCGACCTCGCTCTGGCGCCGACGGAGTTCGTTCGCCCGCTCCCGCTCCGCGTCCGGGTCGGGCGCGTTGAAGGGACGTAGTGGCTCTTCAAGTGGTTGTTGAAGAGCGTGAACAGCCGCTTGCGCCGGCTCGCGCTCAAGATTTCGACCTGGAGCAGATCACGCGAGAAGACGGGCTGACCGGGAGTGAGCGGGTCGGGGACGTGCTGCCAGGAGGTCACCGCGCCGATGGGCAGCTTCGAGAGGAGGCCGATGTCGATGAGGCGCGGATCGTTGCCCTCGATCAGGACGATATGCCGGTAGAGGCCGCCAAGGTCGTCACGGGCAAACTGCCGTAAGGTGTCGATGTCCTCGACCTCTTGCACGGCGAGCACGTCGAGATCCATCCGCTTGATGCGCTCGGCGATCAGCCCGCGCTCGGCGGCCAGCTTCCCCCTTACCAGCTTGCCCAGGTAAGTGCGCAGCTTGAAGCCGCTCGGATCATCGAACGAGAACGACGTCCGCTCCTCGACTTTGACGGTCGAGGCGCTCGCGGTCGACACATCGGCCCGGAAGTCGAAGCGCGAGAAGAGGTTGTTCAGGTTGAACGTGCCGACGGCGACCTGCACGAGCGCTCCTGACGGCGAAGAGGCAGAAGTGAACGCTCGTCATTCTCCCGGACGAAGTCAAGACGCTTGATGCCAGGCTGGTGGCCTGCCCCTGCTACCCGGCGGGTTGACCGCCAGCTCACGGGGCCGGATCATTCACGGAAAGCCGGCTCTACACGAGGGCTGACGGCCCGGTGCCGCTGCGGCGCGCAAGCGGAGCGGTGCCCCGCGCCGACGGCTCAATCGGGCTTGCGCGTGGACCCGCAAACACAGCGCCGGGTCGGGCCGCCCCGAAGGACGGCCCGAAACCAATGATCTATTTGCGCGAGCGTGCCTTCGAGCGCGACGACGCCTTCTTGGTCGAGCGCTTAGTGGCTTCTTTCAGATCGGCGACGAGGCCGGTCGGTTCCTTTGGGAGCCCTGCCTGCTGCCGCAATTGCGCGGCGATCTCGGAGATCTCCTCGGGTGCATAGTCAGGTGCGAAAACGGCGGGCTCAGGCGGTAGATCGCGCGGAGGCACGCCCTCCGGCGCCTGCTCGAAGACGACGAGATCTTCTCCCGTCTCCGGATTCGGTCCGTTGAAGACGGCAGGTAGCTCCTGGTAGTCCTCGAGCGAAAAGCGATAGAGACGAAGGTGGTCACCACGCTCGATGTGCGGCTTGCATTCAGGGATCTTGTCGGTAGGGATGCGCGGAGTCGGGAACATCTTCTTAAGGTCGGCTCCCGTCAGCTTCTCGATGGCGCGGGCGTAGGCGATCTGATGGACGCCGCCGCGCACGAGCAGGTAGCCCGTCAGCGCCCGCGCTGCCGGATGCTCCACCATCTCGTACACCTTCAGTTTGTTGTTGCGGGCACCCGTCTCGAGGAAGAAGTTGTGTGTGAGGTCCTCGACGAGGTCGCCGGAAGAGAAAACATAGTCCCCGCTCCAGGCGCGGCCGTTGGAGTCCTGCGGCAGGGCACCCTGTCCACCGGCGAGGAAGTGTTGTGGGTTGCCGACGCCTTTGACGTCTGCGAGCGGGCTCTTGGTAGTGTCGACGCTCGAGCGTCCATTCGCGGTCGGTGAGGCGCCGGTGAGCATGGTGTTGATGGCGGTCGCGACGAGCTCGACGTGCCCGAACTCCTCGGCGGCGATGTTGGCGACGAGGTCGTAGAAGGGCCGCGCACCCTGTCGGCCGCGAAAGTTGAACGACTGAAATGTGTAGTTCAGGAACGTCGACATCTCGCCGAAGCGTCCCCCGAGCAGCTCCTGCACGGCCGCCGCGCCAGCGGGATCGGGTTCGGATGGCGGCGGTAGCTCCATCGCGATCCGGTCATATCGAAGAATCATGTGGGCCTCCTTGGAGTGATCGTTGGGTCGCCGTAGAATCCGCCGCAAAGCCTTAGGCGGCGGCCTTCATGCGCGCTTGCTCAACCTGCTCGTCCGGGGTTGCCTCGAGGTCCTGTAAGACCTTGCCGAGCAAGAAGAACGTCGGCGGCCATAGGCCGATGAAAGTTGCCAGCCGTTGGCTCCTCGCCTTCGCATCTCTATCCGATCGCGCCGCCGAGCGGGCCCACAAAGAGAGAGCACCGCCAATCGAGGCGAGTCCAAAGCTGTGCATGATCGTGCTGTTGAAACCCAGCTTCTTCAAGAACAGTGCAACCTTCACGATGGTCTTCCTTTCGTGAGATGGACCTTGGGAGACCGAGCGTCACTGCGGCTGCCGCAAAGACGCAGCGCACCCGGCTCCCAAGATGAGGGTTCGTTAATCGCGCCCGGCGTCAGCGTCGCGGTGTGCGCTTCCTGCCTTCGCTAACCCGCGACTGACGATGTAGGCGGCGGCGACGAATCCCACAATCACCCACGCCCGGGGCGCATCGAAGTTGTCCGCAACCGCCGCAGCAATGAGCGTTGCGACGATCACGCCGACCATGGCCCAAAACTCCGTCGTCAACGGCGCCCACTTCGTCTCGAACCGCTGCCCAGTCAAGCGCACACCGGTTCGCTCGGCCCGTTGGCCGACCGTCCTTTCGGTTGCATCACGAGTTGCCATAGGACCCCTCTCCTCGGTTTGAAGCGTGAGGGTGCCCGGGAGGGAGGGTGTGAAACTGAAAGGTTGCGGTATTCGATGCGGTACGCGCCTGGTCAAGGAAGAACCTCGTTCATCTCTCGTACGGCTCCCGGAACGTGCGGTACGCCAACACCCCGGCGGCGGCCAGGAAGAAAGCCGGCACAACGAAGAGCGAATCGTCAAGTGGATTCCTAGAGATCGAGGGTGACCCAGGCCGAGTCGTCGCGGACGCCGACCTGATCTCTCGAGCGTGCCGCCCTCGGACGGCCCCGGCGGCTCCACCTTTGAGCGGCTGGTGGATGTGCGAGCAGCAGGGATTTCACCTGGGAGTTTGCGAGTTCAAGGCACCCCCTCATCGCCGAGGGGCTGGCTCGACGCTTGACCCTCGGCTAGAGCGGCCGGTCCGTCCACCCAGAGCTGGCTTTACACGAAGGCTGAGAGCCCTGCCGCTGCGGCGCGCAAGCGGAGTGCTGCCATTCAGAACGCCCCGCTCTTTCGAGCCGCGCTAGGCCCGGCGTGCTCTGCGGCTTGTCTCGATTAGGCGGAGGCGGTCGGAAATGCCGTGAAGCTCACGCAGCAAACGGACCCTCGGGCCACATCTGCCTCAGCCGCCGTTTCCCCCTCGCCGTGCCCGCCCAGACGATCAGAAGATTCGGCAACCGAAAAGAAACCTTATGACGATCTCCCTTACCCCGCGCGACGCGGGCTAGTCTCGGACGCTGCCGCATGCGTACCTCGGCGGGCCGGCTATACGCGGCCCGTGTCCACTGATTCGCCCGTGGCCTCCTGCCAGAGCTTGAGCAACTCACCGTGACGCTCTTCGAGTTCGCGAAGGGGGCCGCGGTGCCTCTCGACGAGCGCTCGGCGAAACCAATCGTGGAACTCGTCGACCTGACCCGAGTAGTCGCGAACGACGTCGAGCAAGGCGAACTGCTCGCCTGCTTCCTCGACGTACTCCTTCGCGAGTGCGCCCCAGTCACCGCGTGCAAGGAGGAAGTCACGGTGAAGGACGACGCCGCTGCTCCAGCCTTCGTCGCGTGACCAATGCGCGCGCCCGAGAAGAGCCGGGAGGCGGACGTGCAGGGCGACGTGCCGTAGATCCTCAACGAATTGAGCCAACGGGGACTCGGCGAAGACCAAGTCGATGCGTTGGCGATAAGCCTCGGCGAGCTCGTCGCGATCGTCCGGCGGTAGCAATCTTCGCGACGTGTCGCGGCTGTGGTCTCGCAACGTCATCGCCGCCGCGAGGAAGTTATGCAGGAGGCGTTCCACCTCGTTGAGGAATGTGTGGAGCTCCTCCCTGTTGTCTTGGGCCATCAGCTCCAAAGCTCGAGGGATTTCTTCCGCCTCAGAGAGAAAGCGCTCCAGCTCGTCTCGGTTGCCTGCGAACACACGCCGAGTACGCAGCAGCCGCGTGAGGTCGGCGCCGATCTGCCAACCCTCCGTCTGTCGGAGCGCGTCCCTCATTTCGAGAATCGTCCGCAGGTCTGCCATCCGGCCATTGTCGCGATCCCCCTGTTGCCGTCCATCCGAATCAGCCCCGCGCGGCTTTGATCGTTGCAGAGCCTACGACGGTCAGCGATGACACCTTTCCCGCTGGCCGTCGTTCGTCGCAGCGACCGCCTAACAGCGCGTTAGCTGCTCGCTCCTACGTGCCGGTATTTCATGCGCCCCCGCGGCGCCGGGGCAATCAATCGGCAACCGAGCGAGTTAGGCTGGGCGACCAGCGATGTCCTCAGTCAAGCGTCGACATCGGTGCCGGGCGTAGGCGGAGCTCCCCCCGGCGGGCGGGACGGTGCGCCGGCCAGCAACGTCGGTCGCCCAGTAATGGCTGGGGTGGGGCCAAAGGAGCGTGTTCTCAGCACAAGAACGACCCCATATGAGCTTTGGGCTGCGCTTCGAATCCTGAAGTCTCCGGACGTGGGATTGTCTCGACTCCGGGCGTTGCACGGGTCGGCGATCGATAACGCTGCCTTCAGGCGCATCTCCGCATATCTCACCCAGGCCGAGGCCTACTACCTATCCGCTGACGCTATGTCTCCCGAATCACGGCCGCTGGTCGCCTACTACTTCGTCTTGAACCTCACGAAGGCATTGTTGACTTGTTTGCAGCCCTCTCTGACGAGTTCCGGTCGCGTTCTTCACGGCCTCAGCGACGCCTACGAACGGAAACAGCGCTACTGGTTCAACCAGGAGCAGGCGAAGGTGAGCGGTTCACGGGCAGGCAGCACGAGCGCCTTCCGTGAACTTGCGCTTCGCACCGGAGGGCGCTTTTGCTACCCGCCAGGGGATGTCTTGGCCATACACAAGCTCGCTCCCTACCTATCAGAGACGGCCGATCTCTTTGAGGAGGCGACTGCTGTACCTCCAAAGCTCGTGCCGATCGAAAGAATCGAAGTGTGGACCGGTGGCGGAAGGACTTGGCTACGCACGGAGGTCGACCGGGCTGAGCTCGCGCGCCGCGGTCTGGGGCCAGCCTCGCTGCCTGCTCGCGCGCGGCACTTTGGCTCGATCTTCAAGCACGTCAACACGCCCGAGCCAACCGTCTCGTATGAGTCGAAGGAGGCGTGGCCATACGGAGGGAAGCAGATCCTCCTGAGGTTTCCAGAGCTTTCGAATGCATTCGAGCGCTCACTGATTCATCTCAACCGCGGGACTACAGGAAGTCGCCACCTCGCGATCATCTCTGAGCGCGAGAGACTCCTGTCCCAGGAAGCCGTGTGCTTTCTCGTCATGCACCACCTTTCGAACATGGTCCGTTATCGACCCGAGAGCGTCGAGAAGCTCGGCACACAGAGGTGGTTCTTCCTCTTCACTCTTTGGGTTCCTCGGGCCATGGAAAACTTTTTGCTCGCTGTGACCAGCCGAATCCTCAAGGAAGAGACCCGCATTGGCTGAAACCGGCTAAGTACGGATCACCGGCGCGCGGCCGGCTCGGCAAGCGCTCCCCTCGCAAGCTGCTAGCCGCGCTGCGCTGGCACTGCCGCCTCTGCCCGGAGGTCGACGTGAGCCTCGAGGAGGCGCAGGCGATCCTGGCTGCGCTAGTTGTCATGGCGGGTGAGCGTAAGGGGAACGCGGCCTTCGCTCTTGCGGGCCCGCTCAGCCGGCGAGGGCTCGAGCGTCCGTGCGAGGCCCTTGTGGCCTGGGCGCGACAGGTATAGACGTCGCCAGTTGCCTGCGTTAGCGTGCGTACTCGCCTGTGCGCCGGATTGTCATTGTCGTCATCGCCCTCATCGTTGTAGCGGCCGCTGCCGTCGGCGTTACCGCCGCGGTTACGCGAACGCCCGACTCGACGGGTGTCAGTCGCGTGGAGCGCGTGTCCTCTCTCAGGTGGGGCGGCACCTGCGATCTCGATGCCTGCGGAATCATCGACGTGCCGATCCCGTACACGACCCCCACAGCGCCCGAGGCCGTCGACATGACGGTCACGCTAACGCTCACCTACCGGACAACTCGCGGGGACTCGGCGCACGCAGGACTCTCGCTCGATGACGGCACACCGCCCTTCGAGCCGATGCGCCCGCGCAAGTCGTACCCGCTGCGCCCGTCGGTCGCTCCGACAAGCACAACTCTCACATGGCTGAAGCGCGACGTGCCTGCTGCCGGACAGGCGTACACGTTTCACTTCTCCGCCGCGCCCGGCTTTGGCGGCCACTCTTCCGTCGTTGGAACGAAGCTCGCGATCGTGATCGAGAGCTGGACGGCGGGCGACTAGAGCGCGGGACGGATTGATGCCCGCCGTCCTCGACAACTGCCAGCGCCCGCCGCGGAAGCTGCTCGCCGCGCTCGTGCGGCGGCTCGTCGCTTCACTCCGACGCAGCTAGGACCAAGGGCGTGGCGAAGGGCTCGCTCGGCCCATTGCCGCCTGCTGTCAACAGTGACAAGCTGGACCTCTTCACTTCTAGGTGGTTCTGATGAAACGTCTTACCGTCGCCGTCCTTTGCGGCTTCGCCATGCTCGCGCTCGCGCCTAGCGCGCCGGCCGCGATCAGGATCACGAAGATCTACTTCGATTCGCCAGGCGCCGATACCGGGAGCAACTTCAGCCTGAACTCGGAGTGGATTCGGCTCCGGAACACAGGTGCCAGGAGCCGCTTGCTGACCGGCTGGAAGATCCGGGACGCCCAGGGCCACGTCTACACCTTCGGCACGTACAGGCTGGGCGCCGGCTTGGCGGTGACGGTGCACACGGGGAACGGTTCGAATACCGCGCGTCATCCCTACTGGCGCAGTGACGGGTACATCTGGAACAACGACGGCGACACGGCGAGGCTGAGGAACGCGTCCGGCACGCTGATCGACCGATGCTCGTATTCGGGCGCCGGCAGCTACGTGAACTGCTGAGCCATGGGATGGCGGTTCCAACGACGTCGACGCGTCCTGCCGGGCTTCACGCTGAACGTCGGCAAGCGTGGTCCGAGCGTCCGCGTTGGGCGACGCGGCGCCGGCGTCACAGTTGGGCGGCGAGGGACCACGGCGACGCTCTCACTGATCGGGACCGGACTTGGCTATGTGTGGCGTAGGCGACGACGGCAGTAACGCCTAACTCGCCGCTGTCGTGCGGCGGCTCGTCGCAGGCTTCGAGCAGCCCGGCAGCCGGAAGTCTCATCGAGGACTAGCCTTCGTCGCGTGAACGTCATCTTCGACGTCTCGGGCAAGCTCTACCCGCTGGACGAGCGGACAGCGACCGTAGCCGGCGAAAGCCTCCGCCGAAAGGCTGCCGGCCAGCTCGGCGCAGAGGGCGTCGAGGGAGCGCGTGAGGTCGCCGACGCGATCGAGAGCGTTCTCGTCGAGACGAGCACGGAACCAATCCGGCTGGCCCGCGAGCGGGCCGAGGCGATGTTCTACGTGCTCAATGTCAGCGTTCAGCCAAACGACCCCGACGATGCCGACGCGCTGGCCCTCTACGTCGCTGTTCGCGACATCCACGACGAAGGGCCTGCGGATGAGGCGTGAGGTCATGCCCGCCGGCGGCCAATACGGGTTAGGCGTCGCCCTCTACCGCTTCTCCGCCAAGCTCCGCCGTTTTCAACCCATCCTCGATGCCTGCCTCGACAGGCTGACCGCATCTCTCGCAAACGAGCTTCCCGAGTACGGGCAGGACATTGCTATCGACGCAAGCGACCTTCCGGCGTTCGCCAACGGCCAGCGCTACGTCTCGAAGAACGGCCCCGAGCGGGAACGCTTCAGCGACCCAGACGCCTCCTGGGGGCACCGAAGCGCCGTGAGCACGCGAAAGGGAGGCGGTTTCTACGGATTTCGCCTCCAGCTCGCTACTTGCACGCGCACGGGCCTGCCTCTCGCTTGGCAAGTCGCCAGCGCCCGTGAGCACGAATACGGCTTCGCGCTCCCGTTGATCGACGCGGTACGCGCTCGCGGCTTCTCGCCAGCGTCGGCCGCACTCGATAAGGGGTACGACCAGCGCCCGCTCCATCTCGAACTTGAGGCGCGAGATTGTCGGCCGATCATCCCGCTCAAGATGACGCCGGACGTGAAGCGCGGCGAGCACCTTGCGCCCGAGTGCGAACACGGCCGCTGGACGTTCGCGGGAGCAGACTTCAAGAACAAGCGCACGAAGTGGCGCTGCCCAACCGCAGAGTGCTCGCCCAAATCCTGCTGGTTCGCGGCTGACCGCCTGCACCCGCTCGTCCCTCGCGAGACGAAGCGATGGGGCGACCTTTACCGTGGCCGCGCCGCGGTAGAAAGAGAATTTGGAAGGCTCAAGCATCAATACGGCCTATCGCCCCTTCGGGTTCCTGGGTTGGAGAAGGTCGCGCTTCACGCCGACCTCGTGATGCTCGCCCGCGTCAGCTTGGCTCTTGCCAGAGCGCGGGCGATACCGCTCGCGGCATAGCCGTCCGCTAGTCTCACTTCCAATGTCTTCCAACGGCGGTTCCGCCGTGCCCGTCGTTTGCCCAAGCTGCCAAGGGACAGGCTTTACCAAGCGAACCAACCGCCTTCTACGCCTTCTCGGTCTGCCCTGGAAGTTGTGTGACCTGTGCGTGGGGACCGGAATGGTCCAACCCAAGGCCGCAAATGAGTTTCGCCAGTCAATTCGTTAGACCCTCCTAGTAGACAGACGCACACCTGTAGGCTGGCCTCGGGGTCGCCCGTGACCATGCGAATCCAGATCAGCGACCCCTCCAGCACCCCCGAACTGATCCTGTTCCTTCGGAACAGCGGCATTGTGGTGTTCAGTGAGAAGAAGGAGAACGAGCTGAGTGTGATCGGAGACAGCACTGACGCGGTCCAAGCAGTGCTGACCACCTGGAACGACTCTCAGGAAGGCGCGACAGCGAAGATCATCGTCTAGAGGGTTATTTCGCAAAACCCTCCTAGCTCGGGGAGAACAGAGAACGGCCGAGGCCGTGGTCACAGTCAGCGGCGTGTCGAACAGGAGCGTCTTCGTCCACCTTCGCGTCACAGCGACCGAGCGCAAACGTTGGCAAGAAGCCGCGGCGAGCAGCGGCCGGTCTCTCAGCCAGATGATCCGAGACGGCATCGAAGGCAAGCTCGCGGGTCGTGACCACAGAGAGGGTGATGGGGGTGTCGCGTCATCGGCAGCGCCTCAGACGCAGCCCGCGCGCGCAAAGGCGCCGGCGACGCTCGAGGAGCGCCTGGCCGGCATCACCGAGCTCGTCGACGGCTTGGGCTCCTAGCCCATCCCCGGGTTCCCGAACCGGCGGAGCTCAGCTCGGATGCAGGGAAAGCCAGAGCCTTCTACCGCGAGCTTCTACCGGGAGGACCCCCGAGCTGCGCGCCACACCCCAGGAGTCGGCGAGACCTCGCTGCCCGATTGGACGGACTGAGGCCGCTCACCCGCGCGCGCTAAGTGAGAGGAGCGTTCGCGGAAGACAAGTAACTGCTGGGGGCCTAGCCGACGACGGCAGCAGCGCGCCAGTTTTGCGCCAGTGGACGCCAGATTCCAGCGGTCTGTAGCGGTTTCCAGCGGGGTGTCTAGCGCCTAGCCAAGCCGAATCCCGCTCCAGCAGCGGGCCCGGAAGAGTGTGGCTAGCCGTATGGCGGCTGACCGTCGTGCTTGTCACCATATGAACACATTGACGCGCGTCCTGATCGTCGACGACCACCCGAGCTTCCGAGCGACGGCGCGCGCCCTCCTTCAGGCCGAAGGCTTCGAGGTCATCGGCGAGGCGGAGAACGGAGTCAGCGCGCTCAAGCAGGCGAGGGAGCTCCACCCGGACGTGGTGCTCCTCGACGTCCAGCTGCCGGACTTCGACGGGTTCGAGGTGGCGACGAGGCTGACGAGCCAGAACGGGGCCCAGCCGGCCGTGGTGCTGACCTCGAGCCGTGACGGCTCCGACTTCGGCCCGCTCGTGGCTCAGAGCGGCGCCAGGGGCTTCATCGCCAAGGGCGAACTGTCAGGCGCTGCGCTCAAAGCTGTGCTTGGATAAACCAATGCTGCGCGCCCGGTGGGCGATTCTCCTCACAGCGGTCGCCTTCACCGCGATCGCGCTGGCGCTCGTCTTCACCAGCGATCACGAGAGCACGCCCGCCTTCACGGCGGCCGCGAACCTCATCGTCGCCTGGTCGTTCATCGCCTGCGGCGTCGTCGCGCTTGCCCGGGTCTCGGATGCGCATTTCGGGCTGCTGATGAGCGCCGTCGGCCTGACCTGGTTCCTGAGCGCGCTCACCGAGTCGAACAACTCGTACGTCTTCTCCGTGGGGAACCTCCTGTGGGGCATTCCGCTCGCCTTCTTCATCCACGCGCTCCTCACCTTCCCGCGCGGCTACCTCGAGACGAAGATCGTCTTCGCAGTCGTTGCCGCCGCCTACGGGCTCCTTTCCCTCGCGCCGCTCCTGTTCTCTCTCTTCGGCGAGGCCGGCTGCAGCGACTGCCCGCAGAACGAATTCGTGCTTGTGGACTCCAACCTGGCGACGACCATCGTCGGAGTCCTCTTCATCGGAGTTGGGCTCTTCGTCTGCGGCGCCACCATCTGGGTGCTCATTCGCCGCTGGCGTGTGGCCTCGGCGCCGCTGCGGCGCATTCTCACGCCGGTCTTCGTCACCTCGGCCACGGCCATCGGCGCCTTCCTGCTGGCCGCGTTCGTCTCGGCTGTCTCGGAGACCGCGTCCAGCGTGCTCTGGTGGCTGGTTCTCTTCGCGGTCGCGTCGGTTCCGACCGCCTTCCTCGTGGGCCTGCTGCGCACCCGCCTGGCACGCGCCTCGGTTGCGAGTCTCGTCCTCGAGCTGGGCGTGGCCCGTGACCCCGAATCGACGCGGGACGCCCTCCGGAAAGCGCTCGGCGACCCATCGCTCAACCTCGCTTACTGGCTTTCCGACCGCTCACGCTGGGTGGGTGTGTCGGGCTGGGAAGTCGATCTCGAAGCCGCTAGCCAGGGCCGGCGAACGACGCTCGTCGAGCACGACGGCGAGGTCGTCGCGGCGTTCATCCACGATCCGTCTGTCGACCGTGAGCTCGCCGGGGCGGTGAGCGCGGCCGCGAGCCTCGCCCTCGCCCGCGAGCAGAGCATCCAGGTCGTGCGGCAGAGCGAGAGCCGCTACCGCGCGCTGCTGAACGCCATCCCGGACCTCATGTTCCGCATGAGCCGCGACGGAACGTACCTCGACTTCAAGGGCGACCGCGACGATCTCGCCGTGCCGCCCGAGGAGCTGATCGGCTCGAATGCCCGGGACATTCTCCCCGTGGACGTCGCCGAGGGGCTGCTCGAAGGCATCGCCCATGCGCTCGACACGGGCGAAGTCGCGACGGGCGAGTATGAGCTGACGCTCAACAACGTCCGGAGGACGTTCGAGGCGCGAATTGTCAGGGACGGCGATGAGGCCGTACTGATCGTGCGCGACATCAGCGAGCGAAAACGACAGGAAGACGAGCTCCGCGGCTCTCGCGTTCGCCTGCTGCGGGCCGGGGACGAGGCTCGGCGCCGGCTGGAGCGGAATCTCCACGACGGAGCTCAGCAGCGCCTCGTCTCACTGTCGCTGGCTCTGAGGCTCGCCCACGCGAGGTTGCGAGACGCTCCTGAGGAAGCCGAACGGCTGCTCGCCGGCGCCTCCGAGGAGCTCGCGCAGGCTCTCGAGGAACTGCGGGAACTCGCGCGTGGAATCCACCCTGCCGTTCTCTCGGAACGCGGCCTCTCCGCCGCTCTGGAGGCGCTGGCGGGGCGGGCGCCTGTGCCCGTCGGCGTAACGGTTCCCCCGGACCGGTTTCCGCCGGCCGTGGAGGCGGCCGCCTACTACGTCATCTCCGAGGCCCTCGCCAACGTGGCCAAGTACGCGGAGGCCTCTGCCGTCGAGATCAGGGTCACCCGCCAGAACGGCCGCGCGGTCGTCGAGGTGGCCGACGACGGCGTCGGCGGGGCGGACCCGACGCGAGGATCGGGCTTGAGCGGGCTGGTCGACCGCGTCGAGGCGCTCGACGGAGTCCTGAAGGTCGAGAGCGCCCCGGGAGCCGGGACGCGCATCCGGGCCGAGATCCCGTGCGAGTAGTCATCGCCGAGGACTCGGTCCTCCTTCGCGAGGGAGTGGTGCGGATCCTCGCCGAGGCGGGCTTCGACGTCGTCGGGCAGGCCGGGACCGGCGATGAGCTCATGCTCAAGGTGCGGAGCTACTCCCCGGACGTCGCGATCGTGGACATCCGCATGCCGCCGACCCACACCGATGAGGGCCTGCGAGCCGCGCAGGAGATCCGGGAGAAGCATCCCGGGGTCGGCGTGCTCGTGCTCTCGCAGTACGTCGAGCCGGCGTACGCGATGGAGCTCCTCGCGGAGAGCGCAGAGGGAGTCGGCTACCTGCTGAAGGACCGGATCTCCGATGTGCACGAGTTTGCGGACGCGGTGCGCAGGGTGGGAGACGGCGGCTCGGCTCTCGACCCGACGATCGTCTCCCAGCTCGTCGGGCGCCGCCGCCGGGATGGCCCGCTCGACGAGCTCACGGCCCGGGAGCGGGAGGTGCTCGGGCTTATGGCGGAAGGCCGTTCGAACCAGGGCATTGCCGAGCGGCTCGTCGTCACGGAAAGGGCGGTCGAGAAGCACGTGACGAGCATTTTCTCGAAGCTCCGCTTGCCTCCGGCCACCGCCGATCACCGGCGGGTCCTGGCTGTCCTGGCGTATCTCCGCGGCTAGGAGGTTCTGACTAGGTGCGGCTGGCCGCACCCCCAGACGCCTGCTGGCCTCATTAGCGGCCGAGGCGCGACCTGGGAGGCTGTCGACATGAAGAAGCGCATGTTCATCGGCACCCTCGCACTCGGCGTTCTCCTCTTCGCCGTGGCGGGCTGGACGATCGACGGCTTCCGCTGGGCGTTCACACCGCTCCGCGCGGCGTAATACCAGCGCCCGCGTAGTACGGTTTGAGGCTGTGGAAGACGGCTACGACTACGACCTCCTCGCCATCGGCTCGGGCCCTGCCGGGCAGAAGGCGGCCATCCAGGCCGCGAAGCTCGGCCGGCGCGCCGCGATCGTCGAGCGGCGGACGATCGGCGGCGTCTCCGTCAACCGCGGGACGATCCCGTCGAAGACCCTCCGCGAGGCGGTCATCTACCTCACCGGGATCAGCCAGCGAGCCGTCTACGGAGACAGCTACCGGCTGAAGGAAGACATCACCGTCGAGGATCTCGGGCTGAGGACCCGCCAGGTGGTGGAGCGCGAGGTCGACATCGTCCGCAACCAGCTTGCGCGGAATCACGTCCACGTCATCAACGGAATCGCACGTTTCGTCGATCCGCACACGATGGCCATCTCGGGCGGCGAGGAGCGGCGCATCTCAGCCGAGAAGATCGTGATCGCTACGGGGACGCGGCCGCACCGGCCGACGACCGTGGAGTTCGACAACCAGACGATCCTCGATTCGGACGGCCTACTCCTGCTCGAACGCCTTCCGGCGTCGATCGTCGTCGTCGGGGCTGGGATCATCGGGATCGAGTACGCGTCGATGTTCGCGGCGCTCGGGACGAAGGTCACAGTGGTCGAGAAGCGCCACCGTCTGCTCGACTTTGTCGATTCGCAGATCGCCGAAGGCCTCCAGTACCACCTTCGCGACCTTGGGGTGGTGTTTCGCTTCGGCGAGGCGGTGACGGCCGTCGAACGCCATGACGGCGCGACGATGAGCCTCCTCGAGAGCGGGAAAAGGATCCCTGCCGAAGTCGTCCTCTACGCGGCCGGCCGGCAGGGAGAGACGGGCGACCTCGATCTGAAGATCGCCGGTCTCGACGCGAGCGAACGCGGCTACATCGAAGTGGGGCCGGACTTCCGCACGGCCGTCGACCATATCTATGCGGCCGGCGACGTCATCGGCTGGCCGAGTCTCGCCGCGACTTCCATGGAGCAGGGTCGCCTCGCCGCCGCTCACGCGCTCGACCAGCCGACGCACTCCATGAGCGAGCTGTTGCCGTTCGGCATCTACACGATCCCGGAGATCAGCTACGTTGGGCGCAACGAGGAGCAGCTGACGGACGCGGCCTGTCCGTATGAGGTCGGCATCTCCCGCTACCGGGAGCTCGCCCGCGGGCAGATCCTCGGCGACTCCTACGGGATGCTGAAGCTGCTCGTCTCGCTCGAGGACCGGACGCTGCTCGGCGTCCACGTCCTGGGAACGAACGCGACCGAGCTCGTGCACATCGGTCAAGCGGTGATGGGGAACGGCGGCACCGTCGATTACCTCGTCGACGCCGTCTTCAACTACCCGACGCTGGCCGAGTCCTACAAGGTCGCCGCGCTCGACGCCATGAACAAGCTACAGGCGATCTCGACCCTCGCCGCCCGCGCCTGATGGCCGAGCTGCCGACCGGGACGGTCACCTTCCTCTTCACGGACCTGGAGGGGTCGACGGAGCTGGCGGCACGGCTCGAAGACGAGTGGCACGGCGTCCTGGTCGAGCACAGGCATCTCGTCCGTGCGGCGGTCAACGCTGCCAACGGATCGGAGATCGACTGCCGGGGCGACGAGTTCTTCGTCGCCTTCGACGATGCGCGCGCAGCAGCCGAGGCGTCCGTGGTCGCGCAGCGCTCGATGGCCGAGCACCCCTGGCCCGAAGACACGGAGCTTCGGGTTCGCATGGGGATGCATACCGGGCAGGCGATCTTCGCCGACCAGGACTATCTGGGCATCGACGTCCACCGTGCCGCCCGCATCTGCTTCGCCGGGCATGGGGGGCAGATCCTGATGTCGGAGGCCACGCAGACGCTCCTGCCCGACGACCTCGAGCGGCGCGACCTGGGCTCCTACCGGTTGCGAGGCATTCCGGGCCCGGAACGGATCTACCAGCTCTTGGCGCCGGGCCTGGGCGACGATTTTCCAGCTCTCCGCTTCGTCGACCACGACGACGATCGCCCGCCCGCCCTGCGCGTCGTCCTCGCCGACGACTCGGTCCTCCTTCGGGAAGGAATCGCTCTGCTACTCGAACAGGCCGGCTTCGAGATCGTGGGCCAGTCCGACGACGCCGACGATCTCCTGCGGAAGGTGGATGAGACCCTCCCTGACGTGGCGGTAGTCGACATCCGCATGCCGCCCGGCCACGGCGACGACGGGCTCCGGGCGGCTGAGACAATCCGGCAACGTCATCCGGGGACCGGCGTCCTCCTCCTCTCGCAGTACGCCGAACCAGCCTACGCCCGGGAATTGATCGCCGATAGCCCCGAGAGGGTCGGCTACCTGCTCAAGGACCGCGTCTCCGACCTCACCGGCTTTGCCGACGCAGTACGCCGAATCGCAGCCGGTGAGGTCGTGCTCGATCCGGAGATCTCCCTGTAGCGGCAGTCGTACTGCGGGCGGGGGGCCGGTGCGGTAGGCTCGGGCGAAGTGTGCGAACCGGCCGATCTCGCCGAACGGCTGCGCGAGCTGGCGCTCTCGTTGCCGGAGACCTACGAGGACGAGCCGTGGGGCCACCCTGTCTTCAAGGTCGCCGAGAACAAGATGTTTGCCTCGATGTCGGTCGGCGAGGACCGTGTCTTCCTGACCGTGAAGCTGACCGCGGAGGAGCGCGAGGTCGCTCATCTGTTCCCGTTCGTGAGCACCGCGCGTTACGTCGGCCGCTACGGGTGGGTCACAGCCGAGATCGCGGACGAGGAGGCGCTCGACTGCGCCCTCGAGTGGATGCGGGAGAGCTACTGGCTCAAATGCCCGCCGCAGCTGCGCGCGGCGGTCGAAGGCGAGTGAGCGCGCTCTGCGAGCTCCGGCGGGGTCTCTATCGGTGGACAGCCCGGCATCCCGATGCGGAGGCCGATCCGCAGCCTGGCAGCGCGGCGGACTGGGGTCCGGACGTCGGGTCGGTGGCGTACGCCGCGCGCGACGCGCTCGTGCTCGTCGACCCGCTTGTGCCTGCGGATCGATCCGATTTGGGGCGAGAACTGGACGAGGTGGTGCGCAGTCACAGTCGCCCCGTCGTCATCCTCACGACTCTCCAGTTCCACCGCCGGAGCCGCGAGGAGCTGGCCGCCCGGTACGGCGCGTCGACCTCTCGCGCGAAGAAGGCCTTGCCGGAGGGTGTCGAGACGATTCAGATCCGCGGGGCGGGGGAGACGATGGTGTGGCTGCCAGAGCACCGGGCGCTAATTCCCGGCGATCGGCTACTGGGCGGAGACAGCGGCGGCCTACGCCTCTGCCCTGAGTCCTGGCTTCGTTACCTCCCGAGCAAGATGAAGCAAGCTCAGCTGCGCAAAGCGCTGCGACCTGTCCTCGACCTGCCTGTCGAGATGGTGCTCGTCTCCCATGGAGAGCCGGTGCTGAGCGGCGGCCGGGAGGCGCTTGCGAAGGCGCTGTCCGCGTAGCGTGTCGTTACCCTTTGCCGGCCCGAAAGTCGGCGTGAGCGCGCACCGCACCGCTTGAAAGATTCAGGCGCCAGCATCCCGGCTCGGGAACGACGATGATCGAGGCGTAGGAGGGGGCTTCCCCTTGCCCGGCGTAGCCGATCGCCGCAAACGAGTCCTTGAATCTGCCGGGGCCGTCGAGACGACGCCCCTCGACAACAAGCTCGCTCCCAGCGCGCCCGGCGGCCGAGCGGGACAGGAAGACCCACATGACCTTGACGTTGTAACCCGCGGGGGCGACCCCTCCCGTGAAGATTCGCGCTTCGCGAAGGTGTAGCCGTTGCCACTCCTGCGGCCAATACCACAGCAAGGCGACCAGCCCCGAAGCGCGCGGTTCGCCCCGTATCCACGGAATCTGGGAGAGCCCGTCGCCATGGCCGGGGTAGGGGGTGTACTGGACCTGCGGCGGATTGCACGGGCTCTTGCTCGCAGCCGCACTCCGAACCGTGTTTGAGGTCGTAGGGGTGCTCGGCTCAACGGCGCCTTTGGAGCGGTTGCACGCGCCGGCAAGTACCAGAATCGCGCCGAGCGTGGCGCACAAGCGGAGCGGAGACAGCATCTACACCAGTACTCTCGCCGAGGCGAGAGTGTTCCGCTTAGCAGCCGCCCGGCGCCAGCGGCCCGTGCGGGCCGCGAAACGAGTACGTCTCGCCGTTCGCGATCGATTCGATGCAGTAGGTCGTCCTGGTGGCGCGAACGATGGTCACAGTCTCTGGGATCCCCGCGTCATAGCGGCCGCGGAGCTTCTTCACCGTCATTCCGGCATACGTCCCGCGGTCGGCGTTCCACGCTTCGATGGCCGGAATCGCGGCGCGCACGTTCGTGGCCGCGTCGTAGGTGGGCGCCTGGAGTGAAGGAGGCGCCTGAGCTACACGGTCACCGCAGTGGCCCTCGAGGATGTCCGCTGCGGGGCCCGCCTTGAAGTAACTTGTTCCCCCGACCGTGCTCTCGACGCAGTAGGTCTTGCGGTTCAGTGGGCGGACGAGCGTGACGTCTTTGACGCTGGTGTCGTAGCGGTGCTGGATGAGCGCAACCGTCATTCCCGCGTACGTCCCGTTGTCGGCGTACCAGGCCTCGATAGCGGGCACTGAGTTCCGGACGTTCGACTGTGCGCTCGAGATCTCGCCGCTACCCGAGGACGAGCTGCTGTCGAAGATCGGAAGGTAGAAACATCCCGTCAGGAGAGGTACGACCCCGACCAGCAGGAACAACCGGTGCATGCCGGCGTCATCGGAAGGGCCGAGCGTGCGCTTTAGTCCGCTTCGGGTACGTCGTCTGCGTCGCCGCCGTTGTCGTCTTCTGGGTCGGGAACCGGCGAGCCTTCCTCCGTCTCGTCAGGGTCTTGGTCGCTCGGGGCCTGAGTATCCTCTTCCATCGTGAAAGTCGTTCTTCCCGACAGCTCGGAGCTGGAACTTCCTGACGGCGCCACCGGCCTCGACGCGGCGCGGGCGATCGGCCCGAAGCTGGCCGAACAGG